>Ga0136617_10000935_pt1 | contig 25540 bp, 19 predicted proteins | sample AntDrymUQ3222106_2_FD_129672 | JGI IMG/M metagenome (GOLD analysis project Ga0136617, IMG submission 129672) | Polar desert sand microbial communities from Dry Valleys, Antarctica - metaG UQ322 (21.06) | ecosystem: Environmental > Terrestrial > Soil > Desert | place: Antarctica: Dry Valley...
AGCTCCACCGCGTCGCGGATCATCTCGATCTGCGCCGCGAGCCCGCCGATCAGCGTGTAGTCGATGTCGGGGACCTCTTCGAGCACGAACTCCTCGACCTCGGACTTGGGCACCCGCTCGTAGACGTAGCCCGAACGCGGCTCGAGGAGCAGTGACTCCCCCACCCGCATGTGCTCCTCGCGCAGCGGCTCCGCGAGCCGGACGACCTTCTCCTCGTCGGTGTGCCCCACCACGAGGGCGCGTTCGCCGTCGGCGAGCACCTCCTTGAGGGTCACGACCTCTCCGATGCTCTCGAACCGGAGCGCAGCCACGACGTTCATCGCCTCGTTGAGCATGACCTCCTGGCCCCGGCAGAGCTCGTCGAGCTCGACGCTGGGGCTCACGGCGACCCGCAGCTTGCGCCCACCGGTGAAGATGTCCACGGAGTCGTCCTCGTTGCGGCTGATGAACACCCCGAAGCCCGCCGGCGGCTGGGCCAGCCGGTCGACCTCCTCCTTGAGCGCCACGATCTGGTCGCGGGCCTCCTTCAGCGTGGCGACCAGGCGCTCGTTCTGGTTGGTGACGGAGGCGAGGTTGGTCTGCAGGTCGCTCATCCGCTCCTCGAGCCCCCGCACGTGCCGCGGTGACTCCGAGAGCCGGCGCCGCAGGACGTCGACCTCCTCCTGGAGGGCATTGACCTGCTGCATGAGCTCATTGGCGCGCCTCGGCGCGTCGCTGCCTGAGCGATCAGTGGACGGCACGTCGTCACCTCCCCATGGGGACGCTCCCGTTCGGAAGCCGATTCCCCGACACTACCTTCGGCAGGTCTGGTTGGGACCTGCAACCTTTACGTGTCGTTGGACCAACTCGTGGACGGCTCCGCCGGTTCCGACGGTGATCCGGCGCTCTCGGCGGGCACTCCCTTGGCCGGTCGGCGACGGCGGAGCGGGGGCGCAACCCCGTCGGCCAGCCGTCGGGAGGAGATCAGGAAGCCCGTGTGCCCGACCATCCGGTGCTCGGGGCGCACCGCGAGGCCCTCGAGGTGCCAGCCCCGCACCAGTGACTCCCACGCGTGCGGCTCGGTGAAGGTGCCCTGCTCGCGCAGCGCCTCCGCGGTCCGCGAGAGCTGCGTGGCGGTCGCGACATAGGCGATCACGACCCCTCCCGGCACCAGCGCGCGCGACACCGCGTCGAGGCACTCCCAGGGGGCGAGCATGTCGAGAACCACCCGGTCGACTCCGGTCTCGTCGAGGGACTCCACGAGGTCACCGACGGTGAGCCGCCAGGCCGGGTGCGGGCCACCGAAGAAGGACTCCACGTTGTCGCGGGCGACACCGGCAAAATCGGCACGACGCTCGTACGACGACACCAGGCCCTCGTCGCCGACGGCCCGCAGCAGGGACATCGTCAGGGCACCGGACCCGACACCCGCTTCCACGACCCGCGCGCCCGGGAAGATGTCGGCCATGTGCACGACCTGCCCGGCGTCCTTGGGATAGACGACTGCGGCCCCGCGCGGCATCGAGAGCACGAAGTCGGCGAGCAGTGGCCGCAGCGCGAGGTAGGTCACCCCCCCGGTCGTTGTGATGACCGACCCCTCGGGTCGGCCGATCAGCCCGTCATGGGGCATCGAGCCCTTGTGCGTGTGGTAGTCCTTGCCCGCCGCCAGCGTGATCGTGTGCATCCGGCCCTTGGGATCGGTGAGCTGCACCCGGTCGCCGACCGCGAACGGTCCGCGGCGGCGCGCGGCCCCGGTCGGGCCGACTGAGGCCTCCGGGCCGGTGCTCGTCTCGGGACCGGGGGTCGACATGGTCGGCGAGTCTAGGCGCGTTCAGGCCGTGGCGACCGCACGCTCCACGTCAACGGTGGCGAGGACACCGAAGACGTCTCCGGACGCCTCCACGACGAGGTACTCGCTCGCCGGGCGGCGCGCGATCGCTGTGACCAGATCGTGCCCGGCAAGGTCTGCGGCGACGATCGTCTCCGGGTGGATGCGGCGAGCGACGTCGCTGACCGGGACCCACGGGCGGCGGCCGACCGGGATGGCTTCGGCTGCTGCCTCGTTCACGATGGCCATCGGGGTGCCGTCCCCGCCGATCACGACCACGTTGCGGGCTCCGGTCTCGGCAGCGCGCCGCATCGCCTCGGCCAGCGGCATGTCGGCCGGCACCGGGATGGCTCGTCGGGTCAGTGCCCGCGCAGACAGACCGGGGATGCGCTGCTGCAGCTGTGCCGCCTGCAGGGCCTGGGTCGCGCCCACCCAGATGAATGACGCGAGCAGCCCACCCCAGATCAGGTCGATCAGGTCTGGCTCGCGACCACGCGCCAGCCCAACCGTCGCGGGCAGGAACAGGACGACGACCGCGACGCCCCGCCCCACCCATGCAGCGGCGATCGCCCCGGTCTGGCGGCGGCCGGTGACCTTCCACACCGCGGCCGAGAGGACCCGCCCACCGTCCAGCGGCAGGCCGGGAAGCATGTTGAACACCCCCACCAGGATGTTGCTGACCATCAGCGCCTCCGCGAGCAGCCGGCCGACGGTGTCCGGCTCGAGGGTGCGCGCCACGCCGTACGCGAGAATTCCCAGGACCACCGAGATCAGCGGCCCCGCGCCCGCGATCCAGGCCTCCTGGCGTGGGCTGGTCGACGGCTTCTCGATCTCGGAGACCCCGCCGAGCAGGTAGAGGCTGATCCGGCGCACCGGAAGGCCGCTGCGCAGAGCGACCACCGTGTGGGCCAGCTCGTGGATGAGCACCGAGCCGTAGAGCAGCAGCGCAAAGCCCAGGGAGACGACGTACTTCCACGGCCCGATCCCCGGCACGGTCTCCTCGACGGTCGGCGCGAAGATCCAGGTGATCAGCCCGGCGACGAGGAACCACGTCGGCGTGACATAGACAGGCACCCCGAACGGGCGGCCGATCAGGACTCCCCGGCGGGGGTCGTCGTCGGGCTGGGGGCGCGCTGCCGCGCGGGTCGCTGGCTCGGCTCGGTCATCCACAGCCTCGATGTTAGGCGCCCGCGGCGTGTGGTTGCGCCGGACTGTCGGAGGTGCGACCTAGAGTTCGGGACATGAGCCCCACGAGTGCCGGAGCAGCGCCAGACGTCGATGCCGTCGAGGTTGCCGATGTTGCCGATGCTGCCGGTGCTGCCGGTGCTGCCGATGCTTTCGAGGTTGCCGAGCCGCGCCGCGCGTCGCTGTCACCCTCACGGGCCAGCGACTTCCTGACCTGCCCGCTGCTCTACCGCTTCCGGGTCATCGACCGGCTGCCCGAGCAACCCAGCCCCGCGGCGACCCGTGGCACCGTGGTGCACAGCGTCCTGGAGCGCCTCTTCGACCTGCCTGCCGCGCAGCGCACCCCCGAGCGTGCCGGCGAGCTGCTGCGGCCCGAGTGGGACAAGCTGCTGGAGGCCGAGCCGGAGCTCGCCGAGCTGTTCGCCGCGGACAGCGACCGGGACGAGTGGCTGGCCAGCGCCTCCGGCCTGCTCGACGCCTACTTCGCCCTGGAGGACCCTCAGCTGCTCGAGCCCGCCGAGCGCGAGCTCTACGTCGAGTGCGACCTCGAGTCGGGGCTGCGGCTGCGCGGCTATGTCGACCGGCTCGACGTCGCGCCGGGCGGCGACCTGCGCGTGGTCGACTACAAGACGGGGCGCGCGCCACGCGAGGGCTTCGAGGCCAAGGCAATGTTCCAGATGCGCTTCTACGCGCTGGTGCTCTGGCGCCTGCATGGGCGGGTGCCGCGCCAGCTACAGCTGCTCTATCTCGGCAGTGGGGAGATCCTGCGCTACGAGCCGGATGAGGCAGACCTGCGGGCCACCGAGCGCAAACTGGCCGCGATCTACGCCGCGATCTCCCGCGCGACCGAGCTCGGTGACTGGCGGCCCAACCCGAGCCGCCTGTGCGACTGGTGCGACCACCAGAGTCTCTGCCCGGCCTTCGGTGGCACGCCGCCGCCGCTGCCCTTGCTCGCCGTCCCCACGGTGCCACAGGCCCGGGACTCCGACGAGCGCCCTTCCCCGCACACGCCGACAGACGAGATCTGAGCCGCGCGACGTCTCTCGGCGGCTCTCAGGGTGACCCCAGACTGTGCCGGAGGTCACCCTGAGTTCACCCCGAAGTACCTGCAATTCGCTGGACGGCGCCTCTAGGTTGATCCCGTCTTTCCCCTGCTGAGGAGTGAACGTGACAACAACGACCCAGGCGCCCGCGACCGCGGAGACCAGCTTGCTGGCGGCCCGTGCCGTGGGGCTCACCAAGGTCTACGGATCCGGCGACACGCGCGTTGTCGCCCTCGACGCGGTGAGCGTCGAGCTGCCGCGCGGGCAGTTCACCGCCGTAATGGGGCCGTCGGGCTCGGGCAAGTCGACGCTGATGCACTGCCTCGCCGGCCTCGACGACGCCACCAGCGGGGCAGTCTTCGTCGGAGACGTCGACATCACGACGCTGGACGACAAGCGCCTCACCCGGATGCGCCGTGACTCCGTGGGCTTCGTCTTCCAGGCGTTCAACCTGCTGCCGACGTTGACGGCCCTGGAGAACATCACGCTGCCGATGGACATCGCCGGTCGCAAGCCCGACCAGGCCTGGCTCGACACCGTGATCGACACGATCGGGCTGCGGGACCGACTCAGCCACCGTCCGACCGAGCTCTCCGGTGGGCAGCAGCAACGGGTGGCTTGCGCTCGCGCGCTGGCAAGCCGACCGCAGATCGTCTTCGCCGACGAGCCCACCGGCAACCTCGACTCCCGCTCGGGCGCCGAGGTGCTTGGATTCCTGCGCCGCTCCGTGCAGGACATGGGCCAGACGGTCGTGATGGTCACCCACGACCCAGGAGCAGCGTCCTATGCCGACCGGGTCATCTTCCTCGCCGACGGACACGCCGTGGACGAGATGGCCGACCCGACCGCCGACACGGTGCTCGAGCGGATGAAGCGGTTCGACGCCGCCGGCCACCCGACGGACGAGGTCTGAGCACATGCTGCGTGCCACCTTCAAGAGCCTGCTTGCGCGCAAGCTGCGGCTGGTGCTCTCGGCCATGTCCATCGTGCTCGGCGTCTCGTTCGTGGCCGGCGCCTTTGTCCTGACCGACACGCTCGGCAAGGTCTTCGACGAGCTGTTCACGACCGTCAACGAGAACATCGCCGTGGACGTCCGCGGCGAGAAGGTCAGCGATGTCGCCTCGCAGACCAGCAACGTCACCCGCAAGGAGGTGCCGGTCTCGGCGCTGGAGCAGGTTCGCGCGGTCGACGGTGTCGCCGAGGCGCACGGGTCGATCAACGGGATCGCCCAGATCATCGACACCGACGGGAAGGCGGTGGCGTCCAACGCCGCGCCGAACTTCGGGTTCTTCTGGGTCGACTCCGAGCGGCTGAACGTCGCCGAGATCTCCGAGGGACGCCCGCCCGCGGCCCCCGACGAGATCGTGATCAACGCCGCCCTCGCCGTAAGGGCGGGCTACAGCGTCGGAGACAAGGCACCGGTGCTCACCGACGGGCCCACCCGCGACTTCGAGATCGTCGGTCTGGTCACCTACGCGGGCAAGGACTCACTCGCCGGCGAGACCTCGATCTTCTTCACCGAGGAGACCGCCCACGCGCTGCTCAACCGCCCCGACACCTACGACGAGATCGTGGTTGCCGCCGATGAGGGTGTCGCGGAGCAGGAGCTGCGCGACCAGGTGGCCGAGGTGATCCCGGCTGGCACGGAGGCGATCACAGGCACCGCCTACACCGAGGAGACCACGAGCGACATCAAGGAGGGGCTCGGCTTCTTCAGCACGTTCCTGCTGGTGTTCGCGGCGATCGCGCTGTTCGTCGGTGCCTTCATCATCTTCAACACTTTCTCGATGCTGGTCGCGCAGCGGACCCGCGAGCTTGCGCTGATGCGTGCCCTGGGCGCGAGCCGCGGCCAGGTCATCCGCTCGGTCCTGCTCGAGGCCGTTGTCGTGGGCGCCCTGTCCTCCCTGATCGGGCTCGGCGTGGGAATCGGGGTGGCTGAGCTGCTCAAGGCCATCTTCGCCACGATCGGAGCGGAGCTCCCGGACGGCCCGACGGTCATCGCCGCGCGCACGGTCATCGCGTCCTTCGTTGTCGGCATCCTGGTGACCGCGGTCGCGGCGGTGATGCCGGCCCGGCGCGCCTCCAAGGTCGCGCCCGTGGCTGCGCTGCGCGATGCGGCTACCCCCGACCGGTCGTTGGTCCGCCAGACCGTAGTGGGCACGATCCTGCTGGTCGCCGGAGCGGCCGCGATGACCAAAGCGCTGGCCGACGGCGGCCTCCCGCTGCTCGGCCTGGGCACGCTGCTTGCCTTCGTCGGCGTCGCGCTGCTGTCGCCGCTGGTCAGTCGTCCGGTCGCCGGCGCGATCGGATGGTTGTTCACCCGAGGGCTTCCCGGCCGGCTCGGCCGGCAGAACGCGCTGCGCAACCCGCGCCGCACTGCGTCCACTGCCGCTGCTCTGATGATCGGCCTCGCGTTGGTCAGCGCCGTCAGCATCCTGGGCGCCTCGCTCAAGGCGACCGTCGAGAAGGTCGTCAACGGTGCGGTCAGCGCCGATCTCCTGCTCATCACGCAGGGGCCGGGCTTCCCCGACGACGTCATCGAGGAGGTCTCCGGCGCGCCGGGGGTCGCTGAGGTCACCGGCCTGAAGTTCGACGGTGTCGTGGTCGACGACTCCACGAAGTACGTCACTGCGCTGGACTCGGCGGCGCTGGCCGAGTCGGTGACGCTGCAGACGGTTGACGGATCGGTGGACACCGTCTCCGGCTCGACCGTGCTGCTGTCCGACTCGGAGGCGGAAGATCTCGGTTTCGCGCCAGGAGACAGCGTGGAGATGACGTTCAGCAGCGGCGCGGTCCGCACCTTCGAGCTGGCCGGCACCTACAAGCAGAACGAGCTCGTGGGGGACTACCTGCTCGACGCCAGCGTCTCCGAGGAGTTCCGCACCGACCGCAACGGCGTCGCGCTGATCCAGCTGACCGAAGGTGCCGATGTGACGGCTGCGCGCGAGGCCATCGAAGCAGACACGGCGTCCTACCCGACGATCGAGGTCCAGGACCGGTCGGAGTTCGTGGCCTCCACCGGTGCGCAGGTCGACTCGATCGTCACCATCATCAGTGTGCTGCTGATGCTCTCGGTCATCATCGCGATCCTCGGGGTGGTCAACACCCTGGCGCTGTCGGTGATCGAGCGGACCCGAGAGCTGGGTCTGCTGAGGGCCGTCGGCATGGCCCGCCGCCAGATGAAGCGCATGATCCGGGTCGAGGCAGTGATCATCGCGGTGTTCGGCGGCGTGCTGGGCCTCGCGGTCGGTGCGGTGTTCGGCACTGCCCTGCAGCAGGCGCTGAAGTCAGAGGGAGTCAGCGAGCTGGCGTTCCCGGTGGGGCGGCTTGCGGTGTTCCTCGTCGTCGCCGCCCTGGCGGGAGTGCTTGCCGCCTGGCTGCCGGCCCGCCGGGCCTCCCGGCTCAACGTGCTCGAGGCCATCGCCACCGAGTGAGGCTCAGATCTCCAGATCCTGGGTGGCCTCGAGCTGTTCCGCCTTGCGGCGGAGGGCGTCGTCGTACAGGTGACAGGCGACCGCCACGCCGCCGGCCGGCAGCAAGCCTGGATCCACGCCGTCGAAGAACTCGACCCGTACTACGTCGCCCTCGACGCGAACGTCGCGTACGCCCTTCCATAGCGGCTCGTCGAGGTCGGACTCACGGATCGCATGCAGCTCGGCCTTGATCTCCTCGCCGGTGTGGCCTCGTGCGGACTGCAGGGTCGCGGAGTAGCCCGTCTGGTCCAGCCCGGACAGGTCGCCGAACACCGCCTGCTCCCGGTCGTAGTCGTCCGCGTCCAGCGTGAGCCAACGCTCCTCGAGCAGAGTGCGCAGGTCGCGCGTCTCCCAGCCGCACACCTCGAAGGCGGCCGGGCAGCGCGGGTGGAACGAGCAGCCCAGCGGCGGTTGGGCGGCGTCGGGGATCTCGCCCCGAGGCACGTCCTGCGGGACCCGCTGGCTGGCGTCGAGCTGCGGGATCGCTTTGAGCAGCGACTTCGTATAGGGATGCTTGGGATCCGAGAAGATCTCCTCGACCGTCCCGATCTCGACGATCCGGCCGAGATACATGATCGCGACGCGGTCGCAGAAAAACTTCGCCGTCGCGAGGTCGTGGGTGATGTAAACGTAGGTCAGGTCGAGGTCGCGGCGCAGGTTGAGCATCAGCTCGAGGATTTTTGCCCGCACGCTCATGTCGAGCATCGACACCGGCTCGTCGGCGACGAGCAGCTCCGGGTCGAGGATCGTCGCGCGGGCGAGCACGGCCCGCTGCTTCTGGCCGCCGGAGAGATCACCGGGGTATTTCGTCAGGTAGCGCTCGGTGGGGCTGAGCCCGACCCGCTCCAGAGCGGTCACAACCTTGGCCCGGGTCTGGGTCGTGCCCTTGGTGAGGCCGTGGATGCGAAGTGGGTGCCCCACCGCGGTCTCGATGTCCATCGACGGGTTGAGCGAGGCGTGCGGGTCCTGGAAGACCATCTGCAGCTTGCGGCGAAGGGGGCGCATGGCGCGCTCCGAGCGTCCCGTCACCTGCTCGCCGCGGAACGACACCGTGCCGGCGGTTGCCGGCACCAGCCCCAACAGCGCGCGGCCCAGCGTCGACTTGCCCGACCCCGACTCCCCCACTAGACCGAGCACCTCTCCGGGCATCAGGTCGAAGGTCACGCCGTCAACGGCCTTGACCGACCCGCCGCTGCGGCCCAGCAGCCGGGCCACGTTGCCGGTGCGCAACGCGAAGTGGACCTCGAGGTCGCGCACCTCCATCAGCGGCGTGCCGTCCCGAGTCGCCGTGGCGAGCGCGGCGTCGGGCGAGCCGGTCTCAGGCTTCTTCTGCAACGTCGATCTCCCTGCGCTCGAGCGGCGCCGTCCCACCGGCGGGGATCTGCTCGTCCGGGCCGTGCAGCCAGCATTCGACCTGCACGCCCTCATCGATGACCGGGACCGGGAACCTGTCGGCGCACACCTGCATCGCGTCCGGGCAGCGCGGATGGAAACGGCATCCCGACGGAGGTGCGGTCAGGTCGGGCGGCGCTCCCTGGATGTAGTGCAGGCCGGTGGTCTGCAGCGAGATGGTCGACCGCAACAGCTCGCGCGTGTAGGGGTGCTTCGGGTTCTCGAAGACCTCACGGGCGTCGCCCTGCTCGACGATACGACCGGCATACATCACCGCGATCCGGTCGCAGGCCTCGGCCACGATCCCGAGGTTGTGGGTGATGAACAGCAACGACGTGTCGTAGGTGCGCCGGAGGTCGGCGAGGATGCGCACGATCTGGGCCTCGACCAGCACATCGAGCGCGGTGGTGGGCTCGTCGGCGACGACGAAGCTGGGCCGCAGGACCAGGGCGAGAGCGATCATTATCCGTTGGCGCATGCCACCGGAGAACTCATGCGGGTAGCTGCGATAGCGGCTCGGCGGGATGCCCATCCCGCGCAGTGTCTGCAGGGCCCGCTCCCGACGCGCGGCCTTGTCAAGCGCCGGCTCGTGGATGTGCAGCACCTCGTCGAAGTGCTCGCTCACCCGCATCAGCGGGTTCAGCCGGGTCATCGGCTCCTGGAAGATCAGCCCCAACTGGGGACCCCGAAGCTGCTGCAGGGCCGACCGGTCGAGCTCCACCAGGTTGGTGCCCTCGAAGATCACCTCTCCGTCGACGGCGGCACCCGGCGGCAACAGCCCGAGCACCCCGCGGCCGAGGGTCGACTTGCCGCAGCCCGACTCGCCGACCAGGCCCAGCGTCTGGCCGGCATAGAGGTCGAAGGAGACGCCGTCGACGGCCCGCACCGGACCACGGTCGGTGGCATACCAGACCCGCAGGTCGCGCACGGAGAGCACCGGATCCCGGCGGTCACGGCCGCGCACCGGCTGGTCGACGAGCGCCGTCATCTGGTCACCTCCGGAGGGGCCGACGGGTCCTGCGCCTCGACGTTCTGGTCGGGCACGGCTGGGTGCTGCGGGGGCGAGCCACGCTCGGGCAGATGCACGGTCAGCAGGCGCCGGCGGCGCAGCGTCGGGTTCAGCGTCTCGTTGAGCCCCTCACCGACCAGCGTCAGCCCGGTCACCAGGATCACGATCGCCAGCCCGGGGAAGGTCGCCGTCCACCAGATCCCTGCGGTCGCATCGGGCACCGCCCGGAACAGGTCATACCCCCACTCGGCGGCCTCGGTGGGTTGGATGCCGTAGCCCAGGAAGCCCAGTCCGGCGAGGGTGCCGATCGCGTCGGCGGCGTTCAAGGTGGCGATCACCGGGACGCTCTGAACCACGTTGGACAGCAGGTATCGGTACATGATCGTGCCGGGCTTGGCGCCAATGGTGCGGGCGGCCTCGACGTAGGTCGCCTCCCGAGCGCTGACGGTGCTGTTGCGCACCAACCGGAAGTACTGCGGCACGTAGACCACGGTGATCGCCACCGCCGCGGTCGCGATCCCTCCCCCGATCTTGTCCGAGAGCAGGAAGGCGATGACGATCGCGAGGAGCAGGAAGGGGAACGCGAACAGGGCGTCCATGATGAGCACCAGGCCACGATCGAGCCAGCGGCCGAAATAGCCGCTGATCAGACCGAGCAGCACACCGAGGATGACACTGGCCACCAGGGACAGCGCGACGACCTCCAGCGCGGTGCGGGTTCCCCACACGACCCGGCTGAAGACGTCGTACGTCTGCACGCTCGTCCCGAACCAGTGCTCGCTGCTGGGCGCGGCCTGCTTGGGGAACCGCTCGCCGTCGGCGGAGACCTGGTTGAAGCCGTAGGGCGCGACGACCGGTGCGAACACGGCGATCAGGAACATGGCGCTGGTGACGGCGGTGCCGACACCGAGCATCACCCGCGCCACTCCCTGGGACCGCCGGTAGGGCGCCAGGAACGCGGACCAGATTCGGGCGAAGAAGCTCTTCCGCTTGTCGGTCGTGATGGGGATGACCTCGGTGGGCAGCGGTGCGCCGCCGACGACACTCATGTCAATACCTCACCCTCGGGTCGATCAGGGCGTTGACGATGTCGATGAGCAGGCTGATGGCGACCACGACCAGCGCGAAGACCGTGATGATCCCCTGGACAGCGGCATAGTCGCGGTTGTTGAGGTAGCGCAGCAGCTGGCTGCCGACACCGGGCCAGCTGAACGTCTGCTCGGTGAGGATCGCCCCGCCGAACAGCAGCGCCACCTGCAGCCCCAGCACCGTCACGAACGGCACCATCGCGTTGCGGAAGGCGTGCCGCAGGACGACCCGGCCTTCGGGGATCCCGCGGGCGGTGGCGGCCTCGACGTAGTCGTCGCGCATCGTCTGGGCCAGGTTGACCCGGATCAGCCGGATGAACACCCCGGTTATGAGCAGGCCCAGCACGACCGCCGGCATCACCAGGTGCTTGAGCCCGTCGATGAAAGCGTCGGCGTCGCCGGCGAGGGTCGCGTCAAGCAGGAAGATGTGGGTGCGCTCGTCCAGCGTGGCCTGGGTGATGGCGCTGGCCTGCTTGCCCGATGGCAGCCAGCCCAGCTGGCTGGTGAACAGGATCTGGGCCAGCAGGCCGGTGAAGAACACCGGTGCGGCGTAGGTGAGGATGCCGAAGAGCCGGATGCCGACGTCGCTGACGCTGTCCCGCCGCCGGCCGGCCCAGAGCCCCAACGGGATCCCGACGCCGAGCGCGACGATCAGCGCCGCGACCGTCAGTGTCAACGTGGCCCCACCGTTGACGATGAAGATGTCGGTCACTTTGCGGTTGTCCGTCAGCGTCTGGCCGAAGTCCAGCCGCAGGACTCCGGAGATGTACTCCCAGTACTGCACGATCAGCGGCCGGTCGAAGCCGGCAGCCTCACGCCGCCGTGCGATCTCCGCCGGTGGCAGCCGCCCGCCCAGGGCCGCCGACACCGGGTCGCCGGGTGCGACCCTCATGAGCAGGAAGACCATCGTCAGCAGGACGAGCACGTTCGGTACGACGAGAGCCAGCCTCGTCAGGATGTAGGTCCGCAGAGATCCACTACGCGCGGCCAACTCTGGTCCACCTCACTCACTCGGGAGGGGCTCACACGACAGGGCCCCGCCGCCCGAAGACGGCGGAGCCCCATCGTGGTGCATCGGTCCTAGCTCTCGACACCCTTCACGAGCCAGAAGCGGAAGGTGAACGAGGGGTCGAACGTGTCCTCGACACCTTCCACGCCCTCAACCACACCGGCAACCTGCTTGCCCTGCCAGATCGGGATGATCGGCGCGTCCTCGGCGACCAGGGTTTGGATCTCCGTGAATGCCGCCTCGCGCTCGGCCGGGTCCGTGCTGGCCTTCTGTGCCGCGAGCAGCTCGTCCACCTCGGCGTTCTTGTAGCCGTACTGCAGGAAGTTGTTCACGGAGTCATAGAACGGCGACAGGTAGTTGTCGGCGTCCGGGAAGTCCGGGAACCAGCCCAGCTGCCACGCGGGGTAGGTGCCCGCGGGGTACTCCTCCTTGTACTGCTCGTACTCGGCTGACTCCAGCTCGAGGTCGAACAGCCCGCTGTCGTTGAGCTGACGCTGGATCTCGGCGTACATGTCGGCCGAGGTCGCGCCGTAGCGGGACGGGGTGTACCAGAGCGTGGAGGCCACGGGCGTCTCGACTCCGGCCTCCTCCAGGATTGCTGTCGCCTTCGCGACGTCAGGCTCGCCGTAGCGCTCCTGGAAGGCCTCGACGTGGCCCGTCAGCCCCTCCGGGACCATGGAGTACAGCGGGTCGACCGAGCCGTTGTAGACGTTCTCTGCAATGGCCTCGCGGTCGATCAGCTGGGCCGCGGCCTGGCGAACCGCCTTGTCGGCGAAGGCACCCTTGGTGTTCTGCAGCACCAGGTAGTTGATCTCCGTGCCCTGGCCGGTGACGATGCCGACGCCCTTGTCCGCGCCGTTCTCCTCGAGGTCGGCGACATCGGTCGGCGACAGCGAACGGTAGGCGACCATGACCTCCTTGCTCTCCAGCGCCGTCTTCAGCTGCGACTCCTGCTGGAAGTAGGAGACGATCGTCTGGCTGTTGGCCAGCTCCTGGTCACCCGAGTAGTTCTCGTTCGGCACCAGCACGACCTGCTGGGTCTTGTCGAACTTGTCGACCTTGTAGAGACCCGAGCCCAGCGACTGGTCGTCCGGCTGGAGCGCGTCCGCAGGGTACTTCGCCGCAGACACGATCGCGCCGGCGCCCGAGGTAAGGACGAACGGCAGCGTCGCGTCGCCTGCCTTCAGCATGAAGGTCACGGTCTTCTCGTCCGGCGCCTCGACCGAGGCGACCGACCCGAACAGCGAGGACGGCCCGTTGGGGTCGGCGATCGCGATCACCCGGTCGATGGAGAACTTGACGTCCTCAGATGTCATCGGGCTGCCGTCGGAGAACTTCAGGCCGTCCTTCAACGTGCAGGTGTAGGTCGTGGGGTTCTCGAAGTCGCAGGACTCGGCCGCATCCGGGGTGGGCGTGTTGCCACCGGCAGGGATGGCGAGCAGGTTCTGGAAGATGTTGTACTGCAAGGTCCATGACGGCAGGTCGTAGCTGCCGGCCGGGTCGATGGTCGTGACCTTGTCGGTCGTACCGACGATCAGCGGAGCCAGGTCCGCAGCAGCGTCCTTATTGTTGTCGCCGGAGTCGCCGGAGTCATCGCCCCCGCAGGCGACCAGACCGCCACCCATCAGACCGGCAACGGCCAGGGCAACGATCGCCCGGCGCGGTGTCGAATACACGCGCATTGTCCCACCTCGAATGTGAAAGACCCGAATGACATCAGCCAGCTCAGGCGAACCGGCGACGCGACCCTACCTGCCAGTGGACGGCGGGTGAACAGCAGGCGAACCGTCCTCGCCTTTCGATTGCCTAACGATTCGCTCGAGGTCGCCCAGCGTGAACCCGACCAAGGAGGCGAGGCCGATGCGCCCGGGAGCGGGTGGTACGGCGGGAAATCCCGCCACGACCAGGGTCAGGCAGCCGGCCGCTTCGGCTGACGCGACACCGGTGGGCGAGTCCTCCAGGGCGACGCAGCGGCGCGGGTCCACGCCCAGCTCGGCGGCAGCCCGCAGGTAGGGCTCGGGGTGCGGCTTGCCCTCGCGGACCTCGTCGCCGGTGACGACCGCGCCGAAAGACCCGGCCGGGAGGCCGGCGAGGACGGCCTCGACCAGCCGCCGGTAGGACATCGTCACCAGCGCGGTGGGGATGCCGGCAAGGACCAGCTCGGCCAGCAGCTCGCGGGCGCCCGGCTTCCACGGGATGCGCTCGCGGACGCTGGCCTCCACGCCGTCGAGCAGTCGCTCGACGATCTCCTCGGGCGGCAGGGCCACTCCCCCGACGGCCGCCAGGTAGCCGGCGGAGACCATCAGCGCGTTGCCGACCAGGGCCTGCGCGTCCGCCTCGGTCCAGCTGCCGCCGTGCTCCTCGACCAGGGCCCGCTCCGCGGCGACCCAGGCGGGCTCGGTGTCGACCAGGGTGCCGTCGAGGTCGAACAGCACGGCCTCGAAGGCCGAGCCGGGGTGACGCCCTGTCGCGTCGTTCACCGCGCGTTGAAGTACTTCGCCTCGGGGTGGTGGATCACGATCGCGTCGGTGGACTGCTCCGGGTGCAGCTGGAACTCCTCGGAGAGCTTGACCCCGATGCGCTCGGGTCCCAGCAGGTCGACCAGCTTGGCCCGGTCCTCCAGGTCGGGACAGGCGCCGTAGCCGAACGAGAAGCGCGCGCCGCGGTAGCGCAGGTCGAAGAAGTCCTCGGGCCGCTCGGGGTCCTCACCGCCGAAGCCGAGCTCCGCGCGCATCCGCTGGTGCCAGAGCTCCGCGAGCGCTTCTGTCAGCTGCACCGACAGGCCGTGCAGCTCGAGGTAGTCGCGGTAGGCGTCACGGGCGAACAGGTCACCGGTCACCTCGGCGATCCGTGGCCCCATGGTCACGAGCTGCATGCCGATCACGTCGGTCTCGCCGGAGTCCGCGGGCCGGAAGAAGTCGGCGATGCACAGGTGCCGGCCGTGGCGTTGCCGGGGGAAGGTGAAGCGGTGCCGCTCGCGGCCGTCCTCGTGCAGCACGACGAGGTCGTCGCCCTCGCTGACGCACGGGTAGTAGCCGTAGACCACCGCAGCCTCGAGCATCCGCTCGGCCTGCGCGCGCTCGAGCCACGCACGCAGTCTCGGCCGCCCGTCGGTCTCGACGAGCTCTTCGTACGACGGGCCGGCGCCCCGGCTGGACTTGAGCCCCCACTGGCCCATGAAGGTGGCGCGCTCGTCGAGCAGCCTCGCGTAGTCGGCGAGCGGGATGCCCTTGACGATGCGGTCACCCCAGAACGGCGGGGTGGGCACGGGGTTGTCGGTGGCGACGTCGGAGCGCGCCGGCATGTCCTCGGGCGGGGTGGCATCGGGTCGCGTGGACGTGCGGACGCGCCGCTCACGCAGCGCCGGCAACTCGGCCCCGGGCGCGCCGCGCTTGACCGCCACCATCGCGTCCATCAGTCGCAGGCCCTCGAAGGCGTCGCGCGCATAGCGCACCTCACCCTCGTAGAGGCCCGCGAGGTCCTGCTCGACGTAGGCCCGGGTCAGCGCCGCACCGCCGAGGATGACCGGCCAACGGGTGGCGACACCGCGGGAGTTCATCTCCTCGAGGTTCTCCTTCATGATCACCGTCGACTTGACGAGAAGCCCGGACATCCCGACGAGGTCGGCGCGGTGCTCCTCAGCCGCTTCGAGGATCGCCGAGATGGGCTGCTTGATGCCGAGGTTGTGCACCGTGAAGCCGTTGTTGGTCAGGATGATGTCGACGAGGTTCTTGCCGATGTCGTGGACGTCACCCTTGACGGTGGCGAGCACGATCGTGCCCTTGCCCTCCTCGTCGGACTTGTCCATGTGCGGTTCCAACCAGGCCACCGCGGCCTTCATGACCTCGGCTGACTGCAGCACGAACGGCAGCTGCATCTCGCCCCGGCCGAACAGCTCGCCGACGACCTTCATGCCTTCGAGGAGGTGGTCGTTGACGACGTCGAGGGCGCTCATGCCGGTGCCCAGCGCCTCGGCGAGGTCGCCCTCGAGCCCGTTGCGCTCACCGTCGATGATGCGTCGCGCGAGCCGCTCGCCGAGCGGGAGGCCGGCGAGCTCCTCGGCCCGGGTCTGGCGGACCGCCGCGGCGTCGACGCCTTCGAACAGGTCGAGGAAGCGCTCGAGCGGGTCGTAGCCCTCCCGGCGCCGGTCATAGACCAGGTCGAGAGCTACCGTGCGCTGCTCCTCCCCGATCTTGGTCATCGGCAGGATCTTCGCGGCGTGCACGATCGCGGAGTCCAGGCCGGCCTTGCCGCACTCGTGCAGAAAGACGGAGTTCAGCACGACGCGTGCGGCCGGGTTGAGGCCGAAGGACACGTTGGACAGCCCGAGGGTGGTCTGCACCTCCGGGTAGCGGCGCTTGATCTCCCGGATCGCCTCGATCGTCTCCAGCCCGTCCCGGCGGGTCTCCTCCTGCCCGGTCGCGATCGGGAAGGTCAACGTGTCGACCATGATGTCGGCGACGTGCAGGCCCCAGTTGGTCGTGAGGTCCTCGATCAGCCGCGCGGCGACGCGCACCTTCCACTCCGCTGTCCGCGCCTGCCCGTCCTCGTCGATGCACAGCGCCACCACCGCCGCACCGTGCTCCTTGATGACCGGCATCACCCGGGCGAACCGGGACTCCGGGCCGACGCCGTCCTCGTAGTTGACCGAGTTGACGATCGACCGACCACCGAGCAGCTCGAGGCCCGCCTCGATCAGCGCCGGCTCGGTAGAGTCGAGCATCAGCGGCAGCGTCGATGCGGTGGCGAACCGGCTGACGACCGCACGCATGTCCGCGACGCCGTCGCGCCCGACGTAGTCGACGTTGACGTCGAGCAGGTGGGCTCCGTCGCGGGTCTGGTCGCGCGCGATCTCGATGCAGTCGTCCCAGCGTTCGCCGAGCATCGCATCCCGGAACGCCCTGGAGCCGTTGGCGTTCGTCCGCTCCCCGATCGACAGGTAGGACGTGTCCTGGCGGAACGGCACGTGCTGGTAGAGGGAGGCGACGCCGGCTTCCGGACGCGGCCGGCGCGCGGTGAGGCCACGGCCCTGCACTCGCTCGACGACCTGGCGCAGGTGCTCGGGAGTGGTGCCACAGCAGCCACCCACCAGTGCCAGGCCGAAGTCGCGGGTGAAGTGGTCGTGCGCCTCTGCCAGCTCCTCCGGAGTGAGCGGGTACGACGCGCCGTCGCGGCCCAGCACCGGCAACCCGGCGTTGGGCATGCAGGACAGCTCCACCCGGGCGTGCCGCGACAAGTGGCGCAGGTGCTCGCTCATCTCCGCCGGACCCGTCGCGCAGTTGAGTCCGATGAAGTCGATGCCCAACGGCTCGAGTGCCGTCAGGGCCGCGGCGATCTCGGAGCCGAGCAGCATCGTGCCGGTCGTCTCCACCGTCACCTGGCAGAACAGCGGCAGCTCGGCCCCGGTCTCGCGCAGCGCCCGCCGGGCTCCGATCACGGCCGCCTTGGCCTGCAACAGATCCTGCGCCGTCTCGACCATCAAGGCGTGCACGCCGCCGTTGATCATGCCGCGGACCTGGGTCTGGTAGGCGTCACGGAGGGTCGCGTAGGGCACATGACCGAGCGTCGGCAGCTTGGTCCCCGGCCCGATGGACCCGATCACCCAGCGGGGGTGCTCGCCCGTCGTACGGTCGTCTGCGACCTCGCGCGCGATGCGTGCACCCGCCTCCGCGAGCTCCTCGATCCGGTCCTCGATGCCGTATTCGGCCAGGTTGGCGAGGTTGGCGCCGAACGTGTTGGTCTCGACCACGTCGACCCCCACGTCGAAGTAGGCCTCATGCACCGCGCGGACGACGTCGGGCCGGGAGACGTTGAGGATCTCGTTGCAGCCCTCGTGGCCCTGGAAGTCCTCCATCGTCGGGTCCTGGGCCTGCAGCATCGTGCCCATGGCGCCGTCGGCGACCAGGACACGCTCGGACAGGGCGGCGCGAAGCTGCGCAGGGGTGTTCGGCATCGGCGCGAAGTCTACGAGCCCACCGGGATGCATCCCGTGTGGCAGGCTGCATGGTGAGACAAGGTCAGCCGGCGGGACGACGCAGCGAGGCGAACGGGAGGTTGCGGGTGATCGAGCTCGAGGGATTTCCCGAGCTGGTCGACCCCATCATGATCGCGGCCTTCGAGGGCTGGAACGACGCCGGGGACGCGGCCACGGCGGCCGTCGAGCACCTCGAGCAGGTGTGGGACACGACACCGCTCGCGACCGTGGAGTCCGAGGACTACTACGACTACCAGGTGAACCGCCCGATGATCCGCCTCGACGACAACGGCGAGCGGTTCGTGACGTGGCCCACCACGCGGGTGTCCTACGCCCGCCTGCCCGACGTCGGTCGCGACATCGTCCTGGTGCGCGGCATCGAGCCCAACATGCGGTGGCAGTCCTTCGCGGCCGAGATGCTCGGGTGCTGCCACGAGCTCGAGGTCGAGATGGTCGTGACACTGGGTGCGTTGCTCGCCGACTCGCCGCACACCCGGCCGGTGCCGGTCAGCGGGACGTCCTCGGACGAGGGGGTGGCGCGCAGCCTGGCCCTCGAGCCGTCACGCTACGAGGGGCCGACCGGCATCGTCGGTGTCCTCAACGACGCCTGCGGCCAGGCCGGCATCCCGGCGCTGTCCATCTGGGCGGCCGTGCCCCACTACGTCGCCCAGCCGCCGTGCCCCAAGGCGACCCTTGCGCTGCTGCGCCACATCGAGGACCTGCTCGACGTGCCGATCCCGCTCGGAGAGCTGCCCGAGGACGCGCGCGCCTGGGAGCGCGGCGTCGACGAGCTGGCGGCGGAGGACTCGGAGGTGGCCGACTACGTCCGGTCCCTCGAGGAGGCCAAGGACCTGTCCGACGCGCCCGAGGCGTCAGGAGAGGCGATCGCGCGGGAGTTCGAGCGCTACCTGCGACGTCGCGACGACCCCCCGAAGTAGCCCTCTCCCGCGTGATCGACTGAAGCGTCTCGCACGCACTCGCGGCGGATCGGCCATGCCGAACGTTTCAGTCGGCGGCGTGAGTCGGTGGGTGGATCAACTGTCAGAGACGTACGCCGAGCAGAGCGTCGACCGCGTCGGCAACACGTCGCGGCGCTTCCCGGTCGTTGCCGTCAAGGACCGTGGCCTCGGCGACCCAGTCGTCCACAGCAACCAGCGCGGCCGGTGCGTCGAGATCGTCGGCCAGGTGATGTCTGACCCGGTCGAGCAGCGGTTGCGCATCGGGACCTGCAGGCAGCGACACCGCCTCGCGCCACCGGGACAGGCGCGCTTCCGCGCCGAGCAGGTCGTCCTCGGTCCACTCCCAGTCCGAGCGGTAGTGGTGGGCGAGCAGCGCCAGCCTGATCGCCATCGGGTCGCGCCCGGCCCGCCGCAACGCGGAGACGAAGACCAGGTTGCCCTTGGACTTCGACATCTTCTCCCCGTCGAGTGCCACCATCCCGGCGTGCACGTAGTGCTGGGCGAACGGGAACTCGCCGGTCAGCACATGCGCCTCGGACGCGCCCATCTCGTGGTGCGGGAAGATCAGGTCGCTGCCACCACCTTGGACGTCGAAGCCGAGACCCAGCTGGTCCAGCGCGATCGCGGTGCACTCGATATGCCAGCCCGGCCGGCCCGGGCCGAGCTCGGTGTCCCACGCGGGTTCGTCGGGCCGACCGGTCGCCGTCTGCCAGAGCAGGCAGTCCAGCGGGTGCTTCTTCCCCTCCCGGTCCGGGTCACCGCCCCGCTCACCGAACAGTCGCAGCATCTCGGCGTCGCCGAGGCCGCCCACCGACCCGAACCGGGGGTCGGCGTGGACCGCGAAGTAGGTGTCGCCCTCCACGTCGTACGCCGCGCCCTTCTCTTGCAACGCGCGCACCGCGTCGACGATCTGCGGGATCGTCTCCACCGCCCCGACGAAGCTCTCCGGCGGGATGACGCCGAGCTCGGTCATGTCCTCGCGGAACAGCTCGATCTCGCGCTCCGCGAGCTCCCGCCAGTCCTGCCCGTCGCGGGTCGCGCGCTCGAGCAGCGGGTCGTCGACGTCGGTGACGTTCTGCACGTAGTGCACCTGGTGGCCGGCGTCGCGCCAGGCCCGGCCGACGAGGTCGAACGCCACGTAGGTGGCGGCGTGACCGAGGTGGGTGGCGTCGTAGGGGGTGATGCCGCAGACATACATGCGCGCGACGGGGCCGGGGGCCGTGGCTCGAAGGCCACCGCTCGGCGAGTCGTGCAGGCGCAACGCCAGACCCTCGCCGGGCAAAGCCGGCACCTCGGGAGCAGGCCAGGCACGCATCCGCCGAGCCTAACTGCGCGACGTCAGAACGGCGGCCACGGGATCGAGGGCCACCCCTCGGACGGGAGCGGGAAGCGTCCAGCGGCCAGCAACCCGTCCACCCGGCGCCGGGTCGCGCGCACCTCGGCGCGGGTCAGCATCGTCGCCAGCCGGGAGCCGAGGGCACCGTCGAGCTGCTCGCCGAGGCGGGTGAGGACCGTCGTCTCCTCCCCCGAGAGCGGGTCGCCGGCCCATCCCCAGAGGACCGTGCGCAGCTTGGTCTCGACGTGGAACGAGACCCCATGGTCCACGCCGAGCACCCGGCCGTCGTCGAGCGGCAGCACGTGGCCGCCCTTGCGGTCGGCGTTGTTGGTCACCGCGTCGAGGACGGCCATCCGCCGCAGCCGGACGTCATCGGCGTGACCGAGCACGACCGGCTGGCCGGCACTGCCGAGCGCGTCCAGCACATGCAGCCAGCCGTCCGGCAGCTTGCTCGGCGCGACGACGTCGATGAGCTCGACACTCGGGTCGGCGTCGACCCACAGCTGGCACATGCCCGGACCGAACGGACCGTCGCGCAGGACCGTCGGCGGCACGATCGACCAGCCGCTGGCCTCGGCCACCAGGTAGGTGGCGACCTCGCGACCCGCCAGGGTTCCGTCGGGGAAGTCCCAGAGCGGGCGCTCCCCCGCGACCGGCTTGTAGACGCAGCGTTGCTCGGCGCCGTCCAGGGCGATCTCGCAGAGCAGTGTCGCGTTGCTCGCGTCGACGAGCCGGCCCTCCACGGTGATCTCGCCGTGGCGCAGCAGCTGCAGCGCGCTGCCGACCTCGATCCCGCTCACGCCACCAGTCTGCCCGCTGCCTGCTGACTCAGCGGCGGTAGCCGTTGGCGCGCGGGCAGACGTGACCGGCCGGGTCGAGCGGGTTGCCGCAGAACGGGCACGGCGGGCGCCCGGCGGCGACCAGAGCCAGCGAGCGCTTCACGAAAGCCCGCGCCGCGACACCGGTGATCCGCACCCGCAGCAGCGGGGGCCCGTCCTCGGTCTGGTCGATCAGCGTGGTCTCGTCGTCGCTATCGTCCTCGGTGACCGCCTGGGCCTCGATGACCACACGCTCGTCCTCGTCGTCCCACGACAGCGCCATCGTCCCGACCCGGAACTCCTCGTCGATCGGCACGGTCAGCGGATCGGAGTCCTCGACCTCGGCGACCGGGGCCGCCGGCACCGACGCCTCGCCGCCGGAGCGCCGCACCACCTCGTCCAGCAGCGCCTCGACGCGCTCCGCGAGCACCGTCACCTGCTGCTTCTCCAGCGCCACGCTGGTGGTGCGTCCACCACCGGTCGCCTGCAGGAAGAAGGTGCGCTCACCGGGCTCGCCGACGGTGCCGGCGACGAACCGCTCGGGCGGGTCGTACTCCAGGATCTGGCGAGGCATGGACGGAACCCTATGCCGACCCCGTCGCGCCCACGCCACCACCGAGAGCGGCGTCGGAGGACGGTGCCTTCCTCCTCCGCCGGCTCCCCTTCCGCGGCGCCAGGAAGCCCAGATCGCCACCGACGTCGTTGACCCGTACGACGAAGGGACGCAGGGCCGTGTAGCTCACGATGCTCACCGAGCCGGGATCCACGACGAGGCGCTGGAACTGGTCGAGGTGCATCCCGAGCGCATCGGCCAGCACCGCCTTGATGACGTCGCCGTGCGACACCACCGCATAGACGGTGCCGTCATCGGCGCCGAGGCGGGCGTTCCAGTCCCGTACGGCGTCCACCGCCCGGTTGGCCATGTCCCGCATCGACTCCCCGTCCTCGCCGGGGAACGTCATCGCCGACGGGTGGGACTGCACCACCTTCCACAGCGGCTCCTTCGCGAGCTTCTTCAGCTCACGGCCGGACCACTCGCCGTAGCGCACCTCACCGACCCGGTCGTCGGCGTGCACCTCCACCTCGCGCCCGTCGAGCAGGAGACCTGTCGTCTCGCGGCACCGCTGCAGCGGGCTGGTGACCACCGCGCGCAACGGCACGGGGGCGAGCCGGCTGGCCAGCGCCCGGACCTGCGCGACACCGGACTCGTCCAGCGCGACGCCTTCGGTCCAGCCGGCGAGCACCCCGGCGCCGTTGGCCGTCGTGCGGCCGTGGCGGACGAGCAGCACCGTTGTCACGTCGGCGCACTCTACGCAAGCCGTCCGCCGGCCTTGCGTCACAATGGGCGGGTGATCGTCGACTGTGCGCTGTATCGCAAGGGCAAGCGCGCCGCCACCGCCGACGATCGGTTGGACGACCTGTCCGATGCGCTGCAGGTCGCGCGCTCCGAGGACGGTTCCTTCGTCTGGATCGGGCTGCACGAGCCGGCCGCCGCCGAGCTCGACCGGGTCGCTGCCGAGCTCGACCTGCACCCGCTGGCGGTCGAGGACGCGGTGAAGGCGCACCAGCGGCCCAAGGTCGAGGAATACGCGGGCTCGCTGTTCGTGGTGCTCAAGACCGCGATGTACGACGACACCACCTCCAGCATCTCGATCGGCGAGGTGATGCTGTTCGTGGGAGACGGCTTCGTGGTGACCGTCCGGCACGGCGCCACCAAGGCGCTCTCCGATGTGCGTCGCCGGCTCGAGACCGAGCCTCAGCTTCTGGAGTGCGGGCCGTCGGCGGTCCTCTACGCGGTCGCCGACCGGGTGGTCGATGACTACACCGAGGTGGCCCTGGAGGTCGAGCGGGACATCGACGACGTCGAGGAGGCGGTGTTCTCCCCGGAGGGGGGCACCGGCGCCGAGCGCATCTACAACCTCAAGCGCGAGGTGATCGAGTTCCGCCGGAGCGTCCGACCGATGCGGGAGCCGATGGAGCGGCTCGCGACCGGTGCGGTGCCCGCCGTGCACGAGCAGATGCGGCCGTTCCTGCGCGACGTCGCCGACCACATCGCCCGGGTGGCCGACCAGATCGACAACTTCGACGATCTGCTCACCTCGGTGCTCAACGCCAACCTGGCGCAGGTCAGCGTCCGGCAGAACGCCGACATGCGCCGCATCTCGGCCTGGGTCGCCATCGTGGCCGTGCCGACCATGATCGCCGGGGTCTACGGGATGAACTTCGACCACATGCCCGAGCTGCGGTGGCGCTATGGCTACCCGATGGCCCTGGCCCTGATGGCGGGGATCTGCTCCGCCCTCTACCGGGCCTTCAAGCGCTCCGGCTGGCTGTGAGCGTCCACAGATCCCCAATTGCGTCCGGTTGGCCCCCGTTCGGCTGATAATCTGCTCCGGCTTGTCCCGGTTGTCCCTTGATCTCGGCGAATGCGCCGATCGCGGGGGCCGGGACGCTCCATGGTGGGGCGCGGCTCGGGGGGCGGGCTCAGCGCGAGCACATGTCACGCGAGCACATGTCAAGAGGGGACACGGGTGAGCAGGTCCATGTGGCGCGGCGGCGGGATCGCCGTCGTTGTCCTTGCCCTGCTCGCCGCGACCGTCCCCGCCGAGGCAGACTCGACGGCGGCTCCCGCAAAGCGCCCTCCTGCCACCACGGCTCCCGCCGATCCGCCTGCCACCGACGCGGCCGCGGCGGGTCTCGAGGCTGACCTCGACCTGCACGCCGACCCGGTGCTGGTGGCGGCGTCGGACGCGCTGTTCGCCGCGGAGGCCGACCTGGCCACCTCGCGGGCGGCGCTGACCAAGGTCCGCGCCGAGCTCGCCGCTGCGCGCAAGGCCGACGAGCAGGCCCGGGTCGACCTGCGCGCCGCGGAGCTGGCCGAGGAGCGGGCGACCCGCGATCTGTCCAGCGTCCGGGTGCGCATCGCCGGGCACCGGGACAACCTGGGCCGGCTGGCGAGCGCGGCCTACCAGTCCAACGGCCCACTCGGCGAGTGGTCGCTCGTGCTCGCCTCGCAGACCCCTGAGCAGCTCGTCGACCGGCTGGCCTTCGTCCAGAGCGTCGCCAACGCCGGAAATTCCATGATCGCGGACCTGCGCGAGGACCGCGCCGATCTCACGACCCTGCAGGCCCGGCTGGCGGCGGCCCGGATGCGGCAGGAGAGGGTCCGGGCGTCGGCTGCCGCCGCGGTGGCGCGCACGGCCGAGAAGGAGAAGCAGGCCACCCTGGCCGAGCAGCAGCTGGCCGCGTTGGTCACCGTGCACCGCGCCGCCGTGGACGCGGCCCTGGACGCCAAGGCCGACGACCAGGCCCGCTACCAGCTGCTGACCGTCCAGTCAGGGCAGCTCGGCGAGCGGATCCGGACGATGGCGGCCGAGCTGGCTCAGCTCAAGCGCCCACCGAAGGGGACCGGCAATTTCGTGCGGCCGGGCACCGGCGAGCTCACCTCGCCCTACGGTCCTCGCCTTCATCCGATCCTCAACTACGTCAAGGTGCACACCGGTCTGGACCTCGGCAGCGGCGACGGCTTCGTCTACGCCGCCGACAACGGCGTGGTGCTGATTACCGAGCTCAACACCGCCTACGGGAACATGACCGTGGTCGACCACGGGCTGGTCGGCGGGCTGCGGATGACGACCCTCTACGCCCACCAGGCCGCATTCGCGGTCACGCCGGGTGACCGCGTGCGCAGGGGGCAGCCGATCGGCGTGGTCGGCGCCACCGGCTACGCCACCGGTCCGCACCTGCACTTCGAGGTTCGCGTCGACGGGGCACCGGTGAGCCCCGCTGCCTTCCTCGAGCGGGCTCCGCTGCCCACGCCCGCTCGCCCCTGACCTGCCCGAACGTGACCTAATCGGTCCACCGCTCGTTTGCATGTCACCGAGACAGGCAAAGGAGACACCATGCGTTCGCCCCTGGCCCTCGCGGCCACGTCCGTGGTGCTCTCTGCTGCGGTCGTGACCGGCTCCAGCGCTCCGGCCTCCGCCGCCGACCTGATCCCGGTGCCGCTGCCGACCCTGTCCGGGGTGCCCTCCCTGCCGCTGCCGACGCCGACGCCGACGCTGCCCACCCCGACGCTGCCGCTGCCCACCCTGCCGGCCACCCCCACTCTCCCCCCGCCGCCCGGCGGCGGAGTCGTGCCACCGCCCCCCGGCGGCGAGGACCCAGGCTCCGGGCCCGGCCAGCCCGGAAAGCCCGGGGAGCAACCGCCGGGCAAGACCTCCAAGCCGTTCATGACCTCGACCAAGCCGATGATCGCCGGTCGCCCGGAGGTCGCCGACCTCCTCGACGACGAGTCGAGCCCGGCGCTGCTGCGCGCCAGCGAGCGGTTCCTCGCCGCCGACCAGGGCATCGCGGAGATCGTCGGTCATCAGGAGGCGCTGCTCCGCGCCGTCGCCAACGCCCAGCGCGTCGTGGACGAATACACCGCGCTGTCTGAAGAGGCGAG
>Ga0136617_10000936_pt1 | contig 25527 bp, 16 predicted proteins | sample AntDrymUQ3222106_2_FD_129672 | JGI IMG/M metagenome (GOLD analysis project Ga0136617, IMG submission 129672) | Polar desert sand microbial communities from Dry Valleys, Antarctica - metaG UQ322 (21.06) | ecosystem: Environmental > Terrestrial > Soil > Desert | place: Antarctica: Dry Valley...
GCCGCTGTGGGTGGGCGGGCTGCTGCGCGAGCGGCTGTTCGGGCGGGGCACGGTCGTACTCACCTCCGCGACGCTCACCCTCGGCGGTACGTTCGACGCGCTCGCCCGACAGTGGGGTCTCCCACCCGCCCTCCCACCCGCCCTCCCACCCGCCCTGCCTCCGGAGAAGGCCGTTGACGGCGGCGGGCCGAACGACCCCGTGCCCGACCCAGACGCCCCGAAGTGGTCCGGCCTGGATGTCGGCTCACCGTTCCAGTACGCGCGCAGCGGCATCCTCTACGTCGCCAAACGGCTGCCCCCGCCCGGCCGCGACGGGCTGCCCCCGGCCTATCTCGACGAGATCGCCGGGCTGGTCGAAGCGGCGGGCGGGCGCACCCTCGGTCTGTTCTCCTCGATGCGCGCGGCGAAACAGGCCACCGAGGCGCTGCGCGCCCGGCTGGACACACCGCTGCTGTGTCAGGGCGAGGACTCGACGATGCTGCTGGTCAAGAAGTTCGCCGAGGATCCGGCCACGTCGCTGTTCGGCACGCTCTCGCTCTGGCAGGGCGTCGACGTGCCCGGGCCGTCGCTGTCGTGCGTGATCATCGACCGGATCCCGTTCCCGCGCCCGGACGACCCGCTCGTGGCCGCGCGCCAGCGTGCTGCGGACTCCCGTGGCGGCAACGGATTCCTCACCGTCTCGGCCACCCATGCCGCGCTGCTGCTGGCCCAGGGCGCCGGGCGGCTGCTGCGGGGCATGGACGATCGCGGTGTGGTGGCGATCCTCGACCCGCGGCTGGTGACCGCCCGCTACGGCAGTTTCCTGCGGGCGTCGCTGCCCCCGTTCTGGCCCACGGAGGACCGGGAGAAGGTGCTAGCGGCGCTACGCCGGCTCGCCGCCGCCGGGTGATCACTGCGAACGCCCGCTCCGGCAGGTCAGCGGATGCGCGGGCGTGCGCTCGCGACGATCAACCCCGCGCATGCAGGATGACGTCCCCGATGATCAAGTCAGCCCGAGCAGCGCCCGCAGCCGTTCGGGACGCAGGCCGAATGTCCCCGTCGCCGGATCGATCTCCGGGAAACTCGCGATCGGCCGCTCGACGTCGCCACGGCGGGTCGGATCGGCGACCGACGCCCGCGGCGTGAAACCCTCCAGCGCCGGCACCGACTCGTCGCACCACCGACGTTCGAAGCGGTCCTGCAACTCCTCGACCACGGCGGGGTCCAACCGGACGGGCGCCGGTTCATCGTCCACCTCACCACCGATCCCCCTGTCGACGGGCCGGCGATCCTGCCACACCATCTCGCCACCGGGCAGCACCACGGCGATATCGGCGAGCAGCGCGTCCATCCGCGCCTCGGTCAGCGCGTGCGCGGTGAGCTCCTTCCCGTCGAGCTCGATCATCCCGAGCACCCGCCCGTCGGGGTCGGTCCACATCCAACCCGTGTCCGTCGGGTCGTAGCGGGAGCCCAGCACGTCGGCGGTATCGCCGGGGACGTGGAGCACAGCGGTGCAGTCGACGAGCGGCTCGCCGTCGGGCCCGGTCAGCTCCGGCGGTCGGGACGCCGCCGCGACCCAGGCCAGCAGCGCGGGTCCGTCGCGGCGGTCGAGGAGATCGAGCAGCGCCCGCTCCCGACCGGGTGCCACCACCACGACGGCCCCGATGATCTGGTGACCCATCCCGTCCGGCACGACGCGGGTGCACAGCAACGTCCCGACGCTCGCGGAGCGGCTCAACGCACGATCGGTGACGTCGAGGCGCTCTCCGGTGCGCAGGTCGCGGACGGTCGCCCCGACGCCCTGGCGCACCTCGACGATCTCGTGGACGCTGCGCTCGACGAGCAGCCAGGACGCCGCGAGCAGCGCCTCGTCGGCCGGAAGGAGCGGACCGCGGTCAGTCAGGAAGCGCTCGAACCAGCCACCCTCGTGCAGCGTGACGTCGAGGCTGATCTGGTCGGCCAGGATCTCGTCGACGTCCTCATCGACCACGGCGGCGTGCATGGCCAGGTCCAACTCGGCCGTGCCACCGCGACGAAGCAGGTAGCTGACCGACTTGCGGCACAACCAGCCCACCCGATCCGGCAGCGGCACCTGTGCAGGTTTGCCGAGGTGGCACTGCTTGAACTTGCGACCCGACCCGCACCAGCACGGCTGGTTGCGGCCGAGATCCCGGGTCGAGGCGGCGGCGAACGGGCGCAGGGCCGCCACCTCCAGGTCGTCGGCCGGGGCGCCGATGGCCTGCCAGCGGCGCAGCGCTGCGGCGACGTCGCCGCGGTCGGACTCATACCAGGCCAGCCGGTCCTCGGTGAACGCCCATGCGGCCTCGCGGCCCGCGGCTCGAAGGTGCGCTTCGGCGTCGAGAACTCGGGAGTCCCGCTCAGCGGCCACCGCAGCGACCCAGCGCGCCGTGGCCAGCCGCGGGGTCCGCCCGGCCGCGGCGATGAGGCGGTCGGCCAGGGCGACGAGCGCCACCACTGCATCGGGGTCATCATCATGGCCCAACAACTCGTCGGTCACAGCGTTGAGCACTGACGGGTCGCCGAGCAGGTCGAGGGCCCGCCGGAGGGTGGCCGCATCGTCGGCCGAACCGGTGAGCAGGTCGAGCGCCTCCATCGCCTCTCGGGCCGGCTGCCCGGTGCCGAGCCGGTCCATCAAGCTGGCGTACCGGGCGAACCTGATTGCCCGCTCCCACACCCCTGCCTCATGCACGAACTCGTGGCCGCGCAACTCCAGCCCCGCCGCGGCGCCCAGCTCCGTGAGCGGCGGCCGGGGCTGGGCGAACGCCGTGCGGTCGCGGTGCAGCATCCCGATCACGATGTCCTCGGCGCTCACCGGCAGCCGCGTCTCGTCGAGCTCGGCCTCGTACACCGCCCGCAGCAACTCCACCAACTCGGCCGGCGCCGCCGGCTCGGCGTCGAGCACGGAGATCGTCACCTCGCCGTCGACGGACGCCCGCACCGCCAGGAGCGCGTCGAGTGGCAGGTCTGCCAACCAGCCGACCGGCCCTCTCCACGAGACGCGACCGTCGGGGTCGTCGTCGACGATCAACAATCCGGCCGCGACGCGGACGTCGGGACAGCGGAGGAACCCGGCGAGGTCGGTGTCGAGACCGAGATAGCCCCCGGCGCGCTCGGCGGGCGAGAGCCGGTGGGTCAGCACCGCGTCCCCGGCGAGGGTCGGGGCGTGCACCAGGATATCGGGCGCAAGCATCACCAGCGGAGCACCCGGATCTTCCGTCAATTCGCTATCGACGTCGTCGAGCAGGGCCTCGTCGACGGGATCATTGAGGTCCAGGCCGAGTCGGGCTACGACCCGCTCCTCCAGCTCGTCGACACCGATCGCGACGTGCTCGCGCACGACGTCGAAATACGCCTCGCGCACGACGGCCGGGTCGGGCCGCGGGAGCCGGGCCAGCGCGGCGGCATAGGCGTCCGGGTCGAACGAAACCTGGTCGTACAGCGCCCGCTGCACGAACGGTTCCAGGGCGTCCACGAGCTCGTCCAGCACCTCGTCGCGCGGCATGCCGCTGTCGAGCAGCCGGCACGCGGTCTTCCAGGTCTGCGGCGGTTGGCCGTCGAGGATCTGGTTGGCGATCGCCGTGTACAGCGGGAGCTCTCGATAGCCGATGTCGCGACGGTCGGCACCCAGGAGCGCCGACCGCTCGTCCTCGGTGATCGGTTCGACGCCCACGGCTCGCCGACCGAACAAGAATCGCAGCCTGTCTTGGTCCACACCGCAAAGCGTAGGCCCGTTCGCACGGCCACCAGGGGCCAGGTCCGGGCGCTCTCGCCGAGCGTGCCACCGGCGGCGGCCAGGAGCTCGGCCGGCGCCGCATGGAGACCCACCTGCCGTGGTCCGGAGCGTGGAGCTGGCGGACCCGGCTCACGGTGTCGCGATGCAGGTGATCGTGCCCGGCTCCACCTCGGTGAACCCCGCGTCGCGCACCGCCACCGCGGCGCCGCAGTCGACGGCGACCCGAAGCTCGGGCCACCGTGCGGGGGCAGCCTGCCGGACCGCGAACCACGGCACGGCGATCAGTCCGCGCTCGGCCGCGAGCAGCATCGACGCGTGCCCGACCTGGGCGGCGGCCTTGCCGACAGTCATCTCGACGGTCGGGTTGAGCCAGATCGCGACCGCGCCGGCCGGCACCGGCCCAGGGTCGTCGGGTTCCAGGTCGGTGCCGCCGATCTGCAGCCGCGCGACCACGCGGGGCACCTCGTCGACCGGGCCGGGCAACAGCGCCCGAACCTGGGCACCGCCGACGTCCACGGTCACCCCGGGCAGGTCCTGCACGACCGTCCAGTGCGCGCCACGTGCCCGCCGAGCGATCTTGCGGATCCGCCCGGCGGGCGGCTGGGTACCGATCCACAGCGCGAGCGACTCGTGCCACTCCCCGCCCGGCTCGGCCCGTGGGTCGAGGCAGACGGCCAGGGGCGCCGCGGCCGCCGCCGCCAGAACCGCGCTGCGGTGCGGCGGCTCCCGTTCCAGGCGCAGCACGACCGGCATCGCCCGCACCGGCCGGTCCGATTCCGGTGCAATGGCGCCTGCCCGTACGGGGACTCGCCCCGCCCACCTCAGTTCGGCGAGGGGACCCAGCACCACGGCGCTCACCCCGGCACCCGAAGCGCTGAACGGGACACGAGTGCTGTTCGATCATGACTCATCGACCGTGGTGTCTTTCTGGGCTGTTCACGCGATCGGGATGCGGCGCAGGATTCCCTCAGCGGCATCGGCGCGCTCCACCTCGTCGCGGGTGATGCCGAGCACGAACAACACCATGTCCAGGTACGGGTGCGAGATCGCGGTGTCCGCGACCTCCTTCAGCGCGGGCTTCGCGTTGAACGCGATGCCCAGGCCCGCGGCGGAGAGCATGTCGATGTCGTTGGCCCCGTCGCCGACGGCCACGGACTGCTCGAGCGGAACGCCGTACCGCTCGGCGAAACGGCGCAACGCGACGGCCTTGCCCGGCCGGTCCACGATCTCGCCGACAACCCGCCCGGTCAGCAGCCCGTCGACGATCTCCAGCTCGTTGGCGGCGCAGAAATCCAGGCCCAACTCCTCGACCAGACCCGCGATCACTGCGGTAAACCCACCCGAGACGACGCCGCACCGGAATCCGAGCCGCTTGAGGGTACGGATCGTGGTGCGCGCACCCGGCATGAGCTCCAGCTCGGCGGCCACGTCGGCGAGCACGGTTGCCGGCAGACCGGCCAACGTGGCGACCCGACGACGCAACGACTGGGCGAAGTCCAGCTCACCGCGCATCGCGGCCTCGGTGATGGCCCGGACCTCATGCTCGGCCTGCGAACCCGAGCGCGCGGCCAGCATCTCGATGACCTCGCCCTGCACGAGGGTGGAGTCGACGTCGAAGACGATCAGCCGCTTGCTGCGCCGGGCGAGCCCGGACCGCTCGACGGCGATGTCCACCCCGGCCGTACGGGCCACCTCCAACGCGCGGGCCCGCAGCGCCCCCGGCGGGTAGATGGTGGTGTCCTTCGAGTCTTGGGAGACCATCAGCTCCAGACCGGTGACCGGGTAGTCGGCCAGCCGCCGGATCGAGTCGATGTTCGCCCCGAGATCGGCGATGGCGCGGGCCACCTCGGCGAACGCGTGCGCGGTGATCGGGCGCCCGAGCACGACGACGGCGTGCGTGGAGTGCCGCCGCGACCCCGGTTCGGCGTCGACGTCGAGCGTGGTGTGCACCTGCATCGAGATGCTCGCCATCGCCTGCTCGACGGCCTCCTGGAGCCCCTCGGGATCGCGGCGGGTGGCGACCAGCACACCCAGAGTGAGCCGGCCCCGGATGACGACCTGTTCGACGTCGAGCAGGTCGACCCGGTGCTGCGTGAGCGCGGCGAACAGCACCGAGCTGACGCCGGGACGGTCCGGGCCGGTGACCGTGATCAGCACACTGGCGCCGGCGCCGAACTCGTCGGTCATCGTGCGGCTCCGGGTCAGCGCGACCTCGGATCGTCGTCGGGTTGCGTCTCACGCCCGGTCGCCTGCGCCGCCAACTCAGACGGCGACGGCTGGCCGTTGACGTGCGCCTCCTCGCGGAACCGCTCGACCAGGTGCGGGTAGTGCAGCTCGAACGCCGGGCGCTCGGAGCGGATGCGGGGCAGCTCGGTGAAGTTGTGCCGCGGCGGCGGACAGCTCGTCGCCCACTCCAGCGAGTTGCCGAAGCCCCACGGATCGTCGACGGTGACCACCCGGCCGTACCGGTAGCTCTTGAACACGTTCCAGAGGAACGGCAGCGTCGACGCACCGAGCACGAACGCTCCGATCGAGGAGATCGCGTTCAACGCGGTGAAACCGTCGCTGGGCAGGTAGTCGACGTAGCGGCGCGGGAAGCCCTCATTGCCCAGCCAGTGCTGCACCAGGAACGTCATGTGGAAGCCGACGAACGTGGTCCAGAAATGGAACTTGCCCAGGCGCTCGTCCATCATCCGGCCGGTCATCTTCGGGAACCAGAAGTAGATGCCGGAGTAGGTGGCGAACACGATCGTGCCGAACAGTACGTAATGGAAGTGCGCCACCACGAAATAGGTGTCGGACACATGGAAGTCCAGCGGCGGGGAGGCCAGCAGGATGCCGGTGAGACCGCCGAAGAGGAACGTGACCAGGAAGCCGACGGCGAACAGCATCGGGGTCTCGAAGGTCAGCTTCCCCCGCCACATGGTGCCGATCCACGCGACGAACTTGATCCCGGTGGGCACCGCGATGAGGAACGTGGTGAACGAGAAGAACGCCAGCAGCACCGCGCCGGTGGCGTACATGTGGTGGGCCCACACGGCCGCCGAGAGGGCGGCGATGGCGATCGTCGCGTAGATCAGGGCCTTGTAGCCGAACACCGGCTTGCGGGAGAACACCGGGATGACCTCGGTGATGATCCCGAAGAACGGCAGCGCGACGATGTAGACCTCGGGATGGCCGAAGAACCAGAACAGGTGCTGCCAGAGGATCACCCCGCCGTTGGCCGGGTCGAACACGTGGGCCCCGAACTTGCGGTCGGCCAGCAGGCCCAGCAGCGCGGCGGTGAGCACCGGGAATGCGATGAGCACCAGGATCGCGGTGACGAGGATGTTCCAGGTGAAGATCGGCATCCGGAACATCGTCATCCCGGGCGCGCGCATGCAGACGATCGTGGTGATGAAGTTGACGCCGCCGAGGATCGTGCCCAGACCGGCGAGCACCAAACCCATGATCCACAGATCGCCGCCGACGCCGGGCGAACGGATCGCGTCCGACAGCGGGGTGTAGGCGAACCAGCCGAAGTCGGCCGCGCCACCCGGGGTGAGGAACCCCGACATCACGATCAGCCCGCCGAACAGGAACAGCCAGAAGGAGAACGCGTTGAGCCGCGGGAACGCGACGTCGGGCGCGCCGATCTGCAGCGGCACGATGTAGTTCGCGAAACCGAACAGGATCGGCGTGGCGTAGAGCAGCAGCATGATCGTGCCGTGCATGGTGAACAGCTGGTTGTACTGCTCGTTGGACAGGTACTGCTGCCCCGGCACCGCGAGCTCGCCGCGCATGAGCAGCGCCATCGCCCCGCCGGCCAGGAAGAACCCGAACGACGCGACCAGGTAGAGGATCGCGATGTCCTTCGGATCCGTCGTCTTCAGCATCTTCAGGAAGGTGGATCCCTTGACCGACCGGCGCGCCGGGTACCGGCGCGTCGTGATCGGCTTCGGGGCGACGGCTGTCACGGTGCCTTCTCCTCCACTGGCGGGTCGAACGTCAGCTCGGATCCTAGCTCGACACGCTGTCGAAGTACGCGTCCGGCCCGGCCGGACCGATGGTCGTGGTGGTGGGTTTCACCGTGCCGCGCTGGGATGACACCGGACCGCACCGGCTAGAACGCCTGCTGGGGCAACGTGCGCAGGAAGTGGTTTGACGCGATCTGGCTGGCGTGCGCCTGCATCGAGATCCGTTTGCCTCGTCGGCGAAGCTCGTCGCCCGGTGATGGCGAACGAACGGCACTTTCGTCCGTTAGGTGTGCACGAAAGTGCTGTTCGTTCGCCCGACGGCGGCCCGTGCTCGGGCTCCGATCACACAGTAGCGTGTCGTCATCAGCGTGTCGTCATCGAACCGGAGCGGAGCGTCACCGATGACGGAAGTCTTCAACGCCGCCGCCTACCTCACCGAACGGCGGGTCGACGCCGGTGACGGTGACCGGGTGGCCGTGCACCACCCAGCCGGGTCGCTCACCTACTCCCGACTCATCGACGAGGTCCGCCGGGTCGCCGCCGGACTCGTCGCGGTCGGGGTACGCCCCGAGGAGCGGGTGCTGCTCTGCATGGTCGACGACGTCGAGATGTTCACCGCGATCCTCGCCACGATGTACCTCGGCGCGGTGGCGGTGCCGTCATCGACGATGCTGACCGGCCCGGAGCTGAGCAAGCTCGTGATCGACTCGCGTGCCCGGGCGTTGCTGGGCAGCCAGGAGTTCGCTTCGACCGTCGCCGTCGCCGCAGCCGGGGCATCCGACCTGCGCACCGTCGTGCTCACCGGCAACGCACCAGCGCGTGTCGACGGACTCGCGGCGCTGACCTGGGACGAACTCCTCGCCGCCGGCGACGGGGCTCCGGTGAGCAGTGCGTACGCCACCTGGGACGAGTCGCCGGCCCTGTGGCTGTACACCTCCGGCACCACCGGCACGCCCAAGGGTGCGATGCACCGCCACACCGACATCCGCTACGTCTGCGAGACCTACGCCATCCACGTACTCGGCGTCGTGCCCGACGACGTGTGCCTGTCGGTGGCCAAGCTGTTCTTCGCCTACGGCATCGGCAACTCGATGTTCTTCCCACTCGCCGTCGGCGCCGCCGCGGTGCTCGAGCCGTCGCGGCCCAACCCGGCGCTGTACGCCGGACGCGTCGCCGAGCACGGCGTCACCCTGCTCTTCGGCTGCCCGAGCTTCTGGGGCCCGGTCATGGCAGCGGAACTACCGAAGGAGACGTTTGCATCCGTTCGCAATGGGGTGTCTGCGGGCGAGGCGTTGCCGGCGCGGATGTTCCACGGGGTCCGCGACCAGTACGGCTTCGAGATCCTCGACGGCATCGGCTCCACCGAGGTGCTGCACATCTTCATCTCGAACGTGCCCGGCAAGGTCGTGCCCGGCAGCTCCGGTTATCCCGTGCCCGGTTACCGGGTGGAGCTGCGCCGCACTGATGGCACGGTGATCGACGGCACCGGTGAGCCCGGGATGCTCTACGTCGCGGGCACCTCGATCTGCACCGGCTACTGGTGCCGCACCGAGGTCAACCGCACGGTGTTCCAGGGCGAGTGGATGCGCACCGGCGACCAGTACGTCCGCGACGAGGGCGGCAGCTACACCTGCCTCGGCCGCGCCGATGACGTGCTCAAGGTCGGCGGCATCTGGGTGAGCCCCACCGAGGTGGAGACCCGCTTGCTGGAGCACCCCGACCTCGCAGAAGTCGTGGTCGTCGGCGTACCCGATTCCGACGGCCTGGAGACGCCGATTGCCTACGTGATGCCGAGGCCGGGCGCGATGATCGACGCCGATGAGGTGATCGGGTTCTGCCGGTCCGGGCTGGCGTCGTTCAAACGCCCGCGGCAGGTCATCGAGGTGACCGAGCTGCCGAAGACGGCCACCGGCAAGATCCAGCGCTACCGGCTGCGGACGATGGCGGCGGCTGAGACCCCGGCACCCACCTCGGCGGCCGACGTCGCCGAGATGCAGGCCTGAGCCGCGTTTCGGGATCCCTCCCGGGGGCGGCTCGCAGCGCCATCTGGCGATTCTCTGATCCTGGGCTGCTTTGTCGACAGCATCGGCCTGCCGCACCGAGTGAGATGCCGTCGCCGGTGTCGCGGTCCTACGCTGGCGCCATGCCCGAACCCCGAGCCGATCGTCCGCACATGCCTGACTACGGCGTCGACTCGGCGGACTGGCAGCCGTTGCCGTGGCCGTGGGCCGCGGCGAAGCTCATCAGCGGCCGCAACTACTGGCTGATCACCGCCTCCGCGGCCGCCCGGCCCCATGCGATGCCGGTCTGGGGTGTCTGGGACGACGACGAGCACCGCTTCGCGTTCTCCTGCGGGCCGCGCTCCCGCAAGGCCGCCAACCTGGCCGCCAACCCGCAGGCCGCGCTCGCCATCGACGACACCGTCGAATGCCTCTCCGTCGAGGGGCGTGCCGCGCCGGTCACTGACGACCGGCGAGAGGCCTGGATCGACCGATACCTCGCCAAGTACCAGCCGATCGCCCCCGACCTGGGGGCCGAGTTCCTCCGCCAGAACGTCGTCATCGAGCTCGTTCCGGAGCGGGCCCTCGCCGTCATCGAGCGAGCGGACGAGTTCGCGACGCGGGCGACGCGCTGGCGGTTCGATTCGGGTGTCGAGCCGGCCCACTGAAGATCATATTGCTGCGTCCTCCGCGTTGCACCATGAATCCGGTCCAGATCAGCCGACATTTCTGCGGTACCGCGGAGGGCGGCGGGGTGGGGTCGATCACGACACGTGCCGTTCTGACGATCATGGGATGGCCCCGTTCACCCACGGCGATCACGAGCCGGACCGACAGGTATTCCCGTTGCTTCGCGCCCTCTAGCACGACGACCATGGCCGGGTACGGATCGAGTCGAACAGCTCGACCAGCAAGCACCGAGAGGCAGAAGCAACGGATGAACATCAAGGGCCGTAGGCGCTGGCTGGCGCTGCTCGTGCTGTGCCTCGGAGATCTGATGATCATCTTGGACGCGACCGTCGTGAACGTCGCGCTACCGACGATCAGGGCAGAACTCGGCTTCACCGAGGCCTCGCTGGCGTGGGTCGTGAACGCTTACCTGATCACGTTCGGTGGCTTTCTCCTACTCGGCGGTAGGCTCGGAGATCTGTTCGGCCACCGCCGCCTGTTCCTGATCGGCATCGCCGTGTTCACCGCGGCCTCACTGGCCTGCGGCCTTGCCGGCACACAGGAGTTCCTGGTCGGGGCGCGGGCGGTGCAGGGGCTGGGCGGCGCGGTCGTAGCGGTGGTGGCCCTGTCGTTGATCATGACGATGTTCACCGAGCCGGCCGAGCGGGTGAAGGCCATGGGGATCATCGGCTTCGTCATCGCGGGCGGCGGCAGCATCGGGGTGCTGCTCGGCGGGATCCTGACCAACGCGTTCGACTGGCACTGGATCTTCCTGATCAACCTCCCGGTCGGCGCCGTGGTCTTCGCGCTGTGCCTCGTCCTGCTCCCCCGTGAACCCGGCGAACTGGCCACCAGACGTCTCGACGTCGCCGGCGCGGTGACGATCACCGCCTCGTTGATGCTCGCCGTCTACGCGATCGTGAACGGAAACGAGACCGGCTGGATCTCCGCCCAGACGCTCGGCCTGCTGGCCACCGCGGCCGTGCTGCTGGCGGCGTTCCTGATCGTCGAGGCCCGGACCCGCTCGCCACTGATGCCGCTCGGGCTCTTCCGGTTGCGCAATGTAGCGACCGCGAACGTCGTCGCGGTCCTGTGGGCCGCTGCCATGTTCGCCTGGTTCTTCCTCTCCGCCCTCTACCTCCAACTCGTGCTCGGTTACAGCCCCTGGGAGGTGGGCCTCGTCTTCCTCCCGCCCAACCTGATCATGGGAGCGTTCTCGCTCGGTCTCTCGGCGAAGATGGTCATGCACTTCGGGATCAGGGCGCCGCTGGGGGCAGGACTCCTGCTGTCCGCGGTGGGTCTCCTGCTCCTGGCACAGGCCCCGATCGACGCGGGCTTCGCCGTCGACGTCCTCCCGGCCATGGTCCTGCTCGGGCTCGGCGCCGGCATGGCGTTCAACCCGATGCTGCTCGCCGCCATGAGCGACGTCGAGCCCAGCGAAGCCGGCCTCGCCTCGGGAGTGTTCAACACCTCGTTCATGATGGGCGGGGCCCTCGGTCTGGCGATCCTTGCCAGCCTGTCCGCCGCCCGCACTGACGCTCTCCGCGCCGCGGGCAGCGACCCCATCGCCGCTCTCAACGGTGGCTACCACATCGCCTTTGTTGTCGGCGCCGTCTTCGCCGCCGCCGCGGGTGTGCTGGGCGCCGCATTGCTGCGCACCGCAGGCCCGACACCCGGCGACGCAGGGGCGCCGGTCAGCGTCTCCGCAACCACCATCGCCGATTGACCGGATCGGCGTGCTCGACCGCGTCGACGGCCAGGTCGAAGGCCGCGGCGTTGTGCGCCGCCGGCGTCCGGAACCCGGAGACCTTCCGGACGTACTGCAACGCGGCCGCGCGGACGTCGGCGGGTGAGGGCTCCGGGGTGACCGGTGGCCGAAGGGTCTTGATGCTGCGGCACATGGGCTCGACCTCCGCGGGTGCACGGCAACTTTTCTGAGCCGACGACGTGCACGCGCTGGTCCGCACGCTCGGCATCGAGGCACCGGTGCACCTGGATCAAGGCGACGGCCTTCTGGCGAGCCGATCTCGCTCGGATCGCGTAGCTTCCGTAGCCGTGCCCGACATCACCCAGCTGATCCTCGACGATCACGATTGGTTCCGGCGAGAGTTCGCCGCCCTTGACGATCTGCAGGCGCAGGCCCCCGTCGATCCCGAGGCATTGGCAAAGCGATGGAGCCCGCTCGCCGCCCGCCTCGACGTCCACGCGATCGCCGAGGAGGAGATCTTCTACCCGCAGTTGCTCGTGCACGGAGACGACGCCGAGGATGAGACCCTCGACGCGATCGGCGACCACAACGACATCCGCGACGGCGTGCATGCCGCCGCCCGGCATCCCGTGGGCAGCGACCCCTGGTGGGAGGCCGTCGGGCGGGCCAGGGTCGCCAACGACGATCACATGGGCGAGGAGGAGCGCGAGGGCCTCGCCGATTTCCGGCGCAACGCCTCGCCAGGATTGCGAGAGGCGCTGGGCCAGCAGTTCGCCGACTTCCTCGACCGCCACGAGAGCACCCGCGGCCTCGACACGGGCGACAAGGATCCCGAGCGCTACGTGCGCGACATCGAACGCGAGATCCACCCACCCGACGACGGCAGCGTGGCGGACGGGTCGTTGGGCATCGGCAGCCTGAAGGAGCGCTGACCAATCATGACGAGCAAGGACACCGGGATGACCAACGACCATCTGCTGCGCGGGCACGCCCCGATCCCGACGACCGCGTGGCAGGCCATCGACGACGAGGCCCGCGAACGGCTCACCCCGCTGCTGGCGGCACGCCGGCTGGCCGAGTGGGTCGGCCCGGGCGGCTGGAAACACTCGTCGACGAGCATCGGCCGCACCACCGACCTTGCCGGCCCGCCCCCCGGCACGTCCGCCGAGGGCGTGCGGACCCGGCAGCGCCGAGTACTGCCGTTGGCGGAGTTCCGGGTCGCTTTCACCGTGGACCGCGCGGAGATCGACGACCTTCAGCGCGGGGCGCGCGACCCGGAGCTCGACGATCTCGCCCGCGCCACCCGGCAGGCTGCCGAGATCGAGAACCGGGCGGTGTTCCATGGCTGGCCCGCGGCCGGCATCGACGGCATCGCCGATGTCGCCCCCTACCCCGCGCCCGCACTGGGCACCGACACCGATCTGTACCCGGGCGTCGTGGCCCGCGCGGTGGACCAGCTGCGCCGCAACGGCATCGAGGGCCCGTATACGATGGTTATCGGTCCGGCTGGCTACACCAGGATCGTAGAGACCTCCGAGCACGGGGGCTACCTGCTGTTCGACCACCTCAAGCGGATCCTCGGCGGGAAGATCATCTGGGCGCCCGGAGTGGACGGGGCGGTCGTGGCGAGCGAGCGCGGTGGAGACTTTCTGCTCGACGTCGGGCAGGACCTGTCGATCGGCTACAGCCACCACGACGCCGACATCGTGCATCTCTACCTGGAGGAGAGCTTCACCTTCCGGGTGGTCGAGCCGGACGCAGCCATCGCGCTGCTCTGACACCGACGTGGAGGCCGCGCTCGCTCCACACCCGCCCACTATGACCGCAAGCCGCCTGCAGCACCCCGCCTCGGGGTGCTGCAGGCGGCTTGCGACGTGCCGTCCCGAGGTACGACGATCGGTGTCGGTCCGGCCGATAGTCTGCGGATAGCATCTGGTCAAGTGAATGAGTAGTTCAGAAGGGCGAGAGATGCAGGACGCCGGCGAGGCAGGCCCCGGGCCGAAGCGCCGCGCAACGATCGGCAACCAGCTCGAGCGTGCCCGGCAACGTCGATTCGTCGGACGCCACAACGAGCTGGAGCTGTTCCAGTCCGCCCTGACCGCGGCGCAACCGCCGTACTCGGTCATCCATGTGCACGGGCCGGGCGGCGTCGGCAAAACCTCGTTGCTGGCGCGGTTCGCCGCAGCCGCGGCAGCCGAGGACGTACCCGTCGCGTTGGTCGACGTCGCGCACTGCGGCCCCTCGCCAGCAGGCCTGACGTCCGGGATCCGCCGGGCGCTCGAGCTCTCTGATGGCGACCCGCTCTCCGCCGCGATGGCCAGCCACGAGCGGGCGGTTCTCCTGCTCGACACCTACGAAGCCGTGGCGTCCGCCGACGCCTGGGTTCGGGACGAGCTGATACCGGCGCTGCCGGCCGACGTCCTGGTCATCCTGTCAGGCCGCGAGCCCCCGACCCAGGGGTGGCGGACCGATGCGGGCTGGAACGAGTTGCTCCACGTCGTGGCGTTGGGCAACCTCGCGCCCGCGGAGTGCCGCGAGTTCCTGGAAGCCTGCGGTGTGCCCGAACAACTGCACCAGGAAGCGCTGGAGTTCTCCCACGGCCATCCGCTGGCGCTGGCGGTGCTCGCTGAGATCATTGACCAACAGGGCCCGTCCAGGACCCTCGCCCTTGGTCACGATCCGGATTTCATCCGGGTTCTGCTGGAGCGCTTCACCGCCGGTGTCTCGACCCCACGGTTTCGACAGGCGTTGGAGGCCTGTTCGTTCGTCCGTTCCATGACCGAGTCCCTGCTCCGGGTCGCACTCGACATCGACGACGCCGGCGAGCTGTTCAGCTGGTTGCGCGGCATTTCGTTCGTCGACGAGAGTCCGCGCGGCCTCGTCGTCCATGATCTGGCCCGGGACGTCATCAACGCCGACCTGTGCTGGCGGGACCCCGAGCGATACCGACAGATCAAGCGCCGCCTGGCCGGACACCTGCTCAAGGAGATCCATGCCACCAACGGTGTCCGACAGCAACGGCTGCTCTTCGACGTCATGTTCCTGCACCGCTCCAGCCCGGAGGTACGCGCCAGCTACGAGTGGGACAACCCGGGCCAGGTCGGGGTGGACCCGGTCCGGGCGGAGGATCGGGCGCACATCCTCGAGATGACCCGGGAGCACGAAGGCGCGGTCTCCGCGGGGTTGGCCGAGTTCTGGCTCGACCGCCAACCTCAAGCGTTCACTGCGTTCCGCAGCCGGGATGGACTCCTCGGCTACTGCTGCTACCTGCGGATGAACGAGGCCGATGCCCCCGACCGCGATGCCGACCCCGGCACCCGGGCAGTGTGGGACTTCGTGCAGCGCGAGGGCTCGTTGGCCGCCGACGAGGACGTCACCTTCATCCGGTTCATCATGGACGCCGAGCGGTACCAGAGCCCCTCGCCAGGGTTCAACCAGCGGGTGACGGTGACCGGACAGAACTGGTATTCCAACCCGAAGCTCGCTTGGGATTTCATCGCGGTGCAGGAACCGTATCCGATGCGCGAGGAGTTCGAGTACTTCGACTACCAGCCGGTGCCCGATGCCGGCTTCACCATCGGTCATCGCCAGTTCCTCGTGGTCGGCCACGACTGGCGGCGCCGGCCGATCGCCATGTGGGAGAGGTTGCTCGGTCAACGAGGACTGGCCGTCGACGGCCTGGTGGCGAGCGTCCGTCCGGATACCCCGTCGGGGCTCTCCCGGCCGGAGTTCGAGGCCGCGGTCAAGGCTGCCCTGCGCAACCTCAACCGCCCGACAATGTTGATCGACAATCCGCTGACCCGCTCCCGCTTGGTGGGTCGCCATTCCACCGGCGCACGTTCGGCTGCCGCGCTGGCAGCCAGGCTGCGAGCGGCCGTTGACTCTCTGACCGCCGAGCCGAGGGACCAGCGGCTGTATCGAGCGTTGGACCGGACCTACCTGCGGCCGGCCCCCACTCAGGAACGCGCCGCCGAGGTCCTCGGGTTGCCGTTCAGCACGTACCGGCGCCATCTCACCCTGGGCGTTACTCGGGTCATCGATCTGCTATGGCACGATGTGAACCCCTCGAACGGACCTACCACTGAGCAGAAAATGAGCAGTCATTGATCTGTCGACTGAGTAGTTGATCGGGAGATCTTAAGGTTGGCTTGAAGGGAGGCACACCGTGAGTGAAGTCGGGGACAAGCGGTGGACCGGGATAGACGTCGTGGACGGCCGATGCCGCTGCCATCGATCATTGGAGCCGCCCAGCGGGCAACACTGGCTACCACACAGCGATTCCGAGCCAGGACCAGACATTCGTGTCGTCGTCCTTTACGGGGACGAGCCGGGATTCCTGCGGATGGTACGGGTGCCCGGTGGCTGGCATCGTCAGGGCGCCGCCACCAGTTACTCCGACTGCACCCCGCCGGTCCCCTGGTCCGATGCCGGACGATGCTGGGCAGGTGCCGATCATCCGGTCCTCGATGCGTCCCGAATCGCCGAATTAGCAGGGCGACGAGCCGGGGCAGCCATCCGGCCAACGGCAAGCCCTGACTTCGTCCGGTCGACGTCCGAACACCGGCTAGGGTGAGGTTCGCGTGAGAAAAGCCACCATGCAACCGACCGGCGGGTCCGTACCCCTTCCACGATGGTTTCAGGACGCACCCGCATCGGCTGCCGCGCGGATGTCACCGAGCCGCATGCAGCGCGAGCGGCGGAGACGACGTCTCAGCGCCCGGTTCGAGCGGTTGACCTGGCGGGAGCACATCGCTTACTGGCAGGCGCGGTTTCGCCGAGTGTCGAGGATGAGCCCACCCAGCGCGAGATAGCGGTTGCTACTGGCGTTCCAGGCCTTGAGTTCGGCGTTGATACTCTCCTGTTCGTGACCGCAACGCTGCGGATCTCGCCGACCGGGTTCCATCCCGGCCACCGGAACCAGGTAGCCGCACCCCGTTCGCGGTGACCCGATTCAGCATGCTCACTCCCCCAACCCGTACACCCGCTGGGCGTTGCCCGCGCCCACCAACCCGGCGACGCGGACCGCGTCGGCCTCCGACCAGTCCCCGGCCGCGACCCACCCGCCCAGCACGTCGGTGATCGCTCGGCGCCACAACACCGCGCCGAGGTGATGCAGCTCTGCGGGACCCCACGCGTCGGAGGAGAAGAGCACCTTGCCGAACGGGGCTACCTCCAGCGACTCCGCGACGATCGCCCGACTGCGTACCCCGGAGTGGTTCACCGCCAACCCGACATCGATGTGGACGTGCGGGAACACCGCGGCCAGGTAGCCGGCAGTGCGGTGATACGGGTAGCAGTGCAGCAACATCACCGGCACCTGTACACGCCGCAGGAAGTCGGTCATCAATGAAGGGTTGCAGCGGTGCAGGGTCAGGTCGGGGTCGCCGTAGCCGACGTGGAACTGGAGCGGAAGCCCCCGCTCCACACCCACCCAGAGCAGGTGGCGCAACAGCACCGGATCGGTCAACCGCCCGCCGTCGCGCAACCACCGCCCCGCTGCCCGGCCCACCTCGGCCTGGCTGGGCGGCTCGGGATCGAAGTCGAGCCCGCCGTGCCGATAGGCGATCACCGACTTCAGCCCGACGGCGCGGCGGGCCCGCTCGTCCAGCGCCGTGGCGAACGCGTCGGCAAACCCGGCCGCGTCGGGCCCGCGACCCGCCACCTCCTCGGCAACAGCCTCCAGGCGCACGATCTCGGCGGTCCGCGCGCCTGCGACCTGCGCCATCTGCGACGGGCCGAGGATCTCCTGCGCCCGGTATCCGGTCTCGACGAGAAACCACCCGATCCCGCTGGCAGTGAGCAACCTTCGGGTCACCTCTGCGGCGCCGAGCTCGTGGCGCCGTGCGAGGTAGGTGTCGACGTCGACGTGCGGAGGCAGGTCGAGCACGGGCGCGCACCAGCGACGGATGGCGAACCCGAGCTGGGAGTCCAGCTGCGACGTCCCGGGCGGCGCCGGCCACGCGGACTCGGTGAGGCTGGCCTCGAAGCCGGTGCGGTCGAGGTCGGCCGTCGAGGCGCCATGGACATGGTGGTCGACGAGACGCAGGTCATCGACAGCAACGCCGAGCGAGCGTGCAGCCCAACCGACCACGTGCGGAGCACCCCTCTTGTCGCCCCGGCAGTCAACCCACGCCGCCGAGCACTCCACCTTAGCTAGACTGGCGATCAGGGCGAGTCGCACACACCTTTCGGCGTCGCACACACGCTGCAACATGTGTGCCGGGCCGCTCGATATGTGCGGCTGGGCTCAGGCGACCACCTCGAGCGGCGCCGACGGCAGGCGGGGCGTTGATCGGGTCGGAGATGCCGCAGGCGGTCAGCTCACGATCTTGCGGCGGTCGTTTGGCACGCAGTGGGTCATCTGGTGGCCCTCGACATCGCGCGGGCCGTTCTTGTCGAGGTTGGACAGCGACCGATGAGTTTCACCTCGACCGCCCGTCTCATCTTCCAGGACCACTCAGCGAGAGGACTGCGATCATGTCCGGCACAGCAGCCGCCGCCCCTGATGTCCGAAAAGCGACCCGACGTGAGTGGGTCGGGCTCGCGGTGCTCGCCCTGGCCTGCCTGCTCTACGTGATGGATCTGACCGTTCTGCATCTGGCGGTGCCGGCGATCAGCGCCGACCTGCAGCCGAGCAGCACCCAGCTGCTGTGGATCATCGATATCTACGGGTTCATGGTGGCGGGTGCGCTGGTCACGATGGGCACACTCGGCGACCGGATCGGCCGCCGCAGGCTGTTGCTCATCGGCGCGGCAGCTTTCGGCGTCGTCTCGTTGCTGGCCGCCTTCTCGACCAGTGCCGAGATGCTGATCGTCAGCCGGGCACTGCTCGGGGTGGCTGGGGCGACAATCGCCCCGTCGACCCTGTCGCTGATCTTCCACATGTTTCAGGACCCGAAGGAACGGTCGATCGCGATCGGGGTCTGGATCGGTGCGTTCTCAGCTGGCAGCGCGGTCGGCCCGGTGCTCGGCGGTCTGATGCTCGAGGTGTTCTGGTGGGGCTCGGTGTTCCTGCTGGCGCTGCCGGTGATGGCGGCGCTGCTCGTGCTGGGCCCGCGGGTGCTGCCCGAGTACCGCGACCCCAACGCCGGACGGCTCGACCTGATCAGCGCCGCCATGTCGGTGACGGCCCTGCTCGCGGTGATCTACGGGTTGAAACAGATCGCGCAGGACGGCCTTGCCCCGGTTCCGGCGGCGGTCATCGTGGCCGGGCTGATGGTCGCCGCGGTCTGGGTCCGCCGCCAGCAACGGCACACCGATCCGATGATCGACCTCGGGCTCTTCCGGAGCAGGGCGTTCAACGCCGCGCTGGCGGTGAACTTCGTGGCGATCTTCGTGGCGATCGGCTACTTCCTGTTCATCGCCCAGTACCTACAGCTCGTCGTCGGGCTGTCGCCGCTGGAGGCCGGACTCTGGTCGCTGCCATCCGCGGTCGGGTTCATCCTCGGCTCACAGCTCGCTCCGCGGATCGTGCGCCTGATCAGCCCGGCCAATCTCATCGCCGGCGGGTTGGCCGTGGCCGCGGCGGGTCTGCTGGTCCTGACCCAGGTCGGGGCGAGCGACGGTCTGGCCGCCCTGATCACCGCATCAGTGGTGATCTCGGTCGGCCTCGGACCGGTCTTCGGCCTGACCACCGAGCTGATCGTCGGGTCCGCGCCGCCTGAGAAGGCCGGAGCGGCGTCCGGGGTCTCCGAAACAGCGGCGGAGCTCGGTGGCGCGCTCGGCATCGCCGTCCTCGGAAGCGTCGGCGTGGCGATCTACCGCGACGAGCTGGCCAGCCTGCCCGCCAGCGTGCCCGACGACGCCGCGGCCGCCGCCCGCGACACCCTCGGTGCGGCCGTGGGTGTCGCCGAACAACTGCCCGACGATGTCGCCGCGGTCGTGCTCGACCTCGCCCGGGGTGCGTTCGTCAGTGGCCTGCACCTGACCTCAGTAATCGCCGCGGTGATCGCCGCCGGCATCGCGGTCGTCGCCGCCGTGATGCTCCGACCGCACGAGTGATCCGGTTCATTCCTCCAATCCCATGACCATGACGATCCGCTTACCGAGGCGGACGCTTAACTTTCGGCGAGCTAATCTTGCCTGGCGATGGGGTTCGTTCGGCAGAGGCAGGCCGGGGGGCAGGTTCGGGGCACCCGTGCCCCCGGTCCAGTGCTATTGAGTTTCGATTGGCGTGAGTCGAGATCGACTAGTCGGACTGAGAATCTGTGGCTGAGCTATGATGTCGTTGTGACTCCGGACCGGGAGGACCGCCCAGCATGGGCCGAACGCCTCCGAAGAGAACGCGCCGCGCCGGTTGGTCGCAATCAGACGTTGTTCGAGCTCTGCGAATATTCTCTGATGTGCCGTTGCCCGCCAGCCTTTTAGACCAATGGAAACGGTGGGAACGTGGCCGCAACAAACCGGACGAATCGTATCGGCCGTTGATCGCTGTCACGTTCGGCACCGTCGTGGAATCGATCTTTGGGCCGGACCGTACTCCGTACCGCACGACGTTGACCGATGATGCACTGGTCGTCCGCAGCGGGATGGACACTCATGAACTCGTACAGCGGATCAGGCGCTCGTCGGTCGATAACGTCACGCTCGACGCACTCACGATTACGGTCGAGCAGATGTGCTGCGACTATGTCATCCGCGATCCGGTTGAGTTGATCGCTGACGGCCGGACGTGGCTCGTGCACATCACGCGACTTCTCGATGAACGCGTGTCGTTCACCCAGCACCGCGACCTGGTGGCCACGGCAGCGTGGCTAACCCTGCTCGTCGGTTGTCTCGAGTACGACATCGGTGACCACCGGGGCGCAGAGGCAACGAGAGTCGGCGCCTTGCAACTCGGCACCGAGGCAGGCGACCTCGCCGTAGTTGGCTGGGCTCACGAGATGCGAGCGTGGTTTGCACTGACCAACGGTCGGTATCGCGAGGTGATCCAGGCCGCCCAAGTGGGGCAGGACGCAGCGCAGAATCGTTCCGTTTCCGTTCAACTTCTTGCCCAGGAGGCAAAGGCGTGGGCGAGGATGGGCAACCAGCGGAACACGGTTCGCGCGCTGGAGAAGGGCCGGATACTGCTCGGCGCGCTCCCGTACCCGGACCGACCGGGTAATCATTTCGTGGTCGATCCCGAGAAGTTTGACTTCTACGCGATGGGTTGCCACCGGCTGATCGGTGACGACTCGTTGGCCGAGATGTACGCGCGGGAGATCATCGAGAAGACCGTCACCCCGGATGGCCGGATCGTCTCGCCGATGCGGCGGGCCGAGTCGATCCTCACCCTCGGAGTGGTGGAGGCACGGCACGGCAACCTCGACGAGGCTCTAGGGCACGGACACGAGGCGTTCTCAATCGACCGGAAGTCCCTGCCGTCCCTGCGGATGATCGCATCGGAGATGATCGACGTTCTCCAAGAAAAGTTCTCCGACGATCCAGCAGCGCACGACTTTCAGAAGCTTATTGATGAAGCCACGGCCCCGGCCGACAACGGGTAAGTGCCATAGCACGAGCCAGCGCAGGCAACAAGAACCAATCCCGTTCTGGACCTGCATCCGGCCGGCTGCTCGCGGCGCCCGTCGGACGTCCGCCCGTCGCATTTCACCCGATCGTGGTGTGATGAGGAGCACCGCGCCATGAGAAGGGGCGCATCCTAGTGATGGGACATGGTTCGGAACCGTCGCTCGGATGAAGGAGGCAACATGCCTCTCACCCCGCAGTCGCCCATCCCGCAGTCACCGGCCGCCAGGACTGTCAGCCTCGTCCATCGGCTGAGCGCGGCGACCCTCGGCGCCGGCCTGTGTGTGTTCGGCGTCCTCGGGTTCCTCAGCCAGCCCGAGTTCCTGTCCACCGAAGGACTCCGCATCCTCGGGCTGGGCAGCAACGGGCTGCTGTCCACGATCTCGCTGATCGTCGGCGTGATACTCATCGCCGCGGCAGCCCGTGGCGGAGAGATCTCCTCGACGCTCACGGTCGTCATCGGCGTGCTGTTCCTGCTCTCCGGGCTGCTCAACATCGCCGTCCTGGGCAACCCGCTCAACGTGCTGGGCTTCCGGTGGCCCAACGTGTTCTTCAGCCTCATCTGCGGGCTGTTGCTGCTGATCACCGGCAGCTACGGCCGCTTCAGCGCCGGCCTGCCCCCGGACAATCCCTACTACCAGCACCGACACCCACACACGGCGAAACCGGCCCCCACGGAACACCGTGACCCGGCCGGTACCTCGGCGGTGAGCTGGCAGCACCGCGCCACCGCGGCCGCCCAGATGGCGGCCGCCGAACGCGCCGTAGCCCAAGGCGCGCGGGGCGCGCAACTCACCCGGGTACGGGCGCTCGCTGGCCTACCGACGCACCAGGATCGCCTCCAAGCCTGGCTCGTCCACACCGGCGAGCAAGAACCAACAGCGGCGGACGCGCACCAGCGTCAGCCCAGCCCCTCGGACCACGATGCTGAGTCGCGGCGGCAACCTACCGAGTAACGGACGCGTCTGGTTGACACATGGGCGCACGCATCTCGCAAGATCGCAAACAACCCCGTCTGGCGTTGATCAGACCAGGAGACCCTGGTCCGGCGGCGACGAAGATCTCCCGAACAAGATCGACAGTCGGCCCATGGCGGGCGCCCACGACGTGTGACGGGCGCGTACGACGCCGGAGTTCACCCTCACCGTGCACAGAGCAACGGCCCAGCAGGGCCTGACGATCGAGGCCAGGCTGCTATCCTCCGGCTGCACGATCTTCGACACGGCGTGGCCTTGCTGATCCCACACATGTCATCAGGAGATCCCAAGATGTCCGAGCGAACTACAGTGCGCTTGATTTCGGCCATTATTACAGCCACTGTGGGTGTGGTGATGTTGGCATCCTCAGCGGTGGCCGCTCCCCCACCACCAAATCCAACGCCGTTTCAGTGTATCGACGAATTTACGATAAATGATAACTATGTCGGTGATGGATGGGTAGGTGCACTAGTCACAACCGCCAGCGGCCCCGCAGGGGATTTCAGCCTGTTTTGCGGTGACGAGCTTAGCGGTGTTGTTCATGTTGCACATCCGCAGTCGTCTGGGACGGTTCACCCCGTCTTTGCGGACACGGAAGATCAGTTCCGTAAATGCTGGGAGTTGACCATCGAGGACGGCGAACATTTCGCCATTCCCGATGATCCAGGACGAACCCGGATCGTGCGGACTAACGCGATCGGCGTCACTTCAACCGCGTTCGTAGACAATCGAGGTTTTGCCTACACGCTATTCACGAGTGAGGAAGGTTCGGATTTGACCAACAACTGGCAAGATTGTGTCACATTCATCTAGGAGCCAGTGTAGGTGCTACAGTTGATCCATGACACGTGAACTACAGCCTGCACTTGTATGTGCGGTCGGTGATCACTTCTTAGTCTTCGATCACACGCAGCCCGTTGCCGCTGTTGTTTCACAACAGGGACAGCTCTTGTCCTCGTGCTCGTGGAGTCAATTGATCCCGCAGCCATCCGACGGGACGGTGTGGCCGAGACTCATCCTGCGGGCGCGTGAACATCAGGCATGGCTGACACGTCGTGCGGATAGGGTGACAGTTCGGTTCGACGTCAGCAGTGACGGTAACGTGCACGCAACGCCCGACGCGGTGCCTAGTGACGACGGTATGGCGATTAGTCAGAGCCGGTACGCCCGCAGTGGAAGGTTGTCAAGCAGCAGTGGGCCGCCGTGGACGTACCATTCGGTTCTTGACTCGCTTACCTGGAGCGCGAAGCTTGACTACGAAGCGGACGGTTCCGATTTCAGAACCTACGAGCTGGGCGAGGGGGCAATCACGGGTGCCGCACAGTCCTCGGGTACTGTTGCTGCGTGCGTGCGGGTTGCCCACAAAAGGCCATGGGTCTTTCGCCCAACTTATCGTTTCATCGTCGCAAGCCGACTGATGGTTCGCGAGGTTTCCTTCAGTTCGCTCGACCTTAACTCACTCGCTTGGCCCGCGACCTCGCGCGGGCACGAGGAAGAGCTACTGAAGTACCTATCATACACAGTTTCGGAATGTGCAAGTCTTAGTCGTTCAGGCGCATATAACGTAGAGTTTCAGGTTGATCACGTAAACACCATTCCCGCCATTCGGACTAAATTTCGTATGCCCGATTCGGATATGCTGTACGTTCGAGTCGATCAGCCTTTCGACGAGTTGGGACTGAGGGGCGGCGGGTTGAGAGATCTGAGCGTGTTTTTCGAGGAGGATATTGCGGCCGGATTATTGAGGAAAGCTGCCGGTCGGAATCAAGACTCCATCAAGTACGTCTAAATTTTTACAGTGCGTCCAGGCGTCCAGCAGCGGAGGTTGCCGCCCGTTAGCGATGGAACAAATGAGCCGCGACTGGTTTCCTCCGCATAGTTATAGCTGCGGGCATAATTGTCAAGCGAGTCAACCGCGAAGAGGCAGACAACGTTGGACGGAAGACGCATTCTTAGGTGCACGTTGGTGGCGGGTACGAGGCGTAGGGTTGGCCGCGTCACCGGGTATCACGTGACCTGGGCGCCTGATCTGGCCGCATCGCGCTCCTCGGCGGCGTGGTCGGCTTTCTCTTGCTGGGCTCGGGCGGCGTCGGCCTCTTGGCGGGCGGTAATCTCGGCGAGTGCGGCCGGTGCGCGGGCGACCGCGTCGGCGGTCGGCACCCGGTGCCGCTGGGTGAGGTCATTCTTCTCGGTGACGTCGGGGGCTGATGTCGCGCAAGTCGGGCACCCTGACCTCCGGCGCCGGTCGTGTCGGTCGGTCTGCGTGTGGTCAATGTCGGTCGTCGTCTCGCCAGTCGTCGTCAAGTCGCGCGTCGTCGGTCACTTCGTGTTCCTCGCGGACTTCGCGGTGGGTGTCGGTGTCGGCCTGTTCGGCGCGGTGCACGTCGAGCCATTCGGCGGCGGTGACCCGGTCGGTGGTGTCCTCGAGGTCGATCCCGCGGGCTTGAGCTCGACGCGGGCGCGATGGGCGTTGTCGCGGATGACCCCACTACTGTTCCCGGGGTCGTTGCCGGTCTTGTCGACCAGCTCGCTGACGGGTCCATGGGGTGTACGGAGAGCTCGTTCCCGGGGTCGAGCGTAGCCAGGTGTGCATGATCGCCGGGCGGCGGGTAGTACTACCTAATCTGATCGAGAGGACTATGAGATGCAGCAGGTTCAGAACGGCGTGGTCGACGCGGCACGAGCAGAGGCCGACGCCTACCGCGACGGCGAGGATCGACGGCTCGGCGGCTATGCGCTGGTGATGGCCGTGTTCGCCGCCCTGGTCGCCGGTGCCGCGGGGTTCGCGTTCGCCACCGGGCGGCGGCTGCCCACCGGCATCGGCCCGTGGGACGTGCTGCTGCTGGCGGCGGGAACCCACAAGCTCTCCCGCACGATCAGCAAGGACTCGGTGACGGCCCCGCTCCGGGCCCCGTTCACCCGGTACTCGGGCAACGGCGGGCCGGCCGAGGTGATGGAGGAGGTCCGGGCGACGAGC
>Ga0136617_10000937_pt1 | contig 25524 bp, 16 predicted proteins | sample AntDrymUQ3222106_2_FD_129672 | JGI IMG/M metagenome (GOLD analysis project Ga0136617, IMG submission 129672) | Polar desert sand microbial communities from Dry Valleys, Antarctica - metaG UQ322 (21.06) | ecosystem: Environmental > Terrestrial > Soil > Desert | place: Antarctica: Dry Valley...
AACCGGCGACGGTCACCGGCGTCTGCGCGGCCGCGCCGGCAAACGGGGTCACCGTGTAGCCGGTGATCGAGCTGCCGCCGTCAGCCGGCGCGGTCCAGGTGACGTTCGCGGCGCGCGAGTCGCCCTGTGCCGTGACCCCGGCCGGGGCGGACGGCAGCGCTGCCGCGGTCGGCGTCACAGCGTTCGAACGCGCCGACTCGGGCCCCAGACCGCTCGGGTTGGACGCGCGCACGCTGAACTTGTAGGCGGTCCCGCTCGTCAGACCGGTGACCGTCGTGCTCGTCGCCGGTGGCGTGCCGGTGACCGTCTTGGGCGTTTGTGCCGTCGTGCCGATGTACGGCGTGACGACGTAGGACGTCGCGGCGCCACCGGTGGTCGGAGCGGTCCATGTCACGGTCGCCGAGGTCTGGCCCGCGGTCGCCTGCACGCTGGTCGGCGTTCCGGGGACGGGTGCGGATGCGAACAGCACGTCGACCCAGTAGTTCGCGGCGTTGAAGGAGCTCGCCGGGAACTGGCTCGCCGCGCCGTAGGCGTAGACCCCGTTCGGGCTGACGGCGTTGGAGACGGTGTGCAGCAACCCGTTGTCCACGACGGAGCCGAGGGCGGCGGCGTTGACCGAGTAGTGCCCGTTGGGGGCGAGGTACGACACGACGTACGTCGTGCCCGCAGTGATCGCCACCGGGCTGGAGAACGTCGCCGTCTGCCAGCCCGAGTCGGTCTCGTTGGTGAACGTCGCCTGCGCCAGCCGTGTGCCGCCCGCCGTCCACACGCTGCCGATGTGGGTACCGGTGTTCGCGGCGGCCTTGTAGAAGCGCACCCCGGTGACGGATCCGCTGAAGTCGGCGCTGAACTTCACGCCGAGCTCGACCGAGCTGCTGTCGCCGGAGTCGACGTTCGTGGGCGTCGCGAAGTCGAAGATCGTGGCCTGCGGCGTCGCGGCGTTGGACGTCGACGACGAGCTTGTGCCGACGCCGTTGGTGGCGGTGACGCGGAACGTGTAGCTCGTGCCGTTGCTGAGCCCGGTGACGGTCACGGCGGTGGCCGTGGCGCTGACCTGAACCGGAGTCTGCGCCACCGCCCCGACGTACGGCGTCACCGTCTGACCCGTGATCGGGCTGTCGCCGTCGCTCGCCGAGGCCGTCCAGCTGATGCGCGCCGACGACGTCGCCGGCTGGGCGGCGACCCCGGTCGGGGCCGACGGCACGACGGCCTGCGTCGGTGTCACCGCGTTGGACTGCGCCGATGCGGGACCCGCGCCGTTGGCGTTGACCGCCTGAACCGTGAACGTGTACGTCGTGCCGGTCGTCAGACCCGTGACGGTCGCGCTCGTCGACGCCGGCGAGTTGCTCACCGTCGTCGCGGACTGCGCCGTCGCGCCGATGTACGGCGTGATCTTGTAGGAGGTCACCGGCCCACCGGTCGACGGAGCCGTCCAGGACACCTTGGCCGATGCGCGCCCGGCCGCGGTCGCGCTCACGCCGGTCACCTGCCCGGGCTGCGGCATCGCGTACATGACGTCGACCCAGTAGTTCGCCGCGCCGAAGGTGCTCGCCGGGAACGCGCTGGCCGCACCGTAGGCGTAGACGCCGTTCGGGCTCGCGGAGTCCGCGATCGAGTGCAGCAGCGAGTTGTCGACGGCGGCCGCCAACCCCCGGCTGGTGGTCGCGTAATGGCCGTTGGCCGCGAAGTAGGAGACGATGTAGGTCGTGCCCGCGGTGATCGCCACCGGGCTCGAGAACGTCGCCGACTGCCAGCCCGAGGCCGTCTCGTTCGTGAACGTCGCCTGGGCCAGACGCGTTCCCGTCGTCGTCCACAGGCTGCCCGTGTGCGTACCGCTGCTGGCCGGCGCCTTGTAGAAGCGCACGCCCGTCACGGTTCCGTTGAGGTGGGCGCGGAACTTCATGCCGACCTCGACCGGGTTGGGGTCGCCGGCGTCGATCGTCTCAGGCGTCGCGAAGTCGAAGATCGTCGCCTGCGGCACGACCGCGTTGGACGTCACCGGTGGGCTGTTGCCGACGGCGTTCGTCGCGATGACGCGGAACGTGTAGCTCGTCCCGTTCGTGAGCCCGTTGATCGTGGCGCTCGTCGCCGTCGCGCCTGCCTGCGTCGGCGTCTGCGCCGTCGTGCCGACGTACGGAGTCACGGTGTAGCCGGTGATCGGGCTGTCGCCGTCGGCGGCCGGCGCGGTCCACGTCACGCGGGCAGATTGCGTGGCGCCGGTCGCTGCGACGGCGCCCGGCACCGACGGCACGACCGCGTTCAGCGGGGTCACCGCGTTGGACTTCGCGGACTCCGCCCCCGACCCGGTGGGGTTGACGGCCGTGACGGTGAACGTGTACGCCGTGCCGGTGGTCAGCCCGGTGACCGTCGTGCTCGTCGCCAACGGCGTGCCGGTGACCGTCCTCGGCGTCTGGGCCGTCGAGCCGATGTAGGGCGTGATCTTGTACGACGTCGGCGTACCACCGCTCGTGGGCGCCGACCAGGAGACGTTCGCGGAGGTCCGGCCGCCGGCGGTCGCGGTCACGGACGTGGCGGGTCCGGGCGCCGAGATCGGCGTGAAGCGGACGTCGACCCAGTAGTTGCCGGCGTCGAAGGAGCTCGACGGGAAGGTGCTCGCGCCGCCGTAGGAGAAGACGCCGTTCGTCTCCGAACCGGTGTTGCGCAGCGCGTGCAGCGGTGGGCTGTCGGGCATCGCGCCGCCGTTCGGCCCCGGGGCGGGCGACCGGTAGAAGTACGCCGACGTCGCCGAGTAGTGCCCGTTGGGTGCGAAGTACGACGCCACGTAGGTCGTGCCGGGCGTGACCTCGACAGGGGTTGCAAACGTCGCGGTCTGCCAGCCCGTCGCCGTCTCGCCGGTGAAGGTCGCCTGCGCGAGACGCGTCCCGCCGGCGGTCCACAGGCTGCCGGTGTGGGTGCCGGTGTTCCCGGTCGCCTTGTAGAAGCGGATGGCGGGGATCGAGCCGAACACATCGGACGTGAACTTCACCCCCACCTCGACCGAGTTCGTGTCGCCCGCGTCAGCGACCGCCGGCGTGATCGAGTTCCCCCACAGCGAGCAGGGGCAGGTCACGGCGACCGTGGCGGAGGCGGCGGCGCCGACGTTGCCGCTGTCGTCGGTCGCGCGGACCTTGACGGTGGTCGACGGGGCCCCGTGGGCGACCCATGAGTACGTCCAGCTCGTCGTGCCGGTCGCGGGGTGCCACGTGCTGCCGTTGTCGGTCGAGACCTCGACGCCGGCGACGACGCCGCCGGAGTCGGCCGCGGTGCCGCCGAGCGTCACCTGCGCGCTGTCGGCGACGCTGGCGGGCGGTGAGGACAATGACGCCGTCGGAGCAGTCCCATCCGTCGTCTTCGCCGCCGCCACGAGCCCTGATTGCAGCGCGAACGGCTGCGCCCCCATGTCGGCAAAGAGGTTAACGGTCGCCTGGCGCATGGTCTGATTGACCGGCACGCCGCCGCGGTTCCAGTCGTCCAGCCCCCAGGCCCACTGCACGGTCCCGGCCCCGAACACGCGCGCGCCGCTGGGCGCTCGGTACATGACGAGGTGATGCGTCGCGGTGCCTCCGACCTCCGTCGTGCTGCCGTAGTCTGTGAAGAGCTCCAGGCCGCTGGCTGTCGTCGACGACAGCTGGAACAGCCCGCTGGGACGGAAGCCGTTGTCGGCGTCGACGTCCCACTCGTAGCCGAGCGTCTCGGGAGCGAGCGTGATGGAGCCGCCCGGCGCCAGGCCGGCGACGGCGGTGTTACGCCACATCCGCAGCTGGCGGTAGGCGTACGGGACCCTGATCTGGGAGGTCCCCGAGTTGACGATGAACGACTGCCCGGTGAGGGCGTTCTCCGGGGTCACGCCGGCGGCGGGCGTCGTGAAGCGCGGATCGCGCCAGGTCCCCGTCCACTCGACCGGATCCTGCGGCGAGGTGAAATGCGTGTCCTTGTAGCTGACGAGCGTGCGGTCCTGCACGGTGCCGCCGACGGTGCTCGGCTCGAAGCGCGTCTTCCAGAACATCTCGTTGCCCGAGAAGAAGGCGAGGTTCACGCCCGCGTTGCGGGCTGCCTCGACGTTGCTGCGCTGCAGCGCGGACCAGTACTCGTCGTGGCCGCTTGAGACGAAGAGCTTGTGGTTGGTCAGCAGCGCACCACGGCGGTGCGTGTCGACACCGCTGATGTAGCTGACGTCGTAGCCGTTGGCCTCGATGAACCGGATCATGTTGTACTCGGCGCCCAGGAACAGCGAGGAGAGCGGACTGTCCTGGGCGACCTGCAGCGGCCGGTTGTAGGACACCTTGTAGGCGGCCTTGTAGCCGCGCGGGTCGCCCTCCGGGCAGGCGACGGTGCAGCGGTACAGGCTGTTTCCGCCGTAGGCGTTGTAGGCCTGCCAGGTCTGATCAGAGGTCTGCACGACGACGTCCGAGTGGCTCGCGTCGTCGCACACGACGAAGGTGATGTGGCTGTCGGCGCTGCTGTCGTTGAACACGAGGTGGGCGATGTAGACGCCCGAGACGGCGGTGCTCGGCACGGTCCAGGTCCGCGAGACGGCCCAGTTGCCGCAGTCGACCAGCCCGCTGCTCGCGTTCGTCGTGCAGGCCGGCTGGACGGACGTCCCGGTCGGCGCGAGGTTCGCGGCGACCTTCCGCGCGCCGTTGCCCTGGTAGTAGCCGAGGCGCAGGATGTCGATGTGGTAGCTCGCGGTCGTGGACTTGACCTTGAACGACACGGTGTCGCCCTTGTTGACGCTCATCGCGGTGGCGAAGCCCTGGATCGCGTCGTCGCCGGCGCTGAGGATGTCCCAGTCGCTCGCCGGGGTGCCCGGCAACGTGTTCTCACACGCGACCTGGTTGACGACCGGCGGCGTACAGGCGGCGGCCTGCGCCGACGCGGGTGACGCGGCGACCGCCGCGACGGTGGCGGCGGCGAGCACCAGGCAGCGAACCCGGAGGGCCTTCGTCCGTGCAGCCATGGCGGTCAGCGGCCCCGTCGGGCGGATACGCACGCGACGAGGACCTCGCAGGGCACGTGGATCGAGCCGGGAGCGGTCCCGGTGGGGGCACAGCGCGTCATTGCGGGCTCCATTCCTCCATCTGCTTCCTGGCGCGTACCGAGATAACGCCCCTGCCGCGCGGGACTTGTGCGCCCGAGGTGGGCAAAAGTCGGGTCTTCAGGCGGCGCGAGAATGCCGTCGCTCGGGGCGTTGATGTCGCAGCAGGTCACAACCAGCAGGAGGCGAAGGCACATGCATCAACGGCAGACCGGCGAGAGCGTCGGGATCATCGGGCTCGGATACGTCGGACTACCACTTGCGGTCGCATTCGCCGAGGCGGGACATGAGGTCGTCGCGCTCGATGTCGATGGATCGAAGATCGCCGCGATCGCGGCGTCGCGCAGCTACATCGAGGACATCTCCTCCGAGCGCCTGGCGGCCGTACGCGAGCGCCTGCACCCCACGACGCGCTACGCGGACCTCGCGCAGGTGGACGCGGTTATCATCGCCGTCCCGACCCCGCTGACCGCCAACCGCGAGCCCGACCTGCAGCCGCTCGTGTCCGCCGGCGCGGCGCTCGCCAACGTGTTGCAGGAGGGCCAGCTCGTCGTCCTCGAGTCGACGACGTACCCGGGCACCACCCGCGAGCGGCTCGCGCCGCTGCTCGAGGAGTCCGGCCTGCGGGCCGGCGAGACGTTCAACCTGGCGTTCTCCCCCGAGCGGATCGACCCGGGCCGCACCGACTACACGATCACGACGACGCCGAAGGTCGTCGGCGGTCTGACACCGGTCTGCCTCGAGCGCGCCACCGCGCTGTATCGCCGCATCTGCGACGAGGTCGTGCCGGTCTCCACCCCCGAGGTCGCAGAGCTCACGAAGCTGCTCGAGAACATCTTCCGCGCCGTCAACATCGCGCTCGTCAACGAGATCGCGATGGTCTGCGACCGCATGGGGATCGACGTGTGGGAGGTCGTCGCGGCGGCCGCGACGAAGCCCTACGGCTTCATGTCCTTCAAGCCGGGCCCGGGCCTCGGCGGCCACTGCCTGCCGATCGACCCGTTCTACCTGGCCTGGAAGGCGCGCGAGTTCGACTCGCAGACGGAGTTCATCGAGCTCGCCGGCGAGGTCAACGCCGCGATGCCGCACTTCTGCGTCGAGAAGATCACGGGCGCGCTCAACGACTGCTCCAAGCCCGTCCGCGACGCCCGCGTCGCGATTCTGGGCGTCTCCTACAAAGCCGGCGTCGGGGACGTGCGCGAGTCGCCCGCGATCAAGATCATGCGCCTGCTGGCCGAGCGCGGAGCCCAGCTGAGCTACCACGATCCCTACGTCGCCGAAGTGCCGGCCTTCGGACTCGCGTCGCAGTCGCTCGACGAGGTGCTGGCCGGCGCCGACGTCGTCGCGATCGTCACCGTCCACCCCGAGCTCGACATCGATCGCGTGCTGAGCGAGGCGCCGATCATCGTCGACTTCCGCGGCGTCACGAGCGGGCGGACGGCGAAGCACGTCGTGCGCCTGTAGGCGCACGACGCACGGCCGCGCGGGCGGCGCAACCCCATGACGCTGACGAGGTTCCTGATCACGCGCAAGCCCCTGGCTCTGACGATCTTCGCGCTGAGCGCGGCGGTCGGGCTCGTCGCAGCGTTCGTGAACGTCGGCGGGAATCCGAACGCGCTGCAGATCTCCGTCGCCTCGACGCACGTGCTCCTCGACACGCCCGCGCCGTCGATCACGCAGCGGCGCGCGCCGCCGCGGGCCGTCGACGGGCTGACGAAGCGCGGCCAGCTCTACGTGGAGATCGTGGCGAGCCCGCCGGTGCTCGACCGCGTCGCGCGGCGGATGGGAATACCGTCCGATCAGCTCGGCGCGGTCAGCCGTGTCACCGGCGACCTGCCGCACACGCTCACGGAGCCTGACAGCGAGACGCGCGCCGCGGAGATCCGCAACACGCGCTACCCGTACCGGCTCGAGCTCCAGGCCCGCCCGGACGTCCCGGTCATCGACATCTACTCGCAGGCGCCGACGACGGACGGCGCCGAGCGCCTCGCCGACGCGGCGGTCAGCGGCCTGCGCGACTACCTGCGCAGCCTTGCGGCCGCCCAGCGCTTCTCCGAGCCCGCGCCCGTACGCCTGCGCCAGCTCGCGCTCGCGCGCGGCGGCGTGGTGAACTCGAAGGCCGGGCCGGCGATCGCGTTCCTGTCGTTCGTCGTCTTCTTCGCGATCACGTGCAGCATCTTGCTGCTCGTCGTCAGCAGGCGCATGCGCCGGCTGAAGGGACACGCGGCACCGCAGCCCGAGCGCATGCGACGGCCGGCGGGCAGACCGGCGCTCGACGACTGGCCACATACGAAGCGGCTGCTTCCGTGGACGTTCGCCCTCTTCCTGGTCGTGCTCTGGCTCGTGCCGTTCTACGAGATCCAGCTCAAGCTGTCGCTGCCGATCGACCTCACGTTCGACCGGCTCGTGCTTCCGTTCGTCGCCGGGACGTGGATCCTCGCGCTGATCGCGGGGGGCGCGATGGCGCCGCGGCTGCGCTTCAACCGGATCCACCTCGCGGTCGGGATCTTCGTCGGCTGCGCATTTCTCAGCGTCGTGCTCGACGCGCGCTATCTCAACCAGACGCTCGAGATCGACCAGTCACTCAAGCGGCTGCCGCTGCTCGTCACGTACGTCTCGCTGTTCCTCGTCGCCTCGACCGCGGTGCGCCGCAGCGAGGTGCGCGCGTTCATGAACTACACGCTCGTGCTCGCGGTGATCTGCGCCGTCGGCGTCGTCTGGGAGTACCGCTTCAAGGTCAACCCGTTCTACAACTTCTCCGACGCGCTGCTGCCGGGGATCTTCAGCGTCGGCGCGACCGATGCCGCGGGCATCGACGCGATCGGCAGGCGGGTCGTGCGGGGCCCTGCGGCGGTTCCGCTGGAGACCGTCGCCATGCTGACGATGGCGCTCCCGATCGGCCTCGTGTTCTGCATGCATGCCAAGGAGTGGCGCGACCGGATCCTCTACGGGCTCGCGGTCTGCCTCGTGCTGGCCGCGACGCTCGCGACGTTCCGCAAGACGGCGCTGCTGGCGCCCCTGTCGGTCGGCGCGACACTCATGTACTTCCGCCGTCGCGAGCTGCTGAAGCTCGCGCCGCTCGGGCTCGTCCTGCTCGTCGTAATCCACATTCTCTCGCCCGGGGCGCTCGGCGCGACGGGCTCCCAGCTCGACGCCAACCGGCTCGGGGTGCCGACGATCAGCGACCGCGCGATCGACTACGACGCCGTGCGGCCCGACATCTGGACGCACCTGATGTTCGGTCGCGGCTGGGGCACCTACAACCTCGTGGACTACCGCACGCTGGACTCCGAGATCCTCCAGCGACTGATCGAGATGGGGATCGTCGGCCTGATCGCCTACCTGGCGATGGGCTTCGCGGTCGTCGGCGTGGCACGCCGGACGATCGCCCGCCGTGATCCACAGTGGGCGCCCCTGGCGCTGATCGGCGCGGCCGCCGCCGTGTCGTTCGTCGTCGCGTCGACGCTGTTCGACATCCTCTCCTTCCCCCACGCGACCTACATCTTCCTGTACATGTCAGGGCTCGTCGCGGTCGTCGTCACGGGAGCGGACGAGCGCGACGACGAGCACGCGAGCGTGGATGAACGGTCGCGGCACGCGCTGCGCCAGCACCCGCGTCACCCGCCGTCGCGAACGGTCAAGCGGGCTGCATCCAGCGGCAGAGCCGGACGCTGAGGGCTCGCGGGAACATCGCGACGCCGGCCAGCCAGCCGAAGAAGGTGATCGCCGCGATCGCCAGCGCCCGCTTCGGGCCGCCACCGTTGAGCACCTCCCTGGACCGCGTCGGCCCGACGCGGTCGACGACGAACCCCTGCAGCTCGGGCTCGTAGCGCCCGGTCCCTGCTGCCTGCAGCGCGCCCGTGGCGGCGTCGGCGAGCCGCGCGGCGGCGCGGCGGTCCGGCCCGCGCGCGGCGATCGAGATGATCGGAAGCATCTCGTCGTAGCGCACGACGAGGCCGTACGGCTCCGGCGAGGTCATCGCCAGATCGGCCGCGGCGACCGGCAGCGTCGTCAGCAGCTCGGGCACCTCGAGGTGCACGATGTCGACGGCGATCCGGCCCGCACGGACGCCGAGCGCGCGGCCCATGCGCGCCTTCGTCGGCTCGCTCCCCACGAGATGCGCGAGCAACTTGGTGCGCCATTGCAGGGAGTCGGCGCCACCAGGGTCGGTGTAGACGGCCTGGGAGTCCGGGGTGTCGAGCACGACGCGCGCCGTGGCGGCGCCGGAGCGCACCGGCTGCCCCGGCCCGGCCACGAGCCCGGCTGCGACCGCGAGCAGCGCTCCGAGGGCGACGTAGAGGCGCCGGCGCCAGAGCCTCTGCACGATCGGGACGAATTCCATCGTCGGCGCTCAGCCGGTGCGTCCAGCGGCGCGCTCGGACAGCGCGGCGATGCGCCACCCCTCGCGCAGCCGCGAGAGGAAGACGAGCGTCGCGCACGCCAGCGCGAGCGTCACGAGGAACGCGAGGATGGCGGCCTGCCACTTGACGCCGCCGTTGATGACCGTCCCGCTGGCCCGCCCCAGCTGGATGAGGTTGATGCGGTCCTTGTCCGGTGTCTGCTCGGAGAGCTGGAGCGCGTCGATGCGCCGTGTCAGCGCGTCGACGGCCGCGTTCGCCAGCGCTGCGGCCGACTTCGCCGTCGGCGCCTGGGCGTTGACGTCGAGCACCGGAACGGTCGGGTTGGCCTGGATGTTCAAGCGGTACTGGTCGTTGGAGCGCAGGATGTCCGTCGTGTGCCGGTCGGCGCTCGTGCCCGCGACCGCGCGCGGCTGGTCGGGGGTGCGCGGAGCGGCGACCTGCAGGACCTCGACGGGCACGTCGGCGCGGCGCGCGATCTCCTCGCGCAACGGGCCGCTCGCGACGAGGTTTCCGAGCAGCACCGCCCGGTTGCGCAGCCCCTCGAAGCTGAAGGTGTCCTGGCGCAGGTCGAGGATCGCCGACCTCGGGGTGTCGACGACGACCTGCGTCGACGCGGTCGCCATCTCCAGCGCGCGCGGCGTGAGCTTCGGCGGCACGAAGCTGATCGAGTTCAGGCTCCACACGGCGGCGAGCAGCGCGAGCGCCAAGCACACCGCGGTGCCGGCGCGCAGCTGCCAGAGCGTCCTCATGCGCATGCCGAATTCCATCGTCTGCACCACCAACGCGCGATCGCGGTGACGACTTGCGCGCGGGAACGCAGGTCGGTGCGCGCGGGAACGCAGGTCGGCACGGCGCCGGGCGGCAGAAGGACGGCGGTGTCCGCTTCGTTGACTGTCATGCCACCGCCGCGGAGCACCCCCAAGGCACGCCATGCGCATCTGGATCGACCTCTCCAACTCACCCCATCCGCTGCTCTTCGCCCCCGTCGCGCGGCGCCTCGAGCAGCGCGGGCACCAGGTCCTCGTGACGGCGCGCGACAACGCCCAGACGGTCGAGCTCGCACGCGAGCGCTGGCCCGACGTCAGCGTCCTCGGCGGCGCCAGCCCGAAGGGACGGCGCGCGAAGGCGCGGGCGATCGTGCAGCGCGTGCTCGACCTGCGGCGCTGGGCCCGGGCCGCACAGCCCGACATCGCGCTCTCACACAACTCCTACGCGCAGATCGTCTGCGCGCGGGCGCTCGGGATCACGGTCGTGACGGCGATGGACTTCGAGCACCAGCCCGCGAACCATCTCGCGTTCCGCCTCGCCCGGACGATCCTCCTGCCGGCGGCGCTCAAGCCGTCCGGCGTGCGTCGTCAGGGCGCGACCGACGGCAAGACGAACTACTACGCCGGGCTCAAGGAGGAGATCTACCTCGCGGACTTCGAGCCGGACGACGCGCAGCTCGCGCAGCTCGGAATCGGGCTCGGGCCCGAGGACACCCTCGTGGTCGCGCGACCCGCCCCGGACCTCGCGATGTACCACGCGTTCGAGAACCCGCTCTTCGTCGAGTGCGTCAAGCGCGTCCTGCACGACCCGCGGGCGACGGTCGTCGTCCTGCCGCGCCACGCGGGCCAGCGCGAGGCGCTGCGCGATCTCGGCCCGCGCTGCATCGTCGCCACGCACGCCGTCGACAGCCGCTCGCTCATGAGCCGGGCCGATCTCATGATCGGCGCCGGCGGCACGATGACGCGCGAGGCCGCGCTCATGGGGGTGCCGACGCTCAGCCTCTTCGCCGGCCGGCGGCCGCTCGTCGACGAGTGGCTGCTCGAGCAGGGCTTCATGCGCCTGCTGACCGACGTCGGCGATCTGCCCGTACTCGAGCCGCAGCCGCGCGCGGATCGCCTGCAAGGGCTGCGCGAGCGTGGCGACCGCCTCGTCGATCACTTCTGCGACGCCGTCACAGCACCCTGAGGACCCGGCGTGGACGACGGCAAGCGCGTGCTGATCATCTCGCCCGTGCGCAACGAGTCCGAGCACATCGACGTCGTCGCCGCGAGCGTGGAGCGCCAGACGCGTCCACCGGACGTCTGGCTCGTCATCGACGACGGATCGACCGACGCAACGCCCGAACGGCTCGCAGAGCTCGCCGCGCGGATCCCCTTCATGCGGGCGTTGTCGACGCCGGCCGCCTTCACCGTCGACAGCGGCGATCGGCACACCGCGGCCGCTGCCCCGCGCGCCTTCAACCACGCGTTGGCGACCGTGCAATGGCGCGAGTTCACCCACATCGGCAAGCTCGACGGCGACATCGAGCTGCCCGACGACTACTTCGAGCGTCTGCTCGGGGAGTTCGACCGCGACCCCGGGCTCGGCATCGGCGGCGGCGTCCTCATCGAGCGCGTCGGCGCGGAGTGGCAGACGATGCGCACCGCGCCGCATCACGTGCGCGGCGCGCTGAAGCTCTACCGCCGCGAGTGCTTCGCGGCGATCGGCGGCGTGCGCGAGCTGCTCGGCTGGGACGGGATCGACCAGACCTACGCGCGCATGCGCGGCTACGCGACGCGCTCGTTCGAGGACCTCGTCGCACGCCACCACCGCGCCTGCGGCTCGGCCGACGGGCTCTTGCGCGGGCGCGTGCGCGGCGGCGCGACGCACTACGTCCTCGGCTTCTCGCCGCCGTGGGTGCTGGCGAAGTCGCTGAAGTTCGCGCGCATGCGTCCGCGCGGGCTCTCCGGCGCGGCGTTCCTCTACGGCTACCTGCGCGCCGCCTGGCATTCGGCCCCGCGAATCGACGACCCGGAGTACCGGCGCTTCGTCCGCAGCGACGAGCGCGCGCGGCTCGCGCGATCGCTCGGGCGCCGGAAGCTGCACCTGAGTGGTCGCCTTCGGCGCGAGATGCTCAGCAAGGACGGCTCCTGACCGGAAAACGGACTTTGACCGAATAGGTTCGGAGCGATGGTGTTGCAGGACGACCTGCGCAACGTGCTCAAGACGGTGCGCAATACCGCCGAGCTGCCTGTGACACGGGCGACGGGCGTGCCCCCGCGCCGGATTCGCGTGGGCATCTCGCCGGCGTGGTTTGACTTCAAGCAGACCGGCAGGGACCAGCTCGAGTTCTTCGTGGAGCTCTGCGCCCTGCGGCCCACCGACCGCGTCCTCGACATCGGCTGCGGCGTCGGCCGCATCGCGCTGCCGCTGACGGAGTACCTCGACGAGTCGGGCAGCTACGACGGCTTCGACATCCTGCCCGAAATGATCGACTGGTGCGAGGCGAACATCACGGCCCAGCACCCGAACTTCCGCTTCCACGTCGCCGACGTGCGCAGCTCGATCAGCGCGCTCGAGGCCGAAACGGAGGCGTGGGAGTACGAATTCCCGTTCGACGACGAGACCTTCGACTTCGCCTACGCGGGCTCGCTGTTCACACACCTGACGCCCGAGGGCACCGAGAACTACCTGCAGGAGACGTTCCGCACGCTGAAGCCCGGCGGCCGCCTCGTCGCGACGTTCAACGTGTTCAACCGCGAGACGCAGCGGCTCGTTCCCGGCCGGCGCGTGGAGCGCTACTGGCCCAACGACTACGGCACGTACCGCACAAAGGAGAAGGACGCCCCGGAGTCCAACATCGCCTACGAGGAGGGCTACGTGCGCGACGCCTACGTCAAGGCGGGGCTGAGGATCGTCGAACCGATCCGCCCGGACGCCTCCTACAGCCCGGCGCGGGCACCGAAGCGCGGCGACGACACCGCCAACCTCTGGTACTCCTCCGGCATCATCGCCATCCGGCCGTAGTGCGGCGGTAGACCGGCACGAGCCGGTCGCGCGTCTCGCCGAGCAGGCGCCGCGCGACCGGCCAGTGACGCCGCGCGGGCGCGGGAACGCCCGTCGCATCGGTCGCTGCGCTGCAGAGAAGGCGGATCTCGATCGCCCCGGCGTTGGCGTCGGTGCCGGCGCCGAGCGCGATCGCCTTGCCGGGCGTGCCGCGCGCGGCGCCGCAGACGACGCGGTCGGGCGTGTCGCCTGCTTGCAGCGCCGGCACGTCGACGACCACCCGCGCGATGCCGGCCGGCAGCTCGACCCGCGCCCGGCGCGCGAACATCCGCACCCGCAGCGTGTCGCCGGCCTCACGCGTCGCGACGTTCGTCAGGGCGATCTGCGCCGGCGACATCCAGTCGATCTCGCCGAGACCGTTGACGAGGGTCGCGAGCTCGGCGAGCCGGTCGACGCCGCCGGCCATGTCGCCGTGATGGCCGTACAGGACGAGCGGCTGGTCGAGGAAGGCGCGCAGCGCGAGATCCTCGTCGGGAGCGCCGAACGCCCGCCGCAGGATGACCGGCAGGCCGCTGTCGACGACGCTCGCGGGCTCCCATCCGGCGAGCGGCGAGCTATCCGGCGGGCGCTCGAGCCACGACTTCGGCGGCCGCGCGAGCCACGGATACGGCCGGCTGATGCACAGCGCCTCGAACCCGAGCGGGACGAGCTCGCGCGCAACCTCGCGCGAGCAGACGCCGTGCGGCGCGACCATGATCCGCCCCACCGGGACGCCCGAGCGGCGCTCGAACGCGGCGAGCCGGCGCAGGGCCTGCGCGAGCATCGCGCGGCGCTCGTCCGCCGCCGCCGGGCGCGCGAGCTCACGGTGCGTGTGGTCGTTGCCGTGCACGACGAGCGACAGCCGGTCGGCGCGCTCGCGAAAGAGCCGGGCGGTTCGCGGATGGACGTACCAGCCGTCGAGCGGGACCGTCGCAAACGCGACGTGGTACTCGTGGCGATCTGCCTCCTCGACGAGCTCGCGATAGCGCAGATGCCCGTACGAGCCCCAATGGAGGTTCGGATCGTCGAACAGGAAGCATGCGCGCAGCGGAGGCGGGCGCCAGCCGAGCGGCGCGCAGACCGCGCGCGTGAAGTGCACGAGCGCGGCGAGCGCGAGGAAGCGCCCGTCGCGCAGCCGCTCGCGCAGCGGCTCGTCCTCGCCGAGCTCGGCGGGCGCGACGGCGACGTCGTCGTGCGCGCCCGACCGCGCCCCGCGCGCGATCCACAGCGGTTGCCCCCCGCGCGTGGCGAGAACGACATCGCAGCCGCCGGCCTGCAGCGCGCCGGCGTGCCGAACCGAGGCGTCGCGCAGCCGCTGGCCGCGCAGCCGGCGGTCCAGCGGGGCGCGGTCGCCGAGCACGAGCTGCGCGCCGGCGAGCGCCGGCGCGGTACCGAGCCCGGCTGGTGGCGCGACGGCCGCCTCGTCGGCGCCAGCGACGAGCCGCGGCATGTCCGGGGGGATGCCCGCGGCGCCCGGATCGGCTCCCGGCAGCAGCAGGACGCCGTCGAGGCCCTCGAGCTCGCCGTACGCGCGTCCCTCGAAGCGCACGGGCAGCGTCTCCTCGAGAGCATCGAAGAGCCGCTTCCGTGCCGCGCGCTCCTGCGCCGGCACCACACCGATGATGCTGTCGTCCACGCACGGAAAAACGCGACGCCCCCGGACGTTCTTCCGGCGTGACTCCGAACAGCTCCTACGCAACGGCCGGCCGCTCGATCCTCTGTGTCGTCGGCGCGCGCCCGAACTTCGTCAAGGCCGCACCGGTCGTCCACGCCCTCGCGCGCCGTGCCGGGGTCGAGGTGCGCATCCTCAACACCGGCCAGCACTACGATCGCGCGCTCGCCGGGAGCTTCATCGAGCAGCTCGGCATGCCGTTTCCCGACTACGACCTCGGTGTCGGCTCGGGCTCGCATGCCACCCAGACCGCCGCGGTGCTCGTCGGAGTCGAGGAGAAGCTGCTCGAGAGCCGGCCTGACGCGATCGTCGTCGTCGGCGACGTCAACTCGACGGTCGCGGCCGCGCTCGCCGCAGCGAAGCTCGGCGTGCCGGTCGTCCATCTCGAGTCCGGCCTGCGCTCGGGAGACTGGACGATGCCGGAGGAGATCAACCGCATCGTCACCGACGGCATCTCCGACCTGCTGCTCTGCCACTGCGCCGAGGCGGTCGACAACCTCGCCGCCGAGGGCATCGCCGGCGAGCGCGTCGCGCTCGTCGGCAACACGATGATCGACAGCCTCTTCCGCCTCCTGCCGGCCGCGCGCGAGCGCGACGTCCTCCCCCGGCTCGGCCTGCAGGCCGGTCGCTACGTCCTCGTCACCCTGCACCGGCCCGCGCTCGTGGACGACCCGCAGCGGCTCGGCGCCGTCGTCGAGGTGCTCGCCGGGCTCACCGACACCGTGCCGGTGGTGTTCCCGCTGCACCCGCGCACCCGCGCGCGCCTGGACGGCGTCGCGCCGGCGGCGCTCGAGCGGCTGCACGTGCTCGACCCGCTGGAGTACCTCGACTTCCTTGCGCTGCAGGCCTCGGCACGGCTCGTCGTGACGGATTCCGGCGGCGTCCAGGAGGAGACCTCGGCGCTCGGCATCCCCTGCCTCACGTACCGCGACAACACCGAGCGCGCGATCACCGTCGAGCTCGGCACGAACCTGCTCGTCGGCGTCGATCCCATGGCGCTCGCGCGCGCGAGCGCGGTGGCGCTGGCCAGGCCGGTCCGGCCGCGGAACCCGATCCCGCTCTGGGACGGCGCGGCGGGCGAGCGGGCGGGCGAAGCGATCCTGGACCTGCTTGCCCGGCGCGACGCCGCGCCGGGGCGCTCGCAGGCGGCGTAGATCGCGCCCCCGCGTAGATCGCGCCCCGCGCCTCAGCCCGCGCCCGCGACCGGAGCGCGGGCGGCGACCGGATTGGAGTTGAAGTCGTCGACCGAGCGGCGCCCGAGGACCTGGTCGATCCGGCTGCGGATCCGGTAGGCCGCCAGCCCCGAGGCCGACACGCCTCCAGCGGCGATCCACTGTCGCGGGCGGATCGGCGCCCGCTCGACGGCGGTCTCGTAGTGCTCCAGTTGCAGCAGCGCCGCGCGCTGCAGCGAGAAGCGCTCCTCGATGAGCCCGCGCGCATACGTCCCGAGCCGCGCGCGGCGCGCGGGGTCGGCGAGCAGCGGATCGAGGATCGCGGCCAGGCGCGCCGCGCCGTCCTCACGGCCCTGTCCGATGCCGTACCAGCCGGTCCACACGAAGTCGTCCAGCGTCGCCGGTTCCAGCAACTGCCAGAAGCCGCGCTCGCCCTGGACCACGACAGGCCGCCCGAACGCCATCGCCCGCAGCGCCGAGCCGCCCATGCCGAGCGTGACGTCCGCGGCGGCGTACGCGGGGCGCGGATCGCGCAGCTCGCCGGTCAGCACCGCAACCGTGCGGCCGGCGCCCGCGTTGGCCTGCGCGATTCGCGCTGCGACGGCGTCGCGCGTCGGCCCGTCGCCGACGATCGCGAGCTGCGCCCGCGCCGTGGCCGGCAGCGCCGCGACGGCATCGATCGCGGCGAGCAGGCCCTCGAGCTTCAGCTCGGCCGCGAGGCGCGTGACACAGACGACGAGGTTCGCCTCGCCGTCGAGCCCGTACTGCTCGCGGAAGCCGGTCGCGTCGACGGCGCCGGGGGCGTTGTGGCGCACGTCGACGGGCGGCTCGATCACGGCGACGAGCGAGCGGCCGGCCTCACGCTCGTGCGCGGCGATCTGCTCGGTCCCGACGATCAGCGGCAGGTCGTGCGGCAGGAACGGCGCGACGGCCATCGACATGACGGTCGCGACAGCGGGGACTCCGAGTCGTGCACGCGGCCCCCAATAGGCTTCGAGCGCCGTCGTCCACTCGTAGCCGTGGACGACGTCCACCGCGCGCTGCTCGACGAGCCCGCAGAGGGCGCGCATCACCCGCGGGGCCGGCCGTCCGCGCGGGCGCGGCGCGGCGACGAACTCGAGCTCCATCTCGCGGACGCGCTCCACGAGCGGGCCCGGCTGCCCGAACACGAGCACCTCGTGGCCGAGGTCGCGGACCGCGGCCGCGAGCTCGACGGCGTTGAGCTGGCTGCCACCGATCTCGAGCATGTGCGGGTAGACGGCGATCCTCACCGCGTGCTCCCGTGCGAGACCGGCAGCGGCGCGCGCCCGGCGTCGCGCGCCGGCGAGCCGAACCAGAGGCGCTCCGGCGGGACGTCGCGCGTGACGACCGCGGCCATGCCGACCATCGCCCACGCGCCGATGCACAGGCTCTCACGCAGGATTGCGCCCGCGCCGATGTACGCGCCGTCGCCGATGTCGCACGCGCCGCCGACGCGTACACCGGAGGCGAGCGTCGCGAAGTCGCCGACGCGCACGTCGTGCGGCAGGACGACCTGGGGCATCATCGCGACGTGCCGGCCGACGACGACGTCCGCCGTGAGGTCGGCGTGCGCGAGCAGCACCGAGCCGGCCCCGACGTCGCTGGAGCGACCGAGCGTCGCGGACGGGTGGATGACGGTCGCGTAGCGCTCGTCCGCGAGCGCCAGCCGCTCCGCCAGCCGGCGCCGGCTCGTGTAGTCGGTCGGGCGGCCGGTCGCGAGGACGACCTGCGCGTCGCGATGGTGGCCGACGAGGTCGATCGCCCCGAGCACCGGCACGCCGCCGATGAGGCGGCCGTGCATGGCGGGGTCGTCGTCGAGGAAGCCGAGCAGGTTCCAGCGCGGCGCGGGCGCGAACGCGTTGACGGCGTGCACGGCCTCGGCGGTCTCGCGCGCGAAGCCGCCGGCGCCGACGACGAGCAACGGGGTCGCGGCCGACATCACGCGGCCCGCGACGGCACGGCCGGCGTCCGGTCGAGCTCGAGCAGCGCGCAGATCTCGTCGCTGCGGGCCGCCCAGCTGTGGCGGGCCGCCAGCGTATGGCGCGCGGCGACGTCGGCAGCGGTCTGCGGCGCCGCGAGCAGCGCCTGCGTGCGCTGAGCGAACTCCTGCGCCGTCGTGGCGATCGTGATGTGCCCGGTGTCGAGGAACCGGTGCGCGGGCAGGTCGCTCACGACGGCCGGGCGGCCGGCCGCGAGGTACTCGAGCGTCTTCAGCGGGAAGCTCGCGCGGTTGAAGTCCGACTGCCGGTAGGGCGTCAGGCCGACGTCGATCGCGCGCAGGTAGGACGGCAGCTCGGAGAACGGCTTGGGTCCCACCCATTGCACGTTCGCCAGCGCGAGCAGCGCGTCGAGCTTGGCGATCTCGAACGTCGGCTGGCGCGGTCCGACGAGCAGCAGCGAGACGCCCGTGGCCGCGACCGCCTCGAGCATCGCGAGATCGATCCGCTCGGACAGGTGGCCGACGAAGCCAGCGATCGGCGCGGGCAGCCGCAGATCGCCCGCCGGCGGCGCGTCGTCGACGTCCGCGTAGTGCTCGGCGTCGCAGCCGTTGGGGATCATGACGACGTCCGGCCGTGTCGAGGACCACTGCTGCGCCAGCACCGGCGAGACCGCGATGACGGTGTCGGCGCGCTGCAACTGGCGCAGCTCGCGCGCCTGCAGCCAGCCCGAGTCGGTACCCATGAGGCGGGCGCCCGCGACGTAGTCGTCGGTCCCGTAGAACACGCGACGATCTGACGGCACGACGTCGAGCATGTCCTCCAGGCCGGCGACGATCGTGCAGCGCACCCGGGCCCCGATCTGCGCCACCGCGCGCCGCACAGCGCGCCGTGCCTGGCGCGCGGCGACGTCGCGCAGGCCCGGCCGCGTCACACCGGGCACCGTGACGAGCGACAGGCGCATGATGTTCGGCGCCGCCGCGCGCAGGCGCTGGTCGCGCAGGGCGCCACGGGCAGCCGGGTCGAGCAGCGGCGTGAGAAACGAGATCGCCGGGTCGACCCACAGCACCGGCATGCGGCGGGCGAGCTGCAGCGCCACGTGGCGCTCCGGCATCCAGATGCCGTCCCAGGACGTGCCCGCGACCACGATCGCGAGGTCGCCGCGCGCGCTCATGCCGCGCTCACCGCGGGAGCGCGCAGGAGCGCGCGCATCGGGTAGACGACCGCGAGGTAGACGAGCCCGACGAGCGCGCAGCCGAGCGCCAGCTGGACGAGGCGCCCGTCGACGAGCTGGAGCACGCCGATGCCGGCGCCCGCCGCCAGCGCGGCGCCGGCCAGCGGCCGCGCGATCTGCGCCGCGATCGCCCGCAGCGACACCCCCGTCCGATGCAGGACGAACGCGTACGAGGGACCGGCGACGAGCAGCGCGATGCCGGCGTGCGCGATCGCGACGCCCTCGATGCCGCCGGACTTGACGGCGATCGGCAGCGCGACGAGCAACGCGATGAGCCACACGACCTGCAGGGCGAGGTTTGCGCGCGACGTGCCCAGCGCGACGAGGAAGTCGTAGGCGAGCTCGCTCAGCACGCGTGCGAGCGCGAGCACCATGAGCCACGGCAACACGCTGGCGGCCGCCATCCACGTCTGGCCGTAGACCGTCCTGATCAGCGGCTCGGCGAACACCGCGAGCGCCAGGCAGGCCGGCAGGGTGAAGAGGATCAGCACCGAGCAGACCGGCACGAACGCGGTCGACGCGCTCGCGTCGCCCGCGTTGAGGCGGGCGAAGAGCGGCAGCGACACGCGGCGGGCGGGCGCCGAGAACATGTTCACCGGCCACGTCGAGAGGTTGAACGCCAGCAGGTAGAAGCCCAGCGCGACCGGCCCGAGCTCGGCACCGATCACGACGTAGTCGACGTTCAGCAGCGCGATGATGATCAGGCTGGCGAGCGCAAGTGGCATTCCGAAGGAGAGCAGCTCCCGCGCGACGTCGCGGCGAAAGCCGGGCGCATAGCGTCGCGGCGCGTATCGCATGATGAACGCGGCGTTGACGACGTTGCCCAGCAGCGCGCTCCAGACGAGCGCCCAAGCGCCGTAGCCGAGGATCGCGAGCACGATCGCCGTCAGCGACGCGATGACGAAGCCGGCGCTGTCGACGATCATCCGCTCGCGCTGCATGAAGTCGCGCGTCATGAGCGCCGCGGGAACCGCCGTCGCGGCATCGATCAGGACCGAGAGCGTGAGGAATCGCACGAGCAGCGTCGCATCCGGGGCGTTGAGCGCATCGGCGACGAGCGGGGCCGCGAAGAACATCGCGACCCACAGGACCGCGCTCGACACGAGCGACAGCGTCACGACCGTCGGCGCGATTCGCGACACGTCGCCCGGCCAGCGCACGATCGCAAGGCTCACCCCGAGCTCGTTGACGCTCAGCAGGCCGTTCAGCGCGACGAGCGCGACCGCGTAGATGCCGTAGTCCTCCGGCACGAGGATCCGCGCCAGGACGATCCCGATGAGCGTCGTGCCGACGCGACCGACGACGTTGTTCGCGATGCTCCACCACAGGGCCCGCCGCGCCGTCTGGGCGACCGGCTCCGGCGCGTCCGCAGACACGTCGGCGACGGCCGGCTCGCGTGCGTCGGTCATGCGACGGCGAGGCTGAGCGACTGTCCGCAGGACGAGCCGGCATCCACGAACTCGCGGTGCCACAGCTCGTGCACGAGCAGTGCCCAGATGAGGTGGGAGTTGTCTGCGCGGCCGCGGCTGTGGGCCTCGAGCAGGTCGCGTACCGCCGGCTCGCGGAAGTATCCGCGGTCGACCGACGCCGGGTCCAGCAGGACGTCGGAGGCCAGCGTTCGCAGGTCGTTGCGCAGCCAGTCGGCCATCGGCACGCAGAAGCCCTGCTTCGGGCGGTCGAGGATCTCAGCCGGCAGCCACGGGCGGACCGCGTCGCGCAGCAGTCCCTTCTTGCGCATCCCGGGCAGCTTGAGATCAGCCGGAATCGACGCCGCCAGCTCCATCAGCTCGTGATCGAGGAACGGGGAGCGCGCCTCGAGCGCATGCGCCATCGTGGCGATGTCCATCTTCGGAATCAGGTCGTTGGGCAGCCACGTCCTGATGTCGACCTCCTGCATGACGTCCAGCAGCGCCTCGCCGCTGGCGTCGTCCCACGCCTCGCGGATCACGCGCTCGGGCTCGGACTCCGACAGCACCGCCAGGTACTCGTCGGTGTACAGCCGCGCGCGGCCCGGACCGTCGAGGTGGCTCATGTAGCGTCCGAAGCGTCCTGCGGCGTCCAGTGGCAGCGCGGCCGACATGCGCCGCGCGCGGTTGATCGTGCTGCGGTCCTCGCCGCTGGCTGGAAGGCGCCGTCCGGCCGCCGCGCCGAACCGCCGCAGCCACATCGGCAGCACGTCCATGCGCGCCGCGACGAGGCTCTGCACGTAGGAGTAGTAGCCGGCGAACGACTCGTCGCCGCCGTCCCCGTTGAGCGCGACCGTGACGTGCTCGCGCGTGACCGCCGAGACGTAGAAGCTCGGGATCGCGGAGTGGTCGGCGAACGGCTCGCCGTAGTGGCGCACGATGCGCGGCAGCAGCGCGATCGCGTCCGGACGCACCGTGAACTCGCGGTGCTCGGTGCCGCAGTGCTCGGCGACACGGCGCGCCGCCGGCAGCTCGTTGAAGCTCTCGTGGTCGAAGCCGATCGAGAAGGTCTTCACCGTGCCGGTGGCCTCCTGCGCCATCGCAGCGACGACCGCCGAGGAGTCGATGCCGCCCGACAGCAGCGCACCGACCGGAACGTCGGCGACGAGGCGGCGCTTGACAGCGGCCCGGATGCCCTCCCGGATCTCCTCGTGCAGCGACTCGATGTCGCTGACGACGCGCTTCTTGGAGAAGTCCAGCGCCCAGTAGCGCTCGGTCGTCGTGCGGCCGTCGCGGTAGACGAGCGTCGTCGCCGGCGGCAGCTTGCGGATCGCGCGAAACGCGCTCAGCGGCGCCGGCACGCAGAGGTACGACAGGTAGGAATCCAGCGCGCGGTGGTCGATCTCGCGCGGGATCGTGCGATCCTCGAGCAGCGCGGCGAGCTCGGACGCGAAGCTCAGCACGCCGTCGCGCTCGGCGTAGAAGAGCGGCTTCTTGCCGACGCGGTCGCGGGCGAGCAGCAGCTGGCGCCGGCGCAGGTCCCACACGGCGAAGGCGAACATCCCGTGCAGCGACCGCACGCAGCCGGCTCCCTCCTCCTCGTAGAGGTGAGCGATGACCTCGGTGTCGCCCTGGGTCGCGAAGCGGTGACCAGAGGCCTCCAGGCGCCGGCGCAGCTCGGCATAGTTGTAGATCTCGCCGTTGAGCACGACGACGACGCTGCGGTCCTCGTTGTAGATCGGCTGATCGCCGGTCGCTAGATCGATGACCCGCAGGCGCTGGATCCCGAGCCCGGCCCCCGGCGAGACGTGCACGCCGCGTGCGTCGGGCCCGCGGTGCGCGAGCGCAGCGCACATCCGCTCGACGAGCGCGCGATCCACCGGTCCCGCGTTCGCACGGGCCTGTCCGACGATCCCGCACATCAGCGTTCTCCGTAGGGGGCCGAGGCGGCGCCGCAGAGCACGGCGAGGCCCATCGCCTCGGCGCGGGCCCGCTTGCGCAGCGCCGGTCGCAGGATGGCCGTCGGCACGAGGACGGCGAGCCGCAGGATGTGCTTGAGCACGAGCGCCGCATGGATGCCGAGCGCGCGCGGGCGGCGAAAATGCTTGTAGGCGAAGCGCAGCCGCGAGCTGGAGAGCTGCGCCACGTGCTCGGCCCGCTCGCTGTCGCCGCCGTGGTGGGTGACGCGCATGAGCGGCAGGTGGCGCACGTCCCAGCCCGACAGGCGGAAGCGATGGCACCAGTCGATCTCCTCGGAGTACAGGAAGAAGCCCTCGTCCATCGGGCCGACCTGCTCGACGGCCTCGCGCCGGGCGAGCAGGAACGCCCCGACGAGCCAGTCGGCCGAGCGCTCCACGCCATAGCGGTCGAAGTCCTCGTCGAGCTCCTGGATCCTGCGCAGCAGCGGGATGCGAGACGCGCCGAGCGCCTCGCCGAGGTCGCGGATCGGCGTCGGCAGGCGACGGATCGACGGCAGCAGGCGCCCGTCGGAGCCCTGCTGCAGCACGCTCGCGACGCCCACCTCGGTGCGCCTGTCGAGCGCGGCCACGAGTTCGGCGAACGTCCCCTGCTCGATCTCGACGTCGGGGTTGAGGAGCAGCACGTAGCGCCCGGCGGCATGCTCGAGCGCGACGTTGTTGCCGGCCGCGAAGCCGCGGTTCTCGGCGCGGAAGACGCGCACGTCGTCGAACGCCTGCTCGATCGCCTCGGGCGTTCCGTCCGTCGAGCCGTTGTCGACGACGAGCCACTCGGCGCACAGGTCGCCGAGACGCGCACGCGCCGAACGCAGCGTCGTGAGCGCCATCTCGCGCCCATTGTGCGTCACGATGATGACGCTCAGATCCGGTCGTTTCCCCATTGCGTCCTATGAACGATCCCGGGACGACCGAACTTGTGGATCGGCAGTGGATCCTCCCGGTGCAACGTCGCGTTTGTTCAAGAGCTGTGCACCCCGCTTGATCAATGGCGCTGCAGACACGACGATTCCGTGGCGTACCCTGAAGGCCGTGCCCAGAAGAAGCACGCGCGGCATCCCGTTGATTGGCGACAAGGACCGACCCCGGTCCTCCCGCGACCGAGCGATCACTCAATGACCATCGTCACCATTCTCCGTGAGCTCTGGCGCCAGCGGCTGATCGTCAGCCTGATGGCGCTGCTGTCCGTGGTCGTGGGCATGGCGGTCGCCTACAAGGTCAGCTTCCCGCCGAAGCTGGAGAGCCGTCAGTACCAGATCGGCCTCGCCACCGCCCGCATCCTGCTCGACACGCCCAGCTCGCAGATCGTCGAGATCTCGCCGAAGGGCTCCGAGTCGCTCGGCGAGCGGGCCAATCTGCTGACCAACCTCATGATCGACGGCGAGCTGAAGAACGCGATCGCCAAGCGCGCGGGGCTGCGGCCGGACGCGCTGCTCGTCGTCGCGTCAGACGCGATCGAGCCGGCCACGGCATCGCCGAAAGCCCTCCGCAGCCGCAAGGCGAGGATCCTCACGACGAAGGTCCTGACGAATGATGCCGGCGTCCAGCTGCCGATCATCGACCTCGAGGCGCAGGCGCCCGACGTCGGCGGCGCAGCGACGCTCGCCAACGCGACCGTGGCCGGGCTGCGCGACTACCTCGACTCGAAGGCCGCCGTGGAGAAGGTTCCCGACGCGCGCCGGCTGCGCGTGGGCGGGCTCGGCGCCGCGCGGACACGCGAGGTGAGCCGCGGCCCCAGCCACGTCATCGCGATCGCCGTCGTGATCGTGCTCTTCGGCATGCTCTGCAGCGCGCTGATCGCGTTCAACGCGCTGGCGCGCAACTGGCGCGCCGCCGCCGCGGCGGAGGACACGGCCGGTCCCTACGAGCCCGCCGACGCGTTGTTCGATTACGCCGAGAGGCCGCCCGTGCTGCGCCCGGTGCAGCGCGAGCCGGAGCCGTCATGGGAGGAGTCTCCCGAGGTTCCGCGCCGCGCGGCCTCCGCTTCGCCGCCCGCGGTCTCACCCCCACGGCCGATACGTCTCGACCCACCGTCGGGCTGAGGGCTTCCAGCCCCGGCGCCGCGGCCCGCTCGTCACAAAGGCTGCGTCCCCCCGGGGCCTTCACGCGCGAGCGCCCTCCGGCGCGCCGGACGATGCGACGTGTCATCACGCCTTCGTGCCGACGGCCGGCGCGCACGCGTGCTCGGTGGGCAGCGCCGCAGGGTCCGGCTGCCACGATGATCCAGGCCGTGGATCGACCGCTCCGTCTTGCCGAGCTGCCCGGCGATCTCGCCCCGGCTCAGGCCCACCGACGCGGCGCAGGACGCTGACCTCGCGCGGGTCTGCGGGCAGCGAAGAAGCGCCGCAGAATCCAGGCGAACGGGACGTCGCGCTGGTGCTCGTACTTCGCCAGCGCGGTGAGGAGCTTCGTGAAGTGTGACGTCCTCGGCCTCATGGTCGTCGCGCCGGCCTGGCGGGCGCGCGGCGAGCTGGCAGTCAGCGAGCGAGCGACGCGTCGGGTCACGCCGGCGAGGCCGGGGGGGCGAGTTGGTCATGCACGGAGGGGTGGGTCGAACAACCCTCGCTATTGCGACGACGATTCGACACCCCCCCCACCGCACACGCGGCCCAGGCCCACCGCAAAGGGCGCACGCGAGAGACCTGGGGCGCGTTGTCCATGCATGGCATGGACAACGCGCCCAGGCCGCACCGCCGGACAACGCGCCCAGGGCCGCACCGCCCTGACCGCGCCGGCCACTCGCCAACGGGAGCCTGACGCGGAAATGCTACCCCCGGACACATCCGCGCCGCGCTGGCAACCCACCCCGAACGCCCGGTATACCGCCGCCGTCATCGATGCTGTTCCCCAGCACCAGCGCCGCCGCCACCACCGTCTCGCACCAGCGCCGCCGCCACGGCCCGGTGGAATCAACGATCTAG
>Ga0136617_10000938_pt1 | contig 25505 bp, 23 predicted proteins | sample AntDrymUQ3222106_2_FD_129672 | JGI IMG/M metagenome (GOLD analysis project Ga0136617, IMG submission 129672) | Polar desert sand microbial communities from Dry Valleys, Antarctica - metaG UQ322 (21.06) | ecosystem: Environmental > Terrestrial > Soil > Desert | place: Antarctica: Dry Valley...
AGTTCCAGCCCACCAGTCCACGGAAACGCCTCGCAAACCCCAACAAACCCGCCGGAACTAGCGGCAATCAATCAGAATCGGCCGCGAGAACCGGACGATCCGACGCCCCGGAAATCCAGGCTAGCCGTCGAGGCGAACCGCGATGCAGGCGCAGATCAGCACGAAACCCGCCAGCAGCAGCCAGGATCGGATGGCCTGGAAGAACTCCCACCGTGATCTCGTCTTCTTCCAGTCTGTGGGCGGGTTGTCGGGATCCCATCTCCCGGTCTCCAGGTTGATCGGGACGTTGAAGATGACCGTCGAGATCACAGCGGCGGCCAATGAGATCGCTGCCGCGGCCGCTAGTGTGCGGCTCCAACCGCCTTCATCCCAGACGCTGATCGTGAAGGTGACCGCGACGATCACCGTCAGTGGCATCAGGATCGGCATAACGCGGCCGAAGGACGTCAGCAGTCCTTGCTCCACCACGATGAATTCTCGCTGTGGCAAGCGCCGGGTAATCGGATGCACGAACGCGTAGGACCCAAACTCGGCGCATGCCGTGAAACCGCTGAGGACGAGGATCACACACGCGAGCCAGTCCATTAGGCGCATCGTGCCACAACCACGGCTGTCGCAAAACGAACCTCCACCGCGCCAGCGTCGCTCGCTCGACTGCTCCGTAGTCGGTCCGCAATCGAACGTCGAGCGGCACACGGGGCCGCTGGGCGCAGTGCTGCGTCCCACCGGGGGATCGGTTTGCGGCGCGGTATGAGGAGGCGCCGAGTTGGTCTGCGCACCAGTTGGTCTGCGCACGGTGTATTTCCGAGAACGTGTCGGCCTCAACCTGTGTACCGCGACAGTCCGAGGATCGCTGGCGTTGCTGCGGGAACTCGAGCAGGATGTGAGGTCTGTGTCGTACATCGTTAGCAGTGAGCTGGCGTATGCCCACCCGGGCGGGGACTTGCTGTTCTCCAACGTCTCGTTTCGGATCACCGCGGGGCGCAAGGTCGGCGTGGTCGGCGCCAACGGGATCGGCAAGAGCACCCTGTTCGGCGTCCTGAGCGGCGCGCTGGCGCCCGAGCAGGGCGAGGCGAACGTCGGCGGCCGCCTGGCGTACATGCCCCAGAACGTCGGCGTCACGGGCGAGCCGCGGCCCGTGCGCGACATGCTGCTGTCGCTGGCGCCCGGCGCGCTGCGCTCGGCCGGCGAGCGGATGGCGTCCGCGGAGCGTCGCCTCAGCGAGGACGACGCCGACGCGGGCATGGACCTGGCGGTCGCGATCGGCGACTGGTCAGAGCTCGGCGGTTACGAGCTGCAGGGTCAGTGGGACGCCGCCTGCCGGCGGATCGTGCGCAGCAGCTTCGCGGAGCTTGCGGAGCGGCCGGCGACGACGCTGTCAGGCGGCGAGCGCAAGCGGCTCGTGCTCGACCTGCTGTTCGCGTCCGACGCCGACGTGCTGCTGCTCGACGAGCCCGACAACTTCCTCGACGTGCCGGCCAAGCGCGCGCTCGAGCAGCAGATCGCCACCTCCAAGAAGACGGTCGTGGTGATCTCGCACGATCGCGAGCTGCTGGCGGCCGCGGTGTCGGCGATCCTCACGATCGAGGGCGACGGTGCCTGGATGCACCAGGGCTCCTACGAGACCTATCGCGAGGCGCGCGTGGAGCGCCAGCGCAAGCTCGGCGTCGCGGTCAAGCGCTGGAAGGACGAGGAGCGCCGGCTGTTTTCGCTCATGAAGACCTTCAAGCAGCGCGCCCGCTACTCGAGCGACTGGGCCAAGAAGGCCGACGCCGCCGAGACCCGCTGGCGGCGCTTCGCCGCGGGCGGCCCGCCGCCCGCGCCGGTCGTCGACCAGCAGATCCGGGTGCGCATGCGCGGCGCGGACTCCGCGCGCAAGGCGCTCGTGCTCGACGACGTCGCGGTGGACGGCCTCGTCCGGCCGTTCTCTGAGGAGGTCCATCTCGGCGAGCGCGTCGGCCTGATCGGGCCCAACGGCGGCGGCAAGACCCAGCTCATCCGCGCGTTCGCCGGAGCGCCCGGCGCGCACGGCGGCGAGGTCCGTATCGGCAACCGTGTCTCCGTCGGCAGCTTCACGCAGCTCAACGTCCGCGACGACTTCGCCGGTCGGCGCGCGCTCGACATTGTCGTCGAGCGCCTCGGTACGATCGAGCGCGCGATGGGGGCGCTCGCCCGCTACGGGCTCGCCGACGCCGCGCAACGCTCGCACGACGTCCTCAGCGGCGGGCAGAAGGCGCGGCTGGAGATCCTCTGCCTCGAGCTCGAGGGCCACAACCTGCTGCTGCTCGACGAGCCGACCGACAACCTCGACATCGACTCCTGCGAGGCGCTCGAGGCCGCGCTGGACGGCTACGAGGGGACGTTCGTCGCCGTCTCGCACGACCGCGCGTTCCTGCGGCGGATGGACCGCTTCCTCATGGTGCTGCACGACGGCACCGTCCTCGCCCTGCCCGACTACGACAGCGCCTCGCAGGCGCTCCTGACGCCAGATCGCGCCACACGCATACGCCTCGCCAAGACACTCACAACTTAACCACCATCGGGACGCCGGAGCGGACTCGTAGGCCAATCCGCGTGCGGGCAAAGCGCACGCGAGTCGTCTCGATGATGGGCTCAGCGAAGACGCGCGGCGCGTCGCGCTCCAGCCACGTTGGGAACTCCCTGTTCCCCTCGCACCCTGAACCGCGGCCGCGACCGACCGTCCCCTCCGGTAGCGCTGGCCACTACGCGCAACGCACCGCTTATGGTTGTTCGACGCCGAGCGGGCTCGACGCCGACGTGCGCGTGGTCGGCTCAGGCCTCATGCAGGTTGTCGTAGACGCTGACCTCGAGCAGGTTCCCGTCGGGATCACGGAAGTACAGCGAGCGGATCGGCCCCAGCGCCCCGGTGCGCGGGACCGGGCCCTCCTCGACCGTGACATTGGCGCGCGCGAGCGCCGCCTGGATGGTCTGTAGAGGCACGGTGGCGATGAAGCACAGGTCGGCCGATCCCGGGGTCGGTCGCAGGGCCTTAGGATCGAGCTCGCGACCGGCCTGGTGGAGGTTGAGCTTCTGATCGCCGAAGCGCAACGCCACGCGACCCTCGCCGAAGCGCTCCCGACGCATGTTCAGCGCGCACTCATAGAACGCGACCGTCGCCTCGATGTCGGCGACGGTGAGCACGAGATGGTCCAGACGTTCGATCATCGCCGCATCGTTTCAGGTCCGCGGGCTCCCACGCGCGCTGTGCTCGCACCAGCGACGAGGACAGCGATCGCAGAACGTCAGCGTCCCCCCGCCCCACCCGGCGTCCCCTCACCGAACTCGACCGCGAACACCCGGGGTCGCTCCGCGGTCGTGTTCAAAAGCGCTCACATACGAAACGTTTCGCAGGAGCCCGCGCGGCACGCGTCGGACGGCCGCTTGCGCACGTTGGCCGACGCCCGGTCCGGTCATGCGGTTCGCGGTAGCACCGGACGACCATCGATGGCGTCGAAGTGTCGCTCTGCGAGACTTCGCGCCAAACGTCGCACGAACGGTGGACGGCGTCGTCCACAGCGTTGCTTTTCGCGCAGACGAGTGGCGCGACGGTGCCATCGGGCGCTCGGGCTGAACCGTCAAGTAAAGGGGACGATGTGGATCCGCACGAGATCGGCAGCAAATGGGTCTTCGACAACATGTGGGGCTTCACAGCCGACGTGTCCCAACCGGTGCTGCTCGAGTTCTTCAAGGCGGTAATCGTGTGTGCCAACGGCGACGGGGAGATGACCGATGCGGAGCGCGCCTGGTGCATCGGCTACTGCGCGGCGACGGGCGCGACGTCCGAAACGCTCGCGGAGCTGCAGGACTATGACGGCGCGGAGGACATCCACAAGGTGATCGAGCGCGGCAGGCACCTCGGCACCGCCCACCGGCCGGTCATCTACGACTCGATCCGGGCCTGCAGCGCGGATGGCGAACTCAGCGATCGGGAGCGCGCGACGATCCACAGGACGGCTGCCCAGGTCGGCGTCAGCGACGAGGAATTGGCCGCCTTCGAGTGCATCTACGCCGAGGATCGCGCCCTGCGCGACAAGCGCATCAAGGCCGTCTTTCCGGTCGCGACACCGTACTGATCGAACGTGGTGGGCCATCCCGTTGGCGGGCCCGCCGCGCGCTGCTTGGCTGTGGTAGGAGCACCCACCTAAAAGCGCTCATTCTCGCGCAAGGCGGCGCTGTGCGCGGCGCTCCTGACCGTGCTTGTCTCAGCGCTCGAGCGTCTTGCGGATCGCCCGCGCCAGCGAGATCGCGAAGCTGTCGCGCCGAGCGGCGCGCACGAGCTCGCGCGCCTCGGCGCCGTTGCGCAGGTTGCCCAGCTCGACGAACGCCTTGGGCACGCGCGCGAGGTTCAGCCCGCCGAGGTCGCTGCGCTGCACAAGCCCGTCGCCGCCGGCGATGTAGTTCGAGCGCCCGACGCCAGTGGCGTCCAGGCGCGCCCGCAGCTGCCGCGCGAAGCGCAGCGACCGCCCGACGATCGACGGGCGGACCGCACGGTCGGGCAGCGGCGCGATGACATGAAAGCCGTGTCCGGCGGGCGGCCCGCCGTCGGCGTGGATCGACAGCGCGAGGTCGGCGTTCGCGCGGTTGCCGATCGCCGCGCGCTCGTCGACGCAGGGGCCGACGCCGTCGTTGGACGTGCGCGTCAGGACGACCCGCGCGCCGAGCCGCTGCAGCCGGCGCTGCAGGCGACGCGCGACGTCGAGCGTGAAGCGCGCCTCGGTCAGGCGGCCGTCGTTCGTCTGCGCGCCCGTCGTGTCGCAGGCTTTGCGAAAGCCGCCGGTGCCGGCCGGCACCTGGCGGTTGATCTGGGCCGCATGGGTGCCGTTGGCGCCGTTGTGACCGGCGTCGACGTGAACCGTCGTGCCCGCCAGCGGCAGCGCCGCGACGACCACGGCAAGCGCGCTCGCGATCACTGGTACAGCAGCAGCTCGGAGATCTTCACGACCTGCTCCTCGGGCGCGAGCTTCGTGATCCAGACGAGGTAGCGGCGGTAGCGGTTGGAGGCGGTGTCGAGGTCGATCGCCTCGCTGGTGCCGATCGGCACCGCGGGCGAGCTGACGAGCGTCCAGCCCTGTGGCGGCGCCGTTGACGGCAGTCCCTTGGGCGCCACCCAGATCGAGGCCTCGAAGCCGGGTGTCGGCGTACGGATCGTGAGCTTGCGCGCCGCGACGCCCGGCGAGGCATCGATCACGACGCCGACGCCCTCCTTGCTGAGCGCGCCAGCGTCGTAGCGCTCGGTCGCCCACGTCGTTGCGGCGAGGCCGTCGACGAGCGCGCTGGCCTGCTCGGGATGCTCGCCGTCGCCGCCGAGCGGATCGAAGTCCGACACGGCGCGCTGGCCCAGCCCCACCGACCGCAGGCCCTGCGGCGTCGGCGCCACCTCGTCGCGCTCACCGGTCCCGCGCTCGGCGCGCTGCGCGGCGACGTAGATCAGCGCGCCGGCTCCCGCGAGGACGAGCACGAGCAGCCCGAGCAGCGCCTTCGTCGAGCTGCGCGCGCGCAGCGGCACGCGCCGCCGCGTCGTCTGGGGCAGGCTGCGCAGCACGGTCGTCGCCTCGCCCGTGACCTGGCCGGTGCGCGCGGTCTCGATCGCGAGCACGTCCTCGAGGTCGGCGATCATCGCCTGCGCGTTCGGGTAGCGGCGGTCGAGCTCCTTGTCGGTCGCGCGGTCGAGCACGGCGGCGAGGGCGGCGGACACCTCGGGGCGGCGGATCTGCACGTCGGGGAGCTGCTCGCGGACGTGCTTCATCGCGACGGCGATCTGGTTCTCGCCCTTGAACGGGACGTCGCCGGTGAGCATCTCGAAGAGGACGACCCCCAGCGAGTAGAGGTCAGACTGGCCCGACACGGCATGGCCGAGCGCCTGTTCGGGCGAGACGTAGTCCGTCGTGCCGAGCACGCGCCCGTCGGCGGTCAGCCCGTCCTGGTGCAGGGTGCGGGCGATCCCGAAGTCGGTGACCTTGGCCGCGCCCTCCTCGTCGATGAGCACGTTCTGGGGCTTGACGTCGCGGTGGACGATGTGGCGCTCGTGGGCGGCGCCGAGCGCTCGCGCGATCTCGATCGAGTAGGCCAGCGACTCGGCGATCGGCAGGCGGCCGTTGCGGCGGATGCGCTGCTTGAGCGTCTCGCCCTCGACGTACTCCAGGACGATGTACGGCGTGGCGAAGCCGTCGTCCTCGCTCTCCTCGCCCGCGTCGATGACGCCGACGAGGTTCGGGTGGTTGAGCTGGGCGACCGCGCGCGCCTCGCGGCGGAAGCGCTCGAGCTGATCGGAGTCGCCGGCGATCTCGCGGTGCATGAGCTTGATCGCGACCTGGCGCTCGAGCACCGTGTCGAAGGCCCGGTATACCGTCGACATGCCGCCCGTCCCGACCTGTGCGTCGAGGCGGTAGCGGTTGGACAGCAGCGTGCCGACGGGCGATGCCATCGCTCTATTGTGCAGTCGGTCGCGGGTGGTGCACGTCAGGTCCTATTCGCGGGTGCGAAGCGAGCATCCTCTGTCGGCGCGTACCCCGGCCGCTGCGTTGTGCGAACTCGCATAAGCTCCCGGCGCGATGAGCGCGCCGCAGCAGAGGACGTTCGCCGAACGCGTCGAGCAGCTCGAGCAGCGCGTCGCCGTGCTCGAGGCCGCACTCGGCGCCCGCGCGGACGCCGCCGCGCCCGCCCGCCCGGCGGACGACGGGCACACGAGCGTCGTGCGCGCCGTGACGTTCTCGCCCGACGGAACGACCCTCGCGAGCGCAGGAAACGACGGCACGGTGCGCCTCTGGGATCCGGCCACGGGGCGCCAGACGCGGCGGCTGGAAGGGCACGCGGGGCGTGTGCGCGCCGTCGCGTTCTCGCCCGCGGGAACGCTGCTCGCAAGCGGCGGCGACGACGCGATGGTGCGCCTCTGGGATCCGGCCACCGGCGAGCAGCGCGCGATCCTCGAAGGTCACGCGGGCCGCGTGCGCGCGGTCGCGTTCGCGCCCGTCGGCTGCGCCCTCGCCAGCGCGGGCGGCGACGGCAAGGTCCGCATCTGGGACGCCGCCACGCACGAGCAGACGATGCTCATCGAGGGTCACGCCGGCCGCGTCCGCGCCCTGGCGTTCTCGCCTGACGGCGCGTCGCTCGCCAGTGCCGGCGGCGACGGCACCGTGCGCCTGTGGGATGCCGCGACGGGCGCGGCGCAGGCGGTGCTGGAGGGGCACACGAGCTGGGTCCGCGCGGTCGCGTTTTCGCCCGACGGGGCGCAGCTGGCCAGCGCGGGCGACGACGGCACCGTGCGCCTGTGGGACGGTCGCGCGCAGGTCGCCGTGCTCGAGGCCCACGCCGACTGGGTCTCGGCCGTCGCGTTCTCACCGGACCGCCGCACGCTCGCCAGCGCGGGCGAGGACAAGACCGTGCGCCTGTGGGAGGCGGCGAGCGGGGTGCAGATCGCCACCCTCTCGGCGCACACGGACTCCGTCTGGACGCTGGCGTTCTCGCCCGACGGCCGCCGTCTGGCCAGCGCCGGCGAGGACACCGACGTGTGCCTCTGGAACCCGGCGACCGGCCGCCTGATGCGGACGCTCGGGCGCCGGCCGGCAGCGGACTGAGCGCTACCGGCGCTCGAGCTGCCCGGCACGGTCGGTGACCGTGCCGATCCGCACCGTGCCGGGGTGGCACGCGGACAGCAGCGCGACCGCCGCGTCGGCGTCGGCCTCGGCGACGACTGCGACGAAGCCGCAGCCCATGTTGAAGACCTCCCACATCTCGCCGTCGTCGACGTTGCCGCAGCGGGCGATCAGCTCGAAGACCGGCGGTACGGGCAGCGGCGCCTGGATCGCGAAGCCGACACCGTCGTTGAGCCGCAGCAGGTTCGTCAGCCCGCCGCCGGTGATGTGCGCGAGGCCGTGCACGTCCAGCGGTGACGCGATCAGGGCGAGGATCGCGCGCACGTAGATGATCGTCGGCTCGAGCAGCGCGTCGGCGACCGAGGTCCGACCGCCGAGCTCGGCCGGCCGGTCGTCGAGCGTCAGCCCGCCCAGCTCCAGCAGGGCGTGGCGAGCGAGCGTGTAGCCGTTTGAGTGCAGGCCGCTGGACGGCAGGCCGATCAACGCGTGGCCGGGCGCGATCGTCGCGCCGGTGACGATGGCGTCGGGCGCGACGGTTCCGAACGCGGCGCCGCAGAGGTCGAAGCCGTTCGGGCTCGGGTGGCCGCGGATCAGCTCGGGCAGCACCGCCAGCTCGCCGCCGGGGATCTCGATCCCCGCGTCCTCGGCGCCGATCTTCAGCCCGGTGGCGATCTGGGCGAGCGCGACCGCGTCGGGCTGCTCGACGGCGAGGTAGTCGAGCATCGCCAGCGGCTCGGCGCCGACGCAGATGAGGTCGTTGACGTTCATCGCGATGCAGTCGATCCCGACCGTGCCCAGGCGCCCGGTCTGCTCGGCGACGACGAGCTTGGAGCCGACGCCGTCGGTCGACAGCGCGATCGCGAGGTCGGGGCTGAGCTGCAGCACGCTCGCGTAGTGGCCGGAGCCCAGCAGCGACCGGCTTGGACGTCCGGTCTCGATCGTGCGCAGCACGTCGACGAGCGCGCGCACGCCCGCGTCGCTTGAGGCGATCGATACGCCGGCGGCGGCGTAGGCGTCGTCGGGCGGCATGGGGGCGAACCTAGCGCAGGGGGCGGCGGGCGCGGTACGGGTGGGGTGGGCGGGCCTGTGCGGTTGTGCGGGCATGGGCGGTTGTGTGGGCGCTGGCGAACGGCGGCGGCGAAGGAGGACGGGGTCGCGCCCTCAGGCGGATCCCGGCGCGCGATGCTTCAAGCGGATCTGAACGCGAGGCCGCGGTTGGGGTCCGGCTTGAGCACGTGTGGTGCTCGAGCGGTCGGGGTGCGTCGTGCTGGTGGAGGTCCGGCTGGAGCATGCGTGTGGCACTCGTGCGGTCCGGGTGCGGGTCGTGTTGGTGGGGGTCCGGCTCGAGCATGATCGAGGGCGCCACACCCGCCGGCGCCCACGACCCTCTTCATCGATCAGCCAACCGCCCCACGCGCCCGCGCCACAACCGCGCCACCACCAACGCCGCCAGCCCCAGCCGGTACGCCGCGTAGGGCATCAGCGAACGGTCGCGCTCGACGGCGCGGATGATCCTGATCGACAGCAGGGTGGTCGCAAACGACGCGACGATCCCCGCGACGAACGCGCCGGCGGTGCCGGCCGGCAGCCCGCGGCGCACGAGGCGCGTGCCCTTCAGCAGGGTCGCGCCCAGGATGATCGGCAGCGCGCAGTGGCGCGAGAGCAGGCTCGCGTCCTCGCGCGCGAACCCGCGCGCCCGCGCGGCCGCCAGCGTCGCGCCGTTGCGTGACACGCCCGGCATCAGCGCGCTCGCCTGCGCGAGGCCGAGGCACAGCGCGTCGCCTGCGCCCGCGTCCTCGCGGCGGCGCTGCCCGCTGCTCGTCGCATCGGCGACGGCCATCGCCATCGCCCCGATCGCGAGCCCCGCCGCCACCGTCGCGGGCGTGCCCAGCCGCCGCTCGATCGGCCGCTCGAACACGAAGCCGACGATCGCCGGCGGGACGAAGCTCAGCACGACGAGCTGCACGCGCCGGCGGTCCAGCGACCGGGCGGCCTCGGCGACCTCGTCGCGCAGCCCCAGCAGCAGCGCTGCGGCGGTGCCGGCGTGCAGCGCCACCTCGAAGGCCTTGCGCAGCTCGCCGTCGAGGCGGCTGTAGGGCCAGCCGCACAGCCACGGCACGACCGCGACGTGGCCTGACGACGAGACCGGCAGCAGTTCGGCGGGCCCGTGCAGGAGCCCGAGGGCGATCGCGTCGCGGGTGCGCAGCCGCAGGTCGTCAGCGCGCCTGGGCATCGGACGCCGGCTCGGCCAATCCGTCCCGTCCGGCCAGTCCGTCACCGCCGCCGCCGCGCCGGCGCTTGACGATCAGATAGGCGATCCCGACGATGATGCAGGCCGCGACGAAGTAGTCGAAGTAGTGCAGCGAGTCCTTCCAGTCCGTCCAGTTCTCGCCGACCTGCTGGCCGATGAACGTCAGCATGAAGACCCACGGCAGGCAGCCGAGGAACGTCAGCACGGAGAAGCGGATGAACGGCATCCGCGCGACGCCCGCCGGCAGCGAGATGAACGTCCGGATGATCGGCAGCATGCGCGTGAAGAAGACCGTTGCGTCGCCGTGGCGCTCGAACCAGCGGTCGGCGACGGCGAGATGGTGGGGCTTGATGAAGACCTTGTGGCCGTGCTTCTCGATGAGGTCCACGCGGCCGTAGTAGCCGACGCCGTAGGCGACCCACGATCCGACGAGGTTCGCGACCGAGCCGACGAGCGTCACGGCGATCAGGCTGTACTCGCCCTCGCTGACGTTGAAGCCGGCGAACAGCATCGTTGCCTCGCTCGGGATCGGGATGCAGGCGCTCTCGAGGAGCATGAGGATGAAGACGCCCGGAAGGCCGAGGTCGGCGACCACGTTGGTCGCGAACTCGACGATCGGGTCCGTCAGTGAGGCGACGACGAACACGCGGCGGGAGGCTACCGCGCATCCGGGACGGGCGTGTGCGGGTCCTGTGGAGGCCCGCACGTGGCGCGCGCTGCTTGCCCGCGCGCACGCCGCGCCGCGCGCACGTACCCAGCGCCCCCAGGAGAACCGCTCACGCTCGATCGGTTCGGAGGCGCGTCCCGTTCGCCCTCGCGATCGTCGTGCTCGGCCCGCCGGCCTCGGCTCGGCGAGCGGATAGCCTCGGCGCCCGATGCGCGTCTGGGTCGATCTCACGAACAGCCCGCACGTGCTCGTCCTGCGCCCGATCGTGGCCACGCTGCGCGCGCAGGGCCACGAGGTCACGATCACCGCGCGCGACTTCGCCCAGACGCTCGGGCTGCTCGAGCGCTTCGCGATCGATCACACCGTCGTCGGGCGCCACCGCGGCGGTCGGCTCGCCGCGAAGGGCCTCGGTCTCGTCTCGCGCTCCAGCGCGCTCGCGCGCTGGGCGCGCGGCAGGGGCTTCGACCTGGCGATGGGACACGGCTCAAACGACGTCACGGTCGCCGCCCGGCTGCTGCGGATCCCCAGCGCGACGATGTTCGACTACGAGTGGGCGACGGTTCAGCACACGGTCAACTGCAGCCTTGCCGAGGTCGTCGTGGTGCCGGAGGCGATCCCGCCGCAGCGCCTCGCGCGCTACGGCGCCACGCCACGCAAGATCGCCGCTTACGCCGGGCTGAAGGAGGAGTACTACCTCGCCGACTTCGCCCCCGACCGGGCGGTGCTCGACCTGCTCGGCCTCGACCCGGCCAGGCCCATCGCGGTGGTGCGCACGCCGCCCGTCGGATCGCTGTATCACCGCTTCGAGAACGACGTCATCGGCCGCGTCCTGGAGCGCCTGCGCGGCTCGCAGACCGTCGTCCTGCCGCGCACGCCCAAGCAGCGCGACGAGCTGCGCGGCCGCGGCTTCGTCGTCCCCGAGCACGCGATCGACGCGCAGTCGCTGATCGCCTTCGCTGACCTCGTGGTGTCGGCCGGGGGAACGATGAACCGCGAGGCCGTCGCGCTCGGGACGCCGGTCTGGACGACCTTCCAGGGTCGCCTCGGCGCCGTCGACGAGGACCTGATCGCCGCGGGGCGGCTGAAGGTGCTCGAGCGCCCCGAGGACGTGCAGCTGACCAAGCGCCCGCCACGCGAGCGCAACGCCGAGCGCGTGCGCCGCGATCCGGCGCTGCTGGCCGGGCTGCTCCTGCGGTCCGTCGGCGCCGCGTGCCGCTGATCGACCTACGCGCCGTTCCAGCCGACGCCGCGCAGCGCGTCACGCACGCCGTCCTCGGTCATCGCGACGCCGGCCGCGACGAGCGCCGCCAGCGCCAGCGCGGGCACGATCAGCGCCCGCCGCCGCGACAGCAGGAACGGCAGCGCCGCTCCCAGCGCCAGCTCGGCCGCCAGCACGAGCCGCGCGCCCCGGCCCGACCACTCGTGCGTGAGCAGCAGCGCCTCGCCCGCGAACGCGCCCGATACGAGCGCGGTGCCGAAGACGTTCGCCGCCGTCCCGCCGGACCGCCACAGCGCGCCCGCCAGGCCGAACGCCGCGCCGCCGCCGATCGCGGCGGCGCACCAGCCGAGCACGACCGGAGCGCCGCGCAGCGCGAAGCCCTGGCCGAGTGGCCCGCCGCCGCCGAGCGCCACACGCAGCGCGTAGTACGCGAGCGTGCCGACGACGAGCGCGACGGCGCCCGCCACCGCGCCACGGCGTCGATCGCCCAGCAACGCTCCCGCGGCGAACGCCGCCACGAGCCACGGAACGCCGAGCGCGGCGATCCAGTAGAGCCTGCCGTCGAGGTCTGGCGCGAGCTGGCCGGCGCCTCCCAGCGCGAGCCCGAGGGCGATTCCCAGCCCCCCTGCGCGAGCGTACGCCGCCGTCGAAGGACCCATCGGACGATGATGACAGTGCACCGGCACGGGCTTGCGCCGCCGATCGACGTACAATCTGGCGCGATGCGCCGACGGATCCGTTCGGCGGCCCTCCCCCTCCACCGCCATGCGCTGCCCCAGCTCGCGGTCGACGGGGTTCTGGTCGCGCTCGCGTACTGGCTGGCCTACCGGCTGCGCTTCGACGGCCCGCACGGCGTGCCGCAGCACTACGAGGACCTCTTCGACGCGACGCTGATCCCCGTCGTGGTGGGCTCGCTCGTGATCTTCGCGGGCTTCGGGCTGTACGGAAAGTGGTGGCGCTACGTCACCCAGCGCGACTACGCCGCGATCGTGCAGGCGATCGTCGTCGCGGCGCTGTACCTACTGCTGTACGTCGCGGTCCTCAAGCCCGTGACGCGCTCGGTCGGCCAGTTCGAGACGACGGTCACGATGCCGTCGGGCGTGCTCGCGCTGCACCTGCTGCTGATGCTCGCCTTCGTCGGCGGCGCGCGCTTTGTCGCGCGCACGATCTACGAGCGCCCGCTGCGCGGCTTTCGTGCGCGCAAGGACGCGCGCGGCCTGCTCATCGTCGGCGCCGGCGACGGCGGCCGACTCGTGCTGCGCGAGATCCTGCGCAACCCCGAGCTGCGCCTCAAGCCGGTCGGCTTCGTCGACGACGACCCGCTGAAGAAGCGCCTGCGCGTCGACGGCGTGCGTGTCCTGGGCACGACGAAGGAGCTCGGGCGCATCCTCGACGAGGTCGAGCCCGACGAGGTCACCATCGCGATCCCGTCCGCGCCCGGCATCCTGCGCGCGAACGTCGTGCGCTCCTGTCGCGAGCGCGGCATCCCGGTGCGCACGCTGCCGACGGTCTTCGAGCTGCTGCAGAGCGGCGCCACGGCGGTGCGCCAGGTGCGCGACGTGCAGATCGAGGACATCCTCGGCCGCGAGCCCGTGCGGATGGAGCTTGACCGCGTCGGCGCGTACCTCAGCTCGGAGGTCGTCCTCGTCACCGGCGCGGGCGGCTCGATCGGCAAGGAGCTGTCGCGCCAGATCGCGCGCGTCGCGCCGCGCCGGCTGGTCCTGCTCGACCACGCCGAGGACAACCTCTTTCAGATCCAGCGCGAGCTCGAGGACGATCGCCACGTGCATCCCTCGACGCTCGACGTCGTCCTCGCGGACTGCAAGGAGGAGGAGCGGATGCGCGAGATCTTCGATGCGTACCGCCCGACGATCGTCTTCCACGCGGCGGCCTACAAGCACGTCGGCTTGATGGAGTCCAACCCCGTCGAGGCCGTGCGCAACAACGCGATCGCGACGCGCCTGATGGCGCGCATCTCCGGCCAGACGCGAGTCAAGACGTTCGTGCTCGTCTCGACCGACAAGGCCGTCGATCCGTCGACGGTCATGGGCGCCTCCAAGGCGCTCGCCGAGTTCGCGCTGGAGGCCGAGCAGGCGCGCTTCGCCGGCACGCGCTTCTGCGCCGTGCGCTTCGGCAACGTGCTGGGCTCCTCCGGGTCGGTCGTCCCGATCTTCCGCCGCCAGATCGCGCTCGGCGGCCCGGTCACGGTGACCGACGAGCGCATGACGCGCTACTTCATGACGATTCCCGAGGCCGTGCAGCTGATCATCCGCGCCGGCGGCCTCACGAAGGGCGGCGGCAACGGCGAGATCTACGTGCTCGAGATGGGCGAGCCCGTGCGGATCCTCGACCTCGCGCGGACGATGATCGAGCTCTCGGGCCTCGATCCCGAGCGCGAGATCGCGATCGAGATCGTCGGCCGGCGCGCGGGCGAGAAGCTCCACGAGGAGCTCTTCAACCCCTACGAGCGCCCGCAGCCGACGCCCGCCGAGAAGATCCTGCGCGCCGAGCGCGATCCCCGCCCGCCGCAGGTCGTCGACGAGATGTTCGACCAGATCGGCCTGCTCGTCCTGGAGGGCGACGCCGCCGGTCTGGCTGCGAAGGTGTCCGAGCTGTCCGCGATGTCCGACGTCACTGCCACTAGGATCTTGCGATCCGAGCCGGAGGCTGCCGTGATCTCTGCCGAAACCCGACCGATGAGCGGCGGCGCGCCGTCGTGACCGCGCCGCACTGCTGCACCGAGGTCGCGGTGCACGCGCGACGGGCGGGCGCGCTGTGAGCGCGATGGTCATCGCTGCGTCCGCGCTTGACGTCGTCGAGCAGATCGGCTCCTACGCCGGCTACGCCTCGATCGTCGGGCTGGGCATCATGGCGCTGCTGTACTTCACGCAGGCGCGCGAGGTCAAGCGGCTGCGCGAGTGGGCCGGGCGTGCGCCCGAGCGGGCCGCCGAGCTCGAGGAGCGCGTGCAGGCCGATGCCCAGAAACGCGTCGTCGCCCAGCCGATCGCACCCACGTCTGCGGCCGGACAGCAGGCGGCGGAGGCGCGCACGCAGGCGGCCACAGCGGCCGTCTACGCGAGCATCGGCGCGCAGCCGCCCGGCGCCCCCGCGCCGGCCTCGGGCGCCGCGCCGCCGGCCGGCCAGTTGGCGCGCGCCGTCGGGCCGACCCCGGACGCACCCGCGCCGGGCGCCGTCCCGTCGGCGCCCGCGCCCGGCACGCTTCCGGCTGCGCCCGCTCCCGAACCCTCCAACCCGACGCAGACGCCGGTGCCGACCCCGGCGCCCTCGCCGTCGGGCAGGCCGATCGTCACCGCGACACCGGCGACCACGCCGGCCGCCGCCACCGCCGCCGCGCGCGTCGCGGCGGCCTCGCACTCGATCTCGCCGCCCGCCAACGGCGCGCTGAGCGAGGACACGGCCGAATCCGCCGCGGCGCGGCCCGAGCCGCTGCCGGCGCTTGGCTCACCGCCGTCGGGTCAGCTCTCCGACAGCGACGACGACACAGGCGTCTCGCGGGCGCGCATCGCCATGATCGTCGGCGGATCCGTTGCCGCGCTCGCGATCGCCGCCGTGCTGATGCTCACCCTCACGGGCGACGACCCCGACGAGCCCCCCCAGAACAGCTTTGGCAACACGCCGTCGGTCGAGGATCCCGCCGGCGGCTCCGATGCCGCCGAGCGCGGCTCGGGCTCGAGTTCGAACGCTTCCTCGGGCGCGCTCACGCGCGCCCAGAAGCGCGCGACGGACGTCGCCGTGCTCAACGGCACGACGCAGACAGGCCTCGCGCGCGCCGTGGCGAACAAGTTCCAGGAGAGCGGGTTCCTGATCGCCGACGTCGATACCAACCCCGACCAGAGCGTGCCGACGACGATCGTCTCCTACAAGGGCGACAACCGCCAGGCGGCGCTGGCGGTCGCGACGATCATCGGGATCGACAGCGGCGCGGTGCAGGCCGCCGACGCCAACGCGGCGGCCGCCGCCAGCGGCGACGTCCTCGTCATCGTCGGCTCTGACCAGATCGAATAGCGGCCAGCAGGGGGAGTCCGGATGGCCGGCCCGAATGAGGTTCTGCTCGTGCGCCACGGGGAGACCGACGACAACGCGGCCCGCCGCTTCCAGGGCCGCCGCGACACGCAGCTCAACGAGCGCGGTCGCGAGCAGTCGCGCGCGCTCGCCGAGCGCCTGCGCGAGGAGAACCTGCAGGCGCTCTACACGAGCCCGCTGCAGCGCGCCAGCGCCACGGCCCAGATCGTCGGCGACCTGCTCGGCCTGGAGGCGATCGTCGACGCGCGCCTGATGGAGGCCGACGCGGGCGACTGGTCGGGACGGCTGATCGCCGACGTGACCGCCGCCGCGCCCGACGACTGGCAGCGCTGGCGCTGCGCCGACCCGACGTTCCGCTTTCCCGGAGGGGAGTCGGTGGCCGAGCAGGCGGCGCGCGTCCAGGCCGCCCTGGCCGACATCGCGAGCGGGCCGCTGCCGGCGCTCGTGGTCACCCACGGCGGCTCGATCCGCGCCGTCGGCGCGGTCGCCCGCCGGCCCGGCGGCAAGATCGCCAACTGCGCGCTGTTTCGCCTGCCGGCACTGATCGCCGCGCCGACGCCCCGGACGTGACCGCGCCCGCCCGCATCGTGTTCGCGGTGCTCGTCTGCGCGACGTTCGGCGCGTTCTTCGCTGCCCAGGAGCTCAAGAGCACGCCGCCGCTCGTGCAGGACGTCACACGCCAGTCGGAGTACTTCTCGCCCAACCGCGACGGACGCTTCGACCGCGCGCGGATCTCGTTTCGGCTCAAGCGCACCGACGAGGTCACGGCGACCGTCATCGACGCCGAGGGCGAGCCGGTCCGCACGCTCGTCCCCGGGCAGCGTCTGGCGGCCGGGCGGCGCAAGCGGCTCGTCTGGGACGGGACGAACGCACGCAACCGCGCGGTGCCCGACGGCACCTACCGCATCCGCGTGAACCTGCGCCGCCAGGGGCGCGCGATCGTGATCCCGCGCAACGTCACTAAGGACACGACGCCGCCGAACGTCCTGGTCCGGTCGATCGGACCGGTCGGACAGCCCGGCCCCGAGCTGCTGCCGACCGACAGCGGCGAGCCGGCCCGCGTCTCCTTCCACGCGCCCGGACGCCGCAAGGAGATTGAGGTCTACCGCACCGACGTGCGCCCGCTGCGCCCCGTCTTCGGCAAGCCGATCAAGCTCGCCGACGACGCCACGCGCTGGGAGTGGCCCGGGACCGCGAGCGGCCGGCGCGTGGCCGCCGGCACGTACGTCGTGGTCGTCCGCGCCCGCGACCGCGCGGGCAACATCGGCACGTCGATCCCGCTGTCGGCACGCTTGGAGTACGGGCGCCCGCTGCCCGGCCGCGGCGGCATCACCGTGCGCTACCTGCGCGCCCGCGCCCCGGCTGCGCCGGTGCCGGCGGGCGAGAACGCGCTCGTCGCCGTCGAGTCGGCGGGCGCGCGATTTGCGTGGAGGCTGCGACGCATCGGCGCCAGCGCACCGGCCAAGCGCGGCAGCGGGACGCGCTCACGCCGCGTGCGCTTCGCCGCTCCGGGCGGCAAGTCGGGCCTGTACCTCTTCGAGGTCCGCACCCGCACGCGCCGCACCGCGACGCCGCTCGTCGTGCAGTCCCAGCAGGAGCGCGACGTGCTCGTCGTGCTGCCGGTCACGACGTGGCAGGGCCTCAACCCCGTCGACGACGACGGCGACGGGCGCCCGAACACGCTCTACGCCGGCCTGCCCACACGCGTGATCGGGCGCCCCTACGTCAAGGACGGCATCCCGCCGCAGATCCGCACGCACGAGGCGCTGCTGCTCGCCCAGCTGGACCGCGACGGGCGTCGCTACGACATCACCACGGACGTCGCGCTCGCCCGCGGCGAGGGACCGCAGCTGGATGGTCACCGCGGCGTGATCGTGGCCGGCGACGCGCGCTGGCTCGACGGGCGCACCGCGCGCCGCCTGCGCAGCTTCGTGCGCGGCGGCGGCAGGCTGCTGTCGGTCGGCACCGGGTCGCTGCGGCGTAGCATCACGCTGACGCCGGGCGGGCGGGCGATCACGCCGACGCTGCCGACCCAGCGCGACCTCTTCGGCGCGCGCCTGCGGCCGATCGTGCGGCCTCCGGCGCCCGTTACCGTCGTCAACGTCGCCGACGAGATCGACCTGTTCGCGGGCACGGACGGCCAGTTCGGCGGCATCGGCGCCTTCGAGCAGACGCTCGACGTGCGCGGCGGCGCGGAAGCGGTGGTGGCGGCCGCGGCGACGCAGGACGCACCGCCGCGCCAGGTCATCGTCGCCGCCCGCTTCGGCCGGGGCGTCGTCATCCGCACCGGGCTACCGGAGTTCTCGGCCAGCCTGCAGGACAACCCGAAGCTCGCCGAACTGCTCGACCGCATCTGGACGCTGCTGCGCAGCCGATGATCGCCACCGTCTCAACGCTCGGCGACCTGGCGCAGACCGCCGGCGTCATCGTCGCCGCGCTGCTCGCCGCCGTCGTCCTGCTGCACCGCTCGCCGCGCGCGCGCGCGACAGCGATGCTCGCCGCGCTGGTCCTGACGCCGGTCCTGCTCGTCGCCAACATCTGGTCGACGCCGCAGTTCGAGCCGCTGCGCGAGCGCCCGCTGCTGGCGCTCGTCGCCGGCGCCTTGGGGCTCGCGGGGCTGGCCCTCGGCGCGTTCGCGATCCACCGCCGGCCCGCGCTGCTCGCGCTCGCCGCCGCCGCGGCGCTGCCGTTTCGCATCCCGATCGAGTCGGGCGGCGACACCGCGAACCTGCTCGTGCCGCTCTACCTCGTCATCGCCGCCGGCGCGCTGGCCTACGCGACAGCGCGCCTGCGCGCGCCGCGCGGACTGGACGACATCGTGCCCGAGGAGGGCGAGCACGAGCGCGGGCCGCTCGAGTGGCTGCTGGCGGGCGCCGTCGTGCTCTACGCCGCGCAGGCGTCGTACTCGAGCGACTTCGACGAGGCGCTGTCTCAGACGATCTTCTTCTACGTCCCCTTCGCACTGCTCTACGCGCTGCTCGTGCGGATCAGCTGGACGAAGCAGCTCGCCGCGCGCTGCCTGCTCGTGCTGCTCGTGCTGGCGGTCGCCTTCGTCGGGATCGGCTTCGTCGAGTACGCCAAGCGCGAGCTGCTGCTCAACCCGAAGGTCATCAGCTCAAACCAGTTTGAGGCCTACTTCCGCGTCAACTCGCTGTTCTTCGACCCGAACATCTACGGCCGCTTTCTCGTGACCGTCATGCTCGGGCTCGTCGCGCTGCTGCTGTGGTGCCGGCGCACCGCGCTCGTGGCCGGCATCGTGGCGGGGCTCGCGCTGCTCTGGGCGGGCCTCGTGCTGACGCTGTCGCAGTCGTCGTTCACCGCCCTGCTCGCCGGCCTGGTCGTGCTCGGCGGGCTGCGCTGGGGGACCACGCGGGCGGCGGCGCTCGTCGCCGCGTTCGCCGTCGCCGGCGCGCTCGTCGTGTTCGCCGCGCCCGGCGCGGTTGGTCTGAACGGCTCGGCGGACAACGTCTCCAGCGGGCGCTGGTCGCTCGTCAAGGGCGGGATCGAGCTCGCCGCCGAGCGGCCCGCGCAGGGCTGGGGCGCGGCAGCGTTCAAGACGGAGTATCGCGAGCAGGAGAAGGCCTCCAGCCAGCGCGCGGCGGCCGCCTCGCACACGATCCCGATCACGGTCGCCGCCGAGCAGGGCCTCGGCGGGCTGGCGCTCTACCTCGCGCTCGTGCTCGTCGCGCTCGTCACGCTGCTGCGCGGCACGCGCGGCTCGATCGCGCGGGCCGCAACCGCTGCCGCGTTCGTCGCGCTCGTCGTGCACACGCTGCTCTACGCGGCGTTTCTCGAGGATCCGCTCGCGTGGGCGCTGCTGGCGGTCGGCGCGGCGCTGGCGCCCGAGCCCGCGTCGTGAGGGAGCGCCTGGCGCTCGCCGGGCTCGCGCTCGCCGCCGTGCTGGCGTGGGCGCTCGTGCCGACGTACCCCGACTACGACGCCTACCACCACCTCATCTGGGGGCGCGACCTGCTCGATGGCGTGAGGCCCGGCTTCGAGGACTACGCGGCGCCGACCGAGCATCCGCTGTACCTCGCACTCGGCGCCGGGCTGTCGCTCGCCGGCGAGCACGCCGACCGGCTGCTCGTGCTCGCGACGATCCTCAGCCTCGTCGCGCTCACCGCCGGCACCTACGCGCTCGGCAAGGCGCTGTTCAATCCCCCCGTCGCGCTGGCGGGCGCGGTCTTCGTGGGGTCGAGCTTCGCGTTCGCGCTGTACGCGGTGCGGGCCTTCGTCGACGTGCCGTTTCTCGCGCTCGTCGTCTGGGCGGCGGCGCTGGAGGCGCGCCGTCCAATCCGTCCAATCCCAATCCGTCCGCGCCGCGGGCTGATGCCCATGGCCCTGCTCGCGGCTGCCGGGCTGCTGCGCCCGGAGGCCTGGGTGCTGGCGGGGCTGTACTGGCTGCGGCGCCTGCCCGGCGGTGAGCTGCGCGAGCGCGCGATCCTGCTCGCGCTGGTCGCCATCGCGCCGCTGCTGTGGGCGCTCGTCGACCTCGCGGTCACGGGCGACCCGCTCTTCAGCCTGCACTCGACGAGCGCGCTCGCGGAGTCGCTCGGGCGCGAGCGCGGCCTGCGCAACGTGCCCTCGTCGTTCGTGACGTTCCTCGCCGACCTGGCGCGACCGCCGGTCGCGCTGGCCGGCGTGGTGGGCCTCGTGCTCGCGGTGCGGCGCTTCGGCGTGCGGCGGATGGCGGTCCCGCTGGCGCTCGTGGGCACCGGTGCGATCGCGTTCGTCGCGATCGGCATCGGCGGTCTGTCGCTGATCCCGCGCTACCTGACGTTGCCCGCGGTCGCGCTGTGCGTGCTCGCGGGCTACGCGGTCGTCGGCTTCACGACGCTGCCGGCCGGCGCGGCGCGCGAGCGCTGGCGACGCCTGGCGCTCGGGGCACTCGCCGTCGGGGTCGCGTTTCTCGCCGTCAAGGCGTCGAGTTTCGGGCGGCTCTACGACGAGCTGCGCTTCATCGACCGTACGCACGACGAGCTGGCCGGCCTGCTCGTGCAGCCGCGCGTGCGCGAGGGGATGCGCTGCGGCGCGCTGACGTTCCCGACCTACCGCCTGGTGCCCGACGCGCGTTGGCAGCTCGACGCCGGCGCGGACGCCGTCCACACACGCGCGGGCTTCCGACCGCGCGGCGCCGTGGCGGTCTACATCACGGGCGACGAGAAGTTCGAGCGGCGCTTCGGGCGCGCCGACGGCGTCAGCCGCGCGACGAACCGGCCCCCGGCCGCAGCGCCGTCGGTCGTCCACGGCCCATTCGCCGCCTATGCGATGTGTGGCAAACGAGCGCGCTAGTCTCGCGGTCGATGTTGTCCGAGATCTGGCGCCCCCTGCTCGTCCTCTTCGCGTTCCTCGCGATCGTGGTGGTGATCCTGATCCTCCTGTTCGCCGGCGGTGACGACGACGAGCCCTACGTCACCCCGGAGGTCGCGACGCCGACGGCGACCGTGTCGCCCGAGGAGCTCGATGTCAAGCCGAAGAAGAAGAACCCCGACGCGGAGTCGGTCTCGGGCAAGGACCTGGAGGTCGGCGACTGCCTCGTCAACGCGACGGCAGCGATCGACTTCGTGAAGACCTTCGACAAGATCGACTGCGACAAGCGCCACGACGCCGAGGTCTTCACGATCATCAAGCTCAAGGGCGAGCGGTTTCCCGGGACGAAGTTCGTCAGCGGCAAGGGCCAGCGCGGTTGCCGCGCGCGGCTGCGCCGCCAGGCCACCCGGGCCGAGTTCGCCAACCGGCGGCTGGGCTTCAAGTTCGTCTATCCGACCCGGGAGAGCTGGGACCAGGACGACCGCGAGGTCAGCTGCCTCGCGACGTTCAAGAGGCCGCGCAAGACGAAGCTCGATCAACGCTAGGGGAGCCGCCGCGCAGCAGCGGCCCGCGCGTGCGGGTTCACGTCGGCGGCGGTGGCGCGACCGCCGCGCGGGCGCATCGGCAGTGCCTTGGCGCCGCTCGCTTACGCCAGCCCGAGCGCGCGCAGCCGCTCCCACAGCGGCGCGTTGACCTTCTCGGCCGTCTGCTCGAGCGCCCATGCCCGCAGCTGGGCATCGGGCCGCAGCCGGGCGCCCGCCTGCGCGCGCAGCGCGGTGACGAAGGCGTCGGCGTCGGCGGCGGTCGTGACGGCGCGCTCCCACGTGTGCACGCCCGCGAGCTCCGGCGAGATCGTGCGCCGGCCCAGGCGCGCGTACTTGAGGATGCGGTAGGGCAGCGCGGCGTCGTTGAACGGCTCGACGCGGAAGGGCAGTATGCCGACGTCGGCGCAGAGGATCAGCCGCGCCGCCTCCTCGTCGCCGCGCCGGCCGAGCCACACGAGGTTCGCCGCGCCGCGACACCAGGCGAAGTCGGGATCGTCCTTGCACTCGTCCTCGTGCCACGCGCCGACCAGTAGCAGCACGAGCTCGGGCATCTGCTCGGCGACCGAACGCAATAGAGACCAGTCGGTGCGCCAGCCGAGGTGCCCGAGCGACACCGCCACCACCGCGCTGCCCGGATCGGGAGCGGGAAACGAGTCCGCCGCCAGCCCGACGAGCCGCGCGTCGCGGCCGGCCTCGTGCTCGAGCTCGGCGAGCTTGCCCGAGACGACGAACGTCAGCGCCGAGCGCGACGCCGCCTGCTCGTGCAGCGCGGCCAGCCGAGCGCGCGTCGACGGCGAGGCGTCGTAGGCCACCTCGTAGCGATCCCAGCGCCCGTACCAGAGCTCGGCCTGCGGGGCCAGCGCCAGCAGCGCGCTCGCCAGCGGCCACTGCACCGGATGGAAGATGGCGACCGCGCGCAGGTCGCCGCTCAGCGAGCGCAGCAGCCGCCGCGCCGTGCCGCGGGCGAGCCGGTCGCGCATGGGGCCCGGCAGCCGCGCGATCGCGCCGTAGGGCACGCGCGGCGGATCGGCGGCGACGACGCCGTCGGACCGCAGCAGATCGCGGGCCTGGTCGGCGAGGATGAATCCCTCCAGCGGTCGCGGCAGCAGCAGGAGGGCGCGCGGATCCGGCACGTGCGGACAGTAGCGTGGCGCGCGTGGCCGCTCCCACCACTCCGTCCGATCTGCGGGCTCACCGCGGCGGCCAGTAGCCGTGCGCGGCCTGTTCACGCGCCTGTTGGCCGGAGGCGCGGCCTACCAGGCGGCGAGCGTCGTCTCGGCGGTTCTGGCGCTCGTCACGCTGCCGCTCTACACCCGCGCGCTCAGCCGCGCGGACTTCGGGGTCGCCGAGACGCTGCTGACGTTCATCATCCTCGCGTCGATCCTGCTGCGCTTCGGGCTCGGCGAGGCCTTCGTGCGCTTCTACTTCCAGACGCCCGCCGAGGAGCGCAACCGTCTCGCGCGCACGACGACGGCGACCGTCCTGCTCGCGACGACCGTGACCGCGCTGCTGGCGGCCGCGGTGGCGGGACCGCTCAGCTCGCTGCTGCTCGGCTTCGAGGACGCCGGCCTGATGCGGATCGCGGTGCTCGGGCTGTGGGCGTTCACGAACCTCGAGATCGCCTACGCGCTGCTGCGCGTCGACGAGCGTCGGCGCCTGTACATGACCGCGTCGCTGTGCAACGTCGTGCTGAGCGTCGCGCTGACGGTGACGCTCGTCGTGGCGCTCGACCAGGGCGCGCGCGGCTACCTCGCGGGCAACTACGTCGGGTCCGCCGTCGTGCTGCTCGGCCTGTGGTGGGCGCTGCGCGGACGGAGTGGACGGAGTGGACGGACTGGACGGATTGGACGGATTGGACGGCGGGCGCACGAGCCGCGCTCTGCGCTCGCACCGATCCGTCCGCTGCTGCGGTTCGGCGTGCCGACCGTGCCCGCCGACGCGACCGTGTTCGCGCTCAACGTCGTCGATCGCGCCTACCTGCTGCGCGCGCAGAGCGCCGCCGCGGCCGGGCTGTTCGCGCTGTCGGTGAAGCTCGCGACCGCGGTCATCCTCGCCGTGCGCGGCTTTCAGCTGGCGTGGCCGCCGCTGGCCTACTCGATCGGCGACGATCGCGAGGCGGGCCGCTTCTACGCGGCCGTGACGACATGGTACGTCGCCGTCACGGGCTTCGTCGTCGCCGGCCTGACGCTGCTGGGGCGATGGGTCGTGCGGCTGCTGGCCGCACCGGAGTACTTCGCGGCCCACGAGGCGCTGCCGTGGGTCGCGCTCGGCTGGGCGATGTACGGCCTGTTTCTCGTGCTCGTGACGATCGGCGGCCGTGCCGGCGTGACGACGCGTACCTTTCCGGCGGCGCTGGCGGGCGTCGTGGTCAACGCGCTCGCGCTCGTCCTGCTCGTCGAGCCGCTGGGAATCGCCGGCGCCGGCATCGCCCTCGTCGTCTCCTACGGCGTGATGCTCGTGGTGCTGCACCTGCTGACGCGGCGCCTGTTCGCGGTGCCGTTTGACTGGCGCCGCCTCGCGCACGCGGTCTTCCTGCTGGCCGTCGTCAGCGTCGCGGGCGAGCTGCTGCTGCCGGACGCCGGCGTGGCCGGCTTCGCCACCCGCGCGCTGGCGCTCGCATCGATCCCCCTGCTGTTCGCGCTGACGCGCTTCGCGCGGCCAACCGAGCTGGCGGCGCTGCGCGGGGCGCTGCGGCGCCAGCGGCGCTGAAATGGCGCTCAGCGCGGCACCCAGACGCTCAGCGTGCCCATCACGACCGCGAGCACGGCGAGCACGATGCCCAGGATGTTGGCCGCGCCGCCGATCGCGCCGCCGGCGAGCAGCAGCACGCAGGCCCAGACCAGGCAGGACACCTGTGCGGCGACGCCCGGGGCCTTCGTCCAGCCGTACGCGGCGTAGGCCAGCAGCGCGACGCCGAGCAGGACGAGCGGGACGCCGATCACGAACGCGGCAGCCCCGTCGTCGCAGGCGCCCGCCGAGCGGCAGTCCTGGTTGACGGCGATGTACAGGCCGGTGCCGATCGCGCCGACGGCGAGCAGGCATGAGAGCAGCAGTGCGAACTGAGCCCGGGACGCCATGACCGATCGGCCTACCCAGGGCGGTGACCCGCCAGGCACGCGCCGACGCATCACGAGTCCCGCCGAGCAAGGCCCGCGCCGGCGCACCACGGGCCGTGGGAGGGCGCCTGAGCGTCGGTCGAAGCCGCCCTACCTGCGGCGCATCACGAGGTCGCTGAGCAGGCCGCCTCGCTGCGCCGCCGCGTCGCCAGCATCGCGTGCGCGACGAGCGCGGCGCGATCAGCTCGTCGAGCCGATCCAGGCCCGGCTGCGGGTGCGTCAGTTCGCCTGACCCCTCGGCACCGTGGCCAGAACAGCGCCACGACGACGGGAACCGCGACATCGGCGATCCGCTGAAGGCGGCCACGTAACGCAGTCCGCATGCGGAGCATCCCGCCGATCGGGCGGTTTGGCCCCCGCGCAGCGGCGGGAACCCGGAGCGCATGGACCAGCAGCAGCAGCCCAACCCCGAGAAGGACCCGAGCGACTGGACGACCGGCGACGAGCCGATGACGGGGCCGCAGGCCTCGTACCTGCAGACCCTGTGCCAGGAGGCGGGCGAGGAGTTCGATCCCAGCCTCAGTAAGGCCGACGCGTCGCGGCGCATCGACGAGCTTCAGCAGAGGACGGGTCGCGGCGCGGACTCATGAGCCTCGGGGGCGGATCGGCGCCGTCTGCGGTTAGCCTGGATTTCCGGGGCGTCGGATCGTCCGGTTCTCGCGGCCGATTCTGATTGATTGCCGCTAGTTCCGGCGGGTTTGTTGGGGTTTGCGAGGCGTTTCCGTGGACTGGTGGGCTGG
>Ga0136617_10000939_pt1 | contig 25504 bp, 26 predicted proteins | sample AntDrymUQ3222106_2_FD_129672 | JGI IMG/M metagenome (GOLD analysis project Ga0136617, IMG submission 129672) | Polar desert sand microbial communities from Dry Valleys, Antarctica - metaG UQ322 (21.06) | ecosystem: Environmental > Terrestrial > Soil > Desert | place: Antarctica: Dry Valley...
AGCGCAGCGGCCGAGGTCGTCCGACCTAACGTGGAAGGGCGAGTGAGCGCAGCGGCCGAGGCCGCCAGGCCGAGGGAGGCCCGCAGGGCGCGTCGCTGCGCGACCGAGCGGCGCCCGACAACGCGACGTATAACTCGTGCCGACCTAACGTGGAAGGGCGAGTGAGCGCGCCGCGCGCGCGACGGCTTGTCATCGATGCAGACGGCTTGGCGTCGACCGCCGCGTGGATCGCCTCTCCCAATCGCGACGAGCGACCCCCGGGTACGACGATATCGCTGATCGTCGTGCATGGGATTGCGCTGCCTCCGGGAGAGTTTGGCGGGGATAGTGTCGCTCGCCTGTTCACGAATACCCTGGACCCCACAGCACATCCCTATTTCGCCGCGATTGCGCAAACGCGGGTCTCCGCGCATTTTCTGATCCGCCGCGATGGTGGGCTGTTGCAGTTCGTCGCGTGCGCGCACCGCGCATGGCATGCAGGCGTCTCGTCGTGGCACGGCCGCGCGCACTGCAACGATTTCTCGATTGGCATCGAGTTGGAGGGCGCGGATGACGTTCGGTACACTGCCGCGCAGTATCGAATGCTAGCGCGCGTCATCCGAGCACTCCGGCGGCGCTATCCGATCGAGGCAATCGTCGGGCACAGCGACATCGCGCCTGGCCGCAAGACCGATCCGGGTCCTGCATTCAACTGGTCGCGTCTGCATCGGAGCGTCGCACCGCGCGGTGGATGAGCGGCTGTCGCCGGCACACCGGCGATGAGCGAGTCCGGACGCAGCAACTGCAGAATGCGGCAGATTGAAGGTCGCGACTCTGTATAATGACCGGTTGCCCGCTTGCGGGCTTTTTTCCGGGCCAATCGGCGCCCTGGGACGAGACGGTCACCGTACCCTCCTGCCGGCGGTTTCTTGCGCAATGCAATTCCTGGCAGACTACTTTCCCCTTCTCCTTTTTTTCATCGCCTTCAAGTGGCAAGGGATCTACGTCGCGACTGGCGTTGCGATTGCTGCTTCGGTTGCGCAAATCGCCTGGTTCAAATGGAAAGGCAAGACGTCGCCGATCCATTGGATCTCGCTGGCGATCATCGTCATCTTCGGTGGTGCGACGCTGGTGCTTCAAGACGAATTGTTCATCAAGTGGAAGCCGACGGTTCTCTATGCCGCGTTCGGCTTGATTCTCGCGGTCGGCAAGGTCGCATTTCGCCGCGATTTGATCGGCCATTTGCTGAAAGGCGTGACGCTCCCGCCCACCGTGTGGACCAAAGTCACATGGTCGTGGACACTGTTCTTTTTCGCGATGGGCGCGCTCAATCTCTACGTCGCGTTTAATTTCTCGACCGATACGTGGGTGAATTTCAAAGTGTGGGGCGGCATTGGGCTCTTTTTCGTGTTCGCACTGGGGCAGGCCTTGGTTCTTTCGCGATACGTGAGCGAGCCCTTGTGAGCGCGGTCGGAGTTGCGGGCCGTCGGGAGCAGCGCAGCGGCGTTTCTCGCCGCAAGCGCGGGGGGCCCAGGCGAGCCGCGCGGCCGCCCGAAGGCGGGCGACGTCCCCCTCGGGGGGACCGCGCGCAGCGCGAGGGAGTCCTATGAGCGAGCCGCGCGGCCGCCCGAAGGCGGGCGAACGTCCCCCTCGGGGGGGACCGCGCGCAGCCCGAGGGGGCCCACTGACCCCCGTCGCAGAGACGCTGACGACGCGACTCGCCGGGCTCGCGCCGAGTGTGCTCGAGCTGGCCGATGACTCCGCCGAGCACGCAGGGCACGCCGGGGCCGCGGCGGGCGGCGGGCACTTTTCGCTCTTGATCGTGTCGGAGCAGTTCTCCGGGCTGTCGCGCCTCGCGCGGCATCGTGCCGTGCTGGAACGCGTCGGCGACCTTATCCCTAACCCGGTTCACGCGCTCGCTATCCGCGCGTACGCGCCGGATGAGTTTCCATCTTGACGAAAGGGTGTACGCAATGACCAAAACTCGAATCGCGCTCGCCGTGTTTGCCGCGCTCATGACCGTTGGCGGAGCGCTAGCGCAAACCGCGCCGCCCAAACCTGCGCCGCCCAAGGCGGAAGCTCCCAAGCCTGAGCCTGCCAAGTCCGATCCGGCCAAGTCCGAGGCATCCAAGGGGGACGCAGGCGGTAAGACGCTCTACCCACAGGCGCAGTTCGACTGGATCCTAAAGGAGCGACTCGCGCAGAACCAGCAAGACACCCCTGAGCTGCGCAAAGCGATCCGCGAAGAGCTGAACACGCGCGAGCTGATCGTGCGCGAAGCCAAAAAACAGAACCTGGACAAGAGCGCGGAAGTGAAGAATCAGATGGACCTCGCAGCACAAACCGTTCTCGTGCGCAGCTATGTCGCCGATTGGCTCAAGAAGAATCCCATTCCCGAGGGCGATCTCAAGAAGGAGTACGAACAGATCAGATCCCAGATCGGCGACAAGGAGTACAAGGTTCGCCATATCTTGGTCGAGAAGGAAGACGAGGCGAAGGAAGTGGTCGGGCAGCTACAAAAAGGAGGCAAGTTCGACGAGCTCGCCAAACAGCGCTCGAAAGATCCCGGCTCCAAGGACCGCGGCGGCGACCTTGATTGGAACGCGCCTGCCGGCTTTGTGAAGCCTTTCTCCGACGCCATGGTTGCCACCACCAAAGGCAAATTCACGGCGCAACCGGTGCAGACGCAATTCGGCTGGCACGTCATCCAGGTCGACGACGTCCGCGAGGCCAAGGTTCCACCGTATGAGGAAGTGAAGCCGCAACTGCAGCAGCGGATGCAGGCCGCGCATCTCGACCGCTTCTTCCGCGACTTGCGGGCCAAGGGCGGCGTTTAGCTCTGTTCCGACAAAAGTAAAAACCTACTTGTGTCGGATGGGACTTCCCGGAGTCGCTAGCGAAGCGAGTCGATTCGCGGCAGAAAAGCTTAACGCGGTAAAACAAAAGGGCGGACTCGCAGGGGTTTGCCCTTTTTGTTGTCTGGGCCCTCTCCTGGCATCCGGCGAAGGGCGACTGCTATCCAGGACTTCAGTGCTATCCTAATCACACCGCGGGCGTCAGCGCGAAGCGTGCGGCTAAAAAACGTCGAAAACGTACTCTAGGAGGCGCCCGTGTTGCGCATTCGCCATCCCAAGGATTTTTGGGCAGGAGTCTTGTTTATCGCGTTCGGCCTGACGGCGTTCGGGATTGCGCTGAACTACCCGTTGGGAACGGCAGGACGCATGGGACCCGGCTACTTCCCGCGCGGGCTGGGCCTGATCCTCGCCGCGCTGGGCGCGATCCTCGTGATACGTGGGATGCGACTTCCCGGAGAGCAGATTCAATGGGGCTCGGCGCGGCCGCTGCTGATTGTCCTTGGTAGCGTTGTCTTGTTTGGCTTGGTGGTGGCGAAGCTTGGGCTCGTTTTGTCGACGATCCTCCTCATCTTGACCTCGAGCACCGCCTCCATGGAGTTTCGCTGGAAGGCCGCGGTGATTTCCGCGCTCTGCCTCGCTGCGTTTGTCGTAGCCGCCTTCGTCTACGGCCTGAAGCTCCAGCTACCCGCGCTACCCGCGTTCATGGGCTAGAGAGAGGCTTAATCCCATGGAACTCTTCGACAATCTGGCAATCGGTTTTCAGGTCGCGTTCTCGCTGCAAAACCTCTTCTACGCGTTTTTCGGCGTTCTCTTGGGGACGCTGATCGGTGTGCTGCCGGGCATTGGCCCAGTGCCTACGATCGCCATGTTGCTGCCGATCACGTACACGTTGCCTCCGGTGGCGGCGCTCATCATGCTCGCGGGCATCTATTACGGCGCGCAATACGGTGGTTCGACGACCGCGATCCTCGTCAACCTTCCCGGCGAGTCGTCGTCAGTCGTCACCTGCATCGACGGCCACCAGATGGCGCGACAAGGTCGCGCAGGGACGGCGCTGTCGATCGCGGCAATTGGTTCGTTTATCGCAGGGTGCTTCGCGACGCTGCTCGTCGCCGCGTTCGCGCCGCCTCTCGCGGAAATGGCATTGAAATTCGGTCCGGCCGAGTATTTTTCGTTGATGATCCTCGGGCTTATCGCCGCAGTCGTGTTGGCGAGCGGTTCGCTGGTCAAAGCCATCGGCATGATCGTCCTCGGCCTGATGCTCGGCATCATCGGCACCGACGTGAACTCCGGCTTACAGCGCTATTCGTTTGGAATTCCCGAGTTGTCCGACGGCATTGGCTTTGTCGCGGTCGCCATGGGCGTGTTCGGCTTTGCCGAAATCATCATCAATTTGCAGCACACTGGCGTGCGCGAGATCTTCACCAAAAACGTCTCGGGCCTGTGGCTCAAATGGAAAGATTTCAAGGAAGCGCTGCCCGCGATCCTGCGCGGCACCGGCATTGGGTCAGTGCTGGGCATCCTCCCGGGCGGGGGCGCCCTGCTGAGCGCGTTCGCTTCCTACACGATTGAAAAAAAGATGGCCAAGGATCCGTCACGCTTCGGCAAGGGCGCGATCCAGGGTGTCGCCGGCCCGGAAAGTGCCAACAACGCGGGAGCGCAAGCATCGTTCATCCCCTTGCTCACACTCGGCATTCCACCCAACGCGGTGATGGCGTTGATGGTCGGGGCGATGACGATCCATTCGATCCAGCCAGGCCCGCAAGTCATGACCAGCAATCCGCAACTCTTCTGGGGATTGATCGTCAGCATGTGGATCGGAAATCTGATGCTGGTTGTACTGAACCTGCCGCTGATCGGCATCTGGGTCAAACTGCTGCAGGTGCCGTATCGCCTTCTTTATCCGGCGATCCTGCTCTTCTGTTGCATCGGTGTCTACAGTATTCAGAACAACGTATTCGATGTGCTGATGACGGTTCTTTTCGGCTTGTTAGGATGGATCTTCGTCAAGCTCGAGTGCGAGCCGGCGCCATTGCTGCTGGGATTCATACTCGGTCCCATGATGGAGGAAAACTTGCGCCGGGCGCTGTTGCTGTCGCGCGGCGATCCTACGGTATTTTTGACGCGGCCTTTATCGGCGGTCATGCTCGTGATGGCGGCGCTGTTGCTCTTGATCATCGTTGCCCCTTCGATTCGCAAAAAGCGCGAAGAAGCGTTTCAAGAGCCCCAAGAAGCGGTATGAGAAGCGTCGCCGGCCAATCGCCGGCCGCATCATCATCCGCACCTTGCGATGAAGTTTGATTGGGGCAAGAGCTACCCATCGCAGCGGCAGGCGATCTTCGCACGCAACGTCGTCGCCACGTCGCAGCCACTGGCGACCCAGGCCGGCATCGCAATGCTGCAGCGCGGCGGCAACGCAGTCGATGCGGCGCTCGCGACCGCCATCGCATTAACCGTAGTGGAACCGTGCAGCAATGGCATCGGCTCCGACCTCTTTGCCATTGTCGCCGACGGAAATGAACTCTCCGGCCTAAACGCATCAGGGCGCGCGCCGGCAGCATGGTCGCCGTCGCGCTTCGCGCGCGAGATCGGCATGCCCCAGCGCGGTTGGGACACGGTCACCATTCCGGGCGCGGTATCCGGCTGGGTCGCGCTGGCGCAGCGCTATGGCAAATTGCCGTTTGCCGATCTCTTCGAGCCGGCGATCCGCTATGCGCGCGACGGCTACGCCGTGACACCGGTCGTGGCGAAGAAATGGGCTGCCGCAGTGCCCCTGATGCCGCGCGGGCTCGGATGGCAGGAGCATTTCCTGCCGCATGGGCGGCCGCCGCGTATCGGCGAGCGGTTTGCTTCCGCAGACATGGCGGCGACCCTTGGCAAAATCGCCGAAACGCACGGCGAGGCGTTCTATCGCACGGAATTGGCGGAGGCGATGGTCGCACACGCGAACCGTCACGGTAACGTCCACGCGCTATCTGACTTCGCGTCGCATTCGGTCGACTGGGTGACGCCGCTGGCACTCGATTACCGCGATTACCAGGTGCACCAAATTCCGCCGAACGGACAGGGCATCGCGGCGCTGATGGCGCTCGGTATCCTGCGGGAATTCGACATCGCGGCGCATCGTGTGGACTCGGTCGCAGCGCAGCACCTGCAAATCGAGGCCATGAAGCTTGCATTCGCCGACGCCTACCGGTACGTCGGCGACCCGCGCACGATGACAGTGTCACCATCGTCGCTGCTCGATCGCGAATATTTGCGCATGCGCGCACGCACCATCGATGTCAACAGCGCTCAGCATTTCGGCCCCGGCGATCCACCGCGAGGCGGCACCGTGTATCTCTGCGCAGCCGACCAGCACGGCATGATGGTGTCGTTGATTCAGTCGAATTACATGGGATTCGGATCGGGAGTCGTCGTTCCCGGGACTGGCATCAGCCTGCAAAATCGCGGCGCCGGATTTGTTCTGGAACCCGGCCACGCCAACGAAGTCGGTGGCGGTAAGCGCCCATATCACACGATCATTCCGGGATTCGTCACTCGCGAAGGACGTCCGCTCGCGGCATTCGGCGTGATGGGCGGGCCGATTCAACCTCCCGGTCACGTCCAAACGCTAGTTCGGCTCATCGACTATCAGATGAACCCGCAGGCAACACTCGATGCCCCGCGCTGGAAGGTGAATGCCGGCCGTTCGATCGACCTCGAAGTCACCGCTTCCGACGAACTGCGATCGGGGCTGCTCGCACTCGGACATGAAATGGAATCTGTGCCCGATTCCTATATGGATTTCGGCGCCGGCCAAATGATCGTGAAAACCGACGAAGGTTATGTTGCCGCGTCCGATCCGCGGAGGGACGGGCAGGCCGCAGGATTTTGAGATGGATGCTGGCGCAGTCGCGTGATCAATTCGTTCCAAATCTAGGGCATCCGCAATGTCAACAAGAACTAGCGCGTGGTCGCCTTAAGTGCGTGCACCGATTTTGGTAATGCCGTCGCAGTTGCCGGCTTGCCGTCTACTTCGCCTTGACCACGGACAGTGGCAACAACTCCGGAACGGTAATGCGCTTGCGGTTCGGCTCTGGCGCCGACAGCGGCGTAGTGGCCTTGAGCGATGCCAGGCTGCGACGCGTGAGGTCCTGATAGCTCTGCGTGCCTTCGATTTTCCACGCTAACTCCTGCTCGGTAATCGCGCGCACAATTTTCGCAGGCACTCCCGCGACCAACGTGCGCGGCGGGATCACCATTCCAGCTTTCACGAAAGCCATCGCCGCAACGATCGCGGATTCGCCGACCACCGCGTTATCGTTGATCACCGCGTTCATACCGACGAGTGCGTTTCGCTGCACGACGCAGCCGTGGAGAATGGCGCCGTGACCGATGTGGCCATCCTCTTCGACAATCGTATCGGTGCCGGGGAAGCCGTGCATCACGCAGCAGTCCTGCAAGTTGGCACCCGCACGCACGTCGAGCCGGCCGAAATCGCCGCGCAGCGACGCGAACGGACCGATGTAACACCCCGATCCCACGATCACATCTCCGATCAATACCGCCGACGGATGCACGTACGTCGTCGGGTCGACGACCGGGGTAATCCCGTCGATCGAGTAGACGGTCAGGCTCATCATCGCTTTTCTCCCTCGTTATCCCAAGTGGACGCGTGCGTTGCGGAACATGCGCATCCAGGGCGAGTCTTCGCCCCATTCTGCCGGATTCCAAGACATTTGCGCCGTACGGTGAACGCGCTCCGGATGCGGCATGAGGATAGTCACACGCCCGTCAACTGTCGTAAGCCCGGTGATGCCTTGCGGCGAGCCGTTGCTGTTGTACGGGTACGCGTCGGTCGCAACGCCGCGATTGTCGACAAAGCGCAGGCAAACGAATGGCTGCGCTGCCTCGACGTCGGCAGACCTTCGAAACTCCGCGTATCCCTCGCCGTGAGCCGTCGCGATCGGAATGCAACTGCCTTCCATGCCGGGAAAAAACAGCGACGGCGACTTCTGCACTTCGACTGCAACGAAACGAGCCTCGAACTGCTCCGATCGATTGCGCACGAAATGTGGCCAGAAGCTAGCCCCAGGGATGAGCTCGCGTAGATTCGAGAACATCTGGCAACCGTTGCAGACACCGAGCGCAAAAGTATCCGCGCGCGCGAAAAACGCGGCGAACTGCGCGCGCAAACGTGAGTTGAAAAGGATCGATTTCGCCCAGCCTTCGCCAGCGCCCAAGACATCGCCGTAGGAAAAACCGCCACACGCGGCGAGGCCCGTGAACTCGGAGAGTGTTCGACGTCGCTCGAATAGATCGGTCATGTGAACGTCGTACGCGGCAAATCCTGCACGATCGAATGCCGCGGCCATCTCGACTTGGCCATTGACGCCCTGCTCGCGCAAGATCGCAATTTTCGGACGCGCACCGCGCACGATGAACGGCGCCGCGACATCGGCGCCGGGATCAAACGTGAGACTTGGCACGATCCCTGGATCATCGGTGTCTAAGAGGCGCGCGTATTCTTGATCGGCGGTGTCCGGGTTGTCGCGCAGTCGCTGTAGCGCGTGCGTCGTCGCCGACCACGCACGGTGGAGGTCGACACGCGATTCGTCGAGCACCGGCATCCCGTTGCGTTGAATGCGAATCTGCTGCGACGGTGTCGCCGAACCGATTGGGTAGGCTGCGAGTCAAGCTGCCCTAGCCGCCTCCTGCAGTGCACCCACCCCGTTTGCGCGCACTTGGACGACCGCGCCCAGCTCTTCCGCAAACAACGCGGGAAGCACCTCGGCGGCTATGGCATCGAGTGATACGTCTAGGCCACAACGTGAGGCAAACGCCATTTCCATCAACGTCACGAACAATCCTCCGTCGCTGACGTCGTGATACGCCAATAGCGAGTCCTCCGCGTGGAGGCGCGCCATAAGCTCGAAAAATGCCGCTAGCCGTTGTGGATCGTCGAGGTCCGGCGCGTCACAACCTAGTTGCCCGTACACCTGCGCCAGCGCCGATGCGCCCAAGCGGCGCCGTCCGGCAGCCAAGTCAATGAGCACAAGCGCTGTCTCGCCGGAATCCGAACGCATTAGAGGTGTGAGCGTTCTGCGCGCATCAGCGATCGGCGCAAAGGCCGAGACGATAAGCGAAATCGGTGCCGTCACCGCTTTGACGATCCCACCTTCATCCCATGTCGTGCGCATGGACAGCGAGTCCTTGCCGACAGGAATCGCGAGGCCAATTTCAGCGCACAAGTCGACCGCGACCGCGCGCACGGTGTCGTAGAGAGCGGCGTCTTCGCCTGGATGGCCCGCTGCCGCCATCCAATTGGCCGACAGTTTCACGTCATGCAACCGCGCCACGCTTGCCGCCGCTAGATTCGTGATCGCTTCACCGACAGCCATGCGCCCCGAGGCGGGGGCGTCAATCAGCGCCAACGGCGTTCGTTCACCGATGGCCATCGCTTCCCCCGCGTATCCAGCGAAGTCCATCAATGTCACGGCAACATCGGCCACGGGAACCTGCCACGGTCCGACCATCTGGTCACGCGCGCACAACCCGCCGACAGTGCGATCGCCGATCGTGATCAAGAACGTCTTGTCCGCGACGGCGGGAAACTGCAATACACGATACGCGGCGTCCTTCACTGTGATGCCTGCGAGGTCGAGCGCTGGAAGACGGCGCTTGACGTGCATGACATCGCGCATCATTTGTGGCGGTTTGCCCAAAATGACATCGAGCGGCACGTCGACCGGTGTGTTATCGAAATGTGCGTCGGCGACGATCAATCGCCCGTCGTCGCGGGCATGGCCGACGACGGCAAACGGGCACCGCTCGCGCGCGCAGATGGCCGCAAACCGCGCCAAATCGTCAGGAGCAATCGCGAGCACGTAGCGCTCTTGCGCTTCGTTACACCATATCTCTCGCGGTGCCATCCCCGGCTCTTCGGAAGGCACGGCACGCAGTTCGAACTCCCCACCCACGCCACCGCTATGGACAAGCTCCGGCAAAGCGTTAGAGAGGCCTCCGGCGCCGACATCGTGTAGCGACCGAATTGGATTTGCCGTACCTAGTTGTGCGCAGCGGTCGATCACCTCCTGCGCCCGGCGTTGTATTTCCGCGTTGCCGCGTTGAACCGAATCGAAATCAAGCTCGGTCGTGTTGGTACCGGCGGTGAGCGACGACGCAGCCCCTCCCCCCATGCCAATTAGGAAGCCAGGTCCTCCTAGCTGAAGCAGCAACGTTAGAGCCGGCAACGGACGCTTGTATGCATTGTCGGCCGCGATGTTGCCCAGACCACCGGCAAGCATGATCGGTTTGTGATAGCCGCGCATCTCACTTGCGACTTCCTGCTCGAACGTACGGAAGTAACCTGCAAGATTCGGCCGCCCAAACTCGTTGTTGAACGAAGCGGCACCCACCGGTCCCTCGAGCATGATGGCCAGCGGCGAAGCAATTCTCCCAGGCAAGCCATACTCCGTTTCCCATGGCTGCGGCAACGTCGGAATGCGCAGGTGCGACACGGTATAGCCGACCACACCCGCTTTGGGTTTGCCACCCAGACCCGTTGCGCCTTCGTCGCGAATTTCGCCGCCGGCGCCGGTCGCCGCACCTGGAAACGGCGCGATGGCCGTCGGATGATTGTGCGTTTCGACCTTGATCAGCGTGTGGGTCAACGCAGGTGCAGCCGCGTAGCAACCCTCCGCATCCGGATGGAAGCGCAACGATGTAGAGCCTCCGATAATCGCGGCGTTGTCGGCGTATGCGACGATCGTCCCTTGCGGTTGGGCGGCGTGCGTTCTGCGGATCAAGTCGAACAGCGAGGCGTCCTGACGCTTGCCGTCGACGATCCACGCCGCATTGAAAATCTTGTGCCGGCAATGTTCCGAGTTCGCCTGCGCGAACATCATCAATTCGACGTCGGTCGGATCGCGTTGCAACGCGCGAAAGCTGTGCTCGAGATAGTCGATTTCATCGGCGGTCAGCGCCAAGCCCAATTCGCGATTCGCTACCGCGAGAGCGTCGCGTCCCTTTTCCAGCAAAGGAATGGTCGCAAGTGCTTTGGGTGGGAAATGCCCGAAAAGCTTTTCCGCGTCCGCCAGATCGAAGAGCACGGTCTCGGTCATGCGGTCGTGGATCACCGGCAGGACTGAGGCGCGCTCGGCTGTGGTCAGCGCCGCCTTGTCCGCAGTGAGCACGTGATGCGCGATGCCACGCTCGATCCGCCGGACCGCAGTCAAACCACAATTTTTGGCAATGTCGGTCGCTTTCGACGACCAAGGCGAAATCGTTCCCGGTCGAGGCACGACCAATAACAATGTTCCGGAAGGTGCTGCAGCGACAGCGCTCGCTTGCGGTCCGTAGGTCAACAGCAGGTCGAGCGTGCGTCGCTCCTCAATTGCGAGGGGGCCAGCGAGCTCGACAAAGTGCTGGAAATGGGACGCGAAGCCAATGATGCCGGCGGAAGCGTTAGAAACTTGGAGACTCGCCAGCAGCTTGGCCTCGCGGAATGGCGAAAGCGCAGGCCCGCCGGCTAACGAAAGTATTTCGGCCATCGCGGTCGCGGCGGTTGTAAAGTCGAATTATACGCAGGCGTTCGCAATCGCCTCGCCGGAAAGGACTTGGGCTCGCGATTCCGCCGTGTAGAAATAGTGCGCTGTCCCGTAAGTTCCGAAGATAAAGGAGCGGATGAAATCGGGTCAGGCAAGGCACGCGGCCGACAGCGTACCTCGTAGTACGGTGAGGCCGCGCAAAGCAGCATGGCACCCGCTCACTTTGCATACTCTAGCGCCGCGAACTATCGAGTGAACTTACGGGACAGCACACTAGAACTCATCTCAAAATCCGGCAACGGCGTTTCCCCCTCACCCTAACCCTCTCCCCGCTGGGGAGAGGGAACGCAAGCTCCCTCTCCCGCTTGCAGGAGAGGGTTGGGGTGAGGGGACCAAGCGATTTTGAGATAGGTTCTAGTGCGCGACCGGATTCGCGGTTGACCGTCCCCGCGTTTGCATACGGTTCAAGCAACATCGTTTGAGGTCACTCATGCCAGCAGGCAGCGAATCGGAAGGCGAAACCACCCTCGCCGCCTCACCGCACCGCTACGACATCACCGTACTCGGCGGCGGAATCATGGGATCGAGCGCTGCCTATTTTCTGCAGCAGCTGTTGCCCGGCGCCTCTATCTGTGTCGTGGAACCCGATCCGAGTTATGAGTTCGCCTCGACAGTGCGCGCGTCGGGAGGCGTTCGCGTCCTCTTCTCCTGTCCGGAGAACGTCGAGATGTCGAAATACAGCCGCGAGTTCATCCGCCGCTTTCCGGTGGACATGGCAGTTGGCGGCCGCGAGGCGCCCGTGGATTGGGTGGAAGGCGGGTACCTCTTTATCGTCCCGCCCGCCGGCACGAAGATGCTCGACGCGAGCTACGAGATTCAGCTCTTACATGGCTGCGAGGTTGACCTTCTGACCCCGGAGCAGCTCAAGGATCGCTTTCCCTCGATGAGGGTCGATGATCTTAGCGCCGGCGTGCATTCTCCGCGCGACGGCTGGTGCGATCCCAATGGACTTCTACAAGGATTTCGCAGAAGCGCGATTGCGCGCGGCGTTAACTACATAACCGATCGCGTCGTGGACATTGGCCGTACGGACCACGCGGTGACTCACGCGCGTCTCGCGTCGGGCGAATACTTGCGTTCCGACATATTCGTGAACGCCGCTGGCGCATGGGCGGCGCAACTGTGTGCGATGGTCGAGATGCCTCTCCCCATCGCTCCACTTCGGCGGTTTGAGCATTACTTTACGGCCGCCACACCGATCGAGCGCCTACCTTACGTCAAGGATTTGGACAGGCTTGCGTTCCGCTCCGAAGGGATTGGATTTTCGGGAGGATTGGTCAACGGCGGTGAGCCGCGAGGATTCAACTTCGACGTCGACCACGATTACTTCGAGCGGGCCGTGTGGCCAGCGCTCGCGCATCGCTTTCCCGCGTTCGAGGCCGCAAAATGCCACCGCACATGGTCGGGACTCTATGAGCAATGCGAGCTCGACGGCAATCCTGTGATTGGCAACTGGAAAGGCAGCCTCGACAACTTTTATGTCTTGTCGGGCTTTTCCGGTCACGGCATGATGCACGCACCCGCGGCCGGACGCGCCATCGCGGAGCTCATCGCGCACGGTTCGTTTCAAACCATAGACCTGCAACGTCTGGGCTATGCGCGAATCGAGCGTGGCGAGCCGTATCCAGAAGCCGGGATTCTGTAGCTCCTAGTGGTGGAGGATTTTCGCCAGAAACTGTTGCGCGCGCTCGGACCGCGGCTTGCCGAAAAAATCTTCCGTCGTTGCGTCTTCGACGATCGCGCCATGATCCATGAAGATGACGCGATGCGCGACCTTGCGCGCAAAGCCCATTTCATGCGAAACGACCATCATCGTCATCCCGTCCTTGGCCAGGGCGACCATCACATCGAGCACTTCGTTGATCATCTCCGGGTCGAGCGCGGATGTCGGTTCGTCGAAGAGCATGCAAATCGGGTCCATCGATAGCGCCCGCGCGATCGCCACGCGTTGTTGCTGTCCGCCCGAAAGCTGTCCCGGAAATTTGTCCTTGTGCTCGATCAAGCCGACGCGGTCGAGGTACTTGACGCCGCGACGATCGGCATCCTGCTTGGAGCGCCCCAGCACCTTGACTTGCGCCAATGACAGATTCTGCATGACGCTCAAATGCGGAAAGAGCTCGAAGTGCTGAAACACCATGCCCACTCGCGCGCGCAGCTTGGGTAGATTGGTCTTCGGATCGTTGACCTTGATGCTGTCGACGATAATCTCGCCTTTCTGGATCGGCTCGAGCGCGTTGACAGCCTTGATCAACGTCGACTTGCCGGAGCCCGAAGGCCCGCAAACGACGATGACCTCGCCTTTCGCAACACTGGTCGTGCAATCGGTCAGGACCTGAAAGCTTCCATACCATTTGGAGACATTGCGGATTTCGATCATCGGCATGATTGCGAGGCCCGGTGTGACTTCGAGTTGCTAACGTACGATGGCAATCTTCTTCTGCAATTGCTTGACTAGCAGCGAGCCGAAGAAACAGATCACGAAGTACACGAGCGCAGCGAACAGATACATCTCCACCAGACGGCCATCCCGTTGCGCGACTTTCGACGCCGCCCCCAAAAAATCGGTGATCGAGAGCACGTAAACGAGCGAAGTATCCTGGAACAGGATGATCGTCTGCGTAAGGAGGACGGGCAGCATGTTGCGGAACGCTTGCGGCAGCACGATCTTGCCCATGGTCTGCCAATAGTTAAGCCCCAGCGCATAGCCCGCCAACGCCTGGCCGCGCGCGACGGACTGGATACCCGCGCGCATAATCTCGCAGTAGTACGCCGCCTCGAATAAGGTAAACGTGATCACGGACGAATAGAAAGCGCCAACCTGGATCGGCGTGTTGGAGCCGATGATGTACGCGCCGATGTACGGCACCAGAAAGTAGAACCAGAAGATCACGAGCAGCAGCGGGATCGACCGCATCAAATTGACGTAGGTGCCTGCGAACCAGGATAGCGGCTTAATCGAAGACAGCCGCATCATTGCCAGCAGCGTGCCAAAAATGATGCCGCCGGTCATCGCCAGCGCCGTCAGGGTCAATGTAAACGTCATGCCCTCGCGGAAGAGGTAGCCAACGGATCGCTCGATGACGTCGAAATCGAACGCGCCCATCGCTAGTGGTCAGTGCCCGGGGACCGTCGGTGCGGTCCCGGCGAAGCCCGGAACCGCGACCTTTTTCTCGATGAAGCGCATGCCGAGCACCACGATGACATTGATGAAAATGTAGACGAGGGTCGCTGCCGTGAACGCCTCGAACACCTGGAAGCTGAATTCCTGGATCGAGCGCGCCGCGGCCGTGAGCTCGACCAGGCCGATGGTCAAGGCCACCGAGGAGTTCTTGATGATGTTCATGAACTCCGACGTGAGTGGCGGCAAGATGATCCGGAAAGCCATCGGCAGCAGCACGTAGCGGTAGGTCTGCGGCACGGTCAGCCCCAGGGCCGTTCCCGCCAGAGATTGGCCGCGCGGCAATGACTGAATGCCTGCGCGCACCTGCTCGGCGATCCGGGCCGCGGTGAAGAAGCCGAGGCACAACACCGCCGGCACGAACGACGCCCACGGCGGCGTCATCTGTTTCATCGCGAGGCCCCAGTCTCGCGGAAGAAGCTCGGGCAGCACGAAAAACCAGAGGAACATTTGCACGAGCAGCGGAATGTTGCGGAACAACTCGACGTACGCGTTACCGATTAAGGTGAGCCATTTGTTCGATGTGGTCCGCATCACGCCGATCGCCGAGCCAATGACGAGTGCCATCACCCACGCGGTAAGCGCCGCCGCGATGGTCCAGCCCAGCCCGTTCACGAGCGTATCGAGGTACGTGCCGCGACCGTCCGGCGAAGTCTCGAAAAAGATTCGCCAGTTCCAGTTATAGTTCAAGCGGCATCCCCATCCCGAATCTCGGCAGCGCGACGCCGCGACTTTGAGACTTCAAAATAAATACGGGGGACCGCAAGGGCCCCCCGTACGGGATCGATCCAATGGCAAATGTGCCTGCGCTTATTTGTAGACGGCCTGATCGCCGCTGTCGGTTGGATTGGCAAACACTTTCTTGAGCTCCGCGCTCATCGGCACGTTGAGATTGACATTTTTCGGGGGGATGGCCGTCAAGAACCACTTTGCGTAGATCGGCGTGATTCCGCCGCTTTTGTATAGATTCGCTGTGGCGCCATCGACTATCTTCTCGAACGCGGGATCGTCACGCCGCAGCATGATTCCGTACGGCTCGATGGTGTAGGCCTCGCTGCCGATCGCATAATCGGCTGGACTCTTGGAGGTTGCGACCAGGCTGAACAGCAGAATGTCGTCCATGAAGAAGGCGGTCGCTCGATCCGTTTCGACCATGAGGAATGCCTCGGCGTGATCCTTGGCGACCAAGATGTTGATGCCAAGGTTCTGCTTGCCATTCTCCTCGGTGAGCCACTTCAAGTTCGTCGTGCCGGCGGTCGATACAACGGTCTTGCCTTTTAAGTCCGCAAGCATCTTGATGTTATTGGCCTTCTTCGCCACATACCGGTTGGCGGTCACAAAGTGCGTGTTGGTAAAGTTGACTTGCTTTTGCCGTTCTAGGTTATTGGTCGTCGAGCCGCATTCCAAATCGACGGTCCCGTTCGCCATCAGCGGGATGCGCGTCGCCGACGTCACCGGATTCAACTTGACTTGCAGATTCGGCATCTTGAGCTCGGCTTTCACCGCGTCCACGATCTTCATGCAAATGTCCATCGAGTACCCCACCACCTGCTGCTTGTCGTCGTAATACGAGAACGGGATCGACGAATCGCGATGCCCGAGCGTGATCGTGCCCGAGTCCTTGATCTTCTTGAGCGTCCCGGTCAGCTCCTGCGCCACGGCGCTGCCGCAGAGCACGGTTGCGAGACCGATGGACGTCATCAACGCGAATGGCCTTGGTAAGTTGCGTTTCATGCAAAGTTCTCCTGAAGAAACAATCGGTGATCCGGATGCTAGGCACTATTGCGACGCGTGCATCCAAAACTCTTTGATTTTACGAGGCTCTTAGGAGTTTGTCCAAAATGGTCGACGTGTGGCCGGAGAGAGCCGTCCGGGGACGCCTGGGTTGATCCAGGATGCGATGCGAATGCGAGCGGAGTCGGTCGCTTATGGGGCCCCACTCTAAGTCTGCTCGAACGGCGTCCGCGGCGGCACGTAGACGCGCCACCAGCCGCCGTTTTCACGAACCCATGGGTCGTGAATGACGATATCCGTCATTTGTCCTGTTCTTGGAAGACGGATTTGCCCAACGAGCACCACCATGACCCGATCGGAATTGGGTACAGGCTCGGTCGTGGAGATGCGTAGATTCTGAACCTGAATGCGCGTGAGCCGCTGCACATGAGTCTGGAACTCGGCGAATGACTGGCTTTGACGAAACGAAGGCTCGAGCATCTCGTACATGCGCTTCGCATCACCAGCCTGGCGTGCAGCCCACCATGATCGAACGCGATCCTCCAGCCCGGCGCTATCCGGCGCAACTGCCGGTGATGAGCATCCCGCGAGCGCCGAACCCAACAGGCCGGTAACGATCCACCGGCCAACGATAGCGCCGGTCGTCCTGCATTTGACGCGTATGGGCCAGATGAACATGAAAGGGGCGGGAGACTCTTCCCCGCCCTCGTGGTCGACTTCCACGTCGTGACGATAACGCAAGCCTTGTTACCAATTCTGGCGGCGCGTCAGCGGCGCGTCGAATGAAAGCCCTGTCTGCGCCTATAGCGTCGTGACGTTGGCGACGATCGCACCCGGTGCGCCATTGTGCGCAATCTGGACCGATCCCGAGCCGCTCGCGACAGTCGTGCCAAATGAGTTCACTACGTCGAGTGCGGTGTTGCCGTAGGCAGCGATGGCGACGGTCTGCGGCGTGCCGATCGTCGCGCCCACGGAATTCCGTATGGTCACCGTGACCGTGACCGACGTGTTGGTCGTATTGCCGATCTCGATAAACGCGTTATACGACAAGGCAGACTCGACGAAAAACCACGGACCATTGAGCGCGGTATCAACGATTTTGAAGCGAACCGGAGTAATCCCCGCCGGTATCGGGCCCAGCAGCGAGACCTTGAGTTTCGCGACTAAGCTCGTGGCTGCGGAGTAGATGAAGCAAGCGCGCGAAAAGCGCCAACTCACCGGCTCATTGAAGCTGTCGTCGTTGTTAATGACCAAAACCGTGCCGGCGTTATCGGAATACACGTCAGTCACGGTGTCGACGAAAACGTCGGTCGCATCCGGGTGTGGCACGGTGATGGCGCAATAGCTGCGACCGTTGACTAGGCCGACCGTGTACCATCGTTGTGTATTCGTGCCATCGATTGAAGGGTTTGACCAGTCTCCGTCCACGGGCAGGAATCTCGCCATGGCCGGGGTCGTGTTTTGCGCAACAATACCTCCGCTGCTCACCAATGTAACAATCAGCCCGAACGTACTCAGCACTTTCTTTATTGCCACGATTGTCTCCCCGTGTAGACGTTACGGACGAGCTTGATAATTCCGATTGCCCGATTGCAGTAAGCCAGGTCGTTGCCTCATCGTGGTCCGGTCGACGCGAACTTGCAAGGAAATTATTGCGAGCCTTGGCGTCTAGTTTACGAGTCAACATAGCCCACGCAGCGCACGGCGGACCGCTGGCCCAGCCGAGAATGTCAGTGCGGAGGTGCTGCGGTTCCGACCCGGCGCGATGCCAACCTGGTACGCGCCCGAAAAGCTAGTTGCCGGTCGTAGGCGACATCGAATTCTGCCGCTCCTGCTCTAAACGGCGGCGATAACCTTGGTTGAGGGCCTCGCTGAACGCCTTGGTGGAGCGGTCCGCCGACAAGTCGATGACGCCCTGTGCGTTCGGCTTGACCGGAGGAGGCAGAGGCGCGGGCGATGGCTCCGTCTGCGGCTCGAGCAGGTGGGATTGATCGCGTGCTCCACCGCTCTCCAGCGGCACCGGCAACGACGACAAGGCGAACGGTGCGAGTGCCCGCGGTGCCGGAACCGCAGCGACAGGGCTCGCCGCAGGAGCCAAAACCCTCGGTTCAGGTAGCGACGGCGGCGGTAGGACAGTGTTTCGCGCTGGCGGAGGTGCGCTTGTAACCCACCACGTTCCAACCCAAAGCACCACCGCGAACGCGAGCACAACGCCCAGAATGATCTTCACGAGTTTGCTCATCCAGCGATTGCGCCGCGCGTCACGAACATTCTGGATTCTCGGCCGGCACGCCCGCTTTGACAAGGTCGAAGTCTGTTGCCACCGCCTATAATCGACCCATGGTTGCGGCGCTGACTCCGGTCTATCGCGTCGACGAATTGCGAGCGATCGAGGCTCGACACGCCGACCTGCCGTTGATGCAACGCGCGGGCCGCGCGGCGGCAGACGTGGCCCAAGCGATGGCCGGCGATCGCGGTGGACAGATCGTCGTGCTCGCAGGGCCGGGGAACAATGGCGGCGACGCAATGGTCGTTGCGCGTTGGCTGCGGTCGTGGTTTCACGATGTTGTCGTCGTCTTTCGCGCCGATGCGGCAAAGCTCCCTGCGGACGCTGCGAACGCCTTCCGTGCATTCATCGACGCTGGCGGCCTCACCGTTCCTGCTCCTCCGATTGGCAAACCTGCGCTGATCGTCGACGGCCTATTCGGCATCGGTCTGACGCGACCTTTGTCCGATCAATACGTTGAACTCGTCAATTGGGCCAACGGCACGGGTTTGCCCATTCTCGCGCTCGATGTTCCGTCAGGTTTGCACGCCGAGACGGGCGCGGCCATGGGCGCCGCGATTCGCGCAACGGCGACCGTGAAATTCATCGGCTTGACTCCAGGCTTGTTGACCGGTGATGGCCCCGATCATTGCGGCGCGGTCACCGTGCATGCGCTCGCCGGCGAGCCGCAAGGCGCGTCTCTGGGTCACCGGCTGGATTGGAGCGCGCTCGCCGCAATGCTCCCGGCTGCACTCGCGCGCGGGACGCGCAATGTCAATAAGGGTACGTTCGGCACATTAGCCATCATCGGTGGGGCGGAGGGCATGGTCGGAGCAGCTTTGTTGGCAGGTCGCTCTGCCATGCGCACGGGAGCAGGGAAGGTGCTCGTCGGACTCGCGGCGCGCACGCGTCCGGCGCTCGACTGCAACGCGCCCGAGCTTATGCTGCGCGACGCGGAGACGACGCTTTCTGCCAACATCGACGCATGCGTCATCGGTCCAGGCCTCGGCACAGCCGCTGCAGCGCGGCGGTCCGTTGAGCGTGCGTTAGCGTTGGACGTCCCGCTCGTGCTCGACGCCGATGCCCTCAACGTCGTCGCTGCCAATCCTGATCTGCGCACGGCGGCGCAACGCCGCACGGCACCGACGTTGGCGACACCTCACCCCGGCGAAGCGGCGCGCGTCCTCTCCCGTAGCGTCGCCGCTATCCAAGCCGACCGGCTCGTCGCAGCGATGCAGCTCGCCAGTGAAATGCGAGCGCACGTCGTGTTGAAAGGCTGCGGCAGCGTGCTCGCACATCCCGACGGATCATGGGATATCAACTCGTCGGGAGGACCCGCGCTTGCCTCCGCCGGCACCGGCGACGTACTCGCGGGTGTGCTGGGCGCCATGCTCGCGCAACGGCTCGACGCGAAAACGGCGTTGCGCTACGCCGTTTGTTTGCATGGAGCCGCCGCAGATACGCTCGTGGCTCGTGGCGTCGGCCCCGTTGGCGTGGCCGCGTCGGAACTCGCGGACGCGGCGCGCGAGCTTATCAACGCCGCAGCGCGGGAGTAGGGCTTTACTTCGGCCAGGCTTCCTCGGTCAAGGCAACAGGATCGAAGCTCCTGTCGTGCTGCGTGATTCGAGGGCACGGTGCGCGGCCGCTGCGTCTTTGAGCGCAAATCGCTGCCGCGGCTCCGACTTGATCTTGCCGGCTTGAACCAGCGCGAAGAGATCATCGGCCATCGCGCCGAGTTGCGCACGCGTCGCCGCATACGTGAAGAGCGAGGGCCGGGTGACGAAGAGCGATCCCTTGGCGGCAAGCATTGAAAGCTCGAAAGCGGGAACCGGTCCCGACGCGCTGCCAAAGCTGACGAACAAACCGCGCGGGCTCAGCGCGTCGAGCGACGCCGGAAACGTATCTTTGCCAATCGAGTCGTAGACGACGGGAACGCCCTTTCCCTCAGTCAGCCCCTTCGTGCGAGCAACGAAATCTTCTCGGGTATAGACAATCGTGTGCGTGCAGCCGTGCTCGCGCGCTAGCGCTGCCTTCTCCTCAGAGCCCACGGTGCCGATCATGGTCACGCCCAGAGCGCGCGCCCATTGACACGCAACAAGCCCGACGCCACCGGCGGCGGCGTGGAAGAGAATTGTGTCGCCGCTTTTGAGCGGATACGTTTGGCGAAACAGGTATTGAACGGTAAGCCCCTTCAACATCAATGTCGCGGCCGTTTCATCGGAGACGCCGGCGGGGATCTTGATGAGTCGCTCCGCGGGCATCACGCGGTCGGTGCTATACGAGCCTGGCGTCCCGCCGCTATACGCGACTCGGTCGCCGGCTTTGACCCAATCGACGTCCGACCCGACCGCTTCCACGACTCCGGCGCCCTCGAGTCCGATCCCCGTTGGCAACGGCAGCTTGTATTGTCCGGTCCGGTGATAGGTGTCGATGTAGTTGAGTCCGATCGCCGTGTGGCGGACCCGCGCTTCATTGGGTCCCGGTGCTTTGATTTCGACTTGTTCGTAGGCCAGCACTTCCGGGCCGCCTGTTGCATGCATGCGAATGGCGTGGGACATCGCAGAACCTTTCGTGGTTGAGCTAGTGGGAACTCAAAGGGCAAACGCGCGGTAGCTAGCGAAGCCAGCCATCGTGAGCAACAGTGACCCGAAGAGATGCGTAGCGGCCAAGGCCGAGGCCGCAAGGATTTGCCCATCGAAGATGAGTTGCGTGACTTCCATCGAGAACGCGGAAAACGTCGTCAGGCCGCCGAGAAATCCGGTGATGATGAAGAGTCTCCATTCCGGCGGCAAGTCGTTGCGGGCGAGAAAATACGCCATCGCGACTCCAACTAAGAATCCTCCGAGCAAGTTGGCGAGAAGCGTTCCTAGCGGAAAGCGAGGCAATAGCGCATTGAGCGAGACCGCAAGACCCCAGCGCAACCACGCACCTAGGACTGCTCCAACTCCGACCGCGGCAAACTGCCCCATCATCTGCCGATTTGCACGTCACGGCAGCGAGCCGTCGATTCATAAGATCCATGCGAGTTCATTTGGCCCCCTCATCGACCGCTATCGCCACAGCCGCGATTTCTGCCTGCGCATCGACAGTCTCGGGGAACGGACGATCCGCTTTGCGGTACCAATAGCGCGCATTGTCGAGGTCGCCTTCGAGCATGTGCACGATGCCATGTGCCCAGCAGCCGAGCGGCGATTCATCGTCCTGAACGACCGCGTGGGCCTTCTGCCAATTTCCGGCTTGCAGGTCCCGCACCGCCATCTCAAGCGACATGTGTCACCTCACGTGACCAAGTACCCGCCGTCGACCGGCAAGATGGCGCCAGTGATGAACCGCGCGGCCGGCGAGCACAGAAACACGGCCGCTCCGGCAACGTCATCCGGTTGACCCCAGCGGCGCAGTGGCGTGCGGCCGACAATGGCATGGCTACGCTCGGGATCTTGCTGCAACGGCTCGGTCAGAGCAGTGTTCACCCACCCTGGGGCGATCGCGTTCACGCGAATTCCTTCTTCCGCATAGGCGATAGCCAATGACTTGGTGAGCTGCGCGACACCGCCTTTGCTGGCACTATAACCTGGCACGAGCCCACCGCCTTGGAACGACAACACCGACGCCGTGTTGACGATCGATCCGCTACTTTTTCCGGGAGCGGACTTGAGTTTTGCCCGGGCCAACGCGCACATCCGCATGGTTCCCGTGAGATTGACTGCCAGCACGTCTTCGAACACGGCGACCTCGTGCTCATCGTGACGGCGGATGATTCCCGCGCAATTGACGAGCACGTCGAGTCGCGGCAGATCGGCCAACAACCTCCTCACCGCCACGTCATCGCGAACGTCCAGCGCAACCGCGTCTCGGCACGAAAAATCGGGGCGCCCGCGAGCGCTTTCGCAATCGCGTTGCGTCGCACCAGTCACGGTGACCGACGCTCCTAGTGTGGCAAAGGCGTCGGCGATGGCGGCGCCGATCCCCGTTGTTCCGCCGACGACCAGGACAACCTGGCCGGTGAAAAGATCGGCGACGAACGTGTCGTGCATCACCCCTCCCCGCGACCCAATAATGTCTCGACGTCGCGTTCTCGGGGCAATGGCGCAACCGCGCCATATCCGGTCGTCGCAAGAGCCGCCGCAGCGTTCGCATAGCGTGCCGCAGCGAATGCATCGTCGCCGGCTGTGCGCCGCACGGCGAATGCACCGTCGAAGCAGTCCCCCGCCCCGGTCGCATCGACTGCGTCGACGCTGTGTCCCGCGATTCGCTCCGCACGTTGTCCGTCGGAAACCAGGCAACCATCGTGGCCAAGCTTTAACGCAACGATGGGAGCCCCGGCACGATGACAGTGGTCGGCTAGCGCCTGCGCATCGCCAGTGCCGAACAATAATTGGGCATCGTCATAGCTCGGCAGCGCCCAATCGCACAGTGCGAGCGACGCAAGCACCGTGGCTCGCGCGTCGTCGAGCGGCCATAGCTTGAGGCGAAGATTAGGATCGTAGGAGATGCGCGCGCCCACCTGCCGTGCCGCCTCCATCGCGGCGAACGCCGCCGCGCGCGCCGACGCGGAAATGGCCTGCGTGATACCGGACACGTGCACGACCGCCGCCGCGCGAAAGGCTTCTATCGGCAACGCATCGCGATCCATCCGGCTTGCCGCGGAGCCGCCCCGAAGGTACGAGAATTGGTGTCCATGAGCATCGTGCGTCACAAAATACGCACCAGTCGGCGCTTGGCCATCGGTCACCACGAACCGCGAGTCGACGCCTTCCTGGCTCCAGAGATCGAGAAACATACGGCCGAACGCATCGTCGCCCACGCGCGTGACATACGCTACCCGCGCTCCTAGCCGGGCGGCGGCGATCGCCATATTCGACGTGTCACCACCGAATCCCTGCAGATACGCGCGCGAGTCACCTCCCTCGCGACAATTGAACTCAATGAGCGGCTCGCCGATTGCGACGACGTCGAATTCGCAGTTCGTCATCGACGTGCCTTAGGGAGCTGAAGACTTCGCCTTCAGCGCGCGGAACGCGGCGGCGTACGCGGCGGCGGCATCTCGGACGTCGCTCGCGCTGGCACCCGGTCGATAGAGATTCGATCCAGTGCCGAAACCCGACGCCCCCACCTGCCAATAGCTCCCGATCGTGTCGGGCGTCATACCCCCGACCGCGAACACGAGCGTTGCCGCGGGGAGTACCGCGCGCCACGCCTTGAGCGCTGCCGGCGGCAGAGCTTCCGCGGGGAAGAGCTTGAGCCCGTCCGCGCCGGCGGCGAGCGCCGCAAAAGCTTCGGTCGGCGTGGCCACTCCCGGCACGCACGCAAGACCTTGGCGCTTCGCTTCGCGAACGATGGCGGTGTCGCAATGCGGCATGACGATGATGCGCCCGCCCGCTTCGCGGACGTGGGCGATGTCGCCTTGCGCGATCACAGTGCCCGCGCCGATGAGACAGCGCTCGCCGTGCCCTTGCGCAAGCAGACGGATCGACTCGAATGCGCGCGGCGAATTGAGCGGAACCTCGAGAATGCGAAAGCCTTCCGCCACCAGTGCTTCGCCGACTTGAGCCACTTCCTCTGGCGTGATGCCGCGCAGCACGGCGAAGAACGGCAACGGGTCGAGATAGCGGACAAGCGGATTCACGATCGTCGCCGCTTTCCTTGTGGCTACAGCGCGCGACCAATCAAGCCCGCTGCAAGGGCGATTTGCCACAAACCTCGCGCGGCTGCATCCGGTCGTGCGCGCTCGACACCGATCTCGGCGCGCGCACACGCCGCGGCGTAGCGCGCAACCAGCGTTTCGTTTCCGATCAAGCGGATCTTCGCCGCATCATCGCCATGTCGGTGCGCCCAAGTTCGCGCATTGCGCACTTCGCGGCCAATGAGCAAGCCTGACAGCCAGTCTGCAGCCTGCTCGCCGGCGAGCTCGCCATGCAGCACCAGCGTGCGGGCGCCAAACATATCGTGAACCAGGACGCCGGCACCCAAACCACGATCCACTCCGCGCAAAAATGCCGATCCGGGCGTCTCGCTCGCGGGCAGCGAATCCCGCGCGAATCGGGCGAGAATACTGTGCGCGATCAGCAGTGCGTAGAGCTCCCCCGTCATGAACGTCAAGAAATCGACGATACGGCCTCGCTCAATGCGGATCCATTTGCTATGCGTACCGGGCGTGACGGCCAGCGTGCGCTCCTCCTCGATATCGATCGCGCCGGCGACTTGCGTTTCCTCGCCGCGCATGACGTCAGGTAAGCCCGCCGCATCACGCGTTGCGACACCTGGAACAATCTTGAGTCGCGCCGACGGGATCTCAGTGAGCTTGGTCGCGAGCATCTCCAGCGACACGGGACACCGCAAATACGGCACCTCGCGCCAGCCGTCGCGGCTTCCGACCATGCCGCAAGCGAGCCGCGGCGCAGGATCGTCCGACCACGCGCCGAGCAGCTGCGCGAACGCGGCAGGAAACGAGGTGTCGGCGAGTTGCGCGATGCCTAACGGCGCGCTGCGCGCATCGATCACATCGCCATGCGGATCGACGCGATACGCGCGCGCAACGCTGGTTCCCCAATCAAGTGCAATGAGCGCGGTGGTGGCCATGTTTGCTTGCCGATTCGACTAGTGGAGTGTAACGAGGGAATCGGTAGTGAACGAACGTTGTATGGCGCGGCTATTCGCGCTTAAGTGCAAGGCGCCGCTGCGCAGCAAGGGTAGGTCCCCTTGCAAAAAGCGGCAACGCAGCAATCGGCGCGATAGCTCGCCAGACACTATCGATTCCCCCGTTACAGGCCACTATGGAGCGCACAGCCGACGGCGGTCAGACCCTCAACGCGCTGCGACCCAGCGAGCGGCTGCGTCATCGTCGCTGGTACGTGCCTCCACCCAGCGGTCGCCCTCTGCCGTGCGCTCTTTTTTCCAGAAC
>Ga0136617_10000940_pt1 | contig 25493 bp, 24 predicted proteins | sample AntDrymUQ3222106_2_FD_129672 | JGI IMG/M metagenome (GOLD analysis project Ga0136617, IMG submission 129672) | Polar desert sand microbial communities from Dry Valleys, Antarctica - metaG UQ322 (21.06) | ecosystem: Environmental > Terrestrial > Soil > Desert | place: Antarctica: Dry Valley...
CTTCGCTTCGCCGCGCGCTCGACTCGATCGCCGACGCCCATCAGGGAATCGTCGGCTACAGCGTCATCGACATTGAGACCGGGGCCCGGCTCGAGCGCCGCGGCAGTGAGACTTTCCCGACTGCCAGTCTCATCAAGGTGCCCGTTCTGGTCACGGTTTTCGATCTGGTGGCGAAGGGCCAGATCTCACTCGACGATCCGCTCACGGTTCTGAAGATCGACCAGGTGCCGGGATCGGGGGTCGTCCAGTACCTGCACAACGGAACCATCCTCACCGTCAGGGATGCTGCCTGGCTGATGACGACCATCAGCGACAACACCGCTACCAATCTCCTGCTGGATCGCATCATCATCCGCAGGGTCTGGGCGAAGATGGATTCACTCGGACTGAAACAGACGCGGGTCCACTCCAAGAGCTTCCTGCGCAGCTCCAGCGTGGCGATGGACAGCTCCGTCAAGTACGGCCTGGGCGTGACCACTCCGAACGAGATGGCGAGACTGTTCGAGCTCCTGGCGCGAGGCAAGGCGGTGGATCCCGTCTCCGACTCGACGATGCTCGACATCTTGCGGCACAACGACGACGACACGTTGCTGCAGCGCTTCGCCGGCGGCGCGCGCGCCGCGCACAAGACGGGCGCGACCGACGCTGTGCGTACCGAGTGCTCGCTCTTTTATCTGCGCAACCGGGTCGTCGCGTGCGTGATGACGAAGGAGAACAAGGACCAGCGCTGGGTTCTCGACACGGAGCCGCAGCTGACTATCGCCAACATGGGCAAGGCGATCGTCGCGGCGTTTGGAGGGGTACCGCCCGTTGCTCCTTCGCCATAAACAGCGCCTGAACACGTTGTCAGCTGACACCGTGTTCAGGTGCAGCTTGCTAGCGCGACCTGCTTCCTCCCCTGCCCGAGCTCGACCTTGCACTGCCGCGGCGCGAGCTGCGGTCCGATCGCCCGCCCTGCCCCGCGGAAGGCGCGTGCTGTCCCCGTCGCTCGGCTTTCGCTTTCGCCCGGGCTCGCTCGTCAGCCTTCCGCGCTCGAATCAGAGCGATGCGCTCGCCGATCGGAACCTCGAACTTCCCCTCCGGCCGCGCGGAGTAGTCGAAGTCGGGAAGCGTGATCCGGGGGAGTCTCTTGCCGATCGCCTTTTCGATCGCCCGCAGATCGTTTTCCTCCTCCGGCGCGACGAACGTGAACGCGTCGCCGACCGCTTCCGCGCGCGCGGTGCGCCCGACCCGATGTATGTAATCGTCCGGCGCCTGCGGCACGTCGAAGTTCACCACGTGTCCGAGCGCCTCGATGTCGATTCCACGCGCCGCGATGTCTGTCGCGACGAGAACGCGGTACTGACCGCTCTTGAATCCGGCCAGAGCCGCGGTGCGCTGCGGCTGGGACCGGTTGCCGTGAATCCGCTCCGCCTTTACTCCGCGCTTCACCAGCTGCTCGGCAAGCCTGTTCGCCCGGTGCTTGGTACGCGTGAATACGAGGGCCTGGGTGACATCGTCCCGCTGAAGCAGTGCGAGCAGAAGCCCGGGCTTGAGGTCCTGCCTCACCGGGTAGATCGCCTGCGTGATCCCAACCGCGGGCAGCAACCGCCGTCCCTGATCGATCGACTTGGGATTCTGCAACATCTCGCGCGTCAGCCCCGCGATCTCGGGCGGCATCGTTGCGCTGAACAACATCGTCTGCCGTTTGCGCGGGACGAGCCTGAGGATGCGCTTGATATCGGGAAGGAATCCCATGTCGAGCATCCGGTCGGCTTCGTCGAGAACGAGGAACTCGATGTTGTCCAGCTTGGCGTAGGGTGCCCTGAGGTGATCCAGCAGCCGCCCCGGTGTCGCGATGAGAACATCGACGCCGGCGCGCAGCGCGTGCTCCTGCGGAGCCATTCCCACCCCGCCGTAGATCGCCGCGGCGGTGATTGGCGTGTGCACGGCCATTGAATCGAGCGCGGCGAGAATCTGCGCGGCCAGTTCCCGCGTAGGGGTGATCACCAGCGCTCGCGTCTTTCCGCGTGGCCGGTCGATCAGCTGGTGGAGAATTGGCAGCACGAACGCGGCGGTCTTGCCGCTGCCGGTCATGGCGCAGGCGAGGATGTCACGGCCCTCGAGCGCGGCCGGTATTGCCTCCGCCTGAATTGGTGTCGGTCGCTGGAAGCCGAGCTCTTTCAGTCCTTTCTGGAGGCTCGGGTGAAGCTTGAGCGAAGAAAACGGCAGGGTGTCGCCTTGATTGAGGTTTGGTTTGGAGAAGCTCTAAAGGTACCCCGGGCGCGCTGTCAGAACCGGGCGAATGATGCTCGCTTCAGTCGAGAGAGGCTAAATTCATCGACTGACTGTCTGGATTTTCAACGCTGTTCGGGGCAGGATTCGGCCTCGCATTCACATGTATCGGACGAGAGGTAGGAGTGATCCAGCAGCCGCCAGATATCGCCGTTCAGCCTCCGCAACCCGCGCGCCCCACCATTGTGTTCAGGGGCGCTGGCCCCCCCTGGGCCCAGCGAGATTTATGAAGGGTTCCGCGCGCAGCGGCGCGAGCTGACCAACCAATTGGAGGAGCTGGAGAGCACGCGCGGGGCTCTCTCGTCCACTCTCCTCAACATGAATTCAGTCGACCCCCAGCGGAAAGTTCTCGAGGAGCGACTGGGTGAAGTCGACAAACGCATAGCGACGGTGGATGGAATGCTCGCCGCAAACTCGGCGCAGCTCGCCCAGGCAGCGGCCGTTCCCGGAGCGGTAATCGAGCCGCCGCACGTGATCAGACGAGGACCGCCCGAAGAGGCCTTCATCGTCGGCACGATTTTCATGGTCATCGTCTCCTTCCGCTGTCGATCGCTCTGGCGCGGCGGATCTGGAAAAGGAGCGTGACCACGGTGACGGCCTTCCCGCGCGAGCTGGTGGACCGCCTCACCCGCATGGAGAACGCGCTCGAGGCTACGTCAATCGAAGTCGAGCGAATCGGTGAAGGGCAGCGCTTTCTCACGCGCCTGTTCACCGAAAAGGAATCGGCGAGAGCGCTTGGTTCCGGCGGACCGGATACGGGGGGCACCCGTGTGCTGGAGCGAAAGCAGGGCACGCCCGACCGCCTGCCCTAGGCTCCGGGCTTTGTCACTCGATTGCGGGGGTTATCCGAGCGGAATCCGGCTCTTGTTCGCGGCGAGCCACCGGTCGAAAGTGAGCAGCTCGGGATTGAGCTTCTTCGTTCCGCTGATGCTCCGCGCATCGCAGAGATCCTGCTCGAAGTCGGCGTAGAACTGGAACATGTTGCCGAGGTCGTCGGCGCCGGGAAATCCGAACGCCCGAAACGCTGCCGGGGTGATCTCGTTGTACCGCACCTCCTGACCCAAAGCCTTGGTGAGCGACTTCGCCATTTGGGCTCCGGTGAGATGCCCACCCGCAATCCCTACCGTTTTTCCGATCATCTCGTCTCCTTCCTCGAAGATCCGATAAGCGGTCTTGCCGATGTCTTCGGCGGCGATGCCGGCGAGCTTTTTCCTGCCCATCGGCAGCGTGACGGCGAGCTTGCCGTCAGCACCTTTTTTCGGACCCATTCCGAAGTGGATGAGGTTGTCCCAGTAGAACGAGGTCAGCAGGAAGGTTGTCGGCACACCGAGCTCGGTGAAGATCGCGTTTGCTTCTCCCTTGGCGTCGAAATGCGGAACCTTGTACTTGCCCATCAGTGTGGGCATCCGGTCGTCGGAGAGCGGAATGAACGTTCTGGTGTCCTCGAGAGTGGACCAGATGACGTGCTCGACGCCCGCGTCTTTCGCCGCCTGCCCCATGTTCCGCGCCTGGCTGAGCTCTTTCTCCGGCTTGAAGTGGGCCCAGAAGAACGTGACGCAGAAAGCGCCGTGAGCACCGTCGAATGCTTTTTTCAGGCTTTTGACGTCGTCGACATCAGCCGCCACCACTTCCGCGCCGGCCTCCGCGAGCTCCTTTGCCTTCTCCGAATTGACGTCCCTGGTGATCGCGCGCGCCTCGAACGGCCCGTTTTTGTCTTCCAGTATCGCGCGCACCAGTCCCCCGCCCTGCGCCCCGGTCGCTCCCACCACTGCGATGATTTTCCTGTCGGCCATTAGAATGCTCGCTGAAAAGGGGGTTAGCTGCCTCTACGTCTATCTAACGCTGTCGTGATGGAACCATGTTTGCATCCAGAGGGGTAGTAATCCTCCCGTCCCCTACAGTGAGTAGAACTTATGGAAATGTCACACATACTGAAGCAGCGCACCGCGATAGCCCTTCTGGCGGTCGGGTCCCTTGGCCTGAGCGCGTGCGCGAGCATGAGCAAGAAGGAACAGGGCGCGGCAACCGGCGCCGCCGCCGGTGCAGCGATCGGTGGAATAATCGGTAACCAGACCGGCTCTACCGCGCGTGGCGCCATCCTCGGCGCGATTGTCGGCGGGGCTGCCGGCGCCGTCATTGGCCACCAGATGGATCAGCAGGCCAAGGAGATCGATGCGAGCGTCGAAGGTGCGACCGTCCAGCGCGTTGGAGAAGGGATCGCTGTAACCTTCGATTCGGGGCTTCTTTTCGCATACAACTCGGATGTGATTCAGTCGACCGCCCGGGCGAATCTTACGGAGCTTGCCAACAGTCTCAAGAAGTATCCCGAGTCGCAGCTCCTGATCGTTGGTCACACCGACGATACCGGCAGCGATTCCTACAACCAGGGTCTCTCCCAGCGTCGCTCGGATGCAGCGGCCACATTTCTTCAGAGCCAGGGCATCGCGAGATCCCGCATTCAGACGTCGGGTAGAGGCGAAAGCGAGCCGGTTGCCACCAACGAATCTGATGCTGGCCGCCAGCAGAATCGCCGCGTCGAAGTAGCGATCTACGCGAGCGAGGCGTACCGCCAGGAACTCATGAGGCGGAATCAGGAGTAGTACTCGGGCCGGGCGCTGAGTCCGGCCCAGGGCACGCGGGATCCAAGTAGTGAGTGGACAGTTTTTCAGTTGTAGTCATCAGTGGTTTATCAGTGGGTTCGACCTGCCGGTAACCACTGATCACTACAACTCAAAACTGTCCACTCTTTACTTGGATCCCCTTTAAGCAACCGAGTGACCGGCGACGCTTCTACGCGGCAAGTCAGCGAATGACTCTGCGCGCGAAGATGCTGTCCCATGCCGCGAGCGCGGGCTTCGCCTGAAGATTGGAATCCACGAGACCAAGCGTGGCAAACAGCGGCAGGATCGTTGGTACCGGCTTGGGGAAGCTCGCGAGGTCGAGATCCGCGAACGGAAGCTGGAAAGCCGCGACCGCCTTTACGTGTTCCAGGAGCTGGGATTGGCGGGACAGGTACCGAGCCTGGAGCGCCGGCGACGAAGTGAACGCTCCCCGCACCGACGCCGATGGCCAACCCCCCTCTACGATCAGCACCGGGAGGAGTCGTTTTGCGTTTACCCGCGAGTAGTACTCAATGGGAATGCGGTCCGGCTCGCTGAATCCGCCGAGGTACGGATACGAGGATAATCCCAGGGCAGTAATGAACGGAAAGTCACGCAGGTCCTCGTCGATTCCGATATAGCTTCCCTGCCGTCCGAGCCGTCCCCACGCGGTCTCGACCTGAACGCTGACGAAGAGCGGCAAAGTCCTCCCGTAGCTGGATTCTCGAATCCCGGTTGCGGCATTCCTCGTCATGCGCACCACCGCGTCATAGACCGGACGAGGGGCGATCGCTCTGATCAGGTTCGTCTCGGCGGCGAGCCCCAGGTAATCAGGCCGGAGCTTCTCGACGACAGCCAGCACGAAGCTGCGGTAGAGCCGCTGAATCGCCGGCTCGGTGATGCTCCGTTTCGCGGTAACGAGAGCTGTTGCCTCCCTTTCGCGCGCCAGCCCGTTCGTCACGTCCATTGTGATTACGAGCCTGAGATTTTTCGATCGGTAGTAACGCTCGAGATCTATCCCGTCTCGCTTGAGGGCGTCCTCGGGAGACGTTCCCGCGAGCAGGAGCGCCCACGGCACATCCATGTGCATGATCGCGGCGTCCGCGCGCTTCGTCCAGATCTCCATCGACCGAACCGCGACCTTGATGTCCGGCCTGGGCGGGATAACGGAAAAGCCCATGAGATAGGAGCGCGTCAGGTCTGTTTCGATCTCCGGCACCGGCACCGGTCGGGCGCAGCCGGTCGCGAGCAGCACCACCGCCAGCAGCCGGGCGGGAAGAACCTGTTTCAGCCGCAGCCCATCCATTTCCATCAGCATCCTCTTACACAGTCCGTTTTCTTCCCGCGAAGACGAGTACTGCTCCGATCGCGATCGCGGCGAGTCCAGCGACGGGCGGGACGAGTCCCTTTTCCTCAGCGGCGACTTTTATCGGCCCGACTTCCACTTCGTTGCGGTTCTTCGTGTATCCGACCCCGCCCATCGCGGCGATGATGGCGCCGACGACAATGAGCAGAACCCCGACCCAGCCGAGTGGTCGCATGATTACTCCGTGGAGAGCGTGTGACATATGCTGCGGAGCACGGTAGCTGCTCGCAAGGCAGCGCGGGAATCTAAGATGGTAAGCCGCGGGCAGAGGGCACGAACTCAGTCCCCGCTGACAATCTCCGGGAATGCGATCGCCGCCCGAGGATGTCGATGATCACCAGATAGGCCATGGCGAGCGCCATGAACATCGCCTGCGGAATGGGAAGAAGCCCGTGTACTCCGCGCCAGGCTACCAATCCGCAGATGCCCACGAACGCGATCGTTCGCAGTGAGGGTTCTCGCACGAAGCGTTGCAGCAGGTAGTAGATCGTTCCGCTGAAGGCGCCCGCTACAGCCCCATAGAAAATCACGGTCACGCTGCCTTCGAGTGTGAACATCGGCGCTCGTCCCTCCATGTGCGCGACGACCCGCATGAGGAGCCGGCCGCCAATGCCAAGTATCAGGAGCCCGAGCAGTGTTCCACGAACCAGGTTCGATCGGAGATTCACGATTCACCTCGCTACTGGACCACTACGTGGCGGCGATCGGGTTCGGTTTCGTTCGACTTCCCGACGAACGGCGACTGACGAGCCGTTGATTCCTAGGCCCGCACCAGCTTCCGGTACGCGATTCGGTGCGGCCTGTCCGCATCCGCTCCCTTTCTCCGCTTGAAGTCCTCGGCGTACTCGCGATACGACCCCTCGAACCAGACTGTCTCCGAGTTTCCCTCGAAGGCCAGAATGTGGGTCGCGATGCGGTCGAGGAACCAGCGGTCGTGGGTGATCACCACCGCGCACCCGGCGAAATCCACCAACGCTTCCTCGAGCGCGCGCAGCGTGTCGACGTCCAGATCGTTGGTCGGCTCGTCGAGCAGCAGTAGGTTTCCCCCTGATTTCAGCAGCTTCGCCAGATGAAGTCTGTTGCGCTCTCCCCCAGAAAGATCTCGCACCTTCTTCTGCTGATCCGGTCCCTTGAAGTTGAAGCTCGCGAGGTACGCCCGCGCCTGCATCTCGCGCTTCCCCACCTGGATGACGTCCCGTCCCTCGCTCACTTCCTTGTAAACCGTATTTGATCCGTTGAGCTCGCGCCCCTGATCCACGTAGGCGATCTGAACCGTGTCGCCGATGGTCAGAGTGCCGCCATCCGCTTTCTCCTTCCCCGCGATCATCCGGAACAAGGTCGTCTTCCCCGCGCCGTTCGCGCCGATGATTCCGACGATCCCACCGCGCGGCAGCGAGAACGAGAGGTCGTCGAACAGCACCTTGTCCCCGTACGCCTTCTTCAGTCCCTTCGCGATCACCACATCGTTGCCGAGCCTGGCAGGCGGAGGAATGACGATTTCGTTCTGCATCACCTTCTCGTCACCCGCGGCGCTCGCCAGCTCCTCATACTTCTGGATGCGGGCCTTGCTCTTCGACTGTCTCGCGCGCGGCGACATGCGAACCCACTCCAGCTCGCGCTCCAGCGTTCGCTGCCGCGCCGAGGCTTGCTTCTCTTCGGTGGCGAGACGTGTCCGCTTCTGCTCCAGCCACGATGTGTAGTTGCCCTCGTAAGGAATTCCGGCGCCGCGATCCAGCTCCAGAATCCACCCCGCCACGTTGTCGAGGAAATACCGGTCGTGCGTCACCGCTACCACTGTGCCGGAAAATTCGGCGAGATATCTCTCGAGCCAGGCGACCGATTCGGCATCGAGGTGATTGGTCGGCTCGTCGAGCAGCAGCATGTCGGGCTCCTCGAGCAGCGTGCGACAGAGCGCTACTCGGCGCTGCTCGCCCCCCGAGAGCTTACGTACATCGGCATCGGCAGGTGGAAGCCTGAGCGCGTCCATCGCGACTTCGATCTTCCGGTCCAGATCCCACGCGTTGGCGGCGTCGATCTTCTCCTGAACCTTCGACTGCTGGTCGAGCAGCTTCGTCATCTCGTCGTCCGACATCGGCTCGCCGAACTTCACCGAGATCTCCTCGAACCTCCGGAGCAGATCGCGCGTCGGCTTGACAGCTTCCTCGACGTTCTCGCGGACGTTCTTCGACGCGTCGAGCTCAGGCACCTGCGACAGGAATCCGATGCGCGTGCCGGCGTGTGGCCACGCCTCGCCCTGAAAATCCTGGTCGACCCCGGCCATGATCTTGAGCAGCGATGATTTGCCGGCGCCGTTGGCGCCGAGCACGCCGATCTTGGCGCCGGGATAAAACGAGAGCCAGATACCGCGCAGGATCTCCCGCGATGGCGGGACGACTTTGCGCAGGTCCTTCATTACATAGATGAATTGTGGAGGCATGGGGACATAATAACCGCCTCTGTGCCTGGAAAGCCTTGTACCCTATGTTAGGCCTCCGCTTCCGGTACAAATCATCAGCTCAGGAGGGTCGACAGTGCTGCGCCTCACGCGTTCGTCGGCTCTTGCGCTGACACTCCTGCTCGCGCCCACTCTTCCCGCGAAAGAATCCAGCCTCCCCTCTCTTCTCGCCCTGCCCGTTGTGAGGGCGAACGACAACCGCCAGCGCGCCGGCAAGCTGCGGGGGAACGTGCTGAAGCTCAGACTCGTGGTGCAGATGGCACGCTGGTATCCACAGGCGGAGGGCGGCCCATTCATAGACGTGGAAGCTTTCTCGGAAGAGGGACGGCAGCCGACCATCCCGGCTCCCCTGATTCGCGTACCCGCGGGGGCGATCATCGAAGCGACTCTCCGCAACGCGCTGCCCGACTCCGCTATCACTATTTACGGGTTGCACACGCGGCCGACCGAATCGGCGGACAGCGTCCGCCTGCTCCCTGGTGAGACGAAAACGGTGCGCTTCGCCGCGGGGTCGGCGGGGACGTATTTCTATCGCGCAGTCGTGGGTAAATATCGCGACCGCGCTCCGGGCCGCCCGAACCGGGACTCTCGTGAGCGCGAACAGATCGCCGGGGCCGTCGTCATTGATTCAGCCGGTGCACGCCAGAATGATCGCGTCTTCGTGATCAACATCTGGGGAAAATGGAAAGACTCGACGCATTACCAGAACGCTCTTGCGATTAACGGAAGGTCGTGGCCACACACCGAAAGGCTGGGCGCCAAAGTTGGCGACACGATACGCTGGCGCGTGATCAACGTCAGCGCCCGGGCGCACCCGATGCACCTGCACGGCTTTTATTTCCGGGTGGACGCGCAGGGAGATATTCGCCGGGACACGGTCTACACCCCGGAGCAGCGCCGGCTCGTAGTGACCGAGCAGATAAGGCAGGGGCGTACCTTCACAATGACCTGGGCTCCGGATCGCCCCGGGAACTGGTTGTTTCACTGCCATATTGGCTTCCACGTCATTCCCGAGGTGAGACTGGATCCACCGCCTGCCCGCCACCATGCGAATTACGCCCATAGCCCCGCCGATCATATGGCGGGACTCGTGATGGGAATCAACATCGAGCCGGGTCGCTGGAAGCCATCGACGGAGGGACCCGCTCGACAGCTTCGACTGCTGGTTCAGGAAGGACCGCGGCGTGGTCGCGCCCCCCGGTCAATGGGGTTCGTCCTGCAGCGGAATGAGCAGACCCCGCTACCTGACTCGCTCGAGCCCGTTGGATCCACTCTCTTGCTGACCCGCGGCGAGCCAGTGGACATCACCGTCGTCAACAGGCTCGCTGAGCCGACCGGCGTCCACTGGCACGGCATCGAGCTCGAGAGCTACTCCGATGGAGTAGTGGGATGGAGCGGCATGGGCAAACGGACCGCCCCGCTTATCGCCCCGCGCGACTCGTTCAAGGCGCACCTGTCACTGCCACGAGCAGGGACGTTCATCTACCACACCCACCTGAATGATCTCGAGCAGCTTACTTCAGGTCTCTATGGGGCGATCGTCGTCCTTGATCCGGGCAAACAGTTCGATCCGCGGACGGATCACGTCTATGTGGCGGGGTGGGATGGTGATGAGGTGCCCGCCAACATGGTAGTGAATGGCGACTCCGCGCCGCCTCCAGTCGAGATGAGGCTGGGCGTCCCCCACCGCCTGAGGCTCGTCAACATTGGAGTCGCAGGTGCGGTCAGGTTCTCTCTGCGCAAAGACACCACTGTTGTGAGCTGGCGAGCTCTGGCCAAGGATGGAGCAGATCTACCCGCCGCGCAGGCGACGATACGCCCCGCGATTCAGGCTCTCGCTGTCGGTGAGACCTACGATTTCACGTTCGATCCACCTGAAGCGGGACGCTATAGCCTTGCTTTCGAGGTAGTCGCGCCCCGTGGCGTCAAGCGCCACCAGCGTATCGATATCCGCTGATGGCGCGAGCGAGCGGTCCTCGCTGAATCAGGTCCGCGGCGGCATCGGCTGACTCGACGGCGGCGTCATCCCCCTGATCCGCAGATAAGTCACGAGGTTTCCGTAGTGCTCGGCGTTGTGGACTGCGTTCATCACGAGCGCGTTGATCCGAAGGGTCGGCCCGCCGAACAGCGTCGTCGCTCCGGTGCTCGCCACGTCGGATTGAGCATAGGCGCGCTGGCAGTTCTGGGTCGTCGTTTTCAGCGCGGCGAGGAGTGCGGCCTTGGTCGTGGCGGTTTTCTCGATGTCGTCTTCACCGCCGCCCTTCTCACCCAGCGCCGCCGCGCAGATCATTGCCTGCGCGCCCGCGACGTGACCGATCATCTGGCCGAAGGTGCGAACGTCGTGCGTCGGACGGAACGCGTAGTCCTTCTCCGGCATCTGTTCAGCCGCGGCTGTGATGTAGTTGGTCATGGCCTGCCACATCGCCTTGGCGGCGCTGACGGCCGCCGTGGGATTGGCGCTCACGGTCTGCTGCCCTTCAGCAGGCATGGCGAGGACGAACGGAAGGAGCAGAACGATGCGTTTCATGGGTGACTCCGGTTGAGGTGACCGCGCTGAGTGGGGCGGACGAAGCTATGGCTCTCCCCTGCACTTGGCAAACCATCATGGCGGCTTCACCTTTGCGTCGCTGCCCAGACGCCACCGCACGAACGCTCACACGAGAGGTGCGACCGAATGACTGCTCCCGCTCAGGAGTATCCCGACAGAATCGGATTCCAGCCCGACGGCCCGCCACCGTTCAAGCCTTACATCGCCGCCGAAACCAGCCTCCGGGAACTGACGCCGCTTCCCTTAATCGTCGGCGCACTGCTCGGCCTCATCTTCGGGGCCTCGTCTCTTTACCTGGTGCTCAAGGTCGGCCTCACCGTCAGCGCGTCGATTCCGGTCGCGGTGATCTCTCTCACGGTGTTCAAGCTTCTCGCCCGGCTCGGCGCGCGCGAAGCCACGATTCTCGAGCACAACATCGTCCAGACGGCAGGCTCGGCCGGAGAATCCATCGCGTTCGGCATCGGCGTCACCATGCCGGCGATTCTGATCCTCGGATTCGATCTCGAGATAACGCGCGTGATGCTGGTGGCGGTCCTCGGTGCGCTGCTCGGGATTCTCATGATGATCCCGCTGCGGCGCGCGTTGATCGTAGCCCAGCACGGCGTTCTCAAGTACCCTGAAGGGACGGCCTGCGCCGAGGTCCTGAAAGCAGGAGCGTCACCGGAATCGCAGGCCGCGGCTTCACCCGAAGCCCGCCGCGAGCGCGAAAAATTGGGCGGCGCGATGAGCGCGAGGACGATCTTCACCGGGTTCGGGCTCGCGCTGGTCTACAAGACCGCGATGGTCGCCTTCCGCTCCTGGAAAGAAGTTCCCGAAAAGATCTTTGGAGCTCCATTCGGGGGCGCATCGGTCTCGGCGGAGATCTCGCCCGAGCTGCTCGGCGTCGGCTACATCATCGGGCCGCGCATCGCCGGCATAATGTGCGCGGGAGGCGTGCTCGCCTATCTCGTGCTCATCCCGATGATCAGCTTCTTCGGGCAGTCGCTGGCGACGCCTCTCGCCCCGGAGAGTGCGACCCTGATCCGCGACATGAGTCCCGGCGATATCCGAAACGCCTACATCCTGTACATCGGCGCCGGAGCCGTTGCCGCCGGAGGCCTGATCAGCGTGTTCCGCTCGCTGCCCACGATCATCCACGGGATTCGCGGAGGAATGAGCGACTTCAGGTCATCGAAGACCCCGAATGCACCGACAACGCTCCGAACCAACTGGGATCTCTCGCTGAAAACGGTTCTGATCGGAATCATCGCGCTGGTGTTGGCGATCGCGTTCGCCAGTCCATTGTACATCGGTGGCACCCCTCCGGCTGCCAGACTCGCGGCCGCACTGCTGGTCATTCTCTTCGGGTTCCTTTTCGTCACCGTATCGGCGCGTCTCACCGGAGAGATCGGGTCGTCGTCCAACCCGATCTCCGGAATGACGGTAGCCACGCTGCTCCTCACCTGCCTCACCTTCGTGGTGCTCGGGTGGACGGGCAGCAACTATTACGTGACGGCCCTTTCCATCGGGGCGATCGTCTGCATCGCCGCATCGAACGGTGGCACGACGGCGCAGGATCTCAAAACCGGCTTTCTCGTCGGCGCAACGCCGCGCTCGCAGCAGATCGCGATCCTGATCGGGGCGCTGATATCGGCTCTCGCGCTCGGCCCGATTCTGCTCAAGCTGAATTCAGCGGGCTCGGTGTACGTGCCGCTGGGTGCTGCCGCGACCGCTCCCGCGACCGCCCCATCGACGGCTCCCGCGCCCTCCCCGGCGGGCACTCAGTCGGAGGGGCTATCCACCGGGCGAATTCAGCCGGGAGAGCGGGTCGATGTGAGCACTCTGACGCGAAGAGAAAGGGTTGAAGGCACACTCGCCGGCGGACCGGCCGACACCAGAGAATATTTCGTCTGGCACCGGCAGGATCCCGGCGGTGGAAACGCCGAGAAGTATCTCGTCGACGAGACCGGGACTCCGGTGTTCTTCGTTGATCCGGGGATCAACGGAACGATTCGCAAGCTTCCGAACGGGACGGACATACCCAAGTTCGACGCACCCAAGGCGACGCTGATGTCGTACATCATCAAGGGCATTCTCGGCGGACAGCTCCCGTGGGGATTGGTGCTGCTCGGCGCCATGATCGCGATTACTCTGGAGATGGCGGGCATCCCATCTCTCGCCTTTGCAGTCGGTGTCTATCTGCCGATCTCCACCTCGCTGCCGATCTTCATCGGAGGAATGATCCGGTGGCTCGTCGACCGCTGGATCGCGCGCAAGCATGCCGGCGCTCAGCTCACCCACGACCAGCTGGTGGCCGAAGGTGACAAGAGTCCGGGCGTGCTGATGGCCTCGGGCTACATCGCTGGCGGAGCGATCGCTGGAATCCTCATTGCCTTCCTCGCCGGAGTTCCGGCTATGGCCGGCTTCAACGAGAGGATCACCAGCATGAGCGAAGGCAATCCGCTTCACGCGGGCGCCGCTTCCGATGTCCTGTCGCTCATTCCCTTCGCGATACTGGTCGTCGTCCTCTACCTGACGGGCCGGGAGAAGATTCTGGCGGCGAGGGCCGTCCCGTAGCGTCGGGCGATTGCGAGTACTTCGGGCTCTGCCCGGCGCTGGCATAGTGCCTGCTTGAAGCCGCGTCGTCACCAACACCAAAGAGGTTTTTATGCTGGCTTCACAAGCGCGCTCGATGTTACGAGGCATCGTGGTGGCGGCCGCTATCAGTTTTGCGCCGATCACTCTGGTTGCCCAGGCTACGACTGATACGACCCTTGGGGTCGAAACGACGGACGACAACGACGGCTTCGACTGGGGGCTGTTGGGTTTGCTCGGCCTGCTCGGTCTCGTTCCGCGCAAGCGGAAGGATGTCGTGGTCGATTCACGTCCCGTTGGCACCACCACCGGCACGGGAAGAGGTTACTAGGGACTCCTGGGAGTTCCCAGCATCGCATCGTGATCGTGCTCCATATGGTCGTCGTGCCATATGGAGCGCAGATCATTTCCGGCAAAGACGTTCGCATGCACCATCCAGCCGAACGCCTGCGGAATGAATCGTCCCTCCGCCGCCTTGCACTCCTTTTCGGTCGAGACACCTAACGGACCGAAAACGGGTCGCCCGTCCTTTACCTCGTACCAGCGGTCTTTCTGCGATCGCGTGGGAACGCACCAGTTAATGTGCCGGTGCCAGCGGGCCACGCTCAGGGGGACGCGCTTGTCGAGCTCTTCCTCCGGCGTCCGCTTCGATGCGGTGTACATCGCTCCGGTCAGAACCAGATCTCCGCGCTCGTTGCGCTTGTACAGCAGCGAAGTCGGCCGGGCCGGGTCGAACCCGAACTGGTTGCGCACGGCATTCCAGTTCCTGGTGAAATGATACTGGGGCTGATTCTTCATCTGCGGCGCGAACATCTCGTAGCCATCGGCCTCGGCGACACGAACATCCTGGTAGCGCACCACCGCCTGTCGCAGCTCGTGGATCACCTGGGTCGCGCGCGCCGAATCGGCCGCTGTCAGTGGGCGACTGGAGGTGTACGCCATGTGCCTCTCCATCGCCTCTTTCTTCCAGTCGTGGGCCGCGGCGGGGTTGGTCGCGGGGACAGATCGAGCTGGCTGCGTGCTCGCCGCGCCGATGGCGTGGTCGTGCGCGTGCTGGGCGAACAGTGGCCCCGGAATGACGAGAATAAGGGCTAATGCCAGCGCCGACCGTGCCATGGTTTCCTCGTCGTGTAAGATGGGCCCGAGATCCCTCAGGCTGTCTCTGTTAGACGATCAAAACCGTCCGTCGTTAACCCCCGAACCGGCTCAGCACACGGCCCAGCGCAGCGGACACCTGCTCGTGGGGAAGCTGATGGATCTCGTCCTGGCCCCATAGCACGATCTCGCCGGGAGTGTCATACGGCGCGTACTGCCTGTGGTCGCTCTTGAGGAGAACCAGAGATGGCTTGCGAAAGGCCGAGGCTGCGTGGGAGATGCTCGTGTCCGGCGTGAAGACGACGTCAGCGGTGCCGACCAGAGCGAACGCGTCGCGCAGGCGTGGAGTCGCCACCGCGAGTCCATCGACCGCGGTCGCCACTTCCTGTACGCTCTTCCACTCAGCTGGCAGTCCTATCACCACGATGGGCATGTTGGACGCGCGCGTACGCGCGGTTCGAAGCGCGGTGATGAACTTCCCATCAGGCCACCTCCGTTTCGGCTCCGACGCGGAGAGATTGACCAGTAGCCGCTTTCCCGCGCCAGCTGGTTCAGAATCCGGCGGTGGGATACGGATTGCCGCGTCGCGCCACCACTGCTCGGCACGGGATTGTTCTTCCGTGGCGAGGAAGAGGTCAGGTCGCCAGTCCACCGATTCCGGATCGATTCCGAACGGTATCGCGAGCCGCTTTGATCCATCGATGTAGTGGGTTGAACGGTCCCACTCGGGAAGCGAGACGTTGTAGATGCGTGGCTCGCTCTCTCCCCCGGCGCCGACCCTGAACCTGGCGCGGCCCGCGAACATCAACAGGGGGGTGGAGGTGAATATCGGCGGATTGTTGATGCGCCCATCCACCATCACCGTGTAGCGCTGTTTCCTCAGCAGGCGCATCAGGCGCAGGTAGCTGCGCAGCGACCTGCGCTCCAGCGTCAGAACCCTGCCTACGTGTGGGTTGCCCTCGAGCACCGGCGCGGTGGTCGGCGTCGCCAGCACATCCACCTTTCCACTCGTCAGCGCGGAAGCGATGACCCTGATCAGAGATGTCGCCATGATCATGTCGCCGATTCGCTCGTAGCGCAGGAACAGTACGGAGTAACTCTCCGTCGCCGGGTCCGGCGGACTTGCGCGGCCTGGCCCGGGGAGCAGCTCCGCAATCACCCGCATCCACAGGGCGCGCCATGCTACCTCAACTTTTTTCGGGTTCACCTGTCAGCGGCAGCTCCAGCAGCTTCCTCGAAGGTTGAGGATCACGCGTGTGGTAGAGTTGGATCGAGCTGATCACGAACGGCTCCGTGATCCTGATCTTGAGAAGCTCGCGTCTCGAGTCGGCATCCAGAGTCTGGTAGAGACTGAGCGTACAATGTGGACTAAAAGTGTACCGCGCTCTGGCGAACGGCAGGCCGCTTGTGATGATCCCGTCGTGCAGAACTCTCAGCGGGCCGTGCGAATCCAGCGGCAGCACTATGATGTCCGTTTGCATGAAGCGCTGCGGCGGCAGAAACGACGTCGTTATCGGTGCGATCGCGGACGTGACCGGCTCGAGCTTCTCCCGTATCTCGTCGGTCGTGACGAAGGGTGGGATCGGCCCGGCGCCCGAGGAGCCGGTAAGGGTAATGTGCGGTGGCTTGTAGCGGGCGAGGCGAGGGTCGTACCGCTCGTTGATGGCGCGGATTTTTTCCGCCACCTCTCCGCTGATCTCCGCCAGAACGAAAATTCCGTTCAGCTGCAAGCATCACCTGCCACCACACGTCGTGCCATCATCGGAACCACAGTGTTAGGAGAGGAATTGGAGCCGTCGGCCCCGAGCGGTCCCCCTTCAGCAGTGCCCGATCGATACGATTGCCGGGGTGGGAGTGATGATACTTCACGACCTTGAGTCCCAGCACCGTCCCGATCGCCGCGCCGCCCAGGACATCGCTTGCCCAATGCCTGTTGTTGTACATGCGTGAGATTCCGACCAGTGTCGCGCCGGTGAAGGCGAGAGTTCCGACATACCACCTCGATTCCGGCCACCACATCTGGGTCTCCCTGCTCAGAGCCGCGGCGAACGCAAACGCCGCCGTGGTGTGCCCGGAAGGGAACGACTGATAATCGTCACCCGAGAATCCGCGGGCGATCTGGAAATCGTGGGGCCTGTCGATGTCCAAATGGGGCCGCGCGCGGCCCGCCACGATCTTGATGCCGTAGCTCAGCGCCGTGCTGAGAAGGACCGCCTCCGTACTGTGCAGCCCCAGATCCTGCACCCTCCGCTGATCATCGACGCGTCCGATGACATACAAGCCGAGTCCGATGACGACGGTTCCCGGTATTCCGAGGATCCTGAACGCGGTCGCGGAGTGTCCGAGGACGCGGTTCTCCTGCGCGCCCGGCTTCTGGAGCAGCTCCGCGAAATGAACATCCAGTGGCGCGACCGCCACGGTTCCAGCCGTGAAGCCGGCCAGAAGCAGTGCATCGCGTCCCCTGAACAGGGGCGAGCTGCCGGCGATGGTATCCTGCACCTGGGCTCCCGCCGAAGCAGCCACCAGCAGGCCGGTCAGCGAAGCGCGGGTCACCTTTTTCAACGGTTTCTCCAGTGCGAAGTGCTCCGCGAAGTATCCTTCCCGTGTAGCAATTGCAAATCGCCGACCCCTTGTCAACACCAACCCGAATCGCGATATCAATCGAATGCTGAATATCGACCTCACCGGTAAACGCGCACTCGTGGCGGGAGTTGCCGACGACGGGGGTTTCGGCTTCGCGATCGCGAGGTCACTGGCCGAAGCGGGAGCCAGCATTTGCGTGGGTACCTGGCCCCCGGCGCTCAATATCTTCACGAACCTCCTCGAGCGCGGCAAAATGGACGAATCGCGCGCGCTCTCGAACGGAAAGCTGCTCGAGTTCGACAAGGTGTATCCGCTCGATGCGGCGTACGACACTCTTGCCGACGCGCCCGAAGACATCAGGACCAACAAGCGCTATCGCGAGACGGGAGACTTCAGCATCGATGGTCTCGCGCGGAAGATCGAGTCGGACTTCGGCAAGGACTCGCTCGACGTCGTCATCCACTCGCTGGCGAACGGACCCGAAGTGAAGAAGCCGCTGCTCGAGACCAGCCGCTCGGGCTACCTCACCGCTGTCAGTGTCAGCGCGTACTCTCTGGTCTCGATGGTATCGCGGCTTGGCCCGCTCGTCACGCGGGGAGGGTCGTTTCTCTCGCTCACCTACATGGCGAGCGAGAGAGTCATTCCGGGATACGGCGGCGGCATGTCGTCGGCGAAGGCGGCACTGGAGAGCGATACGCGGGTGCTGGCGTTCGAGGCGGGCCGCAGATACGGCATTCGCATCAACGCCATTTCCGCCGGACCCTGGGCTTCGCGGGCGGCGAGCGCGATCGGGATCATCGACAAAATGGTCGAGTACTGCGCCGAGAACTCACCGCTCACCGAGCCGCTTACGGCGGGCGAAGTCGGCAGCGTTGCCGCCTTTCTCTCGAGTCCTCTTGCCGCCGGCATCACCGGCACGACCGTCTATGTCGACAAGGGTTATCACACTATGGGGATGGCGCTCAAAGAGATTGTCTAAAGCCAGAGCTTGCCCAACTGATCACCACGTGGCTCGTTAGGGAATTTTTGTCGCGGCTGCCGCCCGCTCCCTCTCGATTCGCAGTCTGATTTCCCGAAGCTGCTCGACGGGCAGGTTGCCGGACAGCGTCAACGTCTTCCCTGTCGTCGCCTCCGTCCAGCTGATGGTGTTGGCAGGCGTAGCGAAAGCGGCACCTGTCGCGGCTCGACCATCCTCTGTCTTCGCGGCCGCAGCCTCACGCCGGGCAATTGCCGAATCAGTTCCGGTCCGGGAATCCGTCATCGGCGGCGCAGGCGAGGCCGCTGTGGCGGCTGCGACACGCGACGTACTGTTGCCCCTCAGTCTGATCTCGGGCTTCGCCGCGGTCCGTGAGCCGGCCACCGCGCCGGAAGGCTGCATTGGCTCGGGCTCTGTCAGCACTACCGTCTGCGTCGGAGTGATGCCGTAAGTCGTTCGCCGTACGCCCGCGGCCTGATCGACTCTCACGATTTGTAACGGCGTGACGTTGCTCTCAAGCGCCGCGACATTGCCGGCGGTTTGCGAGGACGCGGACGTGGGCGCTGCTGCGACGGGCGCGACCGTTCTACGCTCGACTCCCCCCACAACCCCACTCGCATTCCCAGCCGCTTGCCGGCGTTCCCCAGTCCGGGACAAATCCTTCTCCGCCGCAATGGGTGGTCTGTTCGCGCTCGCCGCTGACGGAGGGGGCGACGTCTGAGCGACCGCAGCTGCATCCGATTGTGGCGCCGAACCGCCGGAACCTGGCGCTGGCTCAGTATTCTCCGGCCGGGCAGCCGAAACCGCCGTCGCGATCGCCGGCTCTTCCGAGCTGGTGGCCACGCTGGCATCCGGACCACCCTCGCGCATCACCACGAGGCTGCCCCCTGCCACGACCAGCACCGTAGCCGCGGCACGCCAGAACACGCGCAGGTCCCGCTTGCGCTCCGGTATAGCCGGCAGCACGCCGCGCGGGACATCGTCGAGCGCGGTCAGTATGCGCGAGGACGCCGCGATGAATCCTCTCGCTTCGGCTACGGCCGCGGCGCAGGACTGACACGTGGCGACATGCGACTCCAGACTCGCTGCTTCTTCCGCCGGCAGCGCGCCGTCGAGCCACGAATGAATTGTTCCCTCATCAGGATGCTGCATTCTTCTCCCTCTCTTCTCTGCTCTTCTGCAAAGCCTCGTAGCTCTCGACCAGGCGGCGGCGGGCACGTGACAACGTGGTGCCGACCGAACCCGGCGAGAGCTCGAGAGCTTCGGCGATCTCGCCATAGTCCAGCCCCTCTTCCCGCATCAGCAGCGCCAGCCTGTCACGCTCGGCGAGCCCATCCACGGCTTTGCGTGCCATTGCCGCTTCCTGAGCCCGCTCGAGCGTGGTCTCGTGCGGCTCGCTGACGGCGTCCTTCTCCTCTTCAGCGAGCAGGGCGAGATGTTTCCTGCGTCTCATGTCCTTCCGTGCCTCATCTCTTACAAGGTTCGTCGCCACTGCGAACAGCCATGCCCGCTCGTTCTCGATCGAGGTCTGACGCAGCGCGCGTACGAATGTCTCCTGCGCGACCTCTTCCGCCCAGTCGCGATCTCCCAGCCTTCGCGTCAGGTAACGCACGAGTGCGGCGTTGTACGTTCGGAAGAGGCGCTCTACGTCCGTCACCGAATCACCAGCGGTCTCTCAGCAGGGACAGGTCGCGGTCGCTCAGCTGCTCTTTTCCATCAGGCGTGAGCTCGATCGCCATCGATCTCCCGGCGATTATCAGGCGTTCGCTGAAGGCGAATGCCTCGCGCAGCTCCGGCATTGCGTCTATCAGCCTGAAGTACGCATCGGAGAATGCCTTCACGCGCAGCACCGGCGCATCCTTCCTGAAGCTCGCATCGGTCCACACGTTTTCGCGCAGCACCATGGTGCGGTTGCCGAGGCGACGGACCCTTGCCTCGTCACGCGGACCGCTCGCCGCATCGACCGCCGCCATGTTCGTCGCCGCCCGTTGTGCGGAGGCGGTCTTGGCGGCCTCGAAACGCTGCTCCGCGACGGGAGCCGCCGAAGAAGGCGCGCTGGCCGTAGCGCCGGCCACACGGTTGTTGCCCCGCAGGATTATGCGCCGCGCGTCGCCAACCTGCGGGTTCATGCCCGGTTCGAGAACGAGATACGACGAGAATTCGGTTGGAATTCCGTAACGCTCTCCCAGCTCGCGGATCTCGGCGTCCAGCTCCCTCGAGCCGCCGTGTTTCCGCTTTTCCGCGCTCAGATATCCGATACGCTGGGTCGCCCAGAGCCGCGCCACGAACGGGTTCTCGCGTGAGCGTTCCGGAAATCTCACCCGCGTACCCCAGGTCACCGGGCCGTTCGACGTCTGTCCCTCGAAGCGCAACACCGCATCTCCGCTCCCATCGTACCGGGCCAGGATCACGAGATCCTCTCCCGCAAATATGTCAGCGGGGGCCGACGGGTGCATCTTGCGCAGCCGCACTCCATCGGCGCGTACACGAACGTCCGTCACCAGCGGATTCGTCAGACGGCTGGCGACTATTCCCACAGCGCGCTCCACTGATTCGTCCGGCCGCACGAAGGTGGCCGTGCCGCGGCCTTCCAGCGCGAGCTGCTCGATCAGCGCGACATTGAGATCGGACCCGACTCCGAATGTGAACACTCTCCGCGAGCCGCGCCGTCTTGCCACCGATGAGGCGATCGCGTCCGCATCGCGCTCACCGACCGTCGGCAGACCATCCGTCAGAAAAAGCACGATGGGAAGACGGCCGGACTGCTGCGGAAGCGACAGGGCCTCTTCCAGCGCACCCGAGATATTCGTCGATCCCTGTGCCTCCAGATCGTCGAGATAACGCTCGGCTGATCGGATGTTCTCCCGCGTAGCGTGGGAAAAGTCGTCTCGGAAGGTTCGGACATCACTGGAGAAATCGATCAGCCTGAACCGGTCGATGGCCGACAGCGACCGCAGGAACTGCTTTCCCGCCGCGCGTGCCTGCTGGATCTTTTCGCCGCTCATCGAGCCTGAAACATCGATGACGAAAGTCAGATCGCGAGGCACCGCGCGAGGCGCGATCGCCGGTGGGGAAAGTGTGATCAGCGCGAAGCCATCGTCGTTGCCCGGCGCATTGGCGAGCAACGATATGGCCGCCGCAGTGGATTTCCGGAACGGAATGAGGATAGTGATCTCGCCCCACGCGTCTCGGACCTCGACGCGACGCACAGAGCCCCGGAATTCCGACGCCATTAGAGCGGGGCGGTATGTTGCGTACTCCCGCTCCAGCGAGTGGGTCGGGGAATACGCGGACCCGTATGCAGGCTCATCGGGGTAGATCAGCATCAGGGAGGTTTTCCCTTCGGGCTGCCGACTCGCTTCCCGAGGTGTGTTTCTCAGACCACGGAAGTAGTCCACGCGCAGGGCGTCGCCCTCTCTCGGCGCGACGACGTGGAAGCGGAGTACCACTTTCTTCTCTTCACCCGGCGCGATGGGGAATATCCGCGCACGGAACAATCCGTACCCCATCCATTCCAGAAGCGCCGGATCGCGCTGGCTGCGTACGATCTCTTCATAGATATTGCGCGCGCGGTCGGCGCTCATCGTCTCGCCGGCGACCATTTCGCCGTTGATCGACAGCTTGAGATCCTGGAACGCGGCTCCTTTGGGGAGCGGGAACATGTAATCCGCCTCTCCGACCCTCGAGCCGCGATTCACGAATGTCTCGGTGATCTCGTATCGCAGCACACGGTCGGCAAGCTCCACCCGGACATCGCTGGTCCTCCGAAAAACGTCCGGCGACTGCAGTCCGCACATTGGCATAACGCACCTTGTGCCGGGCTGGCACGGCGGAGGAGCAGGGCACGGCCATGGGCGCGGGGGCGGACCAGGCCGCACTATCTGCGCGGAGGCTGGAACGGCAAGGCAGAAAGCGGCGATAAGAAGAATCGGGCGCATCGGTCACCAGTAGAAAAGGGTCTACTGTGAGACGCCGCTCAGCCGATTACCTGCACACCCCTTATTGGCGGGGCCTCCTGGCGCGCCTTTTCACCGTACCCTTCCGCTCGTCGATCCGTACGGCCAGCAGACGCCGGTCGGCCCGCTGCATCGTCAGCTCGAAAGGCTCCCCCGTCCGCCGGGCCGCCCACCCCATGGAGAACTGGGCCGGAGCCGAAGCGGCGGCCGCGGATCTCAGGCGGCTGGCTACCTGTTTCGTCTGTTCCTCACCGGCATCGCAGAGCACGACCAGAAATTCATCGCCGCCGATCCGGACTACTGCTTCCTCCGCGCGGACGTGGCGCATCAGATAGCGCGCCATCTTGACGAGTACGCTGTCGCCCTCCGAGTGACCGTACGTGTCGTTGAACTGCTTGAAGTGGTCGATATCCATATAGATGCAGCCCCATTCGCTGTCAGGAACCGAATCGCACTTTCGAACCAGTGTGTTCAGGTATCGTCGGTTGTAGCACCCGGTGAGCGGGTCGCGGATGCTGAGCTCCTGCAGCTGCGTCTGCAGATCCTTGCGGTGGGTGATGTCCACCATTATTCCGTGGCAGAACTTCTCGCCCGATTTCGGGTCGATGGTCAGATACGCGCTGTCGACGACCGTCCGCACCTCTCCATCGGGCCGGGTGAGCTGAAGCTCGACGTCGCGAATGGATCCGATGCGCTCGAGCAGCGCCATCTCCCGGGCGCGGAGCTCCGGCTTCAGGAAATCGCTGGTGTGGAATCCCTTCAGCTCCTGGAGCGAGCGCGCCCCGAACATTTCGAGGAAGGCCGGATTCGCATCGATGATCTTCCCGTCGAGTGTCGCGATGTACATCCCTTCCTGGAGCCGCATCGCCATCTCGCTGAGGGTGGCGGGATCGCTCAGGCTGGGAACACGGGAGGGTGTCTTCGAGGCTCGGGGTCGCCTCACGTTGTTGCGTCAGAAATACGGCACATCCGTTGCTTCTGCTGATAGCCTCGGTAACCGGAGATATTATGGCACCCAGAAAAGAACGTGGACAGAGCGGAAAAACTCCTTCCCGGCAGGGCGACGGTGACCCCGGCACGCGCTCGGGTCAGCCGAATCCGGAGGACGTCCCGTCGCATCCAACCGAGCACAAGAGTGGTTACGGTGGCGAAGGCGGGGCTCCGCGGACGAGCACAGACAAGCGCGAGACACCCAGGAAGGGATAGCAGGACGTGGGCCGGGGGAGCTTCCGTACCGCCGGGATCCATCACGTCACCGGCATCGCAAGCGATCCGCAGCGAAACCTTGATTTTTACGCCGGCATCCTCGGTCTGCGCCTCGTCAAGCGCACCGTCAATTTCGACGACCCTACCACATATCACTTTTATTTCGGTGATGATCTCGGGCGCCCGGGCAGTATCCTCACCTTCTTTCCCTGGCCTGATGCACGGCGTGGGCGACAGGGCGGCGGTCAGATTGCGGTAACCTCCTTCGTCATTCGCCCGAGCTCGGTAGGATTCTGGATCGAGCGGATGATCAGGAAGCAGGTGGAGTTCGCGCAGCCCGTCGCCCGTTACGAGGACGAGCGCGTGATCGCATTCAAGGACCACGATGGACTGATGGGCGAGCTCGTTGCTCATCCAGGCGCGGACGCGCTCGCGGGCCGGGCGGGAGCGGGAATTCCCGCCGAGCACTCGATCCGGGGACTTTACTCGGTCACGCTCTGGCTGGATGTATGTGAGCTCACCGGTCAGCTGCTCACCAGCACGCTTGGGTTCCGGCTCGTTCGCGAGCAGGGCAGCATTTATCGCTACGCGACCGGAGACGGGGGGCCGGGGTCCATCGTCGATCTGCGGTGTGTGCCCGGAATCTGGAGCGGCACAATGGGGGCGGGAACGATTCACCACGTCGCGTTCCGCGCGACTGACGACGAGGAGCAGCTGCGGGTTCGCAGCGAGCTGACATCGCTCGGTCATAACGTCACCCCTCAGATGGATCGCGATTATTTCAGGTCCGTCTACTTTCGGGAGCCGGGGGGCGTCCTGTTCGAGATCGCCACCGACGGTCCCGGCTTTTCGCTCGACGAGCCCGCGGATTCGCTCGGACGCGCGCTCAAGCTGCCGGCGTGGCTGGAGATGCGGCGCTTCGAGATAGAGGCACTGCTTCCCAACATCCACGAGCCGATCGATCTGCATGGTCCCAACGCATGAGCGGCGGATTGGGATTCATTCATCGCTTCCGGCCGGGGACACCGGGCGTGCCGGATACCATCCTGGCACTGCACGGAACCGGAGGAAACGAGGACGACCTCATCGGCATCGCGCAGACCATGGCGCCCGGAGCGGCTGTTATCAGTCCACGCGGCAAGGTGCTCGAGGCTGGAGCGCCAAGGTTTTTTCGCCGGCTGGCGGAGGGGGTCTTCGATCCTGCCGAAGTCCGCTCGCGCGGCGAGGAGCTTGCGACGTTCGTCCGCGCCGCGGTCGCACAGTATGACCTCGACCCGGCTCTCGTGTTCGCGCTTGGTTATTCGAACGGCGCCAACATCGCCTCGACTGTAATGCTGGTCGATCCCGGCCTCATTCGCGCCGCAGTCCTGCTTCGTCCAATGCTGGTCTTCGAGCCCGACGAGAAGGCGGATCTCACCGGGAAATCGGCTCTCCTTTCCGCCGGTCGCGTAGACCCGATCGTTTCGATGGAGAGTGTCGAGAAGCTCGCTCACCTCCTGGAAGAACGCGGCGCCGACGTGACCGTGAAGTGGCAGCTGGGCGGGCACAATCTCGTCCCCGGTGAAATCAAGGAAGCCGGTGACTGGGTCGCCCTGCGGCGTGCGAGGGGATGAGCTAGCTTCCAGTCGGGACACCCTAAAATTCCAGTGTGGATTTCTTCTTTCCTGCTCGCATAGCCTGATGTCCGAGATCGCAGACACCACTGCCGCTCCACGATCGGCTCCAGCTTCCCCGCCGACGCAGTCCCCGTCGGGCCGCTCACTGGAAGACCTGTGCATCAATGCCATCAGAGTTCTTTCCATGGATGCGGTCCAGAAGGCCGACTCGGGTCATCCGGGAACACCGATGGCGCTCGCCCCA
>Ga0136617_10000941_pt1 | contig 25493 bp, 20 predicted proteins | sample AntDrymUQ3222106_2_FD_129672 | JGI IMG/M metagenome (GOLD analysis project Ga0136617, IMG submission 129672) | Polar desert sand microbial communities from Dry Valleys, Antarctica - metaG UQ322 (21.06) | ecosystem: Environmental > Terrestrial > Soil > Desert | place: Antarctica: Dry Valley...
CGTCTTGGTGGCGGCCTTCTCGAAGTTCCCCACCCGCTTGATGAAGGACGCGAGGCCGGTGCTCTCCACAAAGGCGTAGGCCCGGATCATGGCCTCGGCCGTGAGGGCCGTCATCCACGAAGACGCGACCCAGCCCGTGCCGTCCCCGTGCTGCGTCCCCTGATGGTAGAGCCCGCCGTCGACATACCCGGAGGGGATCGCTCCTCCGGCGCCGTTTTGATGCCAGATGAAATCGCCCGTCTGGCTGGTGATGTTGTTCTTGTAGCTGGCATCCCCGAACACCTCGTACGCGACCGTGTTCGCGAGCAGGCGGAAGGCGGTGTGACGCTCGGTCCAGGTCCCCAGGGCCGCGCTCCAGCGCGTGGGCTCATCGTTGGTCTCGTGGGCGGTGACGACCCAGCGGATGTGAGGCAGGACCGCGTCGTCCCCGGTGAGCCAGTGCGTGTAGGCAAGGCACTCGTCGTAGCTGTACATCGCCCCGTTCCCGCCGGCCCAGGTGTTCGGGTCCGGCGTCTTCAGCTTGAAGAGTCCGATGGCGCGGGCCGGCGTGGTGGTGTCCGGCCACAGGCGATCCTTGTAGAACTGCGCGGCGCGAACCGCCTCGCGGAGCGGACCCAGAAAGCCGCTCCGCATGTAGAGGACGTACATGGCCGAGGAGCGGTCGTAGAGCCAGGGGTCGTACCCGGTCTTGTAGGGGCACAGATTGGCCGTGGTCACGGCCGGATCGTCCTTGTTGACGATGCTGAAGAAGTTGTTCTTGGAGGCATGATCCTGCTCGACGAATCCGGTCCAGTGCTCGGTCGCGTCCATGACGGTCGGAGACGAGCGGGTTTCGGTCACGGTCCCGTCGAGCGGGTTCATCTGTCCCGGGCGCAGCAGCCCCTTGCTGAGATGGGCCTTGGGCAGGACCGCGTAGACGTCCGGCTCGAAGACGTTGTCCGCCGCCAGGAACGTGCCTGAGGTCACGAGATGCCAGGCGTTGCGCGGGTTGGTGAACGTGGCGATGTTCTGCGTGCGGTTCGTCACCCCCCACTCCACCGTGATCGTCTCGGAACCCGGATAGACGACGGAGAAGGTGTAGTTGACCTGGATCCGGGCCACCCGCACCGACTGGCCGTCGATGCTCGTATTGGTGACGTGTCGCCAGGGGGTGAGCTGGGCGACGTAGGCGGGGATCTCGGTGGCGCCCTTGAAGACGCGGACCTTGGCGAGCCCGGCCGCGGTCATGGAGCCGCGCGTGAAAGGCACACCGAAAGTGACGAGCTTCGTCGCACCGCTGCTGACGTTCTCCATCGGATACAGCTTCACGACCATGGTGCCGGTGGTCTCCAGCGGCGCATGGAAGGGTGCTGCGGCGTGGCTCCAACGCGCCCCGCACGCCAGCATGGACAGGACCGCCAACACGACCCGCAGTTGAAATCGAGAGTGCATATCGTCCCCCCTCCGACCGGCAGCTGCTTTCCGCCAGGAGATCCAAAAAGTAAGCTGACCGGGTCCCTTGACCACTATGACAAAGAAAACGAAAGCTTTGTCAAGCCCATTGTTCTTTCGTTTACTTGCCGTCGGCCATGTAGCCGGTCGTAGACGCAAACGGGGGGCAGCCTGGCCGCGACGGATGCGGCTTCGCGGTCCCCCGCCCGCATGGTTGACGGCCGGGGCCGCAATCTCTACCCTGTTTCACCCCCGGCGCTCACTTGAATACCCCCGAATCCGTCACGGAGCTGCTCCAGGCCTGGGGCCACGGCGACCAGGACGCGGGCCGGCGCCTCGTCCCACTCGTCTACAAGGACCTGCGGCGGCGCGCAGCTTCTTTCCTGCGCCGCGAGTCGCCGGGACACATCCTCCAGCCCACGGCGCTCGTCCACGAAACGTATCTGAGGATGGTCGATCAGAAGGTGGACTGGCGAAACCGCTCGCAGTTCTTCGGAGTCGCCTCCCAGATGATGCGTCGCATCCTCGTGGACCACGCCCGGGGGCGACACGCCGCCAAACGGCACGGAATGCATGTCGCCCTCGATGAAGGGCTTCGCCTTCCCCAACGGCACATCGACCTCGTGCGCCTCGACGATGCACTCACCGAGCTGGCGGCGCTGGATGCGCGACAGGCCAGGATCGTCGAGCTACGGTTCTTCGGGGGACTGACCTTCGAGGAAGTGGCAGAGATGCTCGGCGTCTCCACGGCCACCGTCAAGCGCGACTGGGCGGCGGCCCGGGCGTGGCTGTTCGCCCGCCTCGAGGAATCCTGAGCTCCCTTTCCTCCGTAGGCATGACGCCCGCGCGCTGGCGTCGCCTCATCGACGCCTTTCACGCGTCGCTCGAGCGCCCGCCCGAAGAGCGGGACGTTTTCCTGGCCGAGACCTGCGGCGCCGATGCGGAGCTGCGCGCAGCCCTGGACCGGATGCTGGCGGCGCATGAGCAGGCGGGGGACTTCCTCGATACGCCGGCCGGCGGCCCCCCGGACCGGCTCGCAGGGATGGGGAAGACGCTCGGACACTACGAGCTGGGCGCGTGCCTTGGAATCGGGGGCATGGGACACGTGTACCAGGCCTACGATTCGGAGCTGCGCCGCACCGTCGCCATCAAGTTCATGACGAGCCGCGACCCGAGCGCGCAGGAGCGGCTGCGGCGCGAAGCGCGGCACGCATCCGGGCTCAACCACCCCAACATCTGCATCATCCACCACATCGGCGACGCCGAAGGCCACGCGTACATCGTGATGGAGCACCTCACCGGACGGCCGCTCTGCGAGGTCATCCCGTCGGACGGGCTTTCACTCGAAACCGCCCTGTCGTACGCGCGTCAGGTCGCCGACGCGGTCGCCCACGCCCACGAGCGCGGCATCGTCCACCGCGACATCAAGTCGTCGAACGTGATGGTCGGCGTAGACGGCCACGTGAAAGTCCTCGATTTCGGGATCTCCCGTCGCATGGGCGATGCCTTCGCCACGAAGGGCGCGCGCACGGGCACCGCCACCTCGGCGGACGACGCCGCGGTCGTCGGAACCCTCGGTTACATGGCGCCGGAGCTCCTGCGCGGCCAGCCCGCGTCCCCCCGCAGTGACGTGTGGGCGATGGGCGTCCTGCTCAGTGAAATGCTCACCGGCCACCGGCCGTTCGCGGGCGACACGCCGTTCGAGCTGACTTCCGCGATCCTCGAAAACCGGCGTGGCCCGCTCCCGTCCGGGATCCCCGGGCCCCTCGCCGCAATCGTGGGGCGCTGCCTGTCCGAGGACGCGTCGCGGCGTCCGGCCACCGCCGCCTTGGTCAAGGACGCGCTCGCGGCGCCGGTCCTGGACATCCCGTTGCCGCGTCAGGGCGCGATGGGCGTGCGTGACCGTGCATTCGGGTGGGCGGGCGCGATGGTCGCGCTCCTGTTCGTGGCCGGCGCCGTCTGGACGGCACGCGAGGCGCCTGCCATCGCTCCCGGCGCTCCTCGCTCGATCGCGGTGCTCCCGTTCCAGAGCTTCGGAGGGAGCACGGAGGACGATTACTTCCTCGACGGGATGACCGAGTCCCTGATCACCGACCTCGCGAAGAGGAAGGACCTGCTGGTCATCGGGCGCAACAGCGTGTTCCAGTACAAGGGCGAGGCGGTGGACGTCCGGCAGGTAGGACAGGAGCTCGGAGTCCGCTATGTGCTCGAAGGGAGCGTGCAGCGGTCGGGCGATCGGCTGCGCCTCAACGCGCAGCTCATCGACACCGTGACGGGTTACCACCTCTGGGCGGACCGATATGACCGGGACGCCGACGACGTCTTCGCCCTGCAGGACGACATCTCCCGCAAGATCGCGATGGCGCTCGAGGTCGCGCTCGACCCCGGGGACACGAAGCCGCCGACACGCAACATCGAGGCGTATGACGCCTATCTCCAGGGCGTGTACTTGACCTGGCAAGACAGTCCCTCGAGCAACGAGAGGGCGATCCCGCTGCTCGAAAAGGCCGTCGCGCTGGATCCCGGCTTCGCCCTCGCCCACGCCGCCATGGCCGCGAACTACCGCCAGATCTTCCACAACTTCGACCCAACGCGGCACTGGGAGGAGAAAGCGCACGTCGCCTTGCAGAAGGCGCTCGCCCTCGAGCCCGACCTTCCGGAGGCCCATCACACGCGGGGGATGCTGACCTGGACGCTTTCCAATGGCTTTCCGCACGAGGCGGCCATCCAGGACATCCGCCGCGCGATCGCGGGCAAACCCTCTCTGGGCGAGGCGCACCGCCAGCTCTGCAACATCTACGCGCACATCGGGCTGCTCGACGAGGCACTCGCGGAGTGCGACGCCGCGCGCCGCATCGATCCCACGGCGGTGATGGTCCGCAGCGCTACCGGCATGGCCCTCCTTCACCAGAACCGCTACGGCGACCTTCTCGCGCTGCGCGAGAAGAATCCGGAGATGTACACGCCATGGCTGTGGGGTCCGGCGTTGATGGCTCTGGGCCGGGAGCGCGAGGCCCGCGAGATGGTGGAGGCGGCCATCGTGAAGCGGCCACAGGACTCCGGGCTCCACGGACTGAACGCGCTCCTCCTTGCCCGCGCGGGCGAGAACGTCAGGGCGCAGGAGATGATCGGCCGCTCGCTCGACCTGGGAAAGGGACTCGGCCACATCCACCACACACAGCACCTGGTCGGCGCGGCCTACGCCGCCATGGGACGAAAGGCGGACGCGCTCGACTGGCTGGAGCGGGCCTCGGCGGAGGGCTTTCCCTGCTTCCCGTACTTCGAGAAGGACCCGTTCCTCGACCCGCTGCGCGACGATCCGCGCTTCCAGCGCTGGCTCCGCGGAGTGAAGGAGCAGTGGCAGGAGCTGCGGCGCGCACTGGCCTGACGCTGCTCGTCGACAGGCCTAACAGGTGATCGTGGGGTTCCATGGATGCATGATCCCGTTCGGATTGGTGCTGTGCAGCCAGACGTGGAGCTCGTAGTGGTCGATCTCGGGGCCCCCGGCGACGAAGGTGTGGCGGCTCAAGGGAAGCGGTTCGCCGAAGACGGTCGGGGGTGCGCCGCCGGGGTGAGCGCGATCCCATGCCGCCTTGAAGACCAGATATTCGACCCCGACCAGACGCATGCTGCCGTCGGGGCGCTTCTCGAACAGGAGCATCTCGGGGCGGTTCGGATCGATGACCGGATCGCCGGCCCCGGGATCCGCGGGGCTGCCGCGCAGGCCCGTGTTCACGAGGTGATAGCCCATCTTTCCCTGCGGGTCAGAGGCGCAGGTCGCGTTCGCCGCCATGGGGTCGGGCGACCACACCGTATAACCCGCGGCCGCAGCGGTGGCGAGGTTCTGGAACGGCGCCGTCGAGCGGCGGACGGCCTCGAGCGCATCATCAACCGGTGTCGTGGGCGACGTTCCGCTGTCGCAACCCCCGAGCACCAGCACGGCAATACCGGCGGCGGTGAGACCGGCGGCGAGCCGGGCCGTCATTCTCGATCCTTCGTTCATGGTCATGGCGGACTCCTTTCCAGGAGACGCGCAGGAGCCGGCTCGTTTCGGGTCACGGAGATTTCGAGGGGGACCGATGCGGAGAAGATCACGCCCCTGCTGGCGGTAGGCCCCTCCGGTGTGAGAATGGCCGGCGTGAGCCCACGGCGCCCGCCGGCCGTTCTCCTTCTCGCCGGCTGTCTCCATTCCGCTTGCGGCTCGTCGAGCTCACTCACGGCTCCCGGCACGGCCACGCCCGCCCCGAGCGGCTCCTACTTTCCCCGGGCCGCGGCCTGGACGCAGGACGTCTCGCGCTCCCCCGTCGATCCGGAATCGGCGATGGTCATCCAGTGGCTCGACGGCGCGGGGTGGGGCCTCGGGCGCATGCAGATCGACTTCTCGATCGAGGTCCTCGACGCGCCGGCGGGGACGCCGGCCCGCTCCTTCCAGCCGACCGAGGACCATTTCCGCCCCGACTGCGACCTGGATCCCGTCCCCGTCCCGGCGGGCGGCGCGCTGGAGGGCGAGCAGGGATACGAGTGCCGGAGTGACGGCGACTGCCACCTGATCGTGGTCGACCGCGCGCGGGCCCGGCTGTTCGAGATGTGGCGGGCCGAAATCCGCGGCAGCGATTTCCGCGGCGGCTGCCTGGCCGTGTGGGACCTCGCGCGGGTCTACCCGCCCTCGGGGCGCGGCGAGCAGTGCACGAGCGCCGACGCCGCCGGCTATCCGATTGCGCCGCTTCTGTTCACCGCCGACGAAGTAGCGTCGGGAACGATCGACCACGCGATCCGCTTCATCCTTCCCAACGCGCGGATCCGGCGCGGCGAATATGTGCACCCCGCGACGCATGGGACGCCCGCCGCTTCCGGCCCCGCGCAAGCGCCGCCCTACGGCGCGCGGCTGCGGCTACGCGCGGACTACCCGGTGGGCACGCTGTCCGCGGGGGCGGCGGTGGTGGCGCGCGCGCTGCAGACGTACGGCATGCTGCTCGCCGACGGCGGACAGGTGACGCTCACCGCGCAGTCCGACCGCTTCACGCAGGCGAAGTGGGCGGGGCGCCTCGGCCCGCGCGACCTCGACGCCCTCCGGCCGCGGGACTTCGAGATGGTGGCCGCCGGCGCGCGCATTCCGCTCACCCTCGACTGCGTGCGCAACCGCTAAATCGGGTCCCTCGCCGGGCCGGCCGCCGTGTCTCGAAGAAGGGGCGCGCCGTCTCCGCGGACCTGGAGGACGTCGAGGCGTCGTACGTACATTTTCACCGTACCATACGTATATGAGCAAGCTGACCCTGAGCGTCGACGGCGCGGTCGTGGTGCGGGCCAAGCGGTACGCAAGCAAGCGCGGCACGTCTGTCTCCCGCCTCGTCGAGGAGTACCTGGAGATGCTCCCGGAGCCGCGATCGGACTCCCGCCAACCGGTCACGCCCGTCCTCCGCGGCCTTCGTGCGGAGCTGAAGGGGGTTTCCGCCGATGTGGCCGACTACCGCCGCTATCTCGAGCGCAAATACCGATGAGGCGACTCCTGATCGACGTCAACGTCGTCCTCGATGCGCTCCTCGCGAGGCCCCGCTATTCGGATGCCGCGTCCCGGCTCTGGGTCGCGGTGGAATCGAAGCGAGTCGAGGCTCTGGTCCCGGCGCACGGCGTGACCACGCTCTTCTATCTGATCGGACGCGCGCGAGGCGCGGCCGCTGCGCGTCGCACGCTCGCCGGAGTGATCGGCGTGTTCGGGGTGGCGGCGGTCGACGAGTCCGTCATCCGTCGGGCGCTCGCCCTCGATTGGCGGGACTTCGAGGACGCCGTCTGCGCGGCGGCGGCGGAAGCGTCCGGGTGCGACGGCATCGTCACCCACGACTCGACAGGCTTCCGCGGCTGCGCGCTTCCCGTCCTGTCCGCAGAGACGGCGGTCGCCCTCATGGGAGGGACACCGCCCGACCGCGTCGGCGAAGGGCCGACTACCAGGGCCCGGGCGGCGGCGGCACCTCGCGGGCGAGGTCGAAATCGACGCGGAACCTCCGGCCCTGCTCCTCCCGCCGCAGGGCGTAGCTGAACGTCTTTCCCGGCTCGAGCGCCATGGTCCAGACGTTCTCCGCCGCGGCCGGGATCAGCGCGGCGGTGTGCGCGTCGGCGAAGAAATCGCGCCGCAGCGCATGGTCCGATCCGCGCGTGTCACCGCCGTACTGCGTGATCCGGTCCTCGCTGCCGTCCTGGTGGCGGTGGTCGTGCTTCAGGCGCAGCTCCGCTCCCGCGGGGGTGATCACCCACGTGCGCGAGCGGTCGGCGCCAACGTGGAACGGGATCCGAAGCTCGGCCGGCGCGCACGTCCGCACGTGCATCACCAGCCGCTCCTTGCGGATCGCCTCGTCCGCAGGCTCGGTGCCTTCCACCATCCGGCCCTCGAAGGCCTTGCCGCACAGCGCAGAGAGCCCGGCAAGGAAGGGATCGGCCGGCGGTTCGCCGCGCGCGGCGCCCGGCGCCTGCTCGATCGCGTAGAGGTGCCTGCGCCCGCGCAGGTAAAGCGCGCCGTCCACCATCGCCGGCGAGGCGTCGAACCCGTCGTCGAGGGTGTTCACGGCCAGCACCTTCAACGTCGGGCCGGCCTCGAGCACCGCGGCCGCGCCGGCGCGGTCGAAGATGTAGACCCGGCCGTCCGCCGCCACCGGCGAGGCGTACACGTTTTCCAGCGTGGCGACGCGCTCGGTGAAGTGCTTCTCGCCCGTCTTTGCGTCGAGGCGGGTCAGGATCCCGGAGTTGCCCTTCAGGAAGTACAGCCCCCCGCGGTACAGCAGCGGCGACGGGACGTACGGCGTGTCCTTGTCGTAGCGCCAGGCGATCGCGGTGCCGGTGGCGAGGTCGCCCTTCGCCTCCGCCAGCTTCACGGCCATGAGGGCGTTCCCGCGGAAACCGGCGGTCAGGTAGACGAGTCCATCTCCGTGGACGGGCGTCGGGATGGTGTTGGGCGTGAGCCCCGCGGCGTCCCACAGGAGGGCGCCGTTCCCGAGGTCGTAGGCCCGCACGCGGTTGCTGGCGGCGGTGACGACCTGTGGCTTGCCGCCCGGGACCACCAGCGGCGTCGCCCACGTCGTCTGCTCTTCGCGCGGAGTGCGCCACAGCTCGCGGCCGGTCCGCGCGTCAAAGGCGGCCAGGAACGAATCCCCATCGTGGTCCCACGTCACCACCAGGCGGCCGGCAAAAACGGCCGGCGACGCGCCTTCGCCGAAGCCCATCTTCACCGTCATGTCTCCGAGGTCCTTCTGCCAGACGATCCGCCCCTCCATGTCGAGGGCGTAGAGTCCCCGCGACCCGAAGAAGGCGTAGATGCGCTCGCCGTCCGTCACCGCGGAACCGGACGCGAACGTCCCGTCCTTGTGAGTGCCCTCGTGCGGGAACTCCTCGCGCACGGTCCGCCGCCAGCGCAGACGGCCGTCCGCGCGCTGGTAGGCAAGCACCTCGAAGGCCTGCGCGCTCCCGGGCGCGCTCACCGCGGGATGGTTGAAACCCTCGGGCTTCGGGGTCGCGGCTGGCCGCGGCAGCGCCTTCGTGACCGGCGTGGCGGTGGTGACGATGACGAGGTCGCGCCAGACCACGGGCGAGCTGGACCCGAGGCCCGGCACCTCGACCTTGAAGCGCACGTTCTTCGTCTCGCTCCATTCGAGCGGGGGACGCGCGTGCGGGGCGGCGCCGGTGCAAAGCGGCCCGCGCCACTGCGGCCAGAAGCGCTCGCTGTCGGGCGGCTCGGCGGCGGACGCCGGGGCGGCGAGGGCCGCGAGGGCCGCGAGGAGGAGCAGGGCAGTTGATCTCATGTCGAAACCTCCGGCGGACGCTCTACGGGCGGCCTGGGACCTTGCGGCGCTGCGCGAGGAGCCAGGTCGGAAGCTCGGGCTCCGCGAAGGCCCTGTCCCACGAGTTGTGGGCGACGCCTTCGTACTCGTCGAACCGTGGCTTCGCCCCCGCCGCCTTCAGCGCGGCCACGATGCGGCGCGACTCGGTGACGGGCACGGTCGCGTCGTCGGCGCCGTGGAACAGCCAGGCCGGGATGTGCTTTACGCGCGCCGCGGTGGCCGCGTAGGGATCGCCGGCCTGCAGGGTCGGGGGCAGCTGCGCGAGGCGCGCGCGCGTGCGCTCGGGGGGGACGATCCCCCCGGCCACCGACACGATCGCCGCGTAGCGGTCGGGGTTCTCGAAGGCAAGCACCCACGACCCGTACGCCCCCAGCGACAGCCCGGCGAGGTAGATCCGATCGGGATCGCCGCGGAATTCCGCGATCGTCTGGTCGAGCGCGGCCGTCGCCGCCCGCGCGAGATCGCCGAGCCATACCTGGCCGCGAGGCGCCTGCGGGAAGACCGCGATCGCCGGGAATCGCTCCGGGTGGGTGCGGAGGACGCGGCCGAGCCCGACCTCGGTCTGCTGCACGCCGTCGGTGCCCGACTCGCCGGCGCCGTGCAGGAACAGGATGACGGGCCACGACCGCCGCGTATCGAATCCGGGCGGCACGTACACCTTGTAGGCGTGGGTGGCCTCGCCGATCCGCACCGTGCGCTCGAGGAACCCCGACTTCTGCTCCTGCGCCGTGCCCGCGGCCGCCATGACCAGCGTCAGGGCCGCCACCATCGCCGCCGCTCGCTCCATCCTCGTATCATAGGACCTTGCTGCGGCACGCCGCCGCTTCCAGTCCAGGAGGTCATCCATGCGCCATCGCGCCCTCATCCTCACGTCCGTCATCGCCGCCGGCCTCGGCCTCGCCTCTTCCGCCGACGCCCAGATGAACCCGCGCGGCGAAGCCAGGGTCACTCTGGCCGGAAAGCCCATCGTCGTGGACTACGGGCGGCCGAGCCTGAAGGGACGCGACATGCTGGGCAAGGCCGCCGTCGGCGACGAATGGCGGATGGGCGCAGACGGCGCGACCACGCTCGATACCCCGATGACCCTCACTTTTGGGTCGGCCGCCGTCGCCCCCGGCGAGTACGTCCTGAAGGCGAAGAAGGTATCGGCCACCGATTGGGCGCTGAAGCTGGAGAAGGACGGAAAGACCGCGGCCGAAGTGCCCCTGATCGCGAGCACGCTCGACAACAGCGTGGAAGTGTTCACCATCGACCTCGCCGACGAGAAGGGCGAGGGCGTGTTCCGCATGTCGTGGGGGACCCGGGCGCTCTCCGCGCGCTTCACCGCGAAGTAGAGGCGGCGCTCCTACCGCGACTTCACCTCGGTCCATAGCCGGTCATAAAGCGGCGTCGCGTCGCCCACGTCCTCGATCAGCTCCGTCCGCGCCAGCGCGTCGGCGGGAGGAAAGATCGCCGGGTTCGCGCGCAGCGCCAAAGGCAGCAGCGCGGTGGCGGCGGCGTTGGTGGTCGAGTAGCGCATCGTCGCCGCGATTTCGGCCGCGACCTCGGCTTCGAGGGTGAAGTCGATGAAGGCATGCGCGAGCTCCGGGTGCGGCGCTTTGGCCGGGATCACGAGGCTGTCGAGGAAAAGGCTGGAGCCTTCCTTCGGGATCACGTAGGCGATGTCGGGGTCCTGCTCGATGGCGCGGGCGAACTGGCCGTTCCAGCCCTGGGCGAGCCAGACGTCGCCAGAGAGCAGCACGTCCTCGAAGTTCGAGGAGTTGTAGGCGCGCACCAGCGGCTTCTGCGCGAGCAGCATCTCCTGCGCAAGGGCCAGTACGGCGGGATCGGTCGTGTTCAGGCTCCTGCCCATCCGCTTGAGCGCGGCGCCAAAGGCTTCGCGCGTGTCGTCCAGCATCAGCACGCGGCCCCGATGGCGGGGATCCCAGAGCGCGGCCCAGGAATCCACGGTCCCCACCTTGCTGCGCCGGTAGGCGATGCCCGTGGTGCCCCAGAAGTAGGGAACCGAGAACCGGTTCGCGGGATCGTGGTCGCGGCCGAGGAACGCGGGATCGACGTTGGCGAAGTGCGGCAGGGCGCTGCGGTCGAGGGGGCGCAGCAATCCCTGGGCGACCAGCGACTGGATCGCGTAGTTCGAAGGGCAGAGAACGTCGTAGTCGACGTTTCCCGACTGCACCTTGGCCAACATCGCTTCGTTGGTGTCGTACAAGTCGAGGTTGACGCGCACGCGGTGGCGCTGCTCGAACTTCCGGATCGTCTCCGGGGCGATGTAGTTCGACCAGATGTAGACGTTCAGCACGCGATCGGTCGAGGCGGCGGGTTTCGACGCCGCGAAGGGCGCGGCGAGGATCGCGAGGCCGAGGATCGCCGGCACCGCCGCGGCGCGGATGCGCGCCCCCCGCTCGAGGGCCCACGCCGCGACGAGCAGCAGCGTGGTCGCGGCCAGGAGCAGCGTGGACACGGCGTTGATCGCCGGCGAGACGCCGCTCTTGACCATCGAGTAGATGTGCACCGGAAGCGTGGTCGCGCCCACGCCGGCCACGAACGAGGTCACGACGTAGTCGTCGATGGAGAGAGCGAACACCAGCAGCGCCGCGGCGAGGATACCGGGGGCGAGGGCGGGCAGGCTCACGTGGAAGAACGCGCGCAGCGGGCTCGCGCCGAGGTCCGTCGCCGCGTCGGCGAGAGCGGGATCGAGCGTGGCCGCGCGCGCGGCCACCACAAGGGTGGCGTACGAGATCGAAAAGCCGACGTGGGCCAGCACGACCGTCGTCATTCCGAGACGGAGACCGGCGGCCGCGAACAGGAGGACGAGCGAAGCGCCGACCACGACCTCGGGCACCAGGATGGGCAGGGCGAGAAACGCGTCCCATCCCGCGCGCCCGCCGCGTCGCGCGCGCAGCCCCATCGCGGCCGCGGTCCCGATGGCGGTGGCGATGGCGGTCGTCGCCAGCGCGACGAGCAGGCTGTTGCGCAGCGACGCCTGCAGCCGCTCGTCGGCGAGCGCTCGCGCGTACCAGGCGAAAGTGATCCCGTCCCACGACGAAGCGAGGCGGCCGGAGTTGAAGGAGAACGCGACCAGCACGAGCAGAGGCGCGTAGAGGAAGAGGTAGACCAGGACGGCGAGGACTCGCGTCACTGCTGACCGCCGGCGGATGAGGCGCCCGGCAGCGGACGGCGCGCCAGGACCAGGGTCGCGGCGACCAGTAAAAGCAGCACGAACGAAAGCGCGGCTCCGAACGGAATGTCGCGGGCCACCGCGAACTGGGTCTGCACGAGGTTGCCGATGTAGGCGGTGCGCGCGCCGCCCAGCAGGTCGGGCGCCAGGTAGGCCCCGAGGGACGGAACGAAGACGAGCAGCGATCCCGCGAGGGCGCCGGGCGCGGTCATCGGCAGGACCACGCGGCGGAACACCGCGGCCGGGGACGCGCCGAGATCGGCGGCGGCGTCCAGCACCGTCTGGTCGAGCCGCTCCAGCGAGACGTACAGGGGCAGGATCATGAAGGGCAGCTCGCCGTAGACCTGCCCCAGCAGCACGCCCGCGTCCGTGTAGAGCAGGTCGAGGCCCGGCAAGCCGATCGCCGACAGCGCCGCGTTCAAGACCCCGTCACGGCGGAGAATGAACATCCAGGCGTACATACGCACGAGGAAGCTCGTCCAGAAGGGGAGGATCACGAGGACGAGGAGCGCGCCGCGCCAGCGCCGGGGGACGCGGCGCGCGAGCCAGTAGGCCATCGGATATCCGACGGCAAGACAGATGAGCGTCGTCGCGAGCGCGAGGACGAGGCTGCGTCCGAAGATCTGCGCGTACAACGGCTCGGCGGCGCGGACATAGTTGGCGCCGCTCCACTCGTGCACGACGCCGCCGTGCGCAGAACGCCGGCCCAGGGAGACCTCGAACATCAGGATCTGGGGCAGGACGAACAGGACGGTGAGGGCAACGACCGCGGGCAGGAGCAGCGCCAGCCCGCGGCTGCGTCTCATCGGGCGCCCGGCGAATCCAGGAGCCGCAGCACCGCCTCCGGAGCGAACGTCACCGTCACGACATCGCCTCGCCGCCGCGACGGGGCGAGCATTCCCTCGGCGACGATCACGGTCTCGCCCGCGACCTTCACCCGCCAATGCGTGCTGTCGCCCAGATACACCTCGTCCTCCAGCACTCCAGCCAGGCGATTCGCACCCGCGCCGTCCAGGCTCAAACGCTCGGGGCGGATCCCGACCCACACCCGCTCGCCGCTGGCAAAGGCGCCGTCATCCAGGGCGTCGAACGCGAGGCCCGCGTCGGTGGTGACCGCCGCCGCGCCCAAGGCGACGACGCCGATGGTGGCGGGCCAGAGGTTGCGCACGGCGAGGAACTCGGCGACGAAGCGGGTCCGCGGCCGCTCGTAGATCTCCTCGGGCGGCCCGACCTGCTCGATGCGCCCGTCGCTCATCACCGCCACGCGATCGCTCATGGCCAGCGCCTCCTCCTGGTCGTGGGTGACGAAGAGGAAGGTCGTGCCCAGCCGCTCGTGGAGATGCTTCATCTCCACCTGCATCTCCCGCCGGAGCTTGCGGTCGAGAGCGGACATCGGCTCGTCGAGCAGCAGCACCTCCGGCTCGAGGACGATGGCGCGGGCGAGCGCGACCCGCTGCTTCTGGCCTCCGCTCAGCTGGTCGATGCCGCGATCGCCGAGATCGGACAGACGGACCGTCTCCAGGACGCGTGCGACGCGGGAGGCGATTTCGGAACGAGGCAATCCGGCCATCTCCAGCCCGAACGCGACATTGGCGGCGACGGTGCGATGCGGGAACAGCGCGTAGTGCTGGAAGACCGTGTTCACGGGGCGCCGGTACGCGGGCACTCCGGTGACGTCGCGCCCGGAGATGAGCACCCGGCCCGCGTCGGGCGGCTCGAATCCCGCGGCCAGGCGGAGGAGCGTGGTCTTCCCGCAGCCCGAGGGGCCGAGAAGGGTCAGGAATTCTCCCGGGCGAACGTCCAGGGAGACCTGGCGGAGGGCCGCGGTCCGCCCATACGACCGGGAAACGGCCTCGAAGGACAGGGCGCCCCGCACGCGGGGAGTTTAACTAAACCACGTCGTTGGCAACATTTGACTGCGCTAGGGCGAACCGCGCGGGTACGCTTGCCGTCATAAGCCGTGAAGACACAGAAGCCCGTTCCTCGGAGTGCATCGATGAGCCTTGCCGCCGGAACCCAGCTCGGGCCGTACGAAGTGATGGATCTGCTGGGCGCCGGCGCAATGGGCGAGGTGTACCGGGCGCGCGACACGCGGCTGCGCCGCCAGGTGGCGGTCAAGGTGCTGCCGGCGGCGATCGGCAACGACCCTGCGCGGCTGAAGCGTTTCGAGCAGGAGGCGCGGGCGGCCGGCGCTCTCAACCACCCCAACATCGTCGCCATCCATGACGTGGGGCACGAGTCGGGCTCGCCATACGTGGTGAGCGAGCTGCTCGAAGGCGAGACGCTGCGCGAGCGCATGGGCGGCAGCCCGCTGCCGGCTCGCAAGGTAATGGACTACGCGATCCAGATCGCCCGTGGCCTCGCCGCCGCCCACGAGAAGGGCATCGTTCACCGCGACCTGAAGCCGGACAACATCTTCATCACCCGCGACGGCGGGGTGAAGATCCTCGACTTCGGCCTGGCCAAGCTCGGCCGCGCGCCCTTCTCCGGATCGCACGAGGACAGCCTGACCGGAGCCCCGACCTGCGATCCCCTCACCGAGGAGGGCATGGTGCTGGGGACGGTGGGGTACATGTCCCCCGAGCAGGTCCGCGGCCAGAACGCCGATCACCGGTCGGACATCTTCTCCTTCGGTGCCGTCCTCTACGAGATGCTCACCGGCCAGCGTGCCTTCAAGGGACGCTCGGCGGTCGAGACGCTGAACGCGATCCTGAAGGAAGACCCGCCGCAGATGACGGCGGCGGCCAACGCACCCCTGCCGCCGGCCCTCGAGCGCATCGTCTATCACTGCCTGGAGAAGCAGCCGGCGGAGCGCTTCCAGTCCGCGCACGACCTCGCCTTCGACATCGAGGCGCTCTCGACGCCGTCGGGGTCGAGCCCGCGCACCGCGCTGCTGCTCGGCGAATCGCCGTGGCACCGCGCGCGGCCCGCCCTGCTCGCCGCGCTGATCATGGCCCTGCCCGCGGCCGGGTTCCTGCTCGCCCGCGCCGCCTCGCATCATCCGAACCCGGAGTACCAGCGGCTGACCTTCCGCCGGGGCACCGTGTACGGCGCGCGCTTCGCCCCCGACGGCCAGATCGTGTATTCCGCGGCTTGGGATGGGAAGAACGCCGAGCTCTATGCGCGGCGCCCCGAGACACCGGACGCGCGCGCCCTCGGACTTTCGCGTGCCTCCGTGGTCGGCATCTCGCCCTCGGGCGAGATCGGCCTGCTGATGGAAAGGGAAGGCAAATCCACCGTGCTCGCGCGCGCGCCCCTCGCGGGCGGCCCTCCGCGGGAAGTCCTCGAGCACGTCTGGGCCGCCGACTGGGCGCGGGACGGATCGGACTTCGCCGTCGTGCGCCACGCCGATGGCGGAGTGCGCCTCGAGTACCCGATCGGCACCGTCCTCGTCTCGTCTCCGTCGAACCACATGATGAGCCACGTGAGGATCTCGCCCAACGGCGACCTCGTCGCGTTCCTCGATCACCCGGTAACCGGCGACGATCGCGGCTCCATCACCATCGTGGACCGCAAGGGGCGGAAGACCACGCTGTCGTCGGACTGGGCCAGCGTCGAAGGGCTGGCCTGGGGGAAGGACGGCGACGAGGTCTTCTTCACCGCGGCCAAGGTGGGCGCCGATTCCGCGCTTTACGCAGTCGACCTCTCCGGCAAGCGGCGGCTCGTGGAAAAGGCCCCGGGCCGGCTCGTCCTGCACGACGTCTCGCGCGACGGCACCCTGCTGCTCGAGCGCAACAGCCACCGCATGGAGATCCGCAGCATCGGCAAGGACGGCGAGAGCATCGACCTGTCGTGGTTCGATTTCTCGGGCCCTGCGGACCTGTCCGCGGACGGCAAGACCCTTCTCTTCTACGAGAGCGGCGAGGGCGGCGGCCCGGAGTACTCCGTCTACGTCCGCCCCACCGACGGCGGCCTGCCCATCCGCATCGGTGAGGGGCGCGCGCAGTCGCTGTCTCCCGATGGACGGCTCGCGCTGTCCTTGCCGCTCGACGGGGAGCCGCGCATCGTGGTGCTGCCCACCCGCGCGGGCGAGGTGAAGACGATCCGCCATCCCGGGATCGAGCACTACCGGTGGGCGCAGTGGCTGCCGGACGGGAAGCGGATCCTCTTCTCGGCCACCGAGCTCAAGAAGCCGGTGCGCCTCTACATGCACGACATGGAGACGGGCGCGATGCGCCCCGCCGGCCCCGAGGGGCGCGGCGCGTTCAAGAGCACGATCACGCCCGACGGCAAGGCGGTCATAACCGCCAACAACGCGGGCGACCCCAGGGATTCGAAGTTCCTTATGCAGCCGCTCGACGGCGGCGAGGCCACGCCGCTGCCGTGGATCCCCGAGGGCACGCACCCGCTGCGATGGTCCGCCGACGGCAAGGCGCTGTACGTGCAGAAGGGCTCGAGCCCGCTGCAGATCCATCGCGTGGACGCCGCCACCGGCGTGCCCACGCTCGTCCGCGAGCTCGCTCCCACCGACCCCGCCGGCGCGGCGACGATGCGCATGATGGTGCTGACGCCCGACGCCGCCACGATGGTGTACTCCCACCACCGCGTGCTGTCCGACCTCTACCTCGTCAGCGCTCTCGACTGACGCCGCAACCGGTCAGGGTATGACGTTCGCGGCGCCCTGCTTCGTCCCGGTCCAGCGCACGAGATAGCGGCGGGGGGTCGAGGTGAGAGATGGTGGCGCGCAGGAACAGGCCGTCAGACGTGCGAGCGGCCGCGGTGCCGGATCGAGGTCAATGCGCCGGCCCGAGGAGCACGGCGTTCATGAACAGCAGCTCCGTCGCTTCCGTGTAGCCGCGGAAGTTCGGCTCCTCGGCAAAGGCGACGATGTGCCCATCGCCCAGCGGCTGGTGGATGAGGAACGCCTTGCGCGCCCGCTGCGCCCGGGCGTCGGGCCAGACCACGCCGCTCACCACCAGCGACTCCAGCGGGGCGTAGACGCCGACGTTCACGCCCTTGTCGAGCTTGATCGGCGTGAAGATGCGCTGCCCTTCCACGAGCGCGGCCAGCTCGCCGTCGAGGCCGGCGGAGAGCCAGTGCTCGCGGTCGAGCTGCACCCGCAGCAGCCCGCCCGGCAGGTGCTCGGGCCGCTCGCTCTCGGGCTGGATCGCCTTTTCGAGGTCGAAGGGCTTGCCCGCGTCCGCCGCCGGTTCGTCCTTCTTCTCGTCGTCCTTCCCCGTGGGGTCGATCTCGGGCTTGCCGCCCTTCAACTCGGTGCGCGTCTCCAGCAGGCCGACCTTCGTGCGCGCCGCCCAGCGCGACGCATCGGCCAGCGTCACCAGCGTGCCGCCGCCGCGGATCCAGTCGCGCAGCCGGCGAATCTGCTCCTCGCCGAGCGCGTCGCTGTAATCGCCGGAGGGCAGGACGACGACGTCATAGCGGTTCAGATCGAGGCGCCGGAACGACCCCACCCGCACCGCGGTCACCGGCTGGCCGTAGCGGCGCTCGAGCACCCAGCGCGCCCAGCCGGCGGCGGTGCTCTGCGTCGGCGCGTCCCAGGCCAGGACCACCCGCGGCGCCTTCAGGCCGCGGACCTGGCGGCTGCCCAGCGAGATGCCCTGCTCGATCCAGCCCGAGTCCACCGCGATCGCGTCCACCTCGTGCCGGGCCACGATGGCGCCGAGCCGCTCTCGCAGGTCGGGGCCGTTCTCGGCCACGCGGATGATCGCGGTCGCCGCCGGATACGCGCGGCTGCCCTGCGTGAATCCCTCGTCCGCGCTGCGAACACGGATCCCCGCCTGCAGCGCTTCCGCCACTGCGGCCGCGGTGCCCACGCCCCAGGGCAGGAAATACGCGACGCGCGCGGATGGAAGATCGACGGAGCGCGGCGTGGTGGCCATGACGGGCCGCGTCCGCTGCCGTGTCGGGCGATCGACCGCGACCACCTCGACGTCGAAGGCGAGCGGCAGGCTCCACGCGGTGATGTCGTAGATCTCGTCGGAGAGCCGCTTGCGGCGGCGGCGCTCCTGCTCGTCGAGGAACTTCGGGTCCATGACGATGTTCGGCTCGAGCAGGTTGCGCAGCAGCCGCGAGCCCGGCTGCGCCATCGGGATCACGAAAGTGCCGTCCTCCGCCTCGCCGACTTCGAGCCCCTGCCGCGCCAGCAGCCGAGCCAGCCGGCGCGCGCGGGGCGGGTCGGAGCCGGGCCGGATCACGTACTCGCGCCCCTGCCCTTCGGCCACCGCCGTCTTTCGATAGTCGTGGAAGTCGCGCAGCAGCGAGGCGCGGTTCCGCGCCGCGGTGGCAGCGGTGGTGATGGCGGCGGTGAAGTGCTGGACGATCGCCTGCCTGTAGGTCAGCAACGTGTCGTCGCTGCGGCGATACACGAGGCCGCGCGCGGACGCCTGTTCGTAGGTCATCCCCACCGCGCCCTGGAAGATGGGCCAGCTCTCGCCGTAGCCGGGATAGAAGGAGTCGTAGACCTCCTTCACGAAGTACGAGAACCCGCGCTCGTCGAACCGCTCGGCGTTGGCCTTGCCAAAGGCGTCGAACCACGCGCGCTGCCTCTGGGTGATGTGCGGATTCTCCGGCTCGGCGGGGGGCGCGAAGTAATACGTGGACTCGCCCCCCATCTCGTGCAGGTCCACCACCACGTGCGGGAACCACTGCAGGTGCACGCCGACCCGACCGATCGTCTCCGGCTGGGACAGGGCGAACCAGTCGCGGTTCATGTCGAACAGGTAGTGGTTCGCCCGGCCGCCCGGCCACGGCTCATCGCGCTCCGCGGCCACCGGATCGGGATCGGGCACCGCCGCTCCCCCGGCCAGGTTCTGGGCGAGGAACCGCGCGCGCCCGTCGGGGTTCTCCAGCGGATCGATGAGGACGATGGACTCGCGGAGGATGGTATCCACCGCAGCGTCGCCCTGCGCCGCCAGCAGGTGGTAGGCCTCGGCCAGCGCCGCGTCCGAGGACGAGATCTCGTTGCCGTGCACGGCGTGGATGAGCCAGGTCACCACGGGCAGGTCGCGCACGAGCTGGTCGGCCTCTCCGGCGCGCAGCACGCGCGGGTCGGCGAGGCGGCGCAGGTCGGCCTGGATCGCGTCGAGGCGAGCGATACGCTCCGGGGCCGCGATCACCATGGTGTGCAGCGGGCGCCCTTCCCAGGAGCGGGCGTACTCGACGAGGCGCGTGCGCTCGGGAGCCGCGGCGGCGAGCGCGCGCAGGTAGGCGACGATCTGGTCGGGGCTCGAAATCTCCGCCCCGAAGTCGTGGCCGGCGACGGATTGGAGGGTCGGGATGCGCGGGTCGTAGCGCGCGCCGGGCGCGAGCTCGAGCGGCGCCGCCGCGACGACCGCCGCCAGGAGTATCGCCGCGAGCATTCCCTATCCTCTTCTAGTTCAACGACGGGTGCAGCCGGCGCGCACGGTCGATCTCAGGCGCCATGCGCCCCAGCCACATGAGCCGGTACATGCGGAAGTCGCCCCGCAGCGACCACAGGGGATGGCGGAAGGTCGCGGGTCGGTTGCGCTCGAACCCGAAGTGGCCGATCCATGCCGGCGTGTATCCGGCAAGAGGCGCGGCGAGGATCCACCACGGCGACACGAGGACCGCGGCGGCCACGCAAGCGAGGACGGCGGTCGTGCCGGCGAAGTGCAGCCACTGCGTGGCCGGGCGCAGGTGCTGGGACACGTAGAAAGGCCAGAACTCCTCGTACGACCGCGGCTCTCTCATGCCTCGCGGATTCTAGCGTCCGGGACGGCGCGCGCGTGTCGAAGGTCTCCTCCAACCAGGACCTCCACGAGCACAACGTCACCTTCAACTAGAAGAGCAACCGCCCCAGCCCATAGCCGGCGAGCCCGCCGATCAGGCACGCCGGCAGGGATCGCATCGGGGTCAGGAGCAACGCGCCCGCGGCTGCGCCCAGCACGGGAGCGGCGGGCAGGGCGGTGCCGAGGATCGATCGGGCGCTGCTCATCCGACGGGGTATACCATTCTGCGATGCTCCTCGCGCTCGTCTTCGCCGCCGCGCAGGCCGCGGCGCCCACCGCGCGCTTCGACGCCGTGCAGATGATGAAGCTGGATCGGCTGGCGGATCCGCAGCTCTCCCCGGACGGGAAATGGGTCGCCTACCAGTCGACCGAGGTCGATCTCCACGCCTCTACGCGGAACACCGACATCTGGGTCGTCTCCGCGGACGGACAGGGCGCGCCGCGCCGCCTCACGAGCGATGCCGCCGCCGACACCCGCCCGCGCTGGAGCCCCGACGGCAAGCGGATCGCCTTTGATTCCGCGCGTGGCGGCGCGTCGCAGGTGTGGATCGTCCCCGCCGACGGCGGCGATGCACGGAAGGTCACGAGCCTCTCCACCGAGGCGAGCGGCGCGCTCTGGATCGACGCTGCCCGCCTGCTCGTCCGCTCCGATGCGTATGCAGCCTGCGACAGCGCCGCCTTCGACGACGCCTGCCAGAAGAAGCGTCTGGGCGAGGCGGGCAAGCCTTCGACGGCCCGTGTGTACGACCGGCTTCTCTTCCGGCACTGGGACACGTGGGACGATGATCGGCGCACTCACCTGATCGTCGTCCCGCTCGATGGCGGCCCCGTGCGCGACCTCACCCCCGGCGACCGCGACGTGCCGCCCTTCTCCGTCGGCGGCGCGGACGACTACGCGGTGTCGCCGGATGGCTCCGAGGTCTGCTTCGCGCGCAACGACGACCCCGCCTTAGCGACGTCCACCAACGCCGAGCTGTTCGTCGTCCCCACCCGCGGCGGCGCTGCGGTGAAGATCGCCGGCAGCGCCGGCTACGACGGAACGCCGCGGTACAGCCCCGACGGCACGATGATCGCGTTCCGCGCCCAGCAGCGCGCGGGGTTCGAGGCCGATCGCTGGCGGCTCATGGTGTACGACCGCCGGATTCGCACCACGCGCAGCCTGACCGACGATCTCGACCGGCACGTCGGGACCCCGGCGTGGTCGCCCGATTCGCGCACGCTGTTCTTCCCCGCCGGGGACAACGCGCTGCAGCCCGTCTATTCAGTGCCGGCCGCTGGCGGCGCGGTGAAGATGGTGCGCGGCGAAGGGACCTGGGACGACCTCCAGGTCTCGCCGGACGGGCGGTGGCTGCTGGCGTCGAAGGTTTCGGCGACGCACCCGGCCGAGATCTACCGCGTGGCCGCCGATGGAAGCGCCGCCACGGCGGTCACCCGCGTCAACGACGCGTTCCTGGCGTCGTTCGGGCTGCGGCCGGGGGAAAGCGTCACCTACACCGGGGCGGCGGAGAAGCCGGTCCAGGCGTGGATCTTCAAGCCCGCCGACTTCGACCCCGCGAAAAAGTACCCGCTGCTCGTGCTGATCCACGGCGGCCCTCAAGGGGTCTGGGGCGACGCCTGGTCCTACCGCTGGAATTACCAGGTGTTCGCGAACGCCGGCTACGTCGTCTTCGCGCCCAACCCGCGCGGGTCGGTCGGGTGGGGGCAGGCCTTCGTGGACGACGTCACCGCCGACTGGGAAGGCAAGGCGTACGAGGACGTGATGCGCGGAACGGATTACGCGGAGGCGCTCCCCTACGTCGACAAGGGGCGCACCGCGGCCGCGGGCGCGTCCTACGGCGGGTACATGGTGAACTGGATCGCCGGCCATACCGACCGCTACCGCGCGCTGGTCAGCCACGACGGCGTCTTCGACCTGCGCTCGATGTACACCTCGACCGAAGAGCTGTGGTTCGTGGACTGGGAGTTCGGCGGTCCCCCGTGGGAGCGGCCCGAGTTCTACCAGCGCGCGAGCCCGAGCCGGTATGTCAGCCGGTTCAAGACCCCGACCCTCGTCATCCATGGCGAGAAGGACCATCGCGTTCCGCTGGAGCAGGGCATCTCGATGTTCACCGCCCTGCAGCTGCGCGGCGTGCCCTCGCGCCTCGTCGTTTTCCCCGACGAGAACCACTGGGTCCTGAAACCGGCGAACTCCGTCCGCTGGTACCAGGAAGTGCTGGGCTGGCTCGATCGCTGGACGAAGGGCTGAAGGCTCCGCCTTCCGTCGCCAGTCGGTCGCCCGGCCCGATCCTGTCCGTGGTAGCGTCTTTTCCACAGAGCCACCTGGGGCGATGCCGTCATCCGGCAGCTGCCGTCCACTTTCCGGGAGGTGATTGATGCGGAACTCACCAGCCCGAGGAATCGTCCTTGCGGCCTTCGCGCTGGTGGCTACCGCCTGTGGCGACTCGCCCACCACGCCGGCCCGGCCGGCTCCCTCCTCGGCGCCGCCCGGGCCGAGTCGCCTGTTGCCTCCCGGTGCCACGCTGACTATCGTCTCCGGGTATGAAGGCGAGCCGGTGGCCGGGGCGCAGGTTCGCCTCGACGGGGGCGAACCGCCCTTCCGATCCGACTCCGCCGGCCGGGTCGTGGTTGTCGCCGGCGCTGCGGGCGACGCCCTCCTGGAAGTCGAGGCAGAGGGATTCCTCCCTCGCCGGACCCGCGTGCGGAGCCCGGAGGATGTCCGCGTCTCGCTATGGCCCCGAGACGTGCGCTCCCTGGGCGTGTCGGAGGGCTACACGCGCAAGCTGGTCTACACGGCATGGGACCTGCCGCTCGGCGCCCCCACCCAGCGGATGCACCGCCTCGCGCAGGGCATCGCCCGGGTCGGCGTGGTGCCCAGCGCGGAGCTGCGGGCCATTCCCGGGGTCACCGCCGCCTTGACCGGCGCGGCCGAGCGCATGACCGCCACCACCGGCATTGCCTTCTCCGTGGAGGACACCTCCACGGGCGATGCCACGATCGACGTCGTCCTCGACCCGACCTACGACTGTGGCAACAACCGCGGCTGCGTCGTGCGGCAGTACCGCGGGGTGAGCATCGTCGGGGCCACCATTGTCTTCATGCATCCGGGGTTCGTAGGGCTGCGTAGGCAGGGGGTCCTGCTTCATGAGATGGGCCACGTCCTCGGCCTCGAACACTCGTTGCGGGACTCCGACTTGATGGGGCTGGGGCTCTGGCAAGGCCTGTGGGATTTCACCGACGCTGAGCGGCTGGCGATCCGCATGCTGCTGCACCGGAAGGCCGGAAACGAGTTCCCGGACGACGACGCGAACGTCTCCCCGGCCGATGCCAACGGCGTGGCCGCGGGCTCGATGCGCGAGGAGGTCGTGGTTTGTGACTTGCCGTGACCCAGCCCCGAGTGCCGCGTCCTTCCTGTGGGAAAGCCGGCCAGCCGGCGCGCTGCGCTTCGATGGCGGCTGGCTCGACCGCTGGACGAAGGATTGACGGCGGGATGACCGCGCTCGATTTCGCGCAGGCCTGGGGCCACGAGGAGGTCCACCTCGTCCACGACGCGCCGACGGGGCTGCGCGCCGTGATCGCGGTGCACGACACCACGCTCGGCCCTGCCGTCGGCGGGACACGGATGCGCCTCTACCCGTCCTTCGACGACGCCGTCGTCGACGCCCTGCGCCTGGCACGCGCGATGACCTACAAGTCGGCTCTGGCCGACATGCCCTACGGCGGCGGCAAGGCAGTGATCTTCGGCGATCCCGCGCGTGACAAGAGCCGCGCGCTTCTGAACGCCTACGCGAGGGCGGTCGACCGCCTCGGCGGCCGGTTCGAGACCGGCTGCGACATGGGGATCGACCTGCGCGACGTCGCGGTGATGGGCCGCCTCACGAAGCATGTCGGCCACACGGCGGCCGGCGCGAGGCACGACACGGCGGCTCTGGCCGCGCTCGGCGTCTTTGCCGGCATCGGCGCCGCGGCGCAGGCCCTCGGGCGGGACCTCATGGGACTGCACGTCGCGCTGCAGGGCGTCGGCCAGGTAGGCGGCCGCCTCGCGCGGTTCCTGGCCGAAGCCGGCTCGCGGCTCACGGTGAGCGACGTCGACCCCGCGCGCGTCGAACGCGTTTGCGCCGAGCTCGGCGCGGCGTCCGTCTCCGCGGACGACATCTACGACGTCACGGCGGACGTCTTCTCTCCCAACGCCGGTGGAGGAATCCTGAACGACCACACGATCGCCCGCCTTCGCGTCGCCGCCGTCGTCGGCGCCGCCAACGACCAGCTTGCCGAGGACCGCCACGGCGACTTGCTGCACGCCCGCGGCATCCTCTACGGTCCCGACTACCTGGTGAACGCCGGCGGGCTTTTGAGCGTGCTGTTCGAGAAGGGCGAGCTCGACGAGGACGGCATCGAGGAGCGCGTGCGCGACATCGGCCCGCGGCTCACCGCGTTATGGGCGCGCGCCGGAGCCGAAAGCGTGCCTCCGCACCGCGTCGCCGACCGGATGGTGGAGGAACGGCTCGCCCGCGGCCGCGCGCGGAACGCGCGATGAAGAGCGCCATCGCAGGGACGCAGCTCCACTACGAGGTCGAGGGAACGGGGCCCGCCGTCCTGTTCCTGCACGCCTTTCCCCTGAACCTTCGGATGTGGGACGCGCAGGCACGGGCGCTGGCCCCGACGCACCAGGTCGTGCGCTTCGACGCCCGCGGGTTCGGAGACACTCCGCCCGGGGACGGCCTGCTGACGATGGAGCGGATCGCCGACGACGCGATGGCGCTGCTCGACCATCTCGGCATCTCGAAGGCGACGGTGTGCGGGCTGTCGATGGGCGGCTACGCGACGTTCGCGCTGGTGCGACGGCACCCGGCGCGCATCAACGCGCTGGTGCTCGCCGACACCCGCACCGCGCCCGACTCACCGGACGCGAAGCGCAGCCGTTCGGCGCAGGCCGACACCGTACGCAAGGAGGGACCGTCAGGCATCGTCGACGGCTTCCTGCAGAAGGCGGTCGGCGACACCACGCGCAAGGAGCGCCCGGAGATCGTCGCCCGCGTCCGCGACATGATCCTGACCGCGCCCGCGCGCGGGATCGTCGATGCGCTGGCGGGTCTGGCCGCGCGCGCCGATTCGGGGCCGACGCTACGGGAGATCAAGGTGCCGGCTCTCGTCGTGTGCGGCAGCGAGGACGCGCTGACCCCGGTCGCCGATTCGGAGGTCATCCACCACGGCATTCCGGGGAGCCGGCTGGATCTGATACCGCGGTCCGGCCACCTCTCCGCCCTCGAGGACCCCGGCGCGTTCAATCGCGCTCTCCTGGAGTTCTTGCGCACCGTCCCGTCGTGACGGAGGCGCGATCGATTGAGCCGC
>Ga0136617_10000943_pt1 | contig 25472 bp, 27 predicted proteins | sample AntDrymUQ3222106_2_FD_129672 | JGI IMG/M metagenome (GOLD analysis project Ga0136617, IMG submission 129672) | Polar desert sand microbial communities from Dry Valleys, Antarctica - metaG UQ322 (21.06) | ecosystem: Environmental > Terrestrial > Soil > Desert | place: Antarctica: Dry Valley...
CGAAGGCGACGGCGAGGCCGATGACGGTCGCGGCTATCGCCTTCGGGTTCCAGCCGCCAGCGTACTCGTAGAGACCTTCGCGGATATAGAAGCTGCCGAGGTCGTAGTTGCGGCGGCGTATGAAATAGAAGTCGGCGAGCATGATCCCGGCTACCGGCCCCAAAGCGCCTCCGATGTAGCCGAGCACGGCGAAGATCGTGGCCGCGTTATCCATCCACAGCCAGGGCATGAAGAGGACCCCGATGACGATGGAGATCAAACCTGCAGAGACGAAGTTGAGCCGCCTCGGGAACATGTTCACCAGATCGTAGGCCGGGGAGACGATGTTCGCGGCGACGTTCACCGAAAGCGTGGCGATCATGATTATGGCGCCCCCAATCATCAATATGATCGGGTTGCCGAACGCCTGCATCAACGCCACCGGCTCCGCGATGGGCCTCCCGAAAGCTACCGTGGAACCGGCGGTGATGGCTATGCTCATGATCGAGAACAGGATGGTCGTAAGCGGCAGCCCGATGGCCTGCCCGGTCATCTGGTCTCTCTGGGAGCGGGAGAAACGGGTGAAGTCCGGGATGTTCAGCACGAGCGTGCTCCATACTGAGACGAGCCCTGTCACGGAGAGAGCGAAGAGCGGCCAGAATTCGCCGGGCCCGAGCCTGCTCGGCTGGTCCATGAGCGGGCCGACACCGCCAGCCGCGCCAACCGCCCAGATCACCAGCGCCAGGCCGGCCACGATCACTATCGGGCCGGCCCACAACTCGAAGAACTTGACGCGCTCCATACCGTGGAAGATGACGTAAGCGTGCAACACCCAGAAGATGGCGAAGGAGATCCAACCGTTCAACCCCATTCCCAGGATGGACACGTCGAGCGAGTTCCAACCGGGGATCAAACCTCCCAGGATCGCCTTGACTGCCAGACTCCCCACGTAGGTCTGCACCGCGAACCAGAAGATCGCAACGAACGCCCGGATGGCGACGGGGATCTGCGCCCCGTTCCTCCCGAACGAAGCCCGCAAGAGCACAGGGAAAGGCAGCCCGTACTTCGCCCCCGCGATGCTGTTGGCCCACATCGCCAGGATCAGGACGACGTTCGCTGCGGTGACGGTCCCAAGAGCCTGCCAGGGGCTCATGCCCTGCTGCACCAGCAAGGCCGCCGTCGTATACGCCACGACGTTATGGACCATCCCCATCCACACCGTCGAATAGTTCACCCAGCTCCAGTTGCGCTGCTCCTCCGGGATGGGCGCGAGATCCTCATTGTAGAGCGTGGGATCGAAGCTCTCGTCCCGCCCAATAGCCGCACTCAACAGAAGCACCTCCCGCTCGACGCCACGCTTACTTCTACGCGACACATGCTACGGAAGAGATCCCCACCGGCGCTTTGGCCCACCGGATAATTTCCTGGCCCGGCTGACGAAGCCTGTTTGTACCAGCAATGGGATTCGCGCCGTCTTTCTAAACCCCGGTCCTTCCTGCGCGTGATGGCTTGGCGGTCTCTTCCCCGGACCCGCTCCGCCGCGTCACCATGCCGAGCCGGTAGAGAGCGTAATAGAGGAGACCGGCGGAGAGCATCCCGGCCAGCCAGGAAAGGTCGAGGCCGTTCAGGGAGCGGGCGATGGGACCCTGGAGAGGCGCAATGAGTCCGTACAGGAACAGCCACGTCATCGCCAGCCCGACGAGCAGAGAAGCCATCGCGGCCCAGTTCACGTCGCCCACGCGGGATTCGTTCGGAGGCTGATACAGGGCTTCGATGTCTATGTTTTCGCGCCGGATGATGTAGTAGTGGACCAGCATGATCGCCGCCCACGGGCTCACCCACGCCACGACGCCCACCAGCCATGCGTCGAGCTGCTCCGCGACGCTTCCGGCGAAGACCAGGTAGATCGTGAACGCGGTCGCGAGGACGCCGACGAGGACCGTCAATACATGCCGGGGCAACTTGATATCCATTGCCAGCGCCGAGACAGACATCGAGTAGACGTTCAGGATGTTGGTGGCTATGGGGCCGTGGATGACGAGCAAGAGGACAGGCACAGCCAGCGCGCCGAAGGTCTGGACGATGATCACAGCCGGGTCCGCGCCCGTTCCCGTCGTGGCGATGGACGCCCCAAGGATACCGAGCCACAGTACGGGCACAAATTGCCCCAGCGCGCCGGCCCAGAAGAGCTTTGTCCGTGGCACCGAGCGCGGGACGAAGCGCGAGTAGTCAGAGGCGTAGGCCAGCCAGGTGATGCCCCAGCCGATGCCGATGGCGGTCATGACCTGGCTCATCGCCGTCCATCGTTCCGCGCCCGTCGCCTCGCCAGCGTAGCCCCAGTTTATGTTGCCGCCCGTCCAGGCGACTGCGGACATGGCTACCAGGATGACCAGCGTGACCGGCACCGTGAACTTCTCGAAGGTGCGGATGGCGTAGAAACCAAGCGTCGCCAGCCCGACCTGTATCGCCATGATGACGAGGACCACGACGACCTTCGCGACCGCCGAGCCGGGGATGCCGAGCCTTTCGAGAAGCTCGGTTGTGAGGTCGAGGATGATCCAGGTGTTAATCGCGATCCAACCTGTAGCTATGACCATCTGGAATATGGTGGGCAGATACGCACCCCTGCGCCCGAACGCGCTGCGGCTGAGGACCATCTGCGTCACTCCGGTCCTCTGCCCCATCAGGACGAAGAGGCCGAAGATCGTCACCCCGATGGCGTTTCCGGCGGCGAGCACGATCACGGTGTCCCAGAACCCGAGCCCGAGCACGATCCCCAAAGCTCCCAATACCCAGTTGATCGGGGCGATGTTGGCTCCCGCCCAGATCCAGAACTGGTCCAACGCCGTCGCGTCCTTCTGCCCATCGGGGACCGGCGTAATCGTATTGTGCCGCTCCAGATGCGTCGCCTCCGCCAGTTCGCCCCGCTCGTGCCCCGACCTCTCGTCCATCTCGTCTCCCTAACTCTCGCCCGCGCCGTCTGTCTCCGCCGTTTTCTTGCGCTCGAAGTCCACGACCTCGCCCATGAGCCTCGTCTCCGCCGGACGGGTCTCCGAGATCACCTCTCCATTCTTCACGACGAGCGTGACCGCCGCCAGCCGCCGCACGGCCTCCCATTTGCCCGGCGCATCCACGAGCACGAAGTTAGCCGGACCACCCTCCGATAGCCCGTACCTGTCGAGCCCCAGCGTCTTCGCGCCGCCCTCCGTCACCATGTCGAAGCAGGCGGCGACCTCATCGCGGCTGGTCATGTGGCAGGCGTGGACGGCCATGTGGGCCGGTTGCAGCATCCCACCGGTGCCGAGCGGATACCACGGATCCATGATGTCATCGTAGCCCAAAGAGACGTTCAGGCCGCTCCGCCACAACTCCTTGACGCGGGTGAGGCCGCGCCGCTTCGGGTACGTGTCGTAGCGTCCCTGGAGGGTTATGTTGACCAGGGGATTCGCCACGAAGTTCATCCCGCTCTTCACGAGGAAACCCATCAGCTTGAAGGCGTAGGCGTTGTCGTAGGAGCCGAAGGCGGTGGTGTGGCTCGCGGTGACGCGCCTGCCCATGCCGGTTCGCATGGCCTCGGCCGCCATGACCTCGAGGAAGCGGGACTCTGGGTCGTCGGTCTCGTCGCAGTGGATGTCTATGGGGCGGTCGTGTTTTTCGGCGAGGCGGAAGGTCTCCTTCACCGAATCGGCGCCCATCTCGCGAGTGTGTTCGTAGTGCGGGATGCCGCCTACCGCGTCGGCCCCGATCTTCAGAGCCTCGTCCATCAGTTCCGCGCCCTTCGGATACGAGAGGAGTCCCTCCTGGGGGAAGGCGACGATCTGGACTTCGATCCAATCACGAACCTTCTCCCGAACCTCCAGCAGCGCCTTCAGGCCGGTCAGTTCCGGGTCGGTGACGTCGGCGTGGGTGCGGACGTGGAGGACGCCCTGGGCAGCCTGCCAGCGGAGGAGTTGGGTGGAGCGTGAGATCACATCTTCACGCGAGATCCCTTTCTTGCGCTCGGACCATATCTGGATGCCCTCGAAGAGCGTCCCTGACTCGTTCCACCGTGGCTCCCCAGCAGTGAGCGTCGTGTCCAGATGCACGTGCGACTCAACGAACGGCGGAGACAGGAGGCGGCCTTCGGCGTCTATCTCGCGTTCGGCCTGCCCGCCTATGCCTATGGCTATACGTTCGATCCGGCCATCGGCGACGGCGACTTCCACGAGGGCATCATCGAGTTTGGCGTTGCGTAGGATCAGATCATACATCCGCCGGTGTCCTCCTCATATCGAATCGGAGGTGAAGATCCCGGTATGTCCGCGGGCCGGGGAAGCCTGAATCCTGGCCCACCTCCAAAAAAGTGGTCAACCATATTCCGTATCACGCACTCAAGTAAAGCGTTCGACCCCGCCGTTTTCTTCGGCCCCGTCCAAAAACAAAGCCGCCGTCCCGAACGGCGCGTTGTGCCTGAGGACAATCGGATTTTCAGAAGATGTTTCCCTATCATAGCCTCCCTGTCCTTCCGGCCAGTATAGGAGGTCTGGAAGACACTTTACAGACGGCCGCTTCTATGGCGCGTTGAGATGCAGGATCACACGCCCCATCGCCTCCACGCCGACGAAGATGGCGTCCTCTTCCCAATCGAAGGCGGGGTTGTGGTGACCCGCCGCGAGCGGGCTGCCGAAGATCATGTACGTCGCCTTCCCGCCGCGCTCCCGCACACGTCGCATCATGATCGTGGCGTCCTCGGAGCCGCCGATGGAAGCCTCCGGCAACACGCGCCGGACGAACCCCGTCCCCTCGCACGCTTCTTCGACGATGCCGGGCCACTCCTCGTCGCAGACGGCGCTTATCCCTCGTCCGACTACTTCCACTTCGGCCTCGACGCCGTGCATCGCGGCTGAGGCTTCGATTATGCGCCGGGCCTCTCCTGCCACGTAATCATCGAGGTCTTCCGTCGCGCCGCGGGTCTCTATCTGCATTTCGGCGCGGTCGGGGATGACGTTTCGGCCCGTGCCGGCGGTGAGGGTCCCGACGTTGATCCTGGTCTCCCCGCCCCCGTGGCGCGGGATGGCGTGCAGGTTGAGCGCGGCGGTCGCCGCGGCGAGGAGAGCGTTCCTGCCCTCTTGCGGCTCCAGCCCGGCGTGGGCTGCCTTTCCTCGAAAGCGCACGTCCAGCTTCGTGGTCGGCAAGAAACCGACGGTCGTCGCCGCGACGGTCCCCAATTCATTCACGCTCGTCCCAATGTGGCCGGCGAGGAAGTAGTCTGCGTCATCGAGCCAGCCCCTCTCCGCCATCGCCGCAGCGCCGCGAGATCCCTCCTCCGACGGCTGGAAGAGCAGGGTGAAACGCCCGCCGAGATCTTCCTCGAACTGTCTCAGGAACGCCGCCACGCCGAGCCCGATGGCCGCGTGCCCGTCGTGGCCGCAGGCGTGCATGACGCCCTCGTTCTCCGAGTGGAATCCAAGAGATTTTGGCCGATGGTCCTCGTCATCCGACTCGTGGACGGGCAGGGCGTCTATGTCGAAGCGGAGGGCGACGTGCGGCCCCGGCCTCCCTGTATCGAAGCGGGCGACGAGACCTGTGTTGCCTCCCTCCATCCGGGACATCCAATCCTCCGGTACGCCCGCCTCGCGGGCACGTTCCTCGTGGCGGGAAAGGGTCCCCGTACCGGGCACGCCCAGGCGGGCTTTGCTATCGAGGGCGTCTTTGCCGACGGTGAGGTCGAAGCCGATGTCCTCCAGTTCGCGGCCTATCTTGTAGGTCGTGCGGTACTCGGTCCAGCCAGTCTCCGGGTGGCTGTGGAGGTCGCGCCGGATGGTGGTCAGGCGCTCCTTCTGTCCGTCGAGAAAATCCTCCATATTAGCCGCTCACCCGGAGGCTCTCGCCGGGGCCGACGGGCAATCCCAAGAGGGCCCACAGGAAGAAGAACGCGGTCCAGATGAGGAGGAAGGCGACGGTGTACGGGAGCATGAGAGAGAACAGCGTGCCGAATCCGGCGCGTCGGTCGTAGGCTTGCATGAAGCCCAGTATCAGGGGGACGTATGGGTTCAGGGGGGTGAGTACGTTGGTCGAGGAGTCGGCGATGCGGAAGGCCGCCTGGATGTAGGCCGGGTTGTAATCCAGCAGGAAGAAGAGCGGGATGAAGATCGGGGCGAGCAAGGCCCAGAGCGCCGATCCACTGACGATCAGGAAGCTCAGTACAGCCGTTATGAGGATAAACCCGATCAGGGCGAGGATACCGGTCAGGCCGAGCCTCTCGAGCAGGTTCGCGCCGTTCACCGCGACCCAGGTGGAGAGGTTCGAGTACTCGAAGTAGGCGAGAGCCTGGGCTGCGGCGAAGATCAGGACGATAAAGCCAGCCATCCCCTGCACGGCCTCGCCCATCAGGACCGGCACGTCACCGGGGCGTGTGATCTCCCCGACCGTCACCCCATACGCGACCGCCACCACGACGAAGAACAGGAATATAAGCACCACCACCCCGTCTATCAGGGGCGATGGGATGAGCCCGCCATCGGTGTTCCTCAAGGGCGAGCCCTCCGGCAGCGCGGCCACGAAGAGCAGCCCGAGGTAGGCGATGGCGGCGATGAGAGCATTGCGGAGGCCCCGGTTCTCCTGGGCCGAGACGGGTTCCATCTCCTCGTGCTCCGTCTCCCCACTGTACGTTCCCAGCCGGGGCTCGACGATCCTCTCTGTCACCAATACGCCGATGACCGTCAGGAGCGGCACGGAAGCGCTCATGAAGAACCAGTTGCTCACCGGCGTGACCACCACGTCATCCGCGACGGAACTGATGACGTCGGTTGAGATCCCGGACAAAAGAGCGTCCGCGCTGGTGATGAAGAAGTTGGCGGAGAACCCGGCCCCAGCGGCCGCAGCCCCGGCGGCGAGTCCGGCCAATGGGTGGCGTCCCACGCTCAGGAAAGCCAGCGCCGCGAGTGGCGGGATGACTATGAAGGCCGCGTCGGAGGCCAGGTTGGCGAGGACGCCGGTGAAGACGACCGCCCAGGTGACGAGGCTGGCTGGCGCGTTCATTATGGACTTCTTCATGGAGGCTTCGATCAGTCCGACCCTCTGGGCCAGGCCGATGCCTAGGATGATCGTAAGCACCGTCCCGAGCGGCGGGAACTCCGCGAAGTTCGTCACCGCCGAGGTCAGCATGTACTCGATGCCGGAGCGGGAGATCAGGCTCTCGACGGCTATCCGATCCCCCGAAGCCGGGTCCTCGACCGTCACCCCGAACAGGCTCACTACCCACGAGAGAACCACGATGAACAGCGCCAGGTAGACGAAGATCAGGAACGGATGCGGCAGCCTGTTCCCGGCCCGCTCCACACCATCCAGGAATCGTCCCAACAACCCGCCGCTAGCCACCGACATAGACAGCCCCTCCTCGGTTCGCTTCGGAATAGCGCGGCATTATACAGAAAGGAAAGTCGGGAGTCGGAAGCAATGATACGGCTCCCGGTTCGCTTCTCGCTATTCGGCGGGCCTTTCGCTGGCCGGGCGGGCGGTTCCCCTGACGTCCTCCTGCGCCGTGTCTAGCTCGTCGCCGGATTCCGAGAAGGCGCGGCCCATTGCTTCGAGAAGGTCGGGGCGGCGGCGGGAGATAAAGAACAGGAAGACGAGCCCGATCAGGGCCCAGGCGGCTATGAGGTACGGCCACAGGTTGAACGGCGGGTCGGGGACAGGGTAGATCAAACCGTATATCGGCAGGCATACCGCCGCCGTGGCGACCAGCGGGATCAGGGCGTGCCGCACGACCGAAAAGTTCTCCCGCTCCTTCGTGAAGAAGTACAGGAACACCGAGAAGTTGATGAAGATGTAGACGATGAGCACCGCAAGCGTCCCAAGTCCCCCGAAGTATCCATAAGTGTCGGCCGGGTCACCGAAGATCAGGTACCCGAAGACGAGCCCGAGCACCACGGAGAAACCGGCCTGCACACTCGCGGCCACGTAGGGCGAGCGGCGGGTGGGATGAACCCTGGCGAGCGCGCCCGGCAATATCCCGTCGCGCCCGAGCGAGTAGAGCAGGCGCACGGTGGAGCCGTGGATGCCGATGGCAGATATCGGCCAGGATCTTCTTCTGCCGCCACACGTCGCGCCGGTCGTAGTCCAGCGGCTCCGAGGCGAAAACGAACATCGTGCTGGCCTGGGAGCTGTTCCTCGAACTGCTGATGTCCACCAGCTTCCCTGGCACGTTGTGGAGCAACCCCGTGTGATCCAGGTTCAGGTGGTTGGGAACCTCGAAGCCCGCGACATAATAGCCAAGATAGCGGATGAACTGCGATTCATCGCCAAAGGCGAGCCTGCGTACGTTGGAATGCAACCCGTCGGCGCCAACCACCAGGTCGAAGGTGCGAGGAGCGCCCCGCTCGAACGTCACGTCCACCCCATCGGTGGTCTCCGTGATCGAGGCGATGGAGTTACCGAATTTATACTCGGTGGTTTCCCTGGTCCGTTCGTAGAGGATGCGGCTCAGGTCCCCGCGCAGGATCTCCACGTCGCCGCTCATGAAGTGTGCGGGAAGGCTGGCCAACTTTCTGCCGTTGTCGTCCACGACTATCTGCTCCCCCATGCCCGTCTGCATCTGGCGGATCTCGTCCAGAATCCCCATGCGTCCCAGCACGCCCATGTGCGCCTCGCCGCGGAAATCCACCGCGAAGCCACCCCCCCGTAACTCCGGCGCCCGCTCGACTACCGTGGGGTTGAAGCCGTAGCGGCCCAACCACCACGCTAGCGCGGGCCCGGCGATGCTCGCGCCGGAGATGAGAACGCCTCTGTTTTGCTTCGCTGCGTCAGCCATGTTGCCGCCACCTGCCTTCGGGTCACTGTACCTTGGACACAACTATACATACGTACTATACAAATGTATAGTACGTATGTATAAATTTTTGGTAAGATGCGTTCGTGGGACGCACGATGGGGCACAGGGAGAGATTGCTTGCGGGCGCCAAGCGCTGCCTGTACGAACGCGGGTACGGACGTACCACAGCGCGGGACATCGTCGAGGCATCGGGGACGAACCTGGCTTCGATCGGGTATCACTTCGGTACCAAGGAGGCGTTGCTCGACGCTGCGATGATGGAGGCGGTCGGGGAGTGGGGCGAGGAGGTCGGGCGAATCCTCGCGACCGAGGTCGATGAGGATACGGAACCTATGGCGAGGTTCGAGGAGATGTGGGATCGGGTGATCGGCTCATTCGAGGCGCACCGGCCGGCGCTGGTCGCCAGCTTCGAGGCGTTCTTGCGGGCCGAGCACGCGCCGGAGTTGCGCGGCCGGATCTCAGCGGGCCACGAGGAAGCGCGTTCTTGGTTGGCAGCGTTGTTCGGGAGCACCGGGGATGGGCAAGACGGCGGGCGTGACAGGACCGTTGGGTCTTTCTACCTGGCCTTGCTCAACGGGCTCATGGTCCAGTGGATGCTCGATCCGGATCGAGCACCATCCGGCCGCGACGTGGCCGACGCGTTGCGGACGATTACCGAGGACATCCGACCCGAGGAGTAAAGTTCCCCACAGCCGTCGTGAGCACGGCGCTTCACCTAGCGTACAATCTTTCCAGGACGCGACAGAGAGGACTGAAGCGATGGGCAGGGTCTACGACGACATCAGCGAGGAGCAGGCTGGCTGGATCGGGGAGCAGCCGATGTTCTTCGTCGCTACTGCAGCCCCGGACGCGCACTTCAACGTCTCGCCGCGCGGGCTCGACACGTTCAGGGTACTCGGTCCGAGGCGGGTTGCGTGGCTGGACCTCACGGGCAGCGGCGTCGAGACAATCTCCCACCTGCGGGCTGACGGCAGGATCACGCTGATGTTCTGCGCCTTCGAAGGACTGCCGAAGATCCTGCGCCTCTACGGACAGGGCGAGGTGCGAGAGTCCGGCGACGCCGGATACGACGAGCTACGCCCCCATTTCCCCGACCTGCCGGGCGAACGCGCGATCATAGACGTATCCGTAGATAGGATCGCCGACTCCTGCGGGTTCGGCGTGCCGCGCATGGACTTCGTCGGTCCCCGCGAGCAACTGTTGACCTCCGCCGAGCGCAAAGGTCCCGAGAAGATGGCTGAATACAGGAAACTCAAGAACACCCGGAGCATCGACGGCCTCCCCGGCCTGGACCCAGCGAGCCGAAAAGGATAAAGAGGCCAGGCCGACATATCCGCCGCGGTCACTATCCTTCGGGCCAACGGAGCTTGGGGATGACGCGCTCGCCGTAGGCGCGGATGAACTCTTCCTGGTTGCGCCCGACGTTGTGGACGCAGGTTTATTGAAGGCTCACAGGTTACGGTCGCTCTACACCGGGAAGTGGTCTCTGTCTCACGTGGCCATGTTCAGCCACGGTAAGCATGCCGGGCAGGGAAGGTCCGAGTTGCTCGAGGAGCGTGAGAAGGTACTCGGCCGGCTCCTCGGGTGAGGACGGGGCAAAGCGGAAGTAGACGATGCCTTCGGGCGGTTGCGAGCCTCGAAGATAGAGCAATCCACCGTAATCTCGGTCGAAGGTGAGCAGAATACGTCCCTCTCGGAAGGCGCGGTCCAATACAGCTTCGTCCGGAGCACCGGGCGACTCCAGCGCGACGGCAACGATGTCGTGTCCCGCTGCCGAGAGCACCCGTATGCTCGGAAGAGGGAAGTTTTCGTCGGCGATGAATCGCACCTAAGCTGGTGCCTCAGCCACGCAACTCGAAAGCGCGTTCATCGCGGGTGGATTCGGCGGCAAACGCGAACACCGCCCTCAAAGCGTCGCGGGTGAGGTTCGGGTAGCTATCGAAAAGCTGCTCCTCGCTCCAGTCGTTGGCGAGTAGCTCTAGCAGGAAATCCACGGAGAGTCGTGATCCTCTGATGACCGGTTTGCCGGATAGGATCTCGGGGTCCGAGTGTATGTGGTCTCGCCAGTCCATAACCTCCCGGATTATATCTGCCGCAGACGCTATCCTTCGGGCCAGCGGAGCTTGGGGATGACGCGCTCTCCGTAGGCGCGGACGAACTCCTCCTGGTTGCGTCCGACGTTGTGGACGTAGACCTCGTCGAAGCCCAGGTCCACGTAGTGCTGGATGTGATCGAGATAGACTCGTTCGCTAGATATCGAGCAACATTTGAGAGCTATGACCACCATGAGGCATCTCTTCAAACAGGATTTCTTCTAGCGATGCGGACTCAACGGTTCGTTGCCAGTCCCCCGTGGTCATGAGGTTCCCGAGGTCGGCTCCGGCACGGGCCAGCAGCGAATATTTCTCGGTTCGTTCGAGCAATGCCAGCAGATCAATACGCTGTAGGAGCTTTTTGGTAACTGGACGCTTTGAGTCGCGAAAGACCATTGAGCGAATTAACTCCAGGCACGCCGGATCATTCAGCAAACTGCTCAAAAGAACCGCCTGCTCGGGAGAGCGACAAGCGACGAAGTAACCCGTGTCATCGAGCATTACAGGTCGTCCCGCCACGGGGCCAATCGGCCTGAACCTCGGGGTCTTATGCAATCCGGAAACGCCAACTTTGTAGAGGCTGAAGGAGTAGTCTCCGACTCCGAACATCGCGAAGGAAGGTTTGTTGCGGTAAATGGAGGACTTTCTTCGCTCGAACGTTTCGGAGTGGGCGGTGAGGTAATCCCACAGCCGCGGGGCGGTCCATCTCAGTTGATTCGTGTTTTCGCTCAACCTCTTCTGTGTAACCAGCACGTACTTTTGCGGCCTTGCTCGATGGAACAGATCCGAGCCCTTGAGCAATGGATATACGTACTCAGGCTCCACATCTACCGCTTCACCGAGCTTGTTGCTTAGACCTCCCGAACCGTCGTAACTGAGCTCCATCACCGGCGCGGCGTCGTGCTTGATCCCCTGCCGCCAGGTCACTGGACAGACCCCATCGGCGAAGGCCGAACGCTCGTGCGCTTCAATGTCCGCGACTAGCTGTCCATTCGCGAAGCCCATTGTAGTCTCCGGCTCTCTGGCGTGGAGGTCCGCGAACACATCAGCTTTGTAGCACCGTTCTCCAGGGCCAACCTCCACACGGAAGAGGCAGGCTTCAACAGAGGCTCCGAACCACTTCTTGGCGCTGAACTTTCTAATGGATGCGTGGGTAATGGGTAGGGCGGCATCAAACGCAAACCGCAAGACGTTGCGTGCTACCGCAGTCTTGCAAAGCAGGGCTATTGTTGCCCGTTCGGGAGCAAGCTCTCTTATAAGCTTCAACCAAATGTACTCCGCGATATCGAAGTTGGAACTACCGGTAAGCGCGTCCAGGCCCTGCAATCTCTTCAGGTTTGTCTTGACGGGCAAGTTGTCGCTTCCAAGCGTGCCCAACTCCGCGTTCGTGACCCACGGCGGGTTTCCGATCACCAGGAGAGGCCCGGTGTTTTTCCATCGCACGCCATTGCGAAGATCGAGATCAAATACGTTTGCCTTCGTGACAACGACGCGGGGCGTCGAAGGACGTTCGAGCATCTTTCGGGCAACCTCGAAATGAGCGTCTTGTAGCTCGATCGCCTGAATCTCTGAAGGCGGCGCGGGAGAGACAAGTAAACCTCGCACGAAGTTTCCACGTCCACAGGTCGGCTCGATTACCCTCGACCACTTCTCACCGACGGGACCGAGACACTCGAGTACCTCGGAAACGAGAGCGGGAGGTGTTTGGAAGTCGCCGAGGTCTCTAGGCAAGTAAATCCTCGATTCCCATTGTGCCACTCGAAGAAGCGTGGTCGATAACCCTTCTATACTGCAACCGCCATTGCAGTGCATTTGAGATCGTAAGATAGCCCAGCGCCGGAGGCTCTTGCATTATCCGTTCGGCGAGAGCCTCGCGTCCGATCTCGTCCAGAGGAAGATTGCGTTCTTCCAGAAACGAGATCACATCTTCTCTGTTTCCGTTACGACGCAAAATCTCGTTCAAACCATACGTGGTTTGGTAATCTCCCGTCTGCTCCCGCGCAACGAAGACTGCGTATCGCACGCTCAATTGAGCGGTGCGAGAGGTCACATCGTCTACTTTTTCATAGATGAATACCAGGATGTCATAGCCAAGCCCGTACACTTTCTCGCTGGCGTTACGGAAAGGACAAGAAGACTGCGGCTGCCGGACAGAAGTGACTTTGAGATCCACTCGAAGTTCTGGGAAGTCCAAGCCGCTCGCGGAGCTGCCGGGCACATACGAGTACCGTCCTTTGAGAAACTCGTGGAAAGCATGTTCGACATGAGTGCCTACTGCTTTACCGTCCGTGATGCCGTACAGGGCCGCGATGGAAGTAGTGCTGAACTCCCGGGCAAAGTGCCTTGCCGCGGATTTCAGTTGGGGCAGCGTCATCTCACCCATCGAATCGTCTCGCTCTCGGTTGCAAAGGCATCACCTTGACATGTTAACCTTTCGGCCAGCGCAGCTTGGGGATGACGCGCTCGCCGTAGGCGCGGATGAACTCCTCCTGATCCCTTCCAACGTTGTGGACGTATACCTCGTCGAAGCCGAGGTCCACGTAGTGCTGGATGTGGTCGAGGTGCTCGTCGAGATCGGCGCTGGTGAGGACGCGGTTCTCGAAGTTCTCGATGGATACCTGCTTCGCCATCGCCGCGAAGTCTTCGGGGTTGCGGATGTCGGCCTTGGGGAATGGCATCCCGCCGTTCGGCCACTCTTTGACGGCCTGCTGCTCGGCCTGTTCCTGATCCTCGGCCCAGGAGACGTGCAATTGGATCATCCTTGGCATCGCGCCAGGGTCTTTGTCCGCTTCGCGGGCGCCTTCCTCGAACTTGTCCATGAGGTTTTTTATCTTCTCATCAGGAGCGCCGACAGTGATGATGCCGTCGCAGTGCTTGCCGGTCCTCTTGCTCTGAATGGGACCTGCGGTCGCCACGTAGATGGGGGGCGGCGCATCGGGCATGGTGTACAGTTGCGCGCTCTCCAGCGTGATGTGCTCCCCGGCGTACTTGACCTTTTTGCCGGAGAAGAGCCTGCGGATGACCTCGATGGACTCCATCAGGATACGCAGGCGCGTCGGGGCTTCGGGCCAGTAACGGCCGACGACGTGCTCGTTGAGCGCCTCGCCCGCCCCGAGTCCCAGCCAGAAACGGCCTGGATACATGGCTTCGAGGGTGGCCGCTCCTTGAGCGATGATCGCGGGGTGATACCGGAAGCCAGGCGGCGTGACGCCGGTCCCGAAGCGGAGGTTCGTGGTGGCTCCAAGGGCCCCCATCCAGGACCACACGAAGGCGCTCTCGCCCTGATCCGGGGTCCAGGGATGGAAGTGGTCGGAGGCCATCACCGATGTGAAGCCGTTGTCCTCGGCGACCTTGCTCCACTTCAAGAGGTCCGTGGGATGGAATTGCTCGAACATCGCCGCGTATCCAACCGTGCCCGTGGTCTTCATGTGGCCTCCCTTCGGTCGGCCGCTATCAGCTATCAGCCTTCAGCGGTCAGCTTTTAACCGGACGGAGCGTCTCTCCGTCCGACCGTCCACAGTTTACAGCGGCGCGAGGGGCGGCTACGCGCTTCTCACCAGCGGAACCCCGCCGCCGAACTCCCTGACGGCTGCCGTGAGCTTTTCGTGGTCGAGGTTTCGGACGGAGGCGCGCAGGGGCTCGGGGATGTTGTCCGGGTTGGATGGATCGTGGACGATGGACTTCATCCCGTCCGGCAGGGGCGCTTCGGGGCGGAGGCGGAGGCCGATCGCGGGGTCCGCCGCGACGACGCCAGGCCCGTGGAACGCGACCTCGCGGATGGATGTCCACGGCACGGAGACGCTCCGTCCGAGGCGCACACCCTTCGCGTCCACGCGCAAGATCAGCGAGGCGGACCACAGGGAGACTATTCCGAAGAGGGCGCCTATCCAGATGATCCAGGGCACGGAACCACGGCTCGCCGTCCAGGCTATCGCCACCACAATGAGGACTCCCTGACCTAGCAGCATCCACCACCGCCGCAGGGTGTACGCGCCGTTCACGGTCCTCCGCCGGTGAACGCGAAGAACGCGAAGGCGCCCAGCACGAAGCCCGTCAGGCCGATCAGGGCGAACACCACGCCGAACGCGGTGAAGCAGCCGTAGAGCAGCCTGCCGCTTTTCGTCGAACCCTCAATGGCGACGGAAGTGGGGTTTGCGGGGTCGTAGATCACAGCGGCCTCGACTCCCTTCCGCCTCCACTTGGATCCGGGATGGTCCACGGCCATCGCCTCCGATTTGACGGTTCGTCCGTCGGGGAGAGTGAAGCGCACGACCGGATACGCGATGGTGGATCTATCGGCTCCGGATCCAACGTTCGTGTGGCGAATGTCGGTGACGATGGCGTTGGCGCGGGCCGTGGCCCGGCGCTCGAAGCTACCCTGCGAACGCCAGCCGCGCACGCCCAGCGCAGCGAAGATCAGGCCAATCGCCAGGAATCCGAGCGGTATCAGGGCCAGCCACAGGATTTCCTTCAACTCCCTGCCTCCTCCTCAGAAGTGGTCAGGGCCGGACACCCAGGGATCTCCCATTGGGAACATCGCCTCCAGCAACTCCAACGCCTCTGGGGAACCGGGACGGACGAGCCCGTGCTCCGCGAGACGCCGGGCGGTCACGTAGCCCGCGTAGAGCTGTGCGAGCTGGCGCACATCCAGGGAGACGCGTTCCTCCGAATGCGCGCCGCGCGTGACCTCGCCAGCCTTCTCTCCGACGGTGTAATCTCCGGCGTTCTCCGGGATCCCATCGTCCGAGACTTCGAGGACGAGCGGGGAACCGGCCTCGCGGCGCAGGTGGCCGAGCGCGCCCTCCACGTCAACCAGGCGGAGCATGAACTCCGGTTCCACTTCCGCCTTGACGTAGGAGCTCGTCAGGAAGGGATGGAGGGGTTCGCCGCGCGGGGTGTGGTGTTTGATCTCGAAGGCATCCGGGTCCAGGGCGGCCATGAAGGAGATGAGCGCCTCCCGCGCCCGTGGGGTGGAAGCCACGAGCTCTCTGGCCTGCAACTCGCGCTCGGGGCTCTGTCCCTCCTTCCAATCGGACATCTGGTAGAGGAGGTAGCCCTCGATCCCGCCATCCCGCTCGTAGACGACGGCGCTCTTCCCTTCCGCGTCGTCCCGCCAGAATCGCTCGCCGCGCCAGTATTCTTCGCTCCGGCGCACGCAGCACTGGTGGCAGGCGGCCCGCGCCTCGAACAACGCCATCATCGCCGGCAGGTCTTCGTCCCTGACGGTGCGCGTGTGTTTCTGCTCCGGACTCGCCGGGAGATCGGTGGGTTCTAGGGTGTACACGAGGGACTCGCCGGCCAACTCGTAGCCGTATGCCCGGTAGAAGGCGTGGGCGAAGGGCCAGAGCATGGAGAGATGCACGCCGCGCTCCCGCGCGTCACGGAGTATTGCCCGCATCAACTCCCCTGCGTAGCCCCGGCGCCGGTACGCCGGGTGCGCCGTGACAGCCGCGACGCCGCCCATCGGACGCGGCTCGCCGTCCACGGACATCTCCAGCGGCAACACGGTGGCGGTGGCCCGGACCTCGCCGCCCTCCTCGATCACGAACACCCCGTCCGGGTCCAGGCGATGGTTCTGTTGCGGGTCGAAGTACCTCTCCGCGGAGGCGCCGCCTCCGAACGCCGTCACCATGAGCTTCGCCAGCGCTCCCCGGTCCTCTTCACGATACCTGCGTATCTCCAAAATCCTCCCTTCGGGCTCCCTTCCGAAACAGGGGGGATTCTAACCGCTCCTCCGCCCCTCCAGCTTTGCGGCGACCCACCGGCACCACTCGGCGTAGCCGCGCTCGTAGCCTATGCCCCGGCGCAGCGCGGCGTAGCTGGCGAAACGGTCGAAGTCCATCAGCTCCGGGCTCTCGCCCCACTCATCTTGCATCCAGCTTTCGATCTCTTCGTAATGCCCGAGTTGCTCATCGTGCAGGCGTCCCTGCTCCTCGAAGAGTGCCGCCGCGTCATCCGGTTCAGCAAGCCAGATCGAATACGCCTTTAGCACCAATTCATCCCGCGTCGCCTGGGAAGATGGAGGTTCGGTCACCCACTCTCTCAACACCTCCCGGCCTGCGGTGGTGATCCCATAGACCTTCTTGTCAGGCCGCTCCCGCTGTTCGACGACGTGATGCGTCGCGAACCCCTCCTCTTCCAGCCGAGCGAGCTCGGGATAGATCTGACTGTGCCTCGCGCTCCAGAAATATCCCAATGGCCGCTCCATCCACCGCTTGAGATCGTACCCCGAAAGATCCTCCCTCGATAACAAACTCAACACCGCATACCCAAGCGTCCTCACAAAAACCTCCACAAATTTTGCTATGTCTCTCTTGACATATTAACCGATCCCGCCTACGATTGTTATGTCAACGCTGACATAGTGGTGAGATCAGCCGGAAGGAGCGAGTAGTGATCGAGTCCAGGGAACCAATCTTCGAGAAGACCGGCGGCACGTCCATGGGTAGGGATGCCGACATCCGCATCACCGGGCTTTCGGACGATTTGCTGGAGGAGGCAGCAGGAGTTTTGGCGCGCAGCTTCCGTGAGAACCCGAACTTCGTGGACCTCTTCCCGAACGAGAAAGTCCGCGTGCGTGTGCTCCCGCGACTGCAGCGGGCGTGCCTGCGTGACGCTATGAAATTCGGTCGCGTCCACGTGGCGAGTCGCGGCGGCAAACTCGTCGGTGTCGCGGCCTGGTTGCCGCCGGGCGCGTTCCCGCTCTCGCCGTGGCGGCAGCTTCGGGTCATGCCAGATATGGTCCGCATACTGGCCGCGGCTCCGCGGTCGGTTCCCCGTCTCGCGCGATTCATGAACAGCGTGGCCGGTCTGCATCCCGCGCAACCATACTGGTACCTGGAGGTGGTAGGCGTGGACCCCAGCACACAGGGATTAGGGATCGGCACGCGGCTCCTCGCGCCTGGCCTCGCTCTGGCCGGCCAGGCGGGACAGCCCTGCTACCTGGAGACCATGACGGAGCGCAACGTTGGGTGGTATCGCAAGCTTGGCTTCGAGGTCCGGAGCGACGGGGTCTCGTTCACTCCCGGAGGCCCGCCGAACTGGACTATGATCCGGACTATCGAACAAAGGAGGAGATATGAGCGGTAAGTCGTACGTGAGACACGGGATGAGGTTCGGGCGGCGCGGCCCGTGGGCGCATCACGGGCCGAAACGCCACGGCGGTCACGATAGCTACTTCGGGCTGGACGTGGAGGCGTTGGGACCACGGACCCAGGTCATCGCGGCGCTCGCGGTGCTGGCATCGGTTGCCCTCTCGGGCGTTGCGCTCGCGTTTACGCCGGTGTGGTGGATCTTCACGACGTACTTCTGGGTGGCGTTCCCGGCCCTCGGGCTATTGACGAGAGGCGTCGCGGGCCTGAGTGACGCGAGGCCGGCGCGGATTACGGTGGAAGACAGGGAGCGGGCGTTGCTGCTGGCGTTGCGGAGGCACGGCGAACTGACGCCAGTAGGCGCGGCGTCGGAGACCTCGCTCTCGGTGGCGGAGTCCGACCGGAGGCTCAGGGAGCTTGCTGAGGGCGGGCACCTCGATGTGCGGGTGCGTGGAGGTGGGATCTTCTACGCGCTGTGGGAGAATGAGGAGAGCGCACGCGAACTGGAGGCTCCAGTGTACGGAGAAAACAAGGAAACGCCATGAGCCCCCAGTCGCGCCTGACGGCGGGCATATTGCTGATCCTGCTGCCAGCAGTAGTCTATGGCGGCGTTAGCATCCTCTCGTTGCTCATAGGCGACCCGGCATATGCAGATAACCAGCTCCGGCAGGATCTCTGGCGCGCAGGCCACGCTCACGCGGGCGTGCTGTTGGTGCTGGCGCTGGTAACGCTGCGTTACGTGGACGAGGCGAACCTTCCGCCGAAGATGAAGGCGGTGGCGCGGCACGCGGTTCCAGCCTCAGCCATACTACTTCCGGTGGCATTCTTTCTCTCTGTTCTCTCACCTGAGGCGACGGAGCCGAACGCCATGATCTACCTGGCCTACGTCGGGGCTATCTCGCTTGCGGCGGGGCTCTTGATCCTGGGCGTCGGCCTCATCCGGGGATACCGGAACGCTGGCGAACCGAGAAAGGAGGGTAGCCGATGAAAGGGCGCGGCACGATGCCCGAACCCTTCGAAGCCCGAGCGGCATCGGCACGGGGGGCCGGGGCTCTGGGAGCGATAAGCCTGGGAGCGTTGGCGGCCGGAGCGATCGCTGGCGGGGCTGTCGCCATCGGGGCGCTGGCGATCCGGCGCCTCGCCATAAAGCGCGGCAGGATCGGACACCTCTCCATCGGAGACCTGGAAGTGGATCGTCTGCGCGTCAGGGAACTCGTGGTTGGAAACCGCCGCGAGCCGCATCCCTTCGACGCTCTGGAAGGTCACGAGTTCATGAGGCTGACGAGCTTCCGCCGCTCTGGCGAGGCGGTTTCGACGCCTTTGTGGTTCGAGATATCGGACGGCTGCCTCTACGTAACCACCCCACGCAACTCCGGCAAGATGAAGCGCATCCGCAACATCCCGCGAGTGGTGCTGGCGCCGAGCGACGCCCGTGGCAGGCCGCGCGGTGAAAGCGTCGAGGGGCTGGCCCGGCAACTGGACGAGGGAGAAGCTCCCGAAGATGCGCACCGGGCATACTGGAAGAAATACGGCCTGAAACTCTCCGCGGCCCGTCTCTTCTTCAGAGTCGTCTTCGGGGAGGAAGAGATCGGGAGTCTCACGCTGGAGGTGAGGCCGGCGGGTTCCGAAGTTCCGGCGGAAGATCCCGCAGAAGGAGAAGCGCTGTGAGGAAGACGGCGAGTTTCGTAGACCAGAGGACGACCGTATATAGACTCGGGAGGCGTTGAGATGGCACAGGTAACCCCAGGCCGCTTCACGGCGAAGATGGACGAACCGTTCGTCGTGTTCATAATCGGGATGAGGATCAACAAGCTACTCGCGATCAGGAAGTGGCTCCCGACCGTCCGGGCGATGGGACCGATGCTCAGGGAACTCTACCGGCACCCGGAGAAAGGCTTCCTCGGTGCGGAGTTCTTCCTGTACTGGCGAGGACCAGCCATCTTGCAGTACTGGCGCTCGTTCGAGGACCTCGAAAAGTTCGCCCGCAACCCAGACGACCCGCACATGCCAGCCTGGCAGCGTTTCAACCGCAGCGTCGGCAAGGACGGCTCCGTCGGCATCTTCCACGAGACGTACATAGTGGAGCGGGCGAACTACGAGGCGATCTACTCGAACATGCCCCCATTCGGCCTCGCCAAAGCCACCGAGCGCGTCCCCGCTGTCGGAGGCCGCGAGACCGCACGTAGGCGTCTGATGCGCGGCGACAACGAGCCCGCCGTGCCGTCGCCGGAGTAGCGGCTCGCTAATCCAGGGGCCAACGCCCTTCGTGGTGGTGCGGAAGTCGTAGGTGGTGACCGAGAGAGAGCGGAGAGCTGGTGGGAGCTATCCGCTCTCCGGGACCCTGCGGACGGGCTTTCTTCTCTCCGGGGCGGTTCGATAGACGCGCTTCGGAGCGCGCGGACGGCCGTTCTCACGCACCACGCCCACGTGCCGACTGAAATCGGCGCTGCCCATCCGCGCCTTGGAGCGCCCGAGCCTTTCCAGTCCGTAGCTCCAGAAGTCCTCCGCGGGGTTGTCTTTCGCGTGCTGGACAAAACCCCAGAGGGACCAGTGGAGGTCGCCCATCGCTTTGTAGATCTCCAGCCGCGAGTAGAGCGCCGGAGAAGCAGTGCCGCCGCGGTAAGCCTCCATCATGGCGCGGTCTTGCTTGGGCCCGAACCCGGCCTCGACCGAGAGGTCGGCAAGATCCCACATCGGATCGTTCATACCGGAGTACTCCCAGTCGATGAGGTAGATGCGCCCGTCCGCATCAAGAAGATTTCCCGGCCATGGATCGTTGTGGCAGGGCACGAGGGGAGCGGGAGATGCCTCCAGCGCCCGGCGCACCACCCTCGCTTTCCGCCCTACCTCGTAGTAACTCTCAGGTAGCGGCGTCCGCTGCTCGCGCAAGAGGCCCAGGTAATCGTCGATCGCGGCGAAAACGTCGAAGCGGGACCTGAAAACCCTCCCCAAACGGTGAACCCGCTTGAGCGCCCGCGCGGCCCGAACCGGCGCCCTCGGGTCCCGGCCAAACCCCTCCCCGGCGTTCATGGAGACCCCTTCGACGAACCGGGTCACCATCGTGCCGTCTCTCGCGTCGAAGTAGATTACCTCTGCGTTGACCCCGACCGCCGCCGCGACCCGCGCGTTGTGCTCCTCGGCGGTACGGTCGATATAGTCTGAGGTGCCTTCCCCAGCGAGCCGCAGCACGTAAGCCGCGCTACCTATCGTCACCTTGTAACAGACGTTGGTAAGAGAGTCGCCGAGACGGTCGAGTTTGATCACTTCCTGTCGGACGTTCCCAAAAAAAGGCACGCGTGCTAGCGCGGCATACACTCCATCCAATCGTATTCCTCTCTCTATCTGCTTTGAGCGGGCGCTCCCCAACGCCCGTGATGCAGTCAATAGATTGTAAACTCTATGTTAACTGTACGCAAACTTCTGTATGCTCAGACTTCCGTACGCTTGGAGTTAGCGTCGGTTTATCTGCGGGATGCGAAAACGACGGTTACCTGGCCGATGTGGGTGCGCGGGGCGTCGTTGCGCGCCACGTAGGTCTCCAGCTCTCCTCTCTCGTCCAGCTTCCGGATGCGAGAGAGGGCCCTGTTCAAGCGGTCTTCGGCGACCAGTGACCAGACCGAGTCTCCGTCGCGCCACTCCTTGCTCAGGGGGCCGTGGGGGTCGAAGTAGGACTCGCCCTGGACCGTGGCGTCGAGTGGCGCGAAGCTTCCCCTGTGGGCGAGACCGCAATCGTCGAGGATTTCGAGCAGCTCGTCGAGGGGGACGTAGCGGTTTCGGAGGGCATCGGCGGCATCCGGGATCAGTTGGTAGTGCCAGTAGCCGTGGCGCAGTTGCTCTTGCGAGCAGGTGCTGACCGTGAGGATCCCGCCTGGCTTCAGGACCCGGGCGAACTCCCGGAAGACCCGGCGGTGGGCTGGGAAACCTTCGGCGGCATCGTCCGTCAGGTGGTGGAGTACCTGGTTGATCATGACCCCGTCGAGCGTCGCGTCCTCGAAGGGGATCTCGTCGATCCTGGAGGAGTGAAAAGAGATGCGATCCTCGGCCCACGCCAGCTTGCGCGCGGCGACCTCCAGCATACCGGGGTTGAGGTCCACAGCCTCGATCCGACCGACGTAACCGAGCAATGCCTCAGAGTAGCTGCCGGTGCCGCACCCGGCATCCAGCACCACCGTCCGGGCCAACGGTACGGGCGCGTGGGCGAAGCAACCGACGAGGATCTCGGTCCCCACCGGCTCCCTGGTCTTGTCGTAGTTGCCGGATTTGTGCGTATAGTTCTCGTAGCTGCTCAATTCGGCCTTTCCCTCTCGGCTCGTCTTGCTCTAACATGAGTAAGTGAGCCCATTCTACAGAGCCGGTTAAACCCAAGTTTTACTCACCATTAACCTTCTTTTCACCTAAGGGAGGATCGGCGAGCCTATACTGCGCACGATCGCGTGCGGCCCTAAGGGAGGAATCGTATGGCCTTTCGGAGCGTGGGTACCAACCTGTCCCGGCTGTATGTGGACGGCATCGGGGGTCTCGCGGAGGACCTGGAGGCGCTGAAGAGCGCCGGATCGGATTTCGTGGAGGTCTGGCCTGAGAACCTTGGGGTCATCCTCGGCGGTAGCCTGGATACAAACAGGATGCGGGCGGTTGGGGAGCTGCTGCTGGAGGCGGAGCTGGCGTACACGGTCCACGCCCCGCTCGAGGTCAACCTCATGGACCTGACCTCACACAGTCTGCAGCGCGACGTCCTAGACGCCAGCCTCCGGTTCGCGAAGAGCATAGGTGCTGAGGTGGTGGTCTGCCACGCCGGCCAACGTGTGGGGACGCGCGACGCCAGGCACAGCATGGGGGATCAGCTCTCCGCCGAGCGGTCCGCCCTGCGGGAGGCGGGAGACTTGGCGGGAGACTTGGCGGGAGAGCTCGGCGTGACCATCGCCGTCGAGAACTACTACCCCGAGCAGCCGATCCTGCGCGGCGCGGTCTACGACTACTCGGTCTGGCCTTCCCAGCTGGCCGAGCAGATCTCCGCAGTCGACCATCCCGCGGTCGGCATCTGCCTGGACGTGGGGCACGCGGCCCTCGCGGCGGGCTTCTTCGGCTTCGACTTTATCGGGGAGTGCGGCGCTATAGCGTTCCTCGTCCGCCACGTACACCTTCACGACAACCTGCAGAGGACCAACCTCACGGGAGAGCCGCAGGTCTCCGAGCACACCGTCTACGGGCTGGGAGACCTGCACCTCCCACCCGGCAGGGGCACCATCCCGCTGGAAGACCTGTTCCGGCGGATGGACTTCCCCGAAAAACCCTCGTGCTGCGTAGAACTCTCCCCCGAGCTCTTCTACCTGGTTCCGGGGGCCCTCCAGGCCGCCAGAGAACTCGGCCTAGCGGTAGCGCCCCGGGAGCGAGTGCCCGCCTGAGGCAAGGCCGACCGGCGTCAGCGCCGGATGCTGGGGCCGACGCGCTTCATGGCGGTGCGAAAGTCGTAGGTGGTGACGGAGAGCGCGGAGAGCTGGTGCGGGGCTATGCGCTTCCCGAAGTCGCCGAGGTTTATGGTGCGGCGCATGCACACAAGCGCCGCCTCGCGGCACAGGGCTTCGAGGTCCGCGCCAGAGTAGCTGCCGGTGTGCTGCGATATCTGATCCAGGTCCAGAGCCGGGTCCGTCGGCATGCCTTTCGTGTGGATGCCCAGGATGTGCAGCCGCGCCTCGGCGTCTGGAAGCCCGATCTCGATCTCGTGGTCAAACCGCCCAGGCCGCCTCAGAGCCGAATCGAGCGCGGATGGCCTGTTCGTCGTGGCGATAACGCAGACGCGCCCGAGATCGCTCATGCCGTCCATGAGGGAGAGTAGCTGGGAGACGAGCGTCGCCTCGAAGCTCTCGCTCATCATGTCGCGCGAGGAGGCGAAGGAATCTATCTCGTCGAAGAGGACGATGGCGGGCGACCTGTCCTGCGCTTCGGAGAAGATGGAGCGCAGCCGCGCCTCGCTCTGTCCCCAGTACTTGTTGAGGATCTCCGGTCCCGATACCGCGATGAAGTGCGCCCCGCTCTCGTGGGCCACCGCCCGCGCAAGCAACGTCTTTCCCGTGCCGGGCGGCCCGTAGAACAGGATGCCCTTGTGCGGACGGATGTTCAGCTTCTTGAAGACTTCGGGGTGAGTGATCGGCAACTCCACAGCCTCGCGCACGAGGGCGACAGTCTCGCGCATCCCGCCCACGTCCTCGTAGCGCGTCTGGGGGACGTTGCGGATGCCCGGCGCGGTCCCCGATGCCGCCGCAACCCCGGCCCCGCCGCTCCTCACGCTGCGCGCCAGCCTCTCCAGAAGGCCCTCCCGCTCCTCCACCTCCGGGATCTCCTCCGGCTCGTCCCTGGCATGGTCTTTGCCGATGGTCCAACTCTTCAGGGGACCGTTCTCCCGGTAGCGCCAGCCCGTCTCCTTGCCAGGGTCTATCTCCTCCGGCAAGCGGGCGACGATCTCGGCTGTCGTGTCGAGGTCGAGGATGGGACACCGCACGCAAGGCCCGAGGTCCGAGAGGATGCGGTCGGTGATGGCCTCCTTGTTCACCTGAAAGACGCCGTCCGCGCCCATCTCCCCGAACGAATACCAGGAGTTCTTCGTAGCGTGTTCGCTATCGTATATCCGGACCTGCCGGCACGGGAAGAGTTGTTTATTCTCCAGCGAGCGCGGAGTACACCACTCCTTGGCCGGCCGGCCGGAACGCTGTTTCCTGAAGAAGCAGCGGAGCCCATCGAATAGCTCCTCGCCCGAGACCGGCGTTCCGTCAGCGGCGTATCCGGCCTCCTCCTCGCCCCGAAGCAGCCCGGAGAACTCATCCAGAGGACGCCAGTCGGATGGCAGATCCAGGTCCACCAGAACCCGAGATGTCCCGTTCGTCCCCTCGACCCGATACGAATGATGCCGGGCGGCGACCGCAGCGGCCCTCCCGAAAGCGCCGCCGGAACTGAGTGGAAAGCTGACCCGTACCTTCATCGTCTGCGGATTCTAACCCACGGGTCGGGGCGTCGTCGACCGATAACATCCGGTGTGCTGGCCCCCATGAGGTTCGAGGACTATCGTTACCCTGGCGCGGTCGCGTCCCCGCCCGAGCTGTCTCCCGGCAAACGAAGGTGCCGCCGAGGAAGAACCAAGCTTATCCTGTCTGCTCGGCGATGTTCTGTAGCTCCTCCTGGAGCGTCTTTATGGCCTCCTCGGGGGTAGTCTCGTCCTTGAGAGAGTCGTTGAACTGGTCGGCCATCCGGAGGGACATGTCGGAGTAGTACGGCGAGATCGGCCGCGAGACCGTGCGCGACAGGGCTTCCGGGGCCAGCTTGATCACCGGCACCGCATCCAGGACCTCCTGGTCGTCGTAGAGCGCCTTCAGGGTCGGCAGGAAGGCCCCTTCGATCGCCTGGAATTTCTGCTGCTCGGGGGCGGAGGCGAACTCGATGAACTCCCAGGCGGCATCCTGGGTCTCCTGGTCCATGGCAGCGTTTATCAAGAAGCTCCACCCACCG
>Ga0136617_10000944_pt1 | contig 25455 bp, 17 predicted proteins | sample AntDrymUQ3222106_2_FD_129672 | JGI IMG/M metagenome (GOLD analysis project Ga0136617, IMG submission 129672) | Polar desert sand microbial communities from Dry Valleys, Antarctica - metaG UQ322 (21.06) | ecosystem: Environmental > Terrestrial > Soil > Desert | place: Antarctica: Dry Valley...
CATCATTCGCGAATATGAAGAAACCATCATGGATGAACAGAATCCCCGGATCGATGGTTGGTTTCTCTGCATTGCGCCCCTCGAGCGGCCGCAACTGGCTATGGCGGTGATTGTAGAGGGCGGCGGATATGGTTCACGCTCGGCAGCTCCGATTGCGGCAGCCCTAGTGTTAAAGGCGAAGGAGTTGGGATACTTCAACGCAGCAATCACTAAACGCCCGCAACCTGAAAACCAGCGTCGGCAGAGAGGCGTAGCGCCAGGGACTAGACGTTGAGCTCGATTAAGAACTTAGGGGAAGCTCCCCAGAAGTGCGAGAGGTAGCGACTGCGTGAAAACCCAAAGAGCGGGTTAATTTGCAGGTCAGGAAGGTGGACCCTGTCCCCGCCTCAAGCTTGAATGCCACTCAGCAACGTCTGGAGGGACTGAGTTTCGATCATTTGCTAGCCATGTGGGAAGGTCCTTTGGAGCGTGAGAATGGATTGAGCTGTTGGTCTAAACGATTTTTGTTTTTCCTCGTAAGAACTGGGACAGGGTCCACCTTCTTTACCTGTAAGTTAGCGAGACTTGAGCTGTCCTTTTGGGATCATGAGTTATGACAGTCTAATCGGACCTTTCATCAGGTCAGAGAGAATTTGGGCTCCCCTTTGTTGACGTAGCCCGTACTTGATTATGAAAAACCGCGCGTCGTCACATCTGTTCGTGCTTCTGCTGATCGCAGGCTTCGAGATCGCCGGCTACTACGGAATCTATCGTGCAGCTCTACTGCGTGGATATGAAACCTCGATCATCGGCGCCGTCCGCGACCTCATGATGTACGTCCCCCTGATGGTGCTGCTTCTCTGGTTGTCGCGCGTCATGAAGTTCGCAGGCAACTGGATCCTTTTCACCGCTGCCATACTTCTCTTCTCGCTGGGTATGTTGGTCCAATACCGGCTTTATAGCGATCCCGAGTATAACGCTCGAAACAAAGCGGCGGCCCGTCAGGAGAAGATGGAGGCTTTGCGCACTCGCTACATCCTCGAGAACTATGATCCAGTCAAGAAACAAATAATGGGGCTGCCACCTACCCCAGCCCAGCCCGTGGACATTGAACAATTGCCCAGGCGCGATTCGACCTACACGGTTTGGAATGCGATTACCGCCAGCTACACCTGGATTCCCATTCTCTCATTCGTCGCGTTTGCCGTGGCGTATTCACTCTGTGTACGCGACGGTTTTCTTTTGTGGATGCAACGCAATAGTTTCATCATTGTGTTACTGACACTTCTGCCTCTGGCTGCTGCGGTCGTCACCTCTAGCGCAGGCAAGAGCCTGGGGAATATGACCCCGTGGGAGCCGGCGAAGATTCCTTTCCTCGTGGGCTTCGCGGGAATCCTGACCGCGCGCTACAAAGATCTTGCCGAAACTTATTGGGGCATTCCCCGCGCACGAGATATCGTGCCCCTGGTCGTGATGGCGATGATTCCTTTCGTACCTTTCTTTGCCCTCAAAGACTTCGGCCAGATGCTGATCTTCAGTGGCGCTTACACCACTCTCTATCTGGTGGCGGTGCGACGCTGGCCCCAACTCCTGTTGTTTGTAGGCTCAATGTTTTTAGTGATTGGTATCCTGGTCGTGGGTGCGCTGCCGAGAGACATTCAGGAGAAGGTCCCGCTATTGCCGACCATCGCTCGTCCGATTCAGGCCGCCCTGCCCTCGCGTATCCAGCAACGATTTCATCTGTGGCTGGACGGTTTCGATCCTCCGTCTCCGGAAGTTTCCTGGTGGAAGAAGGACTATGAGGAAGCACTCAATCAAAATCCACAATTGAAAGAGCTTGCCGAACAAAGTCCGGCGATGCAGAGGACCGTGAATGTAGATATCTGGTTTGACAAGCTTGCCTTCCAACCGGCCCAGGCTATTTTCGGAATCGCCTCTGGAAAGACCACCGGCCGAGGCCTGGGACTCGGCTTTCCCGAAGTTATTCCAATTGCCGACTCCGATTATGTCTACGCCGCCGCGGTCGAAGAGGTGGGTTTGGCAGGCGGGGCCCTGCTAATCCTGACGGTGATTATTTTCGTGGCCGCGGGTGTTCGCACTTCGCTCGACGCGCGTGATATGTTTACGAAACTCTGCGCGGCTGGTCTCACGGCGTTTGTCGGCTTTCAGGCACTCGTTAACATTGGAGGGATTTTACGGGCCCTCCCGATGACCGGAATTACGCTGCCATTTGTGAGTCACGGCGGTTTCAGTTTGATTACGAGCTATGCGATGCTTGGCATGCTTATGGCTTTCTCTCACCGCAATGCAGGGGATAAACTGCTTGCCAGCAGAACCCCTGCCAGACGCACTTCCCCGGTCAACCTGGAGGCCGTCCGATGAGCCAGCCTGACAAAACCCTCACCGTCGAAGCACAAAGCGTTACGGATCGCGGTTTGAATGAAAGACGACCGCTTAATGAAGATTCATTTCTGGCCGATAGCGGGCGCTTCATTTTTGCTGTCGCCGATGGCGTGGGTGGCGCAGAGGCCGGTGAAGTTGCCTCGCAGACAGCCATCGAAGTGCTCGATGAAGCTTTCCGTCATCAAGTAGCCGGGGACGATGTCGAGGACCTGATGGAGCTGGCCATTCAACGGGCCAATGCCTCAATTCACCAGATGGCCCAGGAACATGCCAAGTTCTCGATGATGGCCACCACGATTGTTGCCCTTCATCTGAAAGGGAACATTGCAACTATCGGGCACGTCGGAGACTCGCGCCTTTATCGCCTTACCACAAATGGCGACCTCGTCCGTGAAACCGAAGATCATTCAGTAGTAGAAGAAGAAGTGCGGGCCGGTCGCATGACCGCCGATCAAGCCGCTCACCATCCCAGCAAGAACGTCATTAGCCGCGCTCTGGGCGCAGAAGACTCGGTCGAGGTCGATCTAAAAACTATAGAGGTTGAGGATGGAACAGAGTTTCTGCTCTGCACGGACGGCATCACGCGTCATATCCCGGACGCTGAATTAAAGCAGTTGATGGTTACACACGATAGTTTGAAGGCACTCTGCGATGGGTTGAAGAGCACCTGTTATGAGCGCGGGGCGGAAGACAATCTTACCGCAGTTGTCGTTCGTTGTGGCCAGCGGATACCTTCCAGCGGGCGTCTGGAAAATCTGGAGCGAACCATCTCACCAGTCACGGAAAGACTAGCGGTCATCGACAGCGTTGCCCAACCCCTGACGGCGGCAAATATGGATGTTGGCCAAGAGGCGATGGTTCCACCTTCCCGAGTTGCCTTCCCGGCGGCGGGCGACAATCCGGAAGAAGGGCAGATCAGCACGCCCGAACGAAAATTGAATATTCCCTCCTCCAATACTTATAAAAGTGGTTTTGCCCAAGCCATAGGCCGCCTATTCCTGCTCCTGATTTTTCTCGGGGCAGTGGGCGGCGCATTCTACGCAGGCAGGCGCTACAAAGGGCCCATCCCTTTCTTGAAGGAAGAAAACGACGCGAGTGCCCAAGTCTCTCCCACCCCCTTGGTGGCAGAAGACCCACTGTTGAAGTTTGAGCAAAGCCGCCGCGAGATCGATAGAGACCCGTATGGCTGGCTTTCCACTCAGACGAACGCTGAGCTAACGCGTCAGGGCGTTGCCAGTCCACTGGAATCATCGGACCCGGAGTTTCTGTACCTTTATGGTCGAGCCTCGCTGCTTGCCGGAAATAGCGAAGAGGCGGCCCGGGCTCTGACACAGGCAATTGTGAAGTCAGACAGTAACCCCTCTCCTGCAAACTCCACGATACGAAAAGAGGCGACCTTGGCTCTCGCGGCTCTGGCAATAAAATTCGATAAAGAAAAGCCGCGAGCTTTGACGCATCTGGAAGAGATGTTGCCGAGGCCCGTCCCTGGTAATTCCCCCTAAACTGGTACGCAGTGGGTTCCGTCGGGCGCGTGCCCCCCAGATGTGCGCGTTAAGTTTTCTGTACCGGTGGCTATGAAAGCAGTGGGCGAAGCATCTAAGGAACGCGGATGATTCGGTTGGAACGCGGGCCAATGGCGGAACTGAAGCTACAACAAAGCCGGCTCGATGGCCGATACGATGTACTGGAATGCCTGGGGCGGGGCAGCTACGCGGAGATCTACGTTGCCAAGGACAACGCAGCTCCTGACGGGGCGCCAACCACGGTGGTCATCAAAGCGCTCAACATTTTCCTGCAAGAGACGCCCGATTCCGAGTTGGAGCGAACGCTGGTGGCTAACTTTCAGAATGAGGCTGTGGCCATCGATCGCGTCAGACATCCGCACATAATCAACCGTCTCGGCCACGGAACCGCGATCGACCTGGCCGGAACCACCTTTCATTACATCGTCCTGGAATACTTGCCCGGCGGCGATATGCTGGCACTTTCTCGAAACCACCCCTTGTCTATCGAGAAGACGCTCTTCTATCTCGAGCAGGTCTGTTCCGGTCTAGCTCATGCGCATCAGTGTGGGGTGATTCATCGCGACATCAAGCCTCAGAATTTGTTGCTGACCGCCGACAGAAAAATCGTCAAGATCGCGGATTTTGGCGTAGCACGCTTTGGAACAAATGAAGGCGCAATCACTCGAGTGGGAACAAATATTTACTCGGCTCCTGAACACAATCCTCTGGTGCAGACATCTCAACTCGACACCGGATCGCTCGTCATTACGCCAGTAAACTTGACTCCCGCAGCGGACATCTATTCCCTGGCCAAAACCACGTATAGCTTGCTTGCTGGCGAAGCACCGCGCCGTTTCGCGCATCATTCAATCAGAGAGTTGCCGGCTGCGATCAGTAGTGAGTATTGGTCAGCTCCGGTTCTCCGGGTGCTTGAGAAAGCCACGCAGAGGCGACCCGAGAATCGCTATCAGATAGTGCCGGAGTTTTGGGATGAACTGGCGGAGGCGGCTTTACGACCGACACGGTCTCTTGGCGGAGGAATCTCGGGACCGGGGCACAAGCCGAGTTCCGAACTGAGCGTCGAGCCTGAAGACATTACTGAGGCCCCGCCGAGGGCCCGTTTCGAGCCCGCCCCAGCGCCGGAATTGGCCCATGCCAGTCTTGAGCCCGCAAGGCGTCCGCGGATTGTGGTACCCGTGAGCAGGATTCAGGAGGGTCTTTTGGCAACCGAAGGCGTTGCCTCGCGCCCACTGGCGAAGGACATTGTCGCCGGATTTCCTGACCAGGCGCGGAATGGGAAACTTTCGTCAGTGCCGGCTCAGTCGTATCCGCGAACACCACGAGGTCGGCCCAGGAGATTCCTGGTGGCGCTCCTACTTATTCTCAGCTTCTCGGGAATGCTGTTAGCCACGCATAAATATGTCACGTCTCAATGGAACCCTTTGCGACGGATTGCCGGACTCCCGGAAGTCTTTGTAGCCGGCCGCGAAGGTGTTACAACCACAGACGTAAATCTCCGGGCCGGTCCAGGTTCTTCGAATCAGAACATTGGCCTTGCAGAAAGCGGCTCGCGGGTAAAGCTGTTAAGCGAAAACAGCAACTGGTACGAAGTTCAAGTCGTGACCCACAAGCGCCCAAAGACCGATCAGTTTTCGTCGGATCGCGGTTGGATAAACAAACGGTTCGTAAAGTTTGATTAATGTCTGTCTCAAGTGCGCTGACCAATCCGTCGGAGGTCAGGAAGAGAGTTTTGCTGTGGCATTTGTCACTCGGGTTTTTTAACACGCGACCCAGTCCCGTAGGGATGAAATGTTTGTACACCCCTGGCCCTAAGACATCGTGCCAGCTCCAGAGGAGCGAAATGTTCGTACCGATGTATGGCGCATGGATATATTTCGCTCCTTCGGAGCTTGGAGCTTTCTTTAATACTACCGGTCGATAAACATCGGGCCCCTACGGGACTGTGAAGCACGAAACTTGCTGTTCGTTTAGAGTCGGAAACGTTAGCTTAAACGCGGTCCCTGATCGGCGCCAAGAGCGCGAATTCACGGGGGAGGAACTGACCCAAATTGGGATTGATCGAGTCGATCAGAAAATGGATAGACGGCGAAAGCGGAGAAGGACTGCTGGAAGCCGCCGACGAGCACGCGCGGCCGCGAAGAATCTGGGAAGAATTCCTGGTTAAGATTGCCCGCGAAGTTGAAGCCGTCATGCAGCGCGAGATGTTTACCCCGCCGGGCGGCCCCACTTACATCCCGCGCGAGTACATTGTCTATCTCAGTGCCGACGACGATAGAGACTGGCAAGGCGACAAGCGGCGGGGCCTCGAGCAGGGACTATTCCACGTGCTTTCGGAAAGAGCGAGAGAGTTAAGTGGCCAAACCCCACTGGCAGCGAAGTCTTTTGCTGTGGAGCTGCGGGTTGACGGCACGCTCAGCAAAGGCGAGTTTCGTGTCCAGGGAGTTTGGGACGAGACTGAGAGCGGGCACACTATGGTTACGGCTCGCGTGGACCCATCCCAATCGGGTCAGCCGGCCTTCAATCCAAACGACACTGTCCGCGAAACCATGGGAACCGGGGAAAATGAGCAGACTATTGTCCGCCCGCGGGTGTTGGAACTTTACTCAATGGAGGTCTGGCGAGACGGGGTGCGGGAGGCGGTGGTAGCGATCTCTAAACCAGAGATCACGATTGGCCGCGGATCGAGATCAATTACAGTCGACCTGCCCCTGAAAGGCGATCCGGAGGTGAGTCGCGTTCACGCAGTGCTCGCTCGGGAGAACGATGGTCGCTACTGGCTAACTCCCAAAGGACGCAATCCAACTTTAGTCGGCGGACGCGAGCTTCCCCGTGAGGATCGCACAGAGGTTCGCCCCGACGACAAAATCGCAATCTGCAACTTCGTCCTGCGCATCCAGCCGAGGTGAGGCTTAAGAGATCTATCGTCGGAACAGCGACGAGGCGCGCGTTTGACGGCTTTTCGCTGACCCGCAGGTGTAAAAAGCGAGAGCTAACGCGCCGGTTGCCCGCTGGGCTTTTACTGACTATCTGACAAACATCGACCTTAGCAAAAGCGATGTCAGAGGCAAGATGATTGTTACGGTAATGGCGAGCGTATTTCTCGTCTGCGATTGAAAGTGCTTTGTTTCATCGAGCTACGATCTAGTGAGTATCCAATGGCGTTGCAGTGACTGGCATGCTGAACAGCCACGACGATTATGATTGTCACCTATGGAGGCGAAGGACGGGCAGAACGAATGAACAAGCAGGGTATGAAGTGGTGCGACGTTAAGGTTGTTGTCGATGATGCTACGGCTGATCTATTTGAAATGCCGGAGCCTGACGAAGATCCCGAGCAGTCGCCTGCTTTTCGGGTCACTCGTTCCACAGCAGATTTGGTCGAGCACGACTTCGAGAGATACCGTCCCAGCTTGGAGCGTATGGCAGATGATTGGCGCAAAGCGAAAAAACGGTTTTTGCAAGACAGTGAGGATGACGAGAGTGGCACGGAGGTTGTCTAAACTCTTAATTTCGATGCTTCAACTCTGCAGGACGCATTGATAACGCACCATTGATTGCCTGCCCAGTGTTCACCAGATTTCAGTGAGAGTTAAGCTTTCCGCCCCTGTCCGCGAAGAACCTTCAGTGATTTGGTGGCTTGGGTGCGTTCCAACTGTTGTCCTCACTAATCCTCTACTTTTCTATTGTCCTCGGAAAAATGCGTTTGTAATCAAGGGGAACTGTCAACGCAAGTATTTGGTCATCCTTAGGCTGGTTCCTTCATCAACGCGCTCAAACTCGACCTCATCCATTAGCGATCTGATGAGCTTTAGGCCCCAACCCCGCCGCTCTTTGGCGGCCTCGCTTTCGTCGACTTCTGCTCCCCGCGCTGTGTTCTGGGCCGTTAGATTCGAGGGCACGACGCCTCGACTGGAAATAGTGATGACCAATCTATCACTTTCAACCCGCCAGCGTTGATGAATTTTTCGGTCGGGACTGAGGCTGTGCTCGGAGGCGTTAATGTGAGCCTCGACTATCGCGTGCTTAATCTGACTGATGGCTTCTGGTCGGAAGTTGAACCGGCGCGCAATCTGCTCGACCGTGTTGGCAGCCAGGAGTTCGTTGTCTTCGCCCATCGGCAGGATCATAAGAAACTCGTCTGGCTCAGACGACTGCGTGGGCGTGCCGTGGCTGTCGCTTATCCTCGGAGTCAAAAGTTCGACTTGCTGTCTGCTCGACGCGTATCCGTCGCGCTCGCTGAGTGCTTGTAAAGCCCCCTTGGAAAATCCCTCGTTGGAAATCAACCAGATGCGCGTTCGGGCAAAGCCTGAGTTAAGGGCCAGCCTATCCAACCGTTCGCACCACATCTCCGTCATATCACGATCAGCTTCGAGCTTGGATTCTACTTCGGCGACGAGCCAGACAACCTGGTTGGCATCAGTGTAAGTTGCACCCTCAAAGGCATGGGCTACAACGCAACGCTCTTCGTCGAAGCCCTGTTGCAGCTCGGGACTGAAGGCCACGTAGCTAGCCACGTGCACCACTTGCGGTAACCGGGCCAGCTCAGTCTCGCGATGGAGTCCACTGGAAATATCTTCGGTCGAGCGTCCCTTGTAACGGTTGCTGAATTGGTCAAAATGGAAAAGGCTTTGTGGCACCTGCTGGCAATCGAACCTGGCCAACAGGGCTCGCAGGCCGAGCGTCCTGATTGAATGGTAATGGAGCGCCATCGTGTGCGGCGCTCGTTTGAGCGCCTCGGTAATAGTATTCGCAACCACCAAAGCACGTGGCTCGTTAAGAACGTCCAGGCGAAAGCGCACCTTCAAATAGTCTTTCCAGGTCGCTGAACCACCACCTGCCTCGATAGTTCCACCATCCCAGTTGATAATTTCTTGAATGTGCAAACTATGTAGTAACTTTTCCAGTTGATCGGCATCGAGCTGAAGCCGCTTTCGCCAGGCTTCGAAGGAGGATTTCCGGCCTTCACCGACTGCCCCTTCCGATAACATGCCCACCAGCGCTAGCCTGGCTTCCGGTTTGGGCGCAATCTCCTCCAGCAGCGACGAGAAATAGCGCTGGATTTGACCGCCCATTAACTCGTCGACGTAAAGCTGTTCGCATTCGAGATAGGTATCAAGGACCACCGTCCGTTCACGCGCGGCCTGCAGCAGGGAGGTAACGAAAAATGGACTGCCCTCAAATTGCTGCACCAACAGGTCCCTGGTTTCTTCATTGATGACCACTCGCTGGCGGGCAGCTACCTGCTCTACCAGCCGGCGTGCGTCGTTGTCTCGGAGTTTGCCCAGCCGAAGAATATCGGTAGCGTCAAAGTTGCAACCGGCGCGATGTGCGGCATCAAGAACCTGCCGGCGCAGTCCGGCGACGGCAAATGGGAGATTGGAACGGCAAAAGATGCGCAGCATCTCCGCAGCCAGGTTGCCCTGCCCGCCCAGGCTGTCAGCTAATTGCGCTCCATCGACCATCACATAAGGGCAGCCGTTACGTTTAGGGACCCTTTGCGGCGCGCTCAGGCAGAAGCGCACAAATGCGCGATCATCATTGCTGAAGCGTTCGCGGTTGTAGCCCTCCACCAACCGTTCAGTCCATTCCAGATCTGCAGGAGCGGCAAGTTGCACCAGATCATTTAGGGTGATCGAGGCTTCGCAGAGTGAGGGTTCATTGCGTCGAAAGGCCACATACTGAAGCAGGAAGGTATTAAGGAATTCAATGGCAGCACTGACCGCCGTGGTCTCGCCTCGGGTCAGCGCGAAATAGATCGGCACAATGTCTTCGCGGCGATGGAACAGTTGGTCGTAAGACTGAAACAGTAACTCGGATACTCCCGCCGAAGGCGCCATCAGCAGCAGCAAGCCGCGCCCTTCGCCTGAATTTCGCGGATGAGAAACGATCTGTTGCAGCTCGTCGGCTCTGCCAACGAACTCATCTGCTGCAACACGGCCAAGAATGCGCCGTGCTTTGGGGAGGGATCCTTTTCCGTTCATCGCCTGGCTCGGTTTGCTTAGCTATCCTGGTAGAGCTCAATTCTGTTCTTACCTTTGCGCTTCGCGTTATAGAGAGCACGATCAGCTGCGCCGATTATCCGATCGGGAGTATCGACGTGCTTATGAAAGGTGGATATACCTATGCTGATCGTAACTCTGCCAACGGGTTGCGACTTACCGTGCGGGTAAACCGTTTCCGCTACGCGCTGCCGCATTCGCTCGGCGATCACGATTGCTTCATTAAGGGGCGTCTGCGGCAGGAGAATTCCAAACTCTTCTCCGCCATACCGGCAGGCTACGTCGGCGGATCGCAGAGCCAGTTTCAAACAATGAGCTGTAATCTGAAGCGCCTGATCGCCTCCCTGGTGACCGTTGAGATCGTTGTAGCTCTTGAAATCGTCGATATCGATCATCAAGAAACTCATCGGATATTCGTAGCGCTTGGAACGGTTCACCTCTTCATTCAGTCGCTCTTGCAAATAACGCCGGTTGAGCAAACCTGTGAGTGGATCCGTTATCGACATTAACTGGAATTCTGTCGCCCGCTCCTGCCACCCGGCCCGCTCCAGCGCCAGCGCCACCTGGGGACCGATAATTTCAAGCAAACTCAGATCGATGTCATCATAATCTTTACCGCTTGACTTATCGGTTACATTTAGGACTCCGATCGTGCGACCACCGATTCTGATTGGGTAGCTGATAAAGGATTTCGTTTTGTATTGCCGCGCTGCAGGCGCAGGCGCCATACCGGCGTTTTCGATATTCTCAACTACCAGTGCCCTGCCTGTTTCCAGTACCCCTCCCGCAACTCCCTCGCCCAACCTTATGCGGGCCACCTCGGAAATGTGAGCTTTCATTCCTACGCCGGCTTTGAGTATCAACTCATTTGCTCTCTCGTCTACCACCAGGAGGGAGGCACGCTCAGCCAGCAGCAGGTCTTTCGAGTTTGTCAGAATAGCCGTGTAGGTTTTTTGTGGATCCCCAGAACTGATACGCTCGAGGAAGTGGCGCAGCGACTCCGCAAATTGCGAGCGATATTCAAGCTCGCGCCGCAGCTGATCGATCTCGCCTTGCAGGTCGGAGGAAGACTTCGAAGACGCAGACAGTGTCGGTGCCGGTGGGGCTCCAGCGTTTGCAAGCGGGAGCGGTGCGAGCTCCTCCTCCTCCGCGGGTAAACGAGACATTTCGTCCTCAAACTGGCGGGCGGCCTTCTGCAAGCGGTCAGCTAACTCATCCAGTTTTGCCGGTTCCGCAAAGATGACCCTCGAGAGAGGCTCACTGCCAAGCAAGTCTTTCAGATCACCAGCGCGAAGGCGCTCGACAATGACCCGATAGTCAGCGCCGCTTACGAAGGCGCGTCCTCCGATCACCGCCAGGTTTCGCCCGCTGGTAATTTGGACGGGCATGGCGAAGCACTGCAAACCTGCATGACACTTGTAATTGACCACGCCACCAGTACTCATTGCACGCCGGTACGCGTCGCCGCAGTAGGGATCGCAAAGACTACCGAGGTCCGGCGAAGACTGAAGAGCATGGCAAATCGAATTATTGTTTGAAATTACAAGTGCCGGAGGCTGTCGGCCGTCTACCAGGAGGACTGACAAGCCCGACGCGGCAGCCAGACGGTGCTGCACCGGGGCCCAGCCGTCAGGCGCATCCTCTAGACGCTCCTGCACAATAGCGGCTTTCGATTTATGAGACTTCTTTGTCATCCGGAGTAGTTCGTCAGTTCGCTTGGCGCCGGGAGAGCACCAACAAACACCTACTGTCGGCAATGGATCCTGTCGGAAGGTTCTGGGTCTTCGCAGCCAGTATAGGTTTCCACTCCTTGCCAAACAAGCGCCAGCGATAATTTCGCTGGCTGCCTCTCCGGCCAAAACCATACCCGTGCGGAAAACGCAAGTTACTCTATTGCTATATGACTAATACGAAGGAGTCTCCCGAGGTAATTCGTGAGACTCAAAGACTTGCGGGCTGCCTGCGTTTTTTACGAGATTATCCCTGGAGCGGTACTGGGAGCGACACTTTCGATTTGAGGCTGATCAGGGCTAATTCGAATGCAGGCCGCGAAGTGATTTGGCTTGATCTCGACGAGAGGTGGAACGACCTCCTTGCAAGCCTCAATCGCATACGGACACCGGGTGTGAAAACGACAGCCGTTGGGAGGATTTATGGGTGATGGGACATCTCCCTCGAGCACCATGCGTTTTCGAGTGGACTCCACAGTAGGATCGGGAACTGGAACAGCAGAGATCAGCGCCTTGGTGTAAGGCATGAGCGGATCGTCATAAATTGCTTTAGCGTTTGCTATTTCGACAATCTTGCCGAGATACATCACCGCGACGCGACTAGCGGCATGGCGTACCGCGCGTAGATCGTGAGAAATGAACAAATAGGTGAGGTTCTTCTCTCGCTGCAGCTTCTCAAGGAGATTAAGAATCTGCGCCTGAATAGAAACATCGAGCGCCGAGATGGGCTCATCAGCCACGATGAAGTCTGGATCAACGGCCAGAGCGCGCGCGATTCCGATTCGCTGGCGTTGTCCACCTGAGAACTCGTGCGGGTAACGTTTGATGAAACGCTTGCTCAAACCTACTGTTTCCATTAACTCTTGAACCCTCTCCTGTGCCTTCCTTCCCTTAGCGAGGCGAAATGTGTCGAGCGGCTCTCGCACAATCTCGCCAACCGTCATCCTTGGGTTAAGCGACGCATATGGATCTTGAAAGATAATCTGAAGATGGCGGCGTTGCTCACGCATCTGTCGCCTCGATAACTGCGCAAGGTCGCGATCGCGAAACATTACGTGGCCTGCGGTCGGCTCGGTTAGACGCAGGATTGCGCGGCCCAGCGTGGATTTGCCGCAACCAGACTCACCGACTAAGCCGAGAGTTTCGCCACGATAGATGTTGAGCGTTACACCATCCACAGCTTTAACAACCCTTCGACCACCGAGATTGAAATGAACTTTCAAGTCGCGGATTGAAATCAGTGGGTCGCCCTGGTTACTTTCAAGCGGCACATCCTTAGTCCCGCTTAGCATTTTTTCCTGCGTGCTCATTTCTTGTCGACTACAGTCTCTAATAGTTGGACTATTGGCCCGATATAGCTTCACGCTCCCGACGAGATTCCTCATAGACCTCGCCCGCGAAGTGGCAGAGCGAAGAGTGGTCGGGAGTCAATCGCACAAAGGGGGGGAATTCCCGATGACAGATCTCTTCGACGCGATCGCATCGGGGAGCAAAGGGACACCCCGGAGGTAGATGTGCCACGTCCGGAGGCAAACCCCGAATCTGGTAAAGTGTTCCCCGCGCCGATGTGGGATCAGGAACGGAACGCAGCAGTCCTTTCGTATATGGATTGCCGGGCACAGCGAACAACTCTCTTGTCGGCGCCTGCTCGAAGACTTTTCCCGCGTACATCACGATCAGATGATCCGTCATTCCCGCAACTACACCGAGATCGTGCGTGATGAGAATCACGCTTGTTCCGGTCTCTTGTTTCAGTGTTTTTATCAACTCCAGGATTTGGGCCTGTATCGTCACGTCGAGCGCCGTAGAGGGTTCGTCGGCGATTAGAAGTTCCGGTTGACAGGAAAGCGCCATCCCTATCATTACTCGCTGTCGCATTCCCCCTGAGAACTCGTGGGGATAGTCGTCCGCGCGCTTGCGCGGATCTGGAATTCCGACGGTCTCGAGCATCTTGACTGCGTGCGCGTACGCCTGGGCTTTTGAATGGCCCAGGTGGAGGCGGGTCATCTCCATCAGCTGTCTGGAGATCTTCATGAAGGGATTGAGCGACGTCATTGGATCCTGAAAGATCATTGCGATGCGCCGGCCGCGAATCCGCCGTACTTCATTTTCTGTAAGCCTTAGAATGTCTCGACCATCGAACACTACTTCGCCTGAAACGATTTGCCCGGGTGGACTTTGGATTAGGCGGATGATGGAGAGAGTAGTGACAGATTTTCCGGAACCAGACTCGCCCACGATCCCCAGCGTCTCGCCGCGGCGAAGATTGAAGGTGACTCCATCCACGGCCTTAACCGTGCCATCCTCAGTGTGAAAGTAGGTCCGCAGATCCCTGACTTCCAGAAGATTTCCGGTGCGGGTGCTCATGCGGTCATAAATCTCAAGTCCTGTTCTGAGGTCATGCTCTTAGATTTCAATTTTGAGATCTGAGATCTGAGATCTCAGAATTTTCGCATCTGCGGATCAAGCGCATCGCGTAGACCGTCACCAAGGAAGTTCAACGAGAACAACGTCAGCCCCATCGTCACACCGGGACAAATGAGCTGCCACGGGAAGATTGCGATGTTCTGAATTCCGTCTGTGGTCAGGCTGCCCCACGAGGCAATCGGGGGCTGCACTCCAAATCCCAAAAAAGAGAGAAACGCCTCCGTCAGCATAATCGTCGGGATGGTAAGCGTGGCATAAACAATCACCGGCCCGATCGTGTTGGGCACGAGGTGCCGGAAGATAATTCGAGGGGTCGAAACACCGGTAGCTCTGGCGGCCAGCACAAACTCCTGGTTCTTCAGCGAGAGCACTTGTCCGCGAACGATCCGCGCCATAGTCAGCCACGACACCGATCCCAGCGCCACGAACAGCAGGATCAGTTGGCCGCGAGGAGTCTGACCGCGAAACATCGACAGTAGGACAATAACAATGATGATGTAAGGCACAGAGTAGAGCACGTCGACCAGGCGCATCATAACGCTATCCGGGCGACCGCCGAGATAACCCGCAACCGCTCCGTAGCTGACACCGATTATCAGCGACATAATTGTCGCGATAATGCCAACCATCAATGATATCTGCCCACCCTGAAGCACGCGAGCCAGCAGATCGCGTCCTTGATTGTCAGTTCCCATCGGGTGTAGCCACGAAAACGAACCATCGGGCGCGGTAAACGGCGGCAGGGATTTTAATGCGCCGATATCGGTGGGAATGAAGTCGGGCGTCAACCCCGTAAGTTCCTTAATAAGAAAAGGCCCGGTAACCGAAGCCAGGGTAATTGTCGCAACCATAATCAAGCCGAATACTGCCAGTCTATTCTTCAGCAACCTGCGCCAGGCATCTTTCGAGAGTGATGTGCCAGTTACAAACTCACCTCGCTCGGCAGCACGAACATCCGCTTCCCCGACCGCTAACTCGGGCCCAATGTGAATAATATCGCCTTCGCGCGTCCGAATGAGCGGCGCAGGTGGCGTCCCCAAAGGCGTGAAAGCAGGCTCGGGCTTCTCAGGCTGGTGCGGAGTTGGTGGTCGTTCGTCGTTCATTGTCAGGACAGGAAGAAATCGCCTGTCACGTCTTGTTGATGCTATCAAGCTGCGGTCCGCTCAATTTGCGAACCACTCAATGACGAATGCGCGGGTCGAGAAATCCGTAAGCGATGTCCACAAGCAAATTCATCGACAAAAGAGTCATGGAGATGAAAGCCACGATGCCGAGAATCAACGGCTCATCACGATTGAGAGATGCCTGGATAAAATAGTTTCCCAACCCTGGCAGGACAAACAGCCTTTCGACTACCACAGTGCCGGTCAACAGGAAGGCCAACGCAGGCCCGGTGTAAGAAACGACTGGTAACAAACCGCCGCGCAAGGCGTGACGGACAACCACCTGAGTTTCGCTAAGTCCCTTTGATCGGGCCGTGCGGATATAGTCCGACCTAAGCACTTCCAGCATGCCTGCTCGGGTTAGGCGCGCGATGTAGGCCATGTAGATAGCTGAAAGCGTAATCACTGGCAGGATCACGCTTTTGCTGGGAAAGCCATCCCATCGTGAAGGTGGAAGCCAGTAAAGCGTCAGCGAAAAGAAAAGCACCAGAATGGGTCCTAACACAAAATTCGGAATGGATATGCCGAGCATGGCCAAAGTCATGGAGGCATAGTCCCATTTGGAGTTTTGTTTAAGCGCGGCAATGGATCCGATTGTTATTCCCACGATCAGCGCGAGCAGGTAAGCGAGTATTCCCACCGTCGCTGAAACCGGAAGCGATCGCGCGATAATCTTATTGACCGACTGCCCCTCGTATTTCAACGACGTACCAAAATCCAAACGGAGAATTTGACCCATTGTCTTGAGATACTGCTCGTGCCAGGGTCTGTCCAGGCCATACTTTTCGCGAATGTTCTGTTCGATTGCCTCGGGGAGGGCCTTATCACCGGTGTAGAAGTTGCCCGGCGCCAGCCGGATCAGTCCCCACGTTATGGTAATCACAACGAGGATCGTCGGGATCGTAATTATCAGTCGTCGAATAATAAAGCGAAGCATTCTTCTTATTGCCGATTGCCAATTGCCGATTTTAAGAAACGGCTCCTTGGTAATTTGGCCTAGCCTTTCAAGTGGTACGAAACTAGGCCTCCCGCAGTCCATTCCAATCGGCAATTGGCAATCGGCAATGTCTTAATCCGTCAAGCTGGGGGTGCCATAATCCCACTTGGCCGTGTCGCGCTCGATATATACAAACTTCCACGCGAAGAGACACGCTGGATTTGGGTATAAGCCTTTCACGTACGGCTTCTTGACCCAGTTCACTGCGGGAGTCTCGATCGGGATTACGGGCTGTGCGTTCAACATGTGTTTCTCAGCTTTGGCCAGTAACGCATAACGCTTCTGGGAGTCGATTGTGTGGTTCGCTTCTTCGAGCAGATCGACGTATTGCTGATCCCACCAACCAGTGCCATTGTCGCCGCCGCGCGTTCGAAAGATGTTTAGAAAGGTAGTCGGGTCCATATAGTCAGCACCCCAGCTACCAAAAGCAAAACCTTTGTAGTCGAGCTTGCCACGCGCGGCCATATAGGTCTTGGATTCCATATTGCTTAACATGACTGTGATCCCAAGGTTCTGCTTCCATTGGGCCTGCATGAACTCCGCCAGAGCTCTGGTCGACGAGTGAGTAGCGAAAATAAACCTGACCTCCTCAGCGGGAAACTTTTCGCACTGGTAGGTTCCGTCCGGTTTTTGGGTCACCGGATAACCCGCCTCGCCCAATAACTTTCGTGCCGCCTCCGGATCGAAGTCCTCGCCTTTCGGTTGTGGATAACCAACAAAAATACCCCCAGGTGTGAAGGCAGACAGCGGCTTCGTGATCCTCCTGGCCTTTGAATAGTTGATCTTGTCGATGGACATGTTGAACGCCCTGCGAACTCTGAGGTCGTTCATCGGCGGTTGATTTACATTGATTAGAATGTAGGTAATCGCCGCCTCAGCGGCGTCCATGTAATCCTTCTTCGGGCGGACGATGTCCAGCCAGGCATTGGGCACAGAGTGGTTCACGACCGCGTCTGCCGAACCCACTTTATACAGATTCATGGTGGTGGGATGATCGGTGGACATATAAAAATGGATCTCATCAAGATGGACGTTTGCAGCATCCCAGTACATCGGGTTGCGCTCGACCACCAGTTCACTGTATGGCGTCCATGATTTCAACTTGAAGGCGCCACTGGTTACGATATTCGCCGCGTCGGTCCACTTCGCACCATGCTGTTCGATCACTTTCCGTGGAACCAGACGAAAGATCTGATGGGCTACGAGTTCAGTAAAGTAAGGCACGGATTCAGAAAGGGAGATACGCACTGTGTAGTCATCAACTGGCTCGACGCCCAAATCCTCAGCCTTTACCTTCACCAGTTCCTTATCAGCGACCGCCGCCCGCAGTTTGGGATTGCTTTCGAGTAATTTGTTGCGAGCCTTCTCAGCACCGGGAAGGACAAGCCTCTCAGGCGAATGCATGAACTGGTGAAAAGGGGTGTCGGGATCCGGCACTGGCTCAGCAGCTGTTGGTTCATATTCCCGTTCATTCGTCCCCAGGGACTTCTCGCTAAGCGATTCCACACGCGGCTCGTCGCCGGCAAAGTCCTTTTCTAAAAGAAACTGATTGCTGGCAGGGTCACGGACAAACACGGCGCCTGCATTAAAAGCCTCGGCATACCTAATGGGATACGCCAGACCCGCCGAACGGGATTGAACTTCGGGCGTGAGGGATCTTCGGATACTGTAGACAAAATCATGGGCATTGATCGGTTCGCCATTAGACCAGCGCGCGTTTTTGCGCAAGTGAAAGACAAATTCCGACGAGTCGTTGTTCACATCCCAACTCTCGGCTATCCCGGGAATCGCATCGAGAGACTTCGGATCGTACTCGACAAGACCTTCATAGAGTGCCATGTAAATACGCGCCTCTAGCTGACCGGAACTGATCGCCGGATCGATCGACTCCGGCTCGCCGCCGTTTACATATCGCAGGATGTTCCGCTCTGGTGGAACTGTTCGACCGAAGAACTCTTCATTTGTGGCCGACACGCGACACGAGATCGCGGTGAACAGGAGTATACCGACGACAACTCCGGCAATCGCTTGTTTGACTCGTTTGACGTAGATCCGGGCCATGTATAATCTTTTCCCTTGGATAGGAGCCAACATCCGCTTCACAATGATTCTACCAAATGTCTGAGGATCGACAGTGAGGTTTATCTTCCCAGCAGCTCGGGCAAGTTAACATGCGGAAATGCTTTGATCAAGAGACTGTAGCTGCCACTTAACTGTGGGTTAACAGATTCAAGCACAGGAGATTCGCCGGTTGGGAAGGTGGGCAAAGCGAAGCGCGCCCCCGCAATAGCGTAGCGTCCTTCGCTGGCTAGAAACCGCTGAGTTCCTTTATGCAGATTCGGTTTCGTCTCCTCTTGACAGAAACAACGTTAATGACGCTACGCTGGAGCGGGGGCGCGCTTCGCTTTGCCCACCTTCTAACCTGCAAATTTGCTGGTGTTGAATTGATAAAAGGGTGGGAGCTGTGGATCTTGAGCGAGAGCGCGCTGTGCTTGCCCCTCCTAACCCGCAAGGTAGCGGAGCTGAAACCATCCTTTTGAGAATCGACGAGTTTGAGTATTCCAAAACCTCATTTGAGCGGGTACAAATCGGCTGCCCTTGGCTCACGCCAATTGGTGTTGATGCGCACATGCTTCAGGGATGGCATATCCAGTACGTTTGAGTCGAAGCCGGATACGTAAGGTTTTACCAGAGCATAGGACGACGCGAAATATAGTGGAATTGCTCTCAACTCATTTAGGGCATCGGTCTCTGACTGGATTGGCTGTTGGATTGGGGGCGTCTGGTCCGCCGAACGCTCACCATTTGCGACAGAAGAACTGCTAGCCGATCCGCCTGTCTGATCCGTAGCATCGGATTCAGCCGACTGCGAGTCCTGGCGAAACAGCGCGCGGATATTTGTCAGCTCATCCGTTGTCTGCATGACCATTCCGCGCCGCACGATATCATATTCGCCCGCCCGAATCGCCGCCACATACTCGTCCCAGAGTCTTATGGTTATTTCGGTTTGGATGTTCAGTACGCTTCGCCACATCGAGGCAATCGATTGCGCCACCTGCTTCTGCTGCTCGTTGCGGTTTATCAGCAGCTTCACCGTCGGGAACCCATCGCCATCGGGAAAACCTGCTTCGGCGAGCAGCTTTCGGGCTCGTTCGATATCTTTCTCCAGCAACTCTGCTTTCGCCACTACCTCTTTCGAACCGGCCATCGCTTCGGGCAGAAACTTCTTCGCCGGCTCTGTGGCTCCTCCCAACTCATCTTGAGATAGACGATCCCGATCGATGGCGATGGCCAGGGCCTCGCGCACTCGCACATCATCAAACGGCTCATGCAACAGATTGAAGCTATAGTAAGTGATTGCTCCGTAGGTCTCTCGCCTGAAGTCCTTGTATGGCGCGAGCAGTTTAAGGGCGAGGGGCTCGAAAGCGGAATTGGTAACGGCATCCACTTCCCCTGCTCGGTATGCGGTGAGGGCTGCTTCCGAATTCTTTGCGCCTACAAACTCAACGCGCTCGAGTTTTACCTCGTTCTTGTCCCAGTAATTTCGCGCTCGCTCCAACAGCACTCGATCGGTCCCACTCTTGGCCAGCATGAAAGCGCCATTTGAAACGAGTCCAAGTGGTCCAATTCGTTGTAGCGTATCTTCATCGGTCAGTTTTACGGGACGAAAGATCGGATGTGCGACGAGCGCCGGAAAATTCAGATCGGGCGATTGTAAGCGAACCCGCAATTGTCGAGCGCTAACAGCCTCAACGCCGAACCGTCTTGAATCGCGCCTTAGTTTGGCGGCGGCCGATGATTCTTGATTCTGACGGCCCCTCTGGCCCTTGGTGGCCGGCCGCTCAGCAGCAGACGTTGGCCGGGCTCCCTGTATGTTGCTGAGAAGGTTCGTGTGCGGGGCCAGATCTCCAATCTTCACCGTGCGCTGCCATGAATCAACAAAGTCCTTCGCCGTGACGGCCTCACCATTTGACCAGCGAGCATCTTCTCGAAGGTGAAAGGTCCACGTCCTCCCATCGTCGGGCGATTCCCAGCGGGTGGCAACGGCTGGTACGGGAGCCAGGGTTCGCGGATCGTAGTCAGTCAGTCCTTCAAAGATTGCCCTAATCAGATCGGTGTCAGGCGGCGCCGCGGCGAATGCCGGATCAAAAGTTTGCGGCAGACCTCCATCTATCCAGCGAAAGTCCTGACTGCTTCGCACTACAACGCGTCCGTAATAAGGCTGGTAGCTTTCATCAACGAAACAACCAATGGGCGCAATTGACAAAACCACGAGCAGCAGTCCTGCGACGATCGTCTGGGCTCTTCTTTCTATGTGGGGAACTATCTCCATTGTTAACTAAGATCAATGATTGTCTGATCTAGTGTACTACGTTAGGAAGCACGATCCACGAGATCACACTAAATGGCACGAACAAGATTTCGTGCTCCTTTGTGTAGTTTCGTGGATCGTTTGTCCTGATCGCAATCTTGCTAAGGCACCAGAGAACCGCGGACTTGTTTCCCAGCAGGCACTGCCCTAAATCTTGCTCTCTTGAATCGCCACCCGGCGCAACTCTTCATAGACCTCGCCGGTGCGCTTCCGGGTGCTTTCAAACTCCTCGGATGTGTCGATCAGGTAATCGGCAAACTTCTGTTTCTCTTCCTGCGGCATCTGGGCATCGATTCGTTTTTGCGCTTCCTCCCTAGTCAGGTTATCTCTAACCATCAAACGTCTTATCTGAACTTCCGGTCGGCAGTGTACAACAATCAACTTGTCAAAGCGTTTGAAGCCGCCCGACTCAATCATCAGAGCTGCATCCACCACGGCGATACCCTCTGGATCCATGGCCTCCCATTCGCGCAACTGTTCATCCTGCAGTGCGATGATGTATGGATGAAGTATCGAGTTTAGCAGGTGGCGCTGGCGATGGTCGGCAAAGATCAGAGAACCGAGCTGTTGTCGATCCAATGTTCCATCTTCATGCAGGACGCCCTCGCCGAAGGCTCCGACGACGGCCGACAGCCCGGCAGAACCCGGGGCCACCACCTCTCGCGCTGCCTGATCCGCGTCTAACACGTGGCAGTCGAGCTCGGCCAAGACACCGGCAACTAACGATTTCCCCACCCCAATCGATCCTGTTAAGCCAATGCGTAGCATTGTCATTTCCGATCCAACTCATTGCCGATTGCCAATTGCCGATTGCAAGAAAATCCCGGAGTACTTGCCTACCGTTCCGAGGCCAAAGACCATTTACCAAACACTGCTTTCTTAATCGGCAATCGGCAATTGGCAATTGGCAATGCCTTCAATTGACAATGCCTTCACCCTCTCCGGAGCCGCGCGGCCTTAACCGTGTTTCGCATCAGCATCGCAACGGTGAGCAAGCCGACTCCCCCAGGTACTGGCGTGCGGCGTCCGGCTATCTCGTCTGCTTCGGCGGGGTGCACATCACCGACGAGCGTGTAGCCGCGTTTCTTGATGCTCTCCAATCTTCGTTCTGCCTCGTCACCGAACAGCTCGCGGGCAACATTTTCCTCGGAGATCTTGTTCATTCCCACATCTATCACGGTCGCTCCTGCTTTAATGTAGTCCCTTCCGATGAACCCGGGGCGACCGATGGCGACCACGAGTATGTCAGCTTGCGTCGTCACGGATTTGAGCTCCTGCGTTCGTGAGTGGCAAATTGTCACGGTTGCGTCATTCTGGATGAGAAGCTGGGCCATCGGGCGGCCGACGATTTGACTACGACCCACAACACAAGCGTTTGCGCCGCGAATAGGAATCTCACTGCGAGTAAGGAGTTCGACAATTCCTGCCGGCGTACAAGGCACAAAGATCGGCCGGCCCAGTGCGAGGCGTCCCACGTTCATAGGATGAAAACCATCGACATCCTTCGCCGGATCCAGAGTCTCAATGAGGGTTGCTTCATCGATACTCCCAGGCAGCGGCATCTGAATCAGAATGCCATCAATCTCATCCCGCGAGTTAAGCGACAAAACCAGCTCCCCCAGTTCGCTTGCCGTGGTAGAACCCGGCAGAGCATGATGTTCTGACCGAATTCCAACTTCCTCGCAAGTCCGAATTTTGTTTTTGACGTAAACCTCTGAAGCTGGGTCATCCCCGACGCGTATCGCTGCGAGGCAGGGTCTCTCTTCAGCTCTCCTCCAGAGCTGCTCAATCTCGGCCGCGACTTCCCGCTTGATTTCACCGGCGATGCGCGCGCCATTCAACATTTCGGCGCGACGACTAATCTGAGCTGTGTTTTTGTCTTCAGAAGACATCCAAAAAGGGAGCCTCAATCGAGACACTATCAATCCGGGGTATTGCGTCAGCTTGGGTTTCCCACATCATCCCGGAGGGAGTAAGTTAATAGCCGTGCGCGAGCATTGCGCGACGCCCACGGATAGCCGAAGAAAGATGCCTGGTCCTGAAGGGGTCACATTTTCGAGCCGTTTGACCCTGTCAGGGTCAGGAATCTTTTCTCTGATCCTCCATGGGCGTCGCGTAACGCTGCCCACGGCTACTAACTTTAATCCCTTCGGGATTCGAAAACACATAGAGTATGACCAAAAGCTCAAACTGACCAATTACTTTAATCCGGCGAGTTTGAGAAATTCCTCGCGCTTAGATGATAATTCCACACGTGCACCATAAAACCAAACTGCTCAACCTCGCTTTCGGAGTCGTGGCGACTCTGCTTGCACCTTTCTCCGCCCATGGGCAAACACCGCAGGAGCGTCATACGCGAATCAAGTCGGCGATGGACGCAAGTGACGTTAGAGCCGCGCTCGCAGAGCTTAACTCCTTACGTAATTCAAGCTCTGAACTCATGACAGCAAATAATTATGATTACCTGCTCGGCAGGCTACAGGAGAAAACAGGCGAATCCGCTGGAGCTAACGCGAGCTACCAACAGGTCGTAGCGCGCCATTCTGTACTGTCGCAATATGCGTTATGGCATCTTGCCAGGTTGACTCGGGCAACCGGCGACCTCGCTCTCGAACGGGAACAACTGCGGCAGTTGATTGCGACCGCACCCACGAGTCTGTTGCGCGAAGCAGCAATAATGCGGTTGGGCCAGAGCTTTTACGAAAGCAAGGACTACAGCGCTGCGGTAACTGCACTACGGCCGCTCGGCGCGTCAAAAAATCGATCTTTGGCCCGCCAGGCACTGACCCTGACTGGTCAGTCACTCCTGGCTGCAGGAAAGCGACAGGAAGCTCGCGAAGAGTGCTCGAGGCTGGTAATGCAAATGCCCGACGCCTCCCGACCTGACGACTTCGCGCTAGCCGGTGCGCGCGGCCTCGATGTCATCGATGTCATTGGAACTGAAAGCGCAAATCAGGGCGGGGTGGTCCAACTATCGGAATCGGAGCATCTCCTACGCGCTTCGGTTTATCAATTCAACCGCGACTTTGATGCGGCCCGGCGTCACTATCTCGCCCTTGTCGAGCGTTATCCCCAAAGTCCGCCCGTAGCGAATGCACTCTATCAAACGGGACGGGGTTTCTACCTCCAGCTGAAATACGACGAGGCTTTGAAATACTTTCAGCGTGTTCTGGAACAGTTTCCCGACAGTGCGAGTGCACGAGACGCGCTTAGTTTCACAGCCGGCACATACAATCGTCTTAAGCGCACCAATGAAGCGGTGGCTGCTTACCAGCGTTTTATCGAAGGATTCCCGGATGCGCCTAATCCTGACCGGCCCTACCTCAACATCGTCGATGCCCTGCACGAAGCTGGTCGTCACAAGGAAGCGCTTGGCTGGGTGCAACAAATACGCACGCGCTTCAGGGGCCAGAGCGGGGACACGTTGGCTCTCTTCGCGCAAATTAGAATTCATCTCGCGCAGGGTGCCTGGCAGGAAGTAGTATCCGACGCGCAGGAACTTCGCAGTCGACCGGATCTCGGCGGCACCCGCGTACCCGGGGGTACGACCCCACAAGAACTTACTTTTCTCCGCGGCTACGCCCTCGAACAACTGGGAAGAATCAACGAAGCGGTTTCTGAGTATCTTTCCATCCCCGACGGAAGAAACGAATACTACGGAAAGCGGTCGACCCAACGATTGCTGGCAATCGGTTCCGATGCCAGGACGCGTCCGCTTGTCGAGACACGTGCAAAGGCGTTGCGTGCGGCCGCGCAGAGAGCGGTCAACAACGGTACGGCAGAACAGGGACGGCGTTTGGCCCAGGACGGTTTGCGGTTTCTAGAGGATGCGGCTCTGCGCAAAGAAATGTTGGCGCTGGTGCGGCGCGCCTATCAAGCATTGCCTACCTTCGAGCTTCCATCATTCAACTTACTGAAGCTGGGCAGACAAGAAGTAAACACTACCAAGCCGCAGCCAGGCGGGGTGGAGTTGTCTCATCAAGCGCTTGCTGAAGAACTGTTTTTTCTTGGCCTGTACGACGAGGGCGTGCCCGAGTTTGCTGTGGCGGGTTCCGAAGTAAGCAGCTCGAATGGGACCAAACTTGTACCGCCTGCGGTCACCACAACGGAAGAAGCAAGGGTAAAGTCACAGTCTGATCTCGATTACACTCTGGCGATCTACTCTGTGCGAGGTGGCTTAGCGAGTCATGCAGTGCGTTTTGGCGAACAACTTTGGAAAAATATCCCCGCAGACTATATTCTGGAACTAGCACCCCGGGAGCTGGTCGACTTGTTGTATCCCTTGCCCTATCGCGAGTCGCTCCTCATGCATGCGCCGCCGAGAGGAGTCGATCCGAGATTTGTGTTGTCAATTGCGAGACAGGAATCCCGGTTCCTGCCAGAAGCGAAGTCGGTTGCGGCCGCGCGTGGGTTGATGCAGTTCATTCCTGAGACAGCTAACGACATCGCCGGCCAACTTGGCTTCAGCGATTTCACTCAGGACGGCCTCTACAATTCTGATACGGCGATTCTCTTTGGCTCCCAGTATCTTGCTAATTTATTCAAACAGTTTCCGGCGCAGCCCCAGGCAGTCGCAGCTGCTTACAATGGGGGTCCTGAAAACGTCGCTCGCTGGATCGGCCGGTCTCGCTCTAATGAAGCCGACCGTTACCTGCCGGAGCTTGGTTTTTCTCAAACGAAGGACTATGTGTTTAAGGTGATGACTAATTTTTGGATTTATCAGCAAATGTATGATGAAAAGTTGGAGAGGAAGTAGAGTCAAGAGAGTGATTCAAGATAATGGTTTAAGATAATGGCTACAAGAAATCAACACAGGCGGGTGTGCGACAAATTTATGGAGGGGGTTGAGTTGCGCTGAA
>Ga0136617_10000945_pt1 | contig 25450 bp, 18 predicted proteins | sample AntDrymUQ3222106_2_FD_129672 | JGI IMG/M metagenome (GOLD analysis project Ga0136617, IMG submission 129672) | Polar desert sand microbial communities from Dry Valleys, Antarctica - metaG UQ322 (21.06) | ecosystem: Environmental > Terrestrial > Soil > Desert | place: Antarctica: Dry Valley...
CGGTTCGCGATCACCGTTTGCGGCGCAGTGCTGCGCGTCGCCGTCATGGCGAGAGGCGCGAAGATGCGCTCGTCGAGGAACTGCCAGTACGTCCGACCGCTCGCCCTCTCGATGATGTTCCCGAGGAGCAGGTAGCCGGAGTTGCTGTACGACCACGTCTCGCCAGGGGCGAACTCCAGCGGCAGCCCGGCGAAGAAGAGCCGCGCGACCTCGTCGTGCCCGATGTCGTCGTGAAAGGCGCCCACCACTTCGGGCACGCCGAGATAGTCCTTGATGCCCGACGTGTGCGACATCAGATGGCGGATGGTGATCCCGCTCCACGCCGCGGGTACGCCGGTGAGATGGCGCGCGATGGGGTCGTCGAGGGCGAGCCGGCCCTCCTCCACGAGCATCATGATCGCAGCGGCGGTGAACTGCTTCGTCAGGGAGCCGATCTCGAACACGGTGCCCGGTGTGACGGGCACGCCGAGCTCCAGGTGCGCGTAGCCGTATCCGGCCGCCTTGACCACCCGTCCATCCCGCACCACGGCGAGCGCGAGGCCGGGGATGTGCTGGCCACGGATCGCGGCCGCCAGGTACTCGTCCACGCGATCTGCGTGCGCGGGGACGGCCGCCACGACCATCATCAGCGCTGGGAGCACGGCTCTCATCCGCATCGCGAACCTCCGGGGTGGCGCGATTGTACGCGGCGGTTGACGGCGGGGCAGGCGCGACGCTAGCGTGCGATGCGCGCGGGAGGAGGAATGATGCGGCTGGCGCTGGGCGTGCTCGTCGCCATCGCGGCCGCGGCCTTCACCGCGGCTGGCGAGGCACAGGCTCAGGATCTCGCCGCTCCCCGCATCATCAAGGTCCGCTACACGCCGGAGGACCGCGCCGCCGGACGTTATCAGTTCGTTCCCTTCGACGTGCCGGAGGGGACGACGCGGGTGACCTTTGCCTACGCGTACGACCGCGCCGCGGGGACGAACGTCGTCGATCTCGGCGTGTTCGAGCCGGGCCCGCTCGATCTCGGCTCGCGGGCGTTTCGCGGCTGGAGTGGCGGTGAGCGCACCACGGTGACCATCACCGGCGAGTCGGCCACGCCGGGATACTGGCCCGGCCCGCTACCCGCCGGACGCTGGCACGTCGCTCTCGGACTCTACAAGGTCGCCGACGCCGGTGTGGACGTCGCGGTGACGGTGGAGACGGAGACATCCGGCGCCGCGCCGCGTGGCCCGATACCGCTGCCGTCGCGCCCGCGCGAGCCGCTGCGGCGCGGCGCGCGCTGGTACAGCGGCGGTCTCCACGTGCACACCGTCCACAGCGACGGCACGCTGACCGTCGCCGAGATCTCCTCTCGCGCCCGCGAGGCCGGGCTCGACTTCATCGCCATCACCGATCACAACAACACCGCCCATCAGACGGAGCGGGTCCCCGACGACGGACTGCTGCGCATCGTCGGGGAGGAGATCACGACGCCCGGAGGCCATGCCAGCGCGTGGGGGATCGGCGGCGCGCGCGACTTCATCGACTTCCGCGTGATGCCCGGAGATCCACGCATCGACGACCTCGTGAAGGCCACGGCATCCCGCGGCGGCGTCTTCTCCATCAACCATCCGGGCGCCACCTGCTCCGGCTGCGGGTGGGAGCACGTGGTGCCGGAAGGCGTCGCCGCGATCGAGATCACGAACGGTAGCCACGCCGAGATGGCCAAAGCGATCGAGATGTGGGACGGGCTCCTGAAGCAGGGGCGGCGCATCACCGGCGTGGGCTCCAGCGACTGGCACCGCGGCCCGCGTCCCGTGGACATGGCGAGTGTCCGCGTGTGGGCCAGCGAGCTTTCGACGTCCGCCATCCTCGAAGGCATCCGGCGGGGCCGTGTCGTGGTCATGTCCGACGGCCGCACGCCGCCGCCGTTGCTGGTCGCCCGCGCGGGCCGGCGTCGCGCGGGAGCGGGAGAGACGCTGGTCGTGGGGAAGGAAAAGAAGCTCCGGCTGGACGTGACCTTGCCCGTGGCGCTGGTCGGCGGCCGCGTGGACCTGATCGCGGATGGGGAGACGGTTGCCTCGAGGCCGGGAACGACACGCATGCGCTTCGATCGTCCCGCGCGCGACCGCTACCTCCGCATCCACGTGTTCGCCGCCGACGGCTCGCCGCGCGCGCTGACGAATCCCGTATACGTCGATCGATGATCGCGCGCCTCGTCGCCGCCGCCCTGCTGTCCGCCGCCGGCGCAATGGCGGAGGACCTCGTCACCCCCATCCGCGTCGGGCGGTCGGACGCCCCGATCAAGGTCACGGTGTGGGCGCAGCAGGATTACTCCCACCTGGCGTCGCGCCCCGCGATCTCCGCCATCTTCCGCGGGATCATGGAGGACTACGCCCGCACGCACCCCGACGTGCAGCTCGAGATCTCGGCCATGCCCGCCCTCGAGATGCACAAGGCGAAGCTGCTCCTCGCCGCGTCTGCCGGGCGCCTGCCCGACATCGCGTCCGTGGACAGCTTCTGGATGCCGCTGTTCCTCGACGGCGGGCACGTGCAGCCGCTGGAGCCGTACTGGCCGGCCGCGGACCGCGCGGACTACATGCCGTTCACCATCGACACGCTGTCCGACGCGCAGGGACACGTCTACGGGATCTGGCACGGCACCGATTGCCGTCTCCTGTACTACCGGAAGGATCTCGTTCCCATTCCGCCCGCGACGTGGGACGAGCTCCTCGACGTGGCGAGCCGCATCTCGCGGGAGAAGAAGATCGCCGGTTATCTCTACAACGCCGGGCGCTGGGAAGGATCGGTCTTCGACCACCTGGCGATGTTCTGGGCCCAGGGTGGCGAGCTGGTCGATGCGGCGGGCCGACCCGTCTTTGGCGAAGCGCCCCACCGCCAGCGGATGATCGACGTCCTCGCCTTCCTCCGTCAGACCATCGAGCGCGGAGCCTCGCCCCTTGCCGTCCTCAGCCACAACGACTATCAGCAGCTCACCTCCGCCGCGACCGCGGGCGACGCGGCGATGTTCCTGGGCGGCAACTGGCAGCTGGGCGACCTCGAGGCAAACCTGCCGCCGGCGGAGTTCGCGAAGTGGGACGTTGCGCCGATCCCCCAGAAGACCGCGGGCACCCACGCCACCGGCACCGGCGGCTGGGTGTGGGTGATGTTCGCGCGCGACCCCGTCCGCCAGCGGGCGGCGGCGGAGTTCCTGCAGTTCGTGGAATCGCCGGCGAATGTCGGGCGCATCACGCAGGCCACCGGCCACCTGCCGGTGCGGCGCAGCGTGTTCCGCGACGTGCCGTTCTTCCGGGACAGCCCGTGGCACCGAAAGTTCGCGGAGATGGTGGTGCACGGCAGGGCGCGGCCAGCCGCAGCGGCGTACCCGATGATCTCGCAACAGCTGCAGATCGCGGTGGGTGCGGCGGTGGCGGGGGACAAGACGCCGGAGCAGGCGGTGGACGCCGCCTGGCGTGCGGTGCAGGAAGGCACGGCGCGACGCGCGGGACACGAGGTGGCCGCCGGCCGCGACTGGCTCGCGATGGCTCCCGCCCTCGCCGCGCTGGCCATCGCCCTTCTCGTGTTGTGGCCGCTGCGCCGCGGGCCACACGTGGCGGGACGAGGACCCGATGGGCATAGGGCGGGGCGGGTGCAGGGATCGCTCGCCCTCTGGTTGCTGCCGGCGATCGCGTTGTCGGCGGCGCTCATCGTCTACCCGATGCTCGATCTCGCGCGCGTCGCCCTTACCGACACCGCCGCGTTCGGCTCGCCGCATCGTTACACCCTCGAGAGTTTCCGCAGCCTGCTCACGGGCGCGGAGTTCTACCAGATGGCGGCGGTGACGCTGGTGTTCGTGGCGGCGTCGGTGTCCTTGCAGCTCGGGCTCGGGCTCGCGGTCGCGGTGCTGGTGGATGCGGCACGGCGGCGAGGGGCGCGCCTCACGATGCTGGCCCGCGCGGCGGTGGTGAGCGCGTGGGTGATTCCCGGCGTGCTGGTCGGAGTTCTGTGGCGGATCCTGCTGGTCGAGAACCGCTCGGGGATCGTGAACTACTACCTGTCGCTGGCCGGGATCGGGCCCTTGCCCCTGCTGTCGTCGGCGGGATTGGCAATGGCCTCGGTGATCGCCGCAAATGCATGGCGCGGCTGCGCGTTCAGCATGATCCTGCAGTACGCGGGGCTGCAGCGGATCCCCCGCGAGCTGCACGAGGCCGCGGACCTCGAAGGGCTGCGTCCCTGGGCGCGCCTGCGGATGCTGATCCTGCCCCAGCTGGCTCCCGTGCTCGCCCTGAACCTCATCCTGATCACGATCCAGACCCTCAATACTTTCGACCTCGTGCTGCCCCTCACCGGCGGCGGGCCCGCGCGGCGAACGGAGGTCATCTCGCTCTTCATGTACCGCGCCGCGTTCTACGACCAGGAGACGGGACGCGCGGCGGCGGCGGCAGTGCTGCTGCTGGCCTTGAACATCGCCCTGGCCGTGCTGGCCTCGCGGCTCATCCTCCGTCCGCGGAAGGTCGCGTGAGAGCGCGAAGATGGCCGCTCGTCGTCGGCCTCGCGGTCGTGGCGGGGGTGTTCCTCCTTCCGCAGCTGTGGCTGCTCTCGATCTCGCTCAAGACCAAGGCCGGGGTCTACGAGTACCCGCCGCAGTGGGTGCCCGAGAACGCTTCGCTTGCCAACTACGCGTTCGTGCTGGCGCGGACAGAAGTGCCCCGGTACCTCGCCAACAGCGCAAAGGTCGCCCTGCTGGCCACGCTTCTGACCCTGGCCGCCGGCATCCCCGCCGCGTACGTACTGTCGCGCGAGCGTTTCAAGCGGCGGGACGGGATCCTGGGCGCGCTTGTGGCGGGGCAGATGGTCTCGCCCGTCGTCCTGCTGGTTCCGATCTACGGTTTGATCGCCGGATTGCGCCTTCTCGACACCCACACCGGTCTCGCCCTCGTCTACGCGGCGGTGCAGGTGCCGTTCACGATCATCGTCCTGAAGACCTTCTTCGACGCCCTTCCCCCGTCGGTGCTGGAGGCCGCCCGCCTCGACGGCGCGTCGCGGTGGCTGACCTTGCGGCGGGTTGCGCTTCCGCTCATCGCCCCCGGCCTGGCCGCGACCGCCACCTTCAACCTCGCCGCCTATTGGTCGGAGTTCGCCCTGTCCCTCGTCCTCCTCGACACCCAGTCGCGGTTCACCATCCCCATCGGCCTCTTCAGCTTCCAGAGCGGATACGAGACGGAGTGGAACCTCGTCGCCGCGGCCAGCTTCATCGGCCTCGTCCCGGTGATGGCGGGGTTCGCCCTGCTCCAGCGCTTCTTCGTCGCGGGGCTGACCGCGGGCGCGGTCAAGGGCTAGATGATCGGTCGCGCCCTGCCGGCGTTGCTGTGCGCCGCGTTGGCGCTGCCTGATGCCCCGGTCGATCACCGTATCGCCTACGGGTCGGACCCCCTCCAGTTCGGCGAGCTGCGCCTTCCCGCGGGGCCGGGCCCGCATCCGGTCGCGGTGGTCATCCACGGCGGATGCTGGAGCGCGCAATACGGGCTCGACCACATCCGCGTCGTGAGCGAAGCGCTGCGCCGCGACGGCATCGCCACGTGGACCATCGAGTACCGCCGCGTCGGCGATCCCGGGGGCGGCTGGCCGGGAACGTTCGCGGATGTCGGGCGGGGCGTGGACCACGTCGCAACCCTGCGCAATCGCTTTGCGCTCGACACCGGCCGCGTGGTTGTCGTCGGCCATTCCGCGGGCGGCCATCTCGCGCTCTGGGCCGCTGGGCGGCGCAACCTGCCGAAGTCCAGCCCGCTTCGCGGCCCCGGCTCCCTCCCCATCCGCGGTGTCATCGCCCTCGCCGGCATCGCGGATCTTGCCACGTACGGTGCGGCCCCCGGCGGGTGCAATGCGGGCGTGGCCCGGCTCATGGGAGGGTCGCCGGGCGCTTTCCCCGCGCGCTACGCGGAGGCGGACCCCATGCGGCTCCTGCCCATCGGCGTTCCCCTGCGCTTGATCGAGGGCGGGCGGGACACGATCGTCCCTGCCAGCCAGGGCGCGCGCTTCGACGCGGAGGCGCGGCGCAAGGGCGACGACTCCCGCGTGCGGACGATCGACGACGCGGGCCATTTCGATCTCATTGCCCCCGCCGCTCCCGCCTTTCAGGCCGTGATCGAGGAGCTCCGCGCTCTGCTCGCCCCCCGTCCAACTCCTTGAACAAGGGGCCACCCCCAAACTTTTTGAATCCTTTCGGTCCTCCCTCGCGTTTACCCAGTTGACCCGGAGGGAAGGAGTGTCCCGCATGCGCAAAGGCGTCATCGCCGCAGGTGTGATCGTGCTGTTGGGAGGCGCCGCCGCCGCGCTCTACAGCCGCTCGCAGATGGACAAGGAGAAGCCGTGGAAGCTGGTCGAGGTGACCCGCGGCCCGGTGGTGGAGAAGGCGCTGGCCGTGGGCGCCATCCGCCCCAAGCGCGAGATCGCGGTCAAGAGCAAGATCTCCGGGATCGTCCGGCGCGCCTACCGCGAGGTCGGCGACCACGTCAACGTGGGCGATCCGTTGTTCGAGATCCTGCCCGATCCGACGCCGCTCGAGCTGACGGAAGTGCGCCGCGAGGTCGAGATCGCCCAGAACATCTTCGAGCAGGCGAAGAAGCGGTCGGATCGCACCGCCGCGCTCAGCAAGGAAGGCATTGTCTCCGACCAGGACTCCGACCAGGCCGACCAGGCCATCCAGGACGCGCAGATCCGGCTGAACCTGGCCCAGGAGCGCTTCGCTCTCGTCGGCAAGGGCCGGGTGCGCACTTCGTCACTGAACGTGGAGTCGATCATCCGCGCCCCGGTCAGCGGGACCGTCCTCGAGCTGCTGGTCAACGAGGGCGATCCCGTGGTGCCGCTCACCTCGTACCAGGCGGGCACCGCCCTGACGACGCTGGCCGACATGTCGCAGCTCATCTTCAAGGGCACCGTCGACGAGATCGACGTGGGCAAGCTGAAGGAAGGCATGCCGGCGCGCATCAAGGTCGGCGCCATGCCGGAAGCTGCGGTGCAGGGGACGGTCTACAAGATCGCGCCCAAGTCCAAGACCGCGGAAGGCGCCACGCTGTTCGACGTCGAGATCACCCTCGAGCCGGGCGCGAACGTCGTCCTGCGCGCGGGGTACTCGGCCAACGCCGACATCGTCGTGCGCGAGAAGACCGACGTGCTGCTGATCCCCGAGCGGCTGGTGGCCTTCTCCGACGGCAAGGCGATGGTCGAGATCCCGCCGACCGGCGAGGGCGAACCCGTGAAGAAGGAGATCAAGGTCGGGCTGTCCGACGGAATGAACATCGAGGTCGCGGAAGGGCTGGCCCAGAAGCAGCAGGTTGTCGAGCGGCCGCCCAAGAAGATCGAGTGATCGGCCAGCAACAACGGGACACAGAGGACACAGAGGCAAGCACAGAGAGCACAGAGAAGCAGACGAGAGAAACGGGCGCGTCAGTAGCCACAGACACGCAGCGACACAGAGAACGGAAGAGAAGCCGCAGCAGAGCGAGAGAGCCGGCTCGGACACGTGGACGGCACGAGGAACGCGAGAGTGGGAAATCGTTGGGATGAAAACGGGCGCGCTGGCGGAGAAAGCTCGCGCGGAAGGGCGCGTTCCTTGCTTGTGATCGCAAGGGTGGGGCCCCTTGCGCCGCAAGAAATGAATCGGACCGCCCTGAGCACGTGCGCTCCGCCCGCGCCCGTGCTCCACGGGAAACGCGTCTCCGCCGCGTTGCACGGGAAACAGGGGAACGTCCGGGCGTGACCTCTTTCTCCTTCCTCCGGCAGATGCTGCAGGACGTCCGGCATCAGAAGATGCGGACGATGCTGACGCTGTTCGGGATCACCTGGGGCACGGTGTCCGTCGCGTTGCTGGTCTCGTTCGGCGAGGCGATGCAGAAGCGCATCGTCAAGAACCAGCGGGGCCTCGGCGAGAACATCGTCATCGCGTGGCCTTCGCGGACATCCATCCCGTTCGAGGGGCTCGGCAAGGGGCGCCGCCTGCGGGTGAGCGAGGAGGACATCAACGTTCTCCGCCGCGAGATCCCGGAGGCGACCTTCTCCGGTGAGCACGAGCGCGACAAGAGCTCGTTCCGCCGCGAGCGTGTCCGCCTCACCCCGGAGATGTCCGCCAACAGCCCGATCTTCGCGGTCATGCGCAACATCATTCCCGCCGCGGGCGGGCGCTACATCAATGATGTCGACGTGGACCGGCGCCGCCGCGTCGTCTTCCTCGGCGACAAGCTGAAGCAGGACCTCTTTCGCGACGAGGACGCGGTCGGAAAGATGGTGATGATCGACAACACGCCCTTCCTGGTCATCGGCGTGATGCAGGAGAAGGCGCAGGACTCGAGCTACAGCGGCCGCGACAAGGACAAGGCGTTCGTCCCCGAGTCCACGTACCGTGGGCTGTTCACCGAGCGCTACGTCGACAACTTCATCTTCCAGGCCAGGGACGCCGCCGACGTCCCCGACGTCACCCGGAAGGTCTACGAGATTCTCGGCCGGCGGCTGAAGTTCGACCCCAGGGACAAGGAAGCCATCGGCATGTGGGACACCACCGAGGGCGAGAAGTTCTTCAAGGTCTTCTTCGGCGTGTTCCGCGCCTTTCTCGGCATCATCGGCTCGTTCACGCTGATCGTGGGCGGCATCGGCGTGTCGAACATCATGTACGTCGTGGTCGAGGAGCGGACGCGCGAGATCGGAGTGAAGCTCGCGGTGGGGGCCAAGCCGCGGTTCATCCTCACGCAGTTCCTCATCGAGACCATGACCCTGACCGCGGTGGGCGGCCTCCTCGGGTTCCTCATCACCATCGGCGTCATCGCAGCCTTCCCCGCCCAGCTCGACGAATACGTGGGCACCCCCGAAGCGTCGGGCGTCGTCATCCTGACCACCGCCGCGCTGCTCGGGGTCATCGGCTTCGTGGCCGGGTACTTCCCGGCGCGCCGCGCCTCGCTGCTCGACCCCGTGGTCGCGTTGAAGCTCGCCTGATGATGAGCACGGCCGAGCTGCTCCTCGTCTGGCGGCTGTTCCGGGTGGACGCCAGCCGCAACCGCAAGCGCATCGGCCTGACCGTCATGGCCATCGCGTGGGGCACGCTGTCCATCGTCCTGCTGCTGTCATTCGGGGAAGGGATGAAGCGCTCGTTCCACAGGACCTCGCGCGGAATGGGAGAGGGGATCGGCGTCCTGTGGCCGGGGGCGACGACCAAGGCCTACGCGGGGCTGCCGTCCGGCCGCGCGATCTCCTTCACCGACGAGGACGCCGACCTGCTCGCCGCGCGCATACCCGAGATCGCGACCATCAGCCGCGAGTACGCCAAGCGGGTTCCCGTCGCCTACGGGGCCAAGACGATCAACGCCCGCGTGCGCGGCGTCGATCCCTCCTTCGGCGACATGCGCAACGTCATCGCACAGGAGGGCGGGCGCTTCCTGAACGAGATGGACGGCGAGCACAAGCGGCGCGTGGTCGTGCTCGGCGACGAGCTGGCCACCGACCTGTTCGGCAAGGACGATCCGCTGGGCAAGAACGTGCAGATCAACCAGTCCACGTTCCTCGTCGTCGGGGTCATGCAGGCGAAGGTGATGATGGGTATGTACAGCGGGCCGGACAAGAGCCAGGCGTCCATCCCCGCCACGACCTTCAAGACGATGTTCACGGACGCCAAGCTGGGCACGATTGTCTACAAGCCGGCGAGCGCGGAGGTCGCCGACCAGGCCAAGTGGCAGATCTACCGGGTGCTCGGGCGCAAGTACCGCTTCGATCCCGACGACGAGCGGGCGCTCAGCGTCTGGGACACGCGCGAGAACCAGCGCATCACCGGCAACATCGCCCTCGGCATCCAGATGTTCCTCGGCGTCATCGGCGGACTCACCCTGTTCGTCGGCGGCATGGGCGTGGCCAACATCATGTACGCCGTGGTGAAGGAGAGGACGCGGGAGATCGGCGTGAAGATGGCGCTGGGGGCCAAGGTGCGGCAGGTGATGTCCCCCTTCGTGCTCGAAGCGCTGGTCATGACGATCATCGGCGGCGTCCTTGGCACCGTGGCCTCGCTCGCCGTGATGGGCGTAATCGCGGTGCTGCCGCTGAAGGGCGAGGCCTTCGAGTTCCTCGGCCGCCCCACCTTCTCTCCGCTCATCGCCGCCGCCACGGCGATCATCCTGGGGCTGGTCGGCGCCCTGGCCGGCTATTTCCCCGCGCGGCGCGCCGCCAGCGTCAACCCCGCGGAATCGCTGAGGTACGAGTGATCACTGAACGCGCGGAGCGAGGACGCAACCCATGATGATTTCGATGACGGGAATCCGGAAGGTGTACTCGATGGGGCGGATGACCGTGGAGGCGCTGCGTGGCATCGACCTCGAGATCGCCGCCAACGAGTATGTCGCGGTGGTCGGTCCCTCCGGCTCCGGCAAGTCGACGCTCATGAACATCCTCGGCTGCCTGGATACGCCGACCTCCGGCGAGTACGTCCTCTCCGGCGATACCGTGGGCAAGCTCGACCGCAACCAGCTGGCGGAGATCCGCAACAAGCGCATCGGCTTCGTGTTCCAGAACTTCAACCTGCTGCCGTACGCCTCCGCCCTGGAGAACGTCGAGCTTCCGCTGCTGTTCGGCGGGGTCGGCACCCGCGAGCGCCACGAGCGCGCGGCGGCGATGCTGCGCCGCGTCGGCCTCGAGGACCGCATGGAGCACAAGCCGACCGAGCTCTCCGGGGGCCAGATGCAGCGCGTGGCCATCGCCCGCGCGCTGGTCAACGATCCCGCGATCATCCTCGCCGACGAGCCGACGGGGAACCTCGACTCCGCGTCCGGCCAGGCCATCGTCACCCTGTTCCGCGAGCTGCACGCGGCCGGTCAGACCATCGTGCTCATCACTCACGACTCCGGCGTGGCAAGGCTCGCTTCGCGGGTGGTGCGGATGCAGGATGGCGCGATCGTGGAGGATCGCTCCGCGCGGCCTGAGCCTCCCGCAGTTACAGCAAACCTGGATCTGCCCCCCGTCCACCTGGATTGCCGCCCCGGTGACTGCGCGCGGCTATCGCTCCGCGAAGTCGCGCGATCGTGAAACGGCCTTCTCCCACCCGCGGTAGAGCCGGTCGCGCTCCGTGGGCGCCATCGCCGGTGTGAACTCGCGGTCGAGCGCCCAGTTCCGGGTGACGTCGCCGGTGTCCTTCCAGTAACCGACGGCAAGCCCGGCCAGATACGCGGCGCCGAGGGCGGTCGTCTCCGCCACCACCGGGCGTCGGACGGGAACGCCGAGCAGGTCGGCCTGGAATTGCAGCAGCGCGTCGTTGGCCGCCGCCCCGCCGTCGACCTTCAGCGAGCCGAGGGTGATCCCCGCGTCCTTCTGCATCGCGTCGAGCAGATCGCGGCTCTGGTAGGCCATGGCCTCCACGGCCGCCCGCGCGATGTGCGCGATGCCGGTGCTGCGGGTGAGCCCGATGATCGTGCCCCGCGCGTACGGATCCCAGTACGGCGCGCCGAGGCCGACAAAGGCGGGCACCACGTAGACCCCGTCGGAATCCGGCACCGTCGCCGCGAGGGGCTGGACCTCGGCCGAGCTCTTGATCGCCTTCAGGCCGTCGCGCAGCCATTGAACGACGGCGCCGGCGATGAAGACCGAGCCCTCGAGGCAATACGTGACCTCGCCGCCCAGCTTCCAGCCCACGGTCGTGAGCAGCCCGTTCTGCGATGCGCGCGGGGCGCGGCCGGTGTTCAGCAGCAGGAAGCAGCCGGTGCCGTAGGTGTTCTTGGCGCTGCCGGGCTCGAAGCACGCCTGGCCGAACGTCGCCGCCTGCTGGTCGCCCGCCGCTGCCGCGACCTTGATCGCGCCGCCGAAGATCTTCGGATCCGTCTCGCCGTAGACCTCGCTCGAGGAGCGGACGGCGGGCAGCATGCGCCGCGGTACGTCGAGGATCCGCAGCAGCTCGTCGTCCCAGTCGAGCGCATGGATGTCGAACATCAGCGTGCGGCTGGCGTTGCTGACGTCCGTGACGTGGGCGCGGCCGCCGGTCAGGCGCCAGATCAGGAAGGTGTCGATGGTGCCGAACAGGATGTCGCCCGCCTCGGCACGCGCGCGGAGGCCGGGAATCGTGTCCAGGAGATGCTTGACCTTCGTGCCGGAGAAATAGGCGTCCACCACCAGGCCCGTCTTCCGGCGGATCACCGCCTCGTGCCCTTCCGCCTTCAGTCGTTCGCAGATCGGCGCGCTGACGCGGCTCTGCCAGACGATCGCGTTCGCCACCGGCTTGCCCGTATGGCGGTCCCACAGCACCGTGGTCTCGCGCTGGTTGGTGATGCCGATGGCGGCGATGTCCGCGGGGCCAAGCCCGGCGCGGCCCAGCGCCTGCTTCGCGCAGTCGACCTGCGAGGACCAGATCGCCTCCGGGTCGTGCTCGACCTCGCCGGGGTTGGGGAAGATCTGCGGGAACTCCTGCTGCGCGGACGCGATGGCGCGGCCGTCGTGGCCGAAGACGATCGCGCGGCTGCTGGTCGTGCCCTGGTCGAGGGCGAGGACGAACCGGCCGCTCATGCGATCTCCTTTTCCACCGTCAGCGGAGGATGGTGCCGCCCGATGAAGGCATCGTAGAGCCACCCGCCGAGCGGACCGCCGACCAGGGGACCGGCGATCGGCACCCACCACCAGCCGTTGCCGGCCCGGAAGACGTCGCCGCCCCAGCCTCCGACCGACGTGTACAGCCGCGGCCCGAAATCCCGCGCAGGGTTGATCGCGTATCCCGCGTTCATCCCGAAGCACATGCCGATGGCGACCACGAGCCCGCCGAAGAGGATCGGCCCCAGCCATCCCGGCGGGGCGACGTTGCGGGGATCGATGATGGCGAAGATCAGGGCGACCAGGATCGCCGTGCCCGCGACCTGGTCGACGAGCCCACCGGACAGGGACAGGTATTCCTGCGGATAGGTGGCAAAGATGCCCGCCGTGCCTTTCGCGCCCGTCACCTGGCGCAGGCCTCCGTCGAAGTGGGCGAAGGCTTCGCGGTAGACGAGGTGGACGGCTGCCGCGGCGGTGAATGCGCCGGCGACCTGCGCCGCCACGTAGGGCAGGACCTTCCGCCATGGGAATCCGCGGTGCACGGCCAGCGCCACCGTGACCGCCGGGTTCAGGTGGGCCCCGGACACTCCGCCCGCGACGTAGACGCCGAGCGTCACCGCGATCCCCCAGGCAATGTTGATGGCGATGTAGGACCCGTTGGCGCCGCCGCTGAGCACGGTCTGCGCGACGACCCCGGCGCCGAAGGTGATGAGCACGAACGTCCCGAAGAATTCCGCCGCTGTCTCGCGCGCCGTTCCCGTCAGCATCGTGCTCCTCCCCTGGGCAGGGTCGTTGGAATTACTCGCGCCTGCGGGCCACGCCGGCGGTGCGTCCTGCTCGAAGCTCTCTGGCGTCCGGGTGTCAACCTCGGTGACGGCGTTCGGATTCACAGCCTTGAGGTCGAACCGCTGGCTTCGATCCGCTCGCGGTTCCAGCTGCGGGGGCCGTCGGCGCGTCCTGGAAGCAGGGCGAAATGGAATCCGCCATTTTCACAAGGCATTCTTATCACCCGCGAACGCCTACGCCAACGTCGTGACCGCGGCCGATGTGCACCCGTTCCGGAACGGGTGGGATATCCCGGGAAACAGCGTAGTTTTCCGGGGCCTCGCGGACGACCTCTGGGTCGAAGGGGCCGAAGACGAGCTCGCTCTCGTAGACGTCATGGGCCCGGCAGCGCAGCGAGATGTTGTCCACCGTCGGCGGACCCTGATGACCGTAGGGCAGGACGTGGTGCCATTCGAGATATCGCGTCTCGGTGCAGCGCCCGCGTCTTCCTTCGAAGGCGCAGCGACCGGCGTCCCGCTTCCAGACTGTCCGCCGGATATGGGCAGGGATGCCGCGCGAACCGTCCTTCGTGAGGCGCTGGGGTCGAGGCCGGGCGGACGCGGCCATCTTCTTCTTCTCGACCTCCCGGAGGAGGACGTCGAGGGCGCGATCGAAGATGACGGCCGGGTCCCCGCCAGGGACCTCGCGGCACAGCAGGTCCTGGACCTGGCGCAGCTTGTCATGCGTTTCCTTCGAGACCGTGAACTGGACCCGGTAACGCTCCGGGGTGAGCGGCGCGACGACCGGATGCGACGCCGGCGGCTGGAAAACGACCGGTGGCGCGGGCGGCGGCGCCGTGTGCGCCACTTGAGGGGGTGTCGCGACAAGCGGACTCGTGAGGGGGGTGGGGACAGGGACCTTCCGGATCGTCGACGCCACATCGGGCTTCGGGTTGAGACGCGCCTCGATCAGCTCGACTTCCTTCTTGCTCCGATGCTTTGCTTCCGTGAGGACGGCAAGGTGGTTCTCGGGAGTCAGCACCGTGCGCAGGATCCTCACCGTCGTCACGTTCAAGGACCCGTCGGCGAGCCAGCCCAGGATCACCGGATACCGGCGCACGGCGGCGGCGGTGGCGGCGCGGTTCCACGCCGCATCCTCGGAGAGGCCGAGCTCCTTCCGACAGTACATGTAGAGACTGCCCGAGCCTTCACCGAGGTGGGTCTTGCGGCCATCGAGCTCGGCCAGATGAGCGACGAGCTCGACGGTCGCGTCTCGCTCCCGGACGGCGAGAGCCTTGATGCGAGTCAAGAGCGCTTCGTCCGACAACCGGGCCGCCGTGGCGAGGATGTTTTCGTGCATGACCGTATGTAGCACGCGGTGGTGCACGAACTTTTCGAGGGCCCTGGCGTGCCCCAGGACGCGCTGTTTCAGCGTGTTTCATTCGCGAAGTCTCCCGCCGCCAGGGGACTCGCGCATGTGCGCTCCGGGTGCGCGACGGCGCGATCCTGATTCGAGTCCGTGACCTCGCGCGCGGCGGCCTTGGCGAATCGTGAAGATTATTTTTCTGGCTTGGCTTCGGTCGGGCGTGGGCAGGGGCCTTCAGAGTCGGCTTGTAGACCGTCTTGTGGATCGCACCACTCGAGAGCGATCGGACGTATCGCCGTGAGGCACGGAGCAGGTAGGCGAGAGAGGAAATCGGTGCTCGGGGTCGCAAACCCAGTCGCAAAATCCTGACTGGTCGCCATGGGCTTCCCCATGATCGTGACGAAACCGACCGATGCGGTACGGGACAAGGCGCCAACCCATGGCCCAGCTCCGCCACTACATCGTAGTGCCGAAGAATTCGGCCACGGCCTCGCGGGCGGTTCCTCTCGGCGTTGGATCACGGCGCCCATTCTCATTCCTTGACAAATACGAACGTTCGTACTATTTTTGGCGGGTATGGCACCGACGGCGATGACGAAGGGCGACCTCACCCGGCAGGCCATCGTCGAGCATGCGGCCCGGCTGACGAGCCGCATCGGGCTCCGAGGCCTGAGCATCGGGGTCCTGGCCGAGGAGCTCGAGCTTTCGAAGAGCGGCCTCTTCGCCCACTTCAATTCCAAGGAAGCCTTGCAGCTCCAGGTCCTGGAGTTCGGCATCGCACGTTTCGTGGAGAAGGTGATACGGCCCGGTCTCGCCGCTCCCCGCGGCGAGAAGAGGGTGCGGGCCCTCTTCGAGCACTGGCTGGAGTGGCCGAAGTCCAGTGGCCTCGCGGGATGCATGTTCGTGGCCCTCGCAACGGAGCTCGATGATCAGCCGGGCCCGGTTCGCGATCGCCTGGTCCAATCCCAGAAGGACTGGCTGGACGTGATCGCGAACGCCGTCCGGACGGGGGTGACGGTGGGTGACTTCAGGCCGGACCTCGACGCCGAACAGTTCGCCCACGAGCTGTACGGCATCATGCTTGCCGGCCATCACGCGCTCCGGCTGCTGCGCGCCCGGAACGCGGCGGAGCGCACCCGGCGCGCGTTCGCGCGTCTGCTCGACGACGCGCGGGTCGAGGCACGCGCATGAAGATGTGGGCGATGCGGTCGGCGTTCGCGGTCCTCGGGCGCACGGCTCCTTCGCTCGCGGCGGAATGGGCTCTCGCTCTCTTCTTCACGCCCGGCGGACGGCGCCGCTCGCCGCGCATCGATGCCTTTCTAGCCTCCGCGCGCCGCTTCGAGGTCATGATCGGCGGCCAGTCGGTAGTCGGCTGGTCGTGGGGTGACGGACCCGCGGTCTACCTCGTGCACGGATGGGCGGGCCTGGGCGGACAGCTCGCAGCCTTTGTCGCCCCGCTGGTGGCCAACGGATTCCGCGTGATCACGTTCGACGCTCCGGGCCACGGCGCTTCCGCTGGTCGCCGCAGCTCGATCCTCCACTTCGCGGGCGCCCTGCGGGATGTCGTCGCCCGCGAAGGCGCGGCGCACGCGGTGATCGCCCACTCGCTGGGCGCGGCGGCCGCCGTTCGCGCGCTGACGCAAGGGCTCGAGGTGAAACGCGCCGTGTTCATCGGCCCTACCGGCGGGCCGCGGGATTTCGCGGACCGCTTCCGGCGCCATCTCGGCGTGCCGGCGCACGTGATGGCCTCGATGCGCGCGCGATCGGAGCGCTGGCTGGGAGCGAGCTGGGACGACTTCGACATCCCCGCGCTCGCTCGGCGCCAGAACGTCCCGCTGCTGGTCCTTCACGATCGCGACGACGCCGAAGTGCCCTGGAAAGACGGGGCAGCGATCGCCGCGGCGTGGCCGGGGGCGCGGCTGATCACGACCACCGGTCTCGGTCACCGCCGCATCCTCCGGGACGAGGTGGTGGTGATCCACGCGGTTGCTTTCGTCAAGGGTGAAGATTTCGAAGCGCACGCCGGTACGGCGGCCACATGCACGCGCCCGCGTTGCGACAACGCGGTGACGAAGCCCGGACCGTGCGAGAGCTGCACGCTGGAAGAGTGGCTCTATCGCCGCGACGAACGCGACGCCCACGCCGGCGTCAGCTGACCATCACCACCCCTCGCTCGTAGAGACCTCGACGGGCTCGCCGTCGACCTCGATCGGCAGGTCGCCCGACCACGCCAGCAGGCGGCGCGTCGGAAGGTCGTCGTCGTCGAGGCGGAACAGCGTATTCACGCGTGTCAGCCGCGCGGTCGCGGATCCCCGCGGTAGCGGCTTTTCGCCTTCCCCGGGCTCACGCGTGAAGGCGCGGAAACGCAGGCCGGCAATCGCGTCGTCGCGCGTTCCCTCGGGCAACGCTACCGCGCCGCGGAAGCACCCGTTGGGAAAGTGATCGGGCGAGCGCTGGATCCGATACTGCGGCATCGTGCCGTTGGACTCGTGCCAGGACAGGCGGCCGTCTTCGCCGCGGGTGGCGACGGCGAAGGTGAGGGCGGCGTCCTTGACGTCGGCGCATGCCTCCAGATATGCGAAGCGGCGCGGGTCCGGAACCAGCCGCGAGCCGGGCGCCGCGCCCTCGCGAACCCTCTTCTCGCGGCGCGCCTCCTCCGAGCTGACGCGATAGGTCCAGGGGTGGGCGTCCATGACCGCCTCGCGCGAGACCGACGCCAGATCGAACGCGAATGGCGCGGGAGCGATCCGGCGGCGCCCCTTGCCCGTTTCCGCGAGCATGTTGTTCTCGGTCACCACCCACAACATCGGATGGCGCCCGAGGCGGTGGCCACGGAACGGGACGATGTCGTGGCCCCGGCCCTGGTAGCGCTCGGCGACGACGTTCCCGGACGAGTCCAGCTCCACTCCGTACACGAACTCGATGTCGGTGAGACGCCCCCATGTCGCCATCAACCGATCGGGCGGCGTGCCGCCGTCCTCGTTGCTGAACACGACCGAGTAACGGATCCGCTGCCCCGAGGGCAGGCGGTCGATCTCGTACCACAGGAGGAGCGGGAGGTCGCTGAAGGCGTCGAAGGCGTCGGGGCGCGCGTAGAGCATGGGCGAGAGCGCCGCGGCCAGGAACCTCGGGTCGTCCTGGGCGATGACGACGATCCGCACGTCGTCGATGACCACATCGCGGGCCACCGGCGCCGTCGCCTTGCGGTCGAGGGTGATGGACAGGCGGTGCTTGCCCGGCGCGGCGGGCCCGAGCGCGACGGCATATTCCGCGCGTTCGGCGCCACGGACGAGCACGAGGTCCTGCGCCTCGCGCCCGTTCACGGTGAGGATGAGCACGGCGGCTTCCCGTCCCCGCCGCCCCCAGTCACACCCCGCGCAGCGCGCGGTGACGATGGCCTGGATCTCCGCCGGTGCGGCGACGTCGAAGGTCTCGACCCGCAGCGTTTGCGCGTCCGACAGTGCGGCGGCGGCAAGAATCAAGGCGGCGGCGGAAAACGTCCGACGGCCGCCGACGAGGGGGCGAGCAGTGTTGGCCATGGTTGCGGGCGGATTCTACAGCCCCCACAATCCCCACGCGATGCGCGTGCGCTTCGAGGGAATCGCGAAGAGGTTCGGAGCGCATGCGGCGCTGCGCGACATCGACCTCGAGATCGAGTCCGGCGAATGCATGGTCCTGCTCGGTCCTTCCGGTTGCGGCAAGACCACGCTCCTCCGCCTGCTTGCAGGGCTGGAGACGCCCGACGCCGGCAAGCTGTGGATCGGCGACCGGGTAGTGAACGATCTGCCGCCGGCGGAGCGCGACGTCGCGATGGTGTTCCAGAACTACGCCCTGTACCCGCATTTCACGGTGTTCGAGAACATCGCGTTCCCTCTCCGCGCGCGCAAGGTCGCGGAAGCGGACATCGCGCCCCGGGTAAAGCAGGCCGCGGAGCGCCTCGAGCTCGGGTCGTTGCTCGAGCGGCGGCCGGCGGAGCTGTCCGGCGGACAGCAGCAGCGCGTGGCCCTCGCCCGCGCCATTGTTCGCAACCCCGTGGTCTACCTCATGGACGAGCCGCTCTCGAACCTCGACGCCCAGCTCCGGATCCAGACCCGCGCCGAGCTCAAGCGGCTGCAACAGGAGCTGGGGACGACGACGCTGTACGTCACCCACGACCAGGGCGAAGCGATGACGATGGGATCGCGCGTGACCGTGCTGCGCGCGGGCGCGATCGAGCAGGTCGGGCGTCCCCTCGATCTCTACCGTCAGCCTGCGAACAAGTTCGTGGCGAGCTTCGTGGGCAGTCCCGCCATCAACATCTGGGCTGGCGAGGACGATGCCGAGGTCGGAGTGCGGGCCGAGGACGTGCAGCTGTCCGCGGTCGCGGTCCCCGGGTGGACGGAGGCCCGGGTGCTCGTGGTCGAGCCGATGGGGAACGAGACCATCGTGACCCTCGACGCCGGCGGCGGCCGGCGCGTGGTGGCCCGCGGCCACGCGGACCTCGATCTCGCCGCGGGTGCAGCGGCATGGTTCACGTTCGCTCCCGAGCGCGCGCTCCGCTTCGACAGCACGTCCGGTCAGCGGCTGGCCTGACCGTCCGTCGCGAAAGTGTCTCCCTCCCGTCACATCGCCGCCGCTCGCCTCTGTTCTACTGCGCGGCATGCAACGCCCGGCCCCAGCCACAGCCTTGACAGTCCCATCCCGCGCGAGTAACGTCCCGGTGATTTCCGAGGCCCCGGTGCCCTTTTCCTTCCTCCGCGTCCCCGCCGTCCTGTCCGCTACCAAGAGGAGCACGTCCATGAAGCGAATTCTTGCCGTCCTGGCCCTTGTCCTGACCACCGCCGCCGCGCACGCGCAGGTGGATCGCGCCACCCTGACCGGAACGGTGACCGACGAGTCCGGCGGCGCCCTGGCGGCGGCGCAGGTCTCGGTCACCAACGTCGAGACCAAGGTCGCCAACCGGGTGCGGACGAACAGCGACGGCGCCTACCTGGCGGTGAACCTCATCCCCGGCCAGTACCTGATCGAGATCGAGGCTCCGGGCTTCTCGACCAGGACCGACTCCGTCATCCTCGAAGTCGGACAGCGGGCGCGCCTGGACGTCACCCTCGGGGTGGGCACGCTCACCGAGCAGGTGACCGTCGAAGGCGCGCGCCGCCTCCTGAACACGGAGCAGGCCGCGCTGGGCACCGTCCTCGACCAGAACGCGATCGCGAAGCTCCCGCTCGCCATCCGCAACTGGGACGACCTGCTGGCGCTCGTCGCCGGCGTGCAGGGCGACCGTTACAGCGAAGAAGGCGGGGCGACCGCGCTCGGACGTACCGGCGGCGTCAATGTCCACGGGAACCGTTCGCTCTCGAACAACTTCCTGCTCGACGGCGTCGACAACAACTCGATCTCGACCAACGTCCAGGAGCTGAGCACGCAGGTCTCGCGGCCCTCGATCGACTCGATCCAGGAGTTCAAGGTCATCACCAGCCCCTACTCGGCCGAGTTCGGGCGCTCGCCGGGGGCGGCCATCAGCGTCACCACGAAGTCGGGCACCAACGCGTTCCACGGCGGCGCCTACGACTACTACCGCGACGACAAGTTCGACTCGAGCACGTACTTCAACGACGAGTTCCGCACCGAGCGCGGCCTCACGCCGAACCCCAAGTTCAAGAACGACCAGAACCAGTACGGTGCGCATCTCGGCGGTCCGATCGTGAAGGACAAGGCGTTCTTCTTCGCGGACTACGAGGGCACGCGCATCACGCGCGGCGTCACGCGCATCACCCGCGTTCCCACCCTCGACGAGCGGCGCGGGATCTTTGCCGGCGCCGTGCGCGACCCGCTGACCGGGCAGCCCTTCCCGAACAACACCATCCCGTCGCAGCGCTTCGACCCCGTGGCGGTGGCGATGCTCGGCCTGCTGCCGGAGCCGAACACGCCCGGCGCAAACAACTACACCCGCCCCGACGCGTCGGTCACCGACAACGCCGACCGCTTCCTCGGCCGCGTCGACATGCGCCTGTCCAACAGCGACAACGTCTTCGCCCGCTACATCTATACGACGCGCGATCGCGTGTTGCCCGGGTGGTTCGGCGGCGTCATCGACGGGACCGCGAGCTCGGCGCTCGGCGATCAGAGCATGATTTCGCACGGCCTGGTGGCGGGCTGGACCAAGATCCTGAGCCCGTCGCTGGTCAACGAGTTCCGTTTCTCCCACAGCCGCGCGGATTCCGAGATGACGCAGGTCCCCTTCGGCGAGGACCCGCCGGCGGCGGCCCGGGTGCCCGGCGTCCCGCAGGACCCGATATTCAGCGGCGGCCTCACCGGGGTCAACATCAACGGCTACTTCGGCGGCGGCGCGAAGATCGGGTCGCCCAACTTCTCGCCCAAGTTCCAGCACACGCGCCAGACCGAGTTCATCAACACGCTTTCCTGGCTGAAGAACAACCATCAGCTGAAGTTCGGTTTCGACGTCATGGCGCCGATGAAGAATGAGTACCTCGACGTCCCCGGGACGCGCGGCGACCTCGGGTTCCGGAACATTTTCACGGGCCAGGCGGTCGGAGACTTCCTGCTCGGCTACGTCTCGGATTCGCTGCTGTCGACCGTGCACGTCGTGGACCAGCGGCACTGGGCCACGTCGTTCTTCGTGCAGGATGACTGGAAGGTCAGCCCGAACGTGTCGCTGAACCTCGGGGTGCGGTACGACTTCATCACCCCCGCGCTGGAGGCGAACAACCGGCAGGTCAACTTCGACCCCGCCACGGGGACGCTGGTGTCGGCGACCGACGGCTCGCTCCGCGACCGTGGGCTCGTGAACCCGGACCGGAACAACTTCGCGCCGCGCCTGGGCATCGTCTACAAGGTCGACGACGCCACGGTGTTGCGCGGCGGGTACGGGATCTTCTACAACATGTTCGACCGCATCGGCAGCGAGGACCAGATCGCCCTCAACCCCGGCAGCGGGCTGGTCAGCCTGCAGCCGGCGACGGCGACGGTGGCCAGCGGGCCGCTCTTCTTTCTGAGCAATGGGTTCCCCGCCGGGTACCTCGATCCCTCGCGCATCGACCTCTCGCGCGCGGTCATCCGGGGCGCCGACGTCAACTCTCCGAAGGCCTATAGCCACCAGTTCAGCGTGGGCGGCCAGCGCACGTTCGCCAACGTGTTTGTGCTCTCCCTCGACCTCGTGGGCACCGAGGGCCGGAACCTTGCCAACCTGATCAACCTGAACCAGCCTGTCGGGGGCAACACCGCCACCCCGCGGCCGTTCCCGCGGGTGGGCCCCCAGATCCAGTGGCGCGAGACCAAGGGCGAGTCCAGCTACAAGGGGATGGACCTCCAGCTGGAGAAGCGCTTCGCGCGCGGGTACTCGTTCGGGCTCGCGTACACGCTGTCGGACTGCAAGGACACGAGCGCGGAGCACCTTTCGACGGGCGGCTCGCCCAGCCGTTCGCAGAACGCGCGCGACCTGGAAGCGTGGCGCGGGCCGTGCGGCTTCGACACCCGCCACCGCTTCGCCGGCAACTTCATCGTCGAGGTGCCCGTCGCCCGCAACGCCGCGGGGCTGATGAACGCCGTGTTCGGCGACTGGATGCTGTCCGGGATCTACGCCGCGCGGTCGGGGCGCCCGTTCACGGTCACGCAGAGCAGCAACAACGTCGGCCCGTACCACACCGGCCTGCCCAACCAGATCGGCGACGGCGCGGGCCCCAGGACGGTGGACAAGTGGTTCGAGACCACCGACTTCGTGGCCGTTCCGTCCGGCACCTTCGGCAACGCGGGCCGCAACAACCTGCGCGGGCCCAACTGGCAGAGCCTCGATGCGTCGCTGCAGAAGCGCTTCGACACCGGCCGCAGCTCGAACGTCACCTTCCGCTGGGACGTTTTCAACGTCTTCAACACCGTCAACCTCGGGTTGCCGGAAGCGAACATCACCAGCGCCGCCGTGGGCACGATCAGCCAGCTCGCCGGCGACGCCCGCGTCATGCAGTTCTCGCTCCGCGTTGGGTTCTGATCTAGGGGGGGGATGCTCCGTCGCATCCCCCCCTCAGCCCCCCCTGCGCGCTCGCCGAAATGAATTCGTCTCGCGCGCTGCCTGTTCCGGTTGCAGTTTCCCGCGGCGGCATTGGTCCGCCCCTCCACCAACGTTGATCGACCCAGGCTAACCATGGCTTCTTCGAAGATCCGAGTCGGAAACGCGCCCGTCAGCTGGGGCGTGTACGAGGCGGACCGCCCCAACCCGCCCTTTGCGCGCGTGCTCGACGAGATCGCCGCCGCGGGATACGAGGGGACCGAGCTCGGCCCGTTCGGCTATCTCCCCACCACCCCGGAAGCGCTCTCCTCCGAGCTGAAGAAGCGGAAGCTCGGGCTCGGCTCGTCGTTCGTGCCCCTGCCGCTGGAGGACGCGTCACGGCGCGACATGGCGGTCGCCTCTGCGCTCGCGGTGGGCCGTCTGCTGGCATCGCAAGGGGTGGGCGAGGTCATCGTCGCCGACGACGAGGATCCCCGCCGCACGCGCATCGCGGGGCGGATCCCGTCGGACGGCAGCGCCGGGTGGAACGACGCGCAGTGGCGCGAGGTCGTGAAGACGCTGGACACCGTCGCCGCCGCGTTACGCGACGAGCTCGGCATGCGCGTGGTCGTGCACCATCACGCGGGGACGTTCGTGGAGACTCCGGACGAAATCGAGCGTCTGCTGGCGGAGACCGATGCCGATCTCGTCGGCCTGCTGCTGGACACCGGCCATGCGACCTACGGCGGCGCCGATGCCGTCGAGATCGCGACCCGTCACGCGGGCCGCATCCGCTACGTGCACCTGAAGGACGTCGCCGGCGCGGAGCTGGATCACGTCCGGCGGTCCGAGATCCCGATGGAGGAGGCCTGGAAGCGCGGGGTGTTCTGCGCTCTGGGCGCAGGGGTCGTGGACTTCCCGCGGGTGGTCGACGCCCTGCGCGCGAAGGACTACGCGGGCTGGATGATCGTCGAGCAGGACGTCGTGCCCGACGCTCAGGGCCGGCTGGTGCCGGAACCCGCGGACAGCGCGCGCCGCAGCCGCGCTTACCTGAAGGGAACCGTCGGGCTGTAGGCGTATCCTGCGTCGCGTGACTCCGAAGCAGGGGCTGGCCTTTGTAGAGTTCCGGAGTGGGTGCCGCGCGAAGTCCACGAAGAGGCTTCGGTGCTGACGGCGGCGGAAGCGGAAACCCAGCTCGCGGCGGTGCTGGATGAAGGCGCGCCCTCCACCCTGAGGAAGAAAAGAAGGACCGCTACTCCTTGACCGACGCCACCTTGACCGGCTGACCCGACGCGCACGCGCGCGTCGCCGCCACCGCGATCCGCATCGCCTCCATCCCGTCCCGGATCGTCACCGGCGCCGGCCGTCCCTGCCGCACGTTCTCCACGAAGTCCGTCAGCTGCGCGGTGTAGGCGCCCGCGAAGCGCTCCATGAAGTAGGGCACGGTGTCGTGGGCCACGCTGTTGGCGGTCATCACGAACACCGGCGTCTCGCGCAGGTAGCCGATGCGCAGCGTGCCCTGCGTGCCCAGCAGCTCCGTGGTGATGTCGTAGCCGTAGATGCCGTTGCGGCTCAGGTCCACGACGCCGAGCTTCCCGTCCGCGAACACCAGGCTCACGATGGCGTTGTCGATGTCGCCCACCGTCTTCAGCTCGGGGTAGGCGAGCGTCCCCCCGACAGCGGTCACCGTCTCGACCTCGCCCATGAACCAGCGCGCGAGATCGAAGTCGTGGATCCCCATGTCGATGATCATCCCGCCGCTGCTTTTCGGGTCCGCGTACTCGAGGGACGTGCGCTTCGGGTCGCGTGAAGAGGACTTGAACACCACCGGCACGCCCACCACGCCTTCCTGCACCTGACGGCGCGCGGCGGCGTAGCCGGTGTCGAAGCGGCGCATGAACCCCATCTGGAAGAAGGTCCCCGTGCGCTGGACCTCCTTCTCGATCTCCGACGTCTCGGCCAGGGACAGCGCGGGAGGCTTCTCGCAGAAGGTCGGCTTGCCGGTCGCGAGGGCCGCGATGGCCAGCGGCCGGTGCGTATGCGTATTGCTGACGATCACGATCGCGTCGACGTCCTTGTCGGCGAGCAGGGCGTCGGGCTCGGAGTACCAGCGGGGCACGCCCCATTCCTCCGCCACTTCCTGCGCGACGGCGGCATTGGTGTCCGCCACCGCGGCCAGTGTCGCGCGCGGGATGCGCGACGCGATGTCGCGAGCGTAGACGCGCCCCAGCCGCCCGACGCCGATGATGCCGACGCGGAGCTTGCCCTTCCCGGCCACGGATGCGGGTGACGTCACTTCGTGGCGGTCGGGCTCGCGCCGGCGGCCGTCGCTCCGGCCGCGTTCGCCTTTGTGACCAGCTCGATGCGCACCTGGTGCTCCGGCGGCGGTTTCTGCCCGCGGATGAGCTGCACCGCGCTCTCCACGGCGAGGCGTCCCATGTCGGCAGGGAACTGCGCCACCGAGGCGACCATCGTGCCCGCCATCATCGCCTTCTTGGCATCGTCCACGGCGTCGAAGCCGAGGACGCGGACCTTGCCCGTCTTGCCCGCGGCCTGGATCGCCTCCACCGCGCCCAGCGCCATCATGTCGTTGCACGCGAACAGCGTGTCGATCTCCGGGTGCGCCTGCAGCATGTTCTGGAAGACGTTGAACCCCTGGTCGCGCTCCCAGTTCGCGGTCTGCGAGGCCACGACCTTGATGCCCGGAGTGGCCTTGATCGCGTCGCGAAATCCGCGCAGGCGGGAGTCGCTCGTCTCGTGGCCGGGGATTCCTTCCAGCAGCGCCACCGTCGCCTTGCCGCCGCTGATTTCCACCAGGTGCTGGCCGGC
>Ga0136617_10000946_pt1 | contig 25447 bp, 28 predicted proteins | sample AntDrymUQ3222106_2_FD_129672 | JGI IMG/M metagenome (GOLD analysis project Ga0136617, IMG submission 129672) | Polar desert sand microbial communities from Dry Valleys, Antarctica - metaG UQ322 (21.06) | ecosystem: Environmental > Terrestrial > Soil > Desert | place: Antarctica: Dry Valley...
GCCTTCGCCGGCCTCGACAAGATCATCGGCCGCCGGGTCGGTCAGAACTCGGTCGGCTTCGGCGGCGAGATTCGCTCCAAGCGCTCGGACGAGAGTGCGGAGATGCTGACGAAGGTGATGCCCGAGGATCTGCTCAACTTCGGCCTGATCCCGGAGTTCATCGGCCGGCTACCCGTGATCTCGGCGGTGCACCAGCTCCGCCGGGAGGATCTCGTCCAGATCCTGATCGAGCCCAAGAACGCACTCACGCGCCAGTACCAGCGCTTCTTCGGCTACGACTCGATCGAGCTCGAATTCCGCGACGATGCGCTCTGGGAGATCGCGGATAAGGCGCTCGCGCGCGAGACCGGCGCCCGCGGCCTCCGCTCGATCATCGAGAACGCCCTCCTCGACGTCATGTTCGAGCTGCCGAGCCGCAAGGACGTCTCCAAGTGCGTGATCACGAAGGAGACGATCTCGAAGGGGCTCAAGCCTACGCTCGTGACGAGCGCCGACGGGATCGTCGACGACCTCGGCGACCTCGCCGAAGAGTCGGCGTAGCTCAGATTCGGCCTGGCGGTCGCCGGCCGGCCACCGCCGCGTCGGGCCGGCGCCACCCCGAGGCTGAGCTCGAGTCCAGAGATCTTCGTTCGCTCGTACGGGCGGTAGGTCGCGTCGATCGAACGACGCACGAGCTCGCCCATCGAGAGCCCGGTACGGACGGCCTCGCTGACGAGGAATGCGTGCTGGCGATCGGTGAGGATGAACTGCGTTCGTCTGCTCATGGGATGTAGATGGAGGTGTACACCTCCAGCACGCGGCCCTTTGTGGCAGCTTCGCCGCAAATGTGCAACAAACCTGCGCTGAACTAAGCCGTTTTCAGCACAGCGCCGCGGCCAGGGAGAGCCTCCATGTCACTTGCGGTCACCGGCTCGCCGCAACCGGGACAGGCGAGCTGCGGCGAGCCAACGGCGCCGCAGGCTTTGTGGCGGAGGGTGACGAGAGTTCCTTCCTTCCCCGTCTCGTACTTGGCGCCCCACTCCATCAAGCCGAGCAGGATGGGATAGAGGTCGAGGCCCTTCTGCGTCAATCGATACTCGAAGCGCTGAGGCCGATCCTGATACTCGCGGCGCTCGAGGATGCCGTTCCCGACGAGCGCTTGCAGGCGATCCGCGAGGATGTTCCGCGCGAGGCCTGTGTTCCGCTGGAACTCGCCGAAGCGCCGAACGCGGAGGAAGCTCTCGCGCAGGACGAGCAGCGTCTGACGGTCGCCGATGATCGAGGCTGTCGCCTCGAGCGAGCAGTTCTCGCGGCCGAAGGTTTTCCAGACCATCGGCGCAGCATAGACGAGTTGCAAAACAAAACCAACTCTTGTAGAGTTAGTTTTAGGATGCAACTGACCCGAGAGGAGCTCGCGATGGATCTCGCCGCAACCGATCGCTACCGCGTCGTCACCTGGCAGGACCCCGCCGAGCTGCGCCTCGCCGCGTACGAGCTGACCGGCCTCGAGCTCCTGCACCGGATCGCTGGCCGCCAGCTCCCTCCGCCGCCCGTCGCCGACCTCGTCGGCTTCGAGCCGACGTTCGTCTCCCCCGGTCTCGTCGTCTTTGCCTACGAGCCGCGCGAGGAGCATTACAACGCACTCGGCACCGTCCACGGCGGGATCGTGACCACGATTCTCGACTCGGCGATGAGCTGCGCCGTCCACTCCGAGCTCGAGTCCGGTGTTGCATATGCGACCGTCGAGCTGAAGACGAGCTTCATCCGCCCCGTCACCCTCGCCACCGGTTCGCTCCGGGCAGAAGGCCGCGTCGTCCACCAAGGCAGCCGGATCGCGACCGCAGAGGCGAAGCTCCTCGACGCGACCGGCACTCTCTACGCCACCTCGAGCTCGACCTCGATGATCCTCGCCGCCCATCGCGAGAAGCAAATCGCCGCGTAATGTCTCAGGCGGTGGAGCTCTCGGGCCTCGACACGATCCGGGCGATCTTCGCGGGCGAGCTGCCGCCGCCGCCGATCGCGGAGCTGATGGGCTTCCGCGGCGCAGAGATCGAGCTGGGCCATGCGATCTTCGAGTTCGAGCCTGGCCCGCAGCACTACAACCCCATCGGGACCGTGCACGGCGGCGTCGCGATGACGCTGCTCGACTCGGCGATGGGGTGCGCGGTCCACTCGACGCTCGCGGCGGGCGTCCGCTACACGACACTCGAGATGAAGACGAACTTCGTCCGGCCGATGACGGTCGACACCGGTCTCGTCCGCTGCGAGGGCACGGTGATCCACCTGGGCTCGCGTGTCGCCACAGCGGAGGGAAGGGTCGTCGACGCAGCCGGCAAGCTGATCGCGCACGGCACCACCACCTGCCTGCTCTTTCGCTAGGGTCGAGCGGTGGCCGACGATCGCCTCTGTCCTGTCGACTCGACGCAGCTTCGCCGGCTCGAGCGCAGCGGCGTCCACGTGGACGCGTGTCCTTCGTGTCGCGGAATCTGGCTCGATCGCGGCGAGCTCGACAAGATCGTCGCGTCGGAGGTCGCCGGCGACGACGACTTCGAGCGCGAGATCAGCGGCGGCGACCGAGAGCGACGTCCGAACGACAGCGGCCATGGCAAGCCGCCCAAGAAGAAGCGGCGCAGCATGCTCGAGGACTTCCTCGACTTCGGCGGCTGAGGCGTAGACTGACCCCATAGTCGCTGCCTGACCCCCGATACGATCGGCCGATGGAGCCGCTCTACAAGCCGCAGGGCGTCGAGGAGCGCTGGCAGCGCACCTGGGAGGACGAGGGCCTCTACGCGGCCGGCGCCGGTGCGCGACGCGACGAGACCTTCGTGATCTGCGTGCCGCCCCCGAACGTGACGGGCGCGCTCCACATGGGTCACGCGCTGAACGGGTCGATCCAGGATCTCCTGATCCGGTGGCACCGGCTGCGCGGCTTCGACACGCTCTGGCAGCCCGGTTACGACCACGCGGGGATCGCGACCCAAAACGTCGTCGAGAAGCAGCTCGTGCAGGAAGGCACGTCGCGCAAGGAGCTCGGCCGCGAGGCGTTCGTCGAGTGCGTCTGGGAGCACCTCGACGCGACCGGCAGGACGATCATGGGCCAGTTCCGCCGGCTCGGCGCCTCGCTGGACTACAGCCGCGAGCGGTTCACGATGGACGACGCCTACATCGAGGCCGTGATGCGCTTCTTCGTCCATCTTTGGGAGCGCGGCTGGCTCTACCGCGCGAACCGGCTCGTCAACTGGTGCCCGTTCCACGAAACCGCGATCTCCGACCTCGAGGTCGAGCACGTGGAGGTGGACGACGCGCTGACCTACGCGCGCTATCCTTTCGCCGACGGCTCCGGCAGCCTGACGATCGCGACCGTCCGGCCGGCGACGATCCTCGCCGATGTCGCGGTGGCCGTAAACCCGAACGACGAGCGCTATTGCGACGCGATCGGCAAGGAGGTGGTCGTTCCCTTTGTGGAAAGGCGCGTGCCCGTGATCGCGGACGAGCGGGTGGAGCTCGGCTTCGGGTCGGGGGCACTGAAGGTCACGCCGGGCCACGACGCGACAGACTTCGCGATCGGCGCCGACCATGGGCTACCGACGCTGACCGTGATCGGTCCGGACGGGCGGATGAACGAGGAGGCCGGCGAGCTCCGCGGCCTGACGCAGGCCGAGGCCGACGAGCGCATCCTCGCCTGGCTGAAGGAGCACGACCAACTCGAGAAGCGGGAGAGCTACCGACACTCGGTCGGCACCTGCGAGCGCTGCCACACGCGAATCGAGCCACTGATCTCGCTCCAGTGGTGGTGTGCGATGGAGGAGCCGGCACAGCCCGCGCTCAAAGCGCTGCGGGAGCGGCGAGTCCGCTACACGCCCGAGAGCCAGCATCAGTTCGCGATCCGCTCGTTCGAGGCGATCCCGGACTGGAACGTCTCGCGCCAGCTCTGGTGGGGACACCAGCAGCCGCTCTGGTACTGCCCGGACGGCCACGTCACCTGTGCCTGGCCGCCGCCGGACGCCTGCGCGGAGTGCGGGAGCACGAAGATCGAGCGCGACCCGGATGTGCTCGATACCTGGTTCTCGTCCGCGCTCTGGCCCTACGCGACGCTTGGCTGGCCCGAGCACACAGCCGAGCTCGCACGCTATTACCCCGGCAACGTCAACTCGACCGCACGCGAGATCATTCGCCTCTGGGAGAACCGGATGATCTGGACGGGGCTCGAGCTGCTGGGAGAGATCCCGTTCACCGACGTGATCATCCACTCGACGATCCTCGCGGCCGACGGCCGGCGGATGTCGAAGAGCCTCGCGAACGGGGTCGACCCGCTCGACATGATCGAGAAGCACGGCGCCGACGCAACACGGTACGGCCTCCTGAAGATGTCCTCGACCCAGGACGTCCGCTTCGCCGAAGGGCCGATCGAGGAGGGGCGCAAGCTCGCGAACAAGCTCTGGAACGTCTCGCGGCTCCTCCTCTCGGAGCGTGTCGAGCCGGTGTCCCGGCCGCAGAGCCTCGAGGAGCGCTGGCTCGTCGCGCGCATCGATGCCGTCCAGGCGGAGGTCGAGGATGCCTGGGCGCGGTTCGACTTCTCGCCGTCGGTGCAGGCGCTCTACCGCCTCACCTTCGACGATTTCTGCGACTGGTACGCGGAGGCGATCAAGCCGCGGCTCGGGGAGAGCGAGGTGCGGGGAACGGCGCTCGCGGGGCTCGAGCGCCTGCTGAAGCTGCTCCATCCCGTCATGCCGCACGTGACCGAGGAGATCTGGTCGCAGTTCCACGATTCGCGGCTGATCGTGGCCGAGTGGCCTGAGCCGGCGGGCGAGCATGCGACCGACCTGCACGCCCTCGACCGCATCCTGGAGGCCGCCGCGATCTTCCGGCGCAGCGGCGTCGCGATCGAGCTCGCCGGCGATGAGCAGCGGATCTTCGCGGCCGTCGTCCGCCCGGAGCGCGCGAAGGCGAACGGAAACGCCGAGGCCGAGCTGACTCGCCTGCGCAGCGAGATCGAGCGCGGCGAGCGGATGCTCGCGAACGAGAAGTTCGTTGCGAACGCAAAGCCCGACGTGGTCGAGGCCGAGCGCGAGAAGCTCGCCCGCAACCAGCGTGAGCTGGCCGCTCTCGATGACGTTCGCTAGCCCCTCCGGTCTCGAGGCGCGGCGGGTCGGAGTGCTCGCCGATGTGCACGGCAACGCCACCGCTCTCGCCGCCGTGCTCGCTGAGCTGGAACGCGAGAGCCCGGATCTCCTCGTCCACTGCGGCGACCTGACCTGGGGACCCGAGCCGCGCGAGACGCTCGCGCTCCTCGAGCCCTGGGCGAGCCGCCTCCACTGCGTTCGCGGCAATGCCGACCGGAAGCTCGTCGAGCTCGCGGACGGCTCGTCAGCGGAGCTGACCCCGCGCGAGGCGTGGATGGTCGAAAGGCACGGGCGAGCGGGGTACGAGGTGCTCGCGAGGTTCCCGCAACAGGTCGTGATCGAGATCGACAGGATCGGGCGCGCAGACTTCTGCCACGGCTCGCCACGCAGCGACGAGGAGTGCATCACCGCGGAGACGCCCGTGGACCGGCTGCGCGAGGCCCTCGCCGGGATCGACGCCGAGGTCGTCGTCTCGGCGCACACCCACCTCCAGTACGAGCGCTCCGCCCTCAGCAAGCGGCTGCTGAACCCGGGCAGCGTCGGTATGCCCTACGAGGACGAGCGCGGCGCGTACTGGGCGTTGCTCGGGCCGGTTGTCGAGTTTCGGCGGACCGAGTATGACCTCGACGCGGCCGTCGCGCGCTACCGCGCCTCGGGCGACCCGTCGACCGATCGGATGGTCGAGCTCCTGCTCTCGCCGCCGACCTCAGCCGAGGTGATCGAGGACGCCGAGAGCCGCGTCTTCGCCGGATGAGCGGCGCCGGCGCTCACGTCGACTGGCTTGCGTCGCTCAGCCCGTGGCCGACGGACGGCTTCGGGCTCGGCAGGATGCGGACGCTGCTGGCCGCGCTCGGCGACCCGCAGTTCGCCTATCCCGCGATCCACGTCGTCGGCACGAACGGGAAGTCGACGGCGACGCGGACGATCGAGGCGCTGCTCGTCGCGGAGGGTCTCTCGGTCGGCTCGACCGTCTCGCCCCATGTGCGCGCATGGGCCGAGCGGATCACGGTGGACGGCGCCGCGGCCGACTTCGAGGAGGCGATCGCGCGTGTCCGCCCAGCGGCGGAGCAGCAGGGCGCGACGCAGTTCGAGACGGTCTGCGCCGCCGCCTTCGCCGAGTTCGCGGTGCGCGGCATCGATGTCGCCGTCGTCGAAGCTGGCCTCGGCGGCCGTCTCGACGCGACGAACGTCCTGCGCAGCCCCGTCGTCCTGCTCACGAATGTCGCCCTCGAGCATACGGATGTGCTGGGCGAGACCCGCGAGGAGATCGCTGCCGAGAAGCTCGCTGTCGTCCAAGAGGGAACGATCGCCGTCCTCCCCGACGAGGAGTTCGCCGCGCTCGCCGGGCCGAATGTCGTCGTTGGCGGCGCACACGAGGCCGCGAGTGCCTTCGTCGGGCGGCGGCTCGAGCACGAGCTGGAGGTCGCACTTCCTGGTCGGCTCGAACATCGCGGCGAGAACGAGCTCTGGGACGGCGCCCACAATGCCGAAGGCGCCGCGTGGCTCGTCCGCAGGCTCGCGCCGGCGGACTATGTCCTCTGCATCTCCATGCTTGGCGACAAGGATGTCGACTCGATGCTCGCGGAGCTCGCCACGGTCTCGCAGCGCCTCGTCGCCACCTCGTCGTCGAACCCACGCGCGCTGCCCGCCGAGGAGCTCGCGCGCGTTGCGGCCTCCCACTTCGCCCACGTCGAGACCGTCCCCGACCCGGCGGCCGCGCTTGGCCGCGCCCGCGAGCTCGGCCCGGTGCTCGTGACGGGCTCGCTCTATCTGCTCGCAGACCTGTCCAGAGCAGGCGTGTGAGATGGGACGACCGCGCGAGCGCACGACGGTCATCGTCTTCGCGACCACAGTGCTCGCATTGATCGTGGGCTCGGCGTTCGCGGTTGGCTATATCGTGGGCAAGCTCCTGCTGTGATCATCGCCCAGACCACAACGACGAACGACGATCTCTTCGGCGGAGTCAACGACTTCTTCGACTCCGGCGCGTGGATGATCCTGCGCAACATGACGATCTTCTTCGTCGTCGTCTTCTGGCTCGCGACGGCGTACTGGGTCTTCAAGGACGCCCGCCGGCGGGTCGACGACGGGCTGCTCGTCGGGATGGCCGTCCTGCTCGCCCTGGCCGCGCCCTTCATCGGGGCGATCATCTACATGTTCCTGCGCCCGCCCGAGTACCTCGAGGACGTGCGCGAGCGCGAGCTCGAGATCCAGGCGATGGAGGATCGGCTCTCCCGACAGGAGCTCCACTGCCCGGTCTGCCGCGCGGAGGTCGAGGCGTCGTTCCTCGTCTGCCCAGTCTGCACGTCGAAGCTGAAGCAGGCCTGCGTCAAGTGCGCGAGCCCGCTCGAGGCGCTCTGGCAGATCTGCCCCTACTGCGCGACCCCGGTCGCGAGCACCGGGCTGCCCGGGGTCGACGACACCCTTGCCGACTCCTGGACGGCACCGCGCAGACGGGCCGCCAGGCCTGAGTAGACTGCCGCCCGGAATGGCGGTCGAGACCACACTCGTGCTCGTGAAGCCGGACGGCGTCAGGCGGGCGCTCGCCGGAGAGATCGTCGCGCGCCTCGAGCGGCGCGGCTTCGAGCTGCGCGGCGCACGGCTCTTGAAGATCCCGCGCGGGCTCGCCCAGCAGCACTACGCCGAGCACAAGGGCAAGCCGTTCTTCGGCGACCTCGTCTCGTTCATCACCTCCGGCCCCGTGCTCGCGCTCGCAATCCGCGGCGAGTCTGCGATCGCGACCGTGCGGACGATGATGGGCGCGACGAACCCGCTCGACTCGGCGCCGGGGACGATCCGCGGCGACTTCGCGCTCGAGCTCTCCGAGAACATCGTCCACGGCTCGGACTCGAAGGCGAGCGCGAAACGAGAGCTCGGCCTGTTCTTCCCCGACGGTCTCGTCTAGAACGCCCGTGTCCCTTTCGGACATGTCAGGGGTCAAAGCCCGGACACGTCCCTCGCGGACGATGTCCAGGCCGGACACGTCTCGCCCTTTCAGCCCCGGACGTGTCCTCTAGCGACATGTCGGAGCGCCCGCTCACCGAGCACGCCGCCAAGAACCGCGAGTACTGGGATCGGCAGAGCGACGAGTACCAGGCGCGGAACGCGGAGTTCATCGCGGCCGGGATGTCCTGGGGGCTGTGGCAGATCCCCGAGAGGGAGCTGAACATCCTCGGCGACGTCGCCGGCAAGGACGTGCTCGAGCTCGGCTGCGGCGCCGCCGAGTGGTCGCGGGCGCTCCTCGCCGCCGGAGCCAGGCCCGTCGGGATCGACAACTCCGAGAAGCGGCTCGAGTGGGCGCGCAAGGCGAACGAGGAAGCCGGCGTCGAGTTCCCGCTCGTCCACGGCACGGCCGAGAAGACGCCCTTCGAGAGCGGCAGCTTCGACGTCGTCATGTGCGACTGGGGCGCGATGACCTTCGCCGACCCGTTCCTGACCGTGCCCGAGGCGGCACGCATCCTGCGGCCCGGAGGCCTGCTCGCCTGGAGCGGCGGCACGCCCTGGGCGTGGGCGACCTACGACAAGACGACCGACGAGGAAGCGGAAGCGCTTCGCGCTGACTATTTCGGGATGTACCGCTGGGACGACCCGGAGGGCGCGGTCGAGTTCATGCTCCCCTACGGCGAGTGGATCCGGCTCTTCGCCGCGAACGGGCTCGTCGGCGAGGACCTGATCGAGGTGCGGCCTCCCGAAGGCGCGCCCTCGACCTATCGCTCGGAAGCTCAGACGACGTGGGCGCGCCGCTGGCCGATGGAGCAGATCTGGAAGGTGCGCAAGGCGTGAGTGGCAACCCTGTGCCGCCGCTCCTGCTCGCGTCCACGAGCCCGCAGCGCCGCGCGATCCTGGACGAGCTCGGGCTTCCCTTCGAGCTCGTCGCACCCGAGTACGTCGAGCACGACGCACCTGGAGCCGACGCGATCGAGCTCGTGCGCGCGCACGCGCTCGGCAAGGCCCGCTCGGTCGCTGCGCAGGCTGGCGACCGGCCGGTGCTCGCCGTCGACACCGCCGTCTCGCTCGGCGGCACGATCTTCGGCAAGCCGACCGACATAACCGATGCGGAGCGGATGCTCGAGGCGCTCGCCGGGAAGACTCACGTCGTCGTCTCCGGGCTCTGCCTCCTCACGCCCGGCTGGGAGGTCGTGGAGCACGATTCGACACGCGTCACGTTCAGGCAGCTCACCCCGCGCGACCTCGGCGCGAACCTCGCCCACGCCGAGTGGGAAGGCCGCGCCGGCGCCTATGCGATCCAGGGTCGCGGCGCGGCGCTCGTCGAGCGGATCGAGGGCGACTACCTGAACGTTGTCGGCCTCCCGGCCGCGCTACTCGTGCGGCTGCTCGCCGAGCGCTTCCCCGGCCTCTACGGCTTCGGCTGAGGGAAGGTGCGCGCCACCAGCGCGTCCCAGAGCCGGTCGGGGAGCAGCCGCCGCAGGGTCAGGAAGAGCCGCGCGGAGCCGGTGACGCGGTAGCGCGTGTGCGGCCGCCCGGCCGAGATCGCCTTCTCGATCGCCCGCGCGACCGTCTCCGGCCCGCCGCCGAGCGTCCGCCCGATGCCGTTCTGGTACGCGCCCGCGGTGGCAGCCGCAACCGCCTGGTTGAACCCGTCGTACGGCCCGGCCGAATCCTCCGAGCGATCCGCGATCGTCCCGACCGCCGCGTCGGCGAAGCCCGTCCGGATCAGGCCCGGCTCGATCACGACGACGTCGACGCCGAAGCCCTGCACCTCGAAGCGGAGCGCGTCCGAGAGGGCCTCGACCGCGTGCTTACTCGCGTGGTAGAAGCCGCCGCCCGGAAGCGTAAGCCGACCGCCCATCGAGCTCAAGTTGACGATTCGGCCGAACCCCTGCCGGCGCATCGCGGGAAGGACGAGCTGGGAGAGGCGCACGAGCCCGAACACGTTCGTCTCGAACTGCCGGCGCACCTCGTCGAGCGGGACGCTCTCGATCGCACCGCTCAGGCTGTAGCCCGCGTTGTTGACGAGCACGCCGACGGCTCCCTCTGCATGCTCGACGCTCGCGACGGCGGCACGCATCGACTCCTCGTCGGTGACGTCCAGCTCGAGCACGCGGCAGCCGGCCCGGCCCAGATCTGCGATCGAATCCGTGCTCCGCGCAGTCGCGTAGACAGTCCAGCCGGACCGCGCCAGCCGCTCCGCCGTCGCCCGCCCGATCCCGGACGAGCAGCCCGTGATCAGCACCGCTCGCGAGACGTCCATCGGGCCAGTCTTCCAGACGCCGAAGAGCACCTAGCTACACTCGCAGGCTAGTCATGGGCTTCTTTCGATCGATGAGCGGCTTCGGAGGCCGCGACATGGCGGTGGATCTGGGCACCGCCAACACCCTCGTCTACGTGCGGGGGCGCGGGATCGTGCTCTCGGAGCCGTCGGTCGTCGCGATCGACCAACGGAACGGCGAGGTGCACGCGGTCGGCGTCGAGGCGAAGCGGATGCTCGGCCGCACCCCTGGCACGATCTCCGCGATCCGCCCGCTCAAGGATGGCGTGATCGCCGACTTCGACGTCACGGAGCAGATGCTCCGGCACTTCATCCAGAAGGTGCACCAGGGTCGCTTCTCGCACCCGCGCGTGGTGGTTTGCGTCCCCTCCGGGGTGACGGGCGTCGAGAAGCGCGCCGTCGAGGAGGCGACGCTCTCGGCCGGTGCGCGCAAGGCGTACCTGATCGAGGAGCCGATGGCCGCCGCAATCGGCGCCGGCCTCCCGGTCGCCGAGCCGACGGGGAACATGATCGTGGACATCGGCGGCGGCACGACCGAGGTCGCCGTGATCTCTCTCGGCGGGATCGTCGTCTCGCAGAGCCTGCGGGTCGGCGGCGACGAGATGGACGACGCGATCGTCACCCACATCAAGAAGGAGTACAAGCTGCTCGTCGGCCAGCAGACGGCCGAGGAGATCAAGCTCGAGGTCGGCTCCGCCTACCGGATGCGCGAGGAGGTGCAGGCCGAGGTGCGCGGCCGCGACATGCTCACCGGCCTCCCGAAGACGGTCGTCTTGAGCTCCGAGGAGATCCGGCACGCGCTCGACGAGCCCGTCGCGCAGATCATCGACGCGATCCGCTCGACGCTCGACAAGACGCCGCCCGAGCTCGCCGCGGACATCATGGATCGCGGAATCGTGCTCGCCGGCGGAGGGGCCCTGCTCCACGGCCTCGACGAGCGCCTGCGTCACGAGACGCAGATGCCGGTCCACCTCGCGGAGAGCCCGCTGACGTGCGTAGCCGTCGGCTCCGGCCGCAGCCTGGAGGAGTTCGACACGTACGACCGCGCCGCGCGCGCGAGACCGCGGAGAAACGGAAAGCGCCGCTATTGAGCGCTTCCGGCACGGGCACGTGCCAACGAAGGCGCTAGAGTAAGGCGCTCGTGCCACGCAACCGCACCGCAAGATCGGCGGTGCTGGGCTTCCCCGTCCGGCGTCCCGTCCAGCGTCCGTTCACCTCTCGCACGAGCAGCGCGCTTCGGCGCCGGATCGTGCTGGGCGGGCTGGTGCTCGCCGCGCTCGTCCTGATCACGATCTCGTTCCGCGAGTCGCAGGATGGGCCGCTGCACACCGTCCAGGCGACCGTGGCGAGCGTCCTGCAACCGCTCGAGGTGGCGATCAACCGGGTCGCCCGCCCCTTCGAGGACGCTTACGACTGGACGGCCGGGCTCTTCGGCGCCCGCGACGAGGCCGAGCGGCTGCGGCGCGAGAACGCCGTGCTCCAGCAGCAGGTGATCCAGAACGAGTCCGCCCTCCAGGAGAACGTCGACCTCAGGCGCCTGCTCGAGTACCGGAACGCGCCCGCCTTCCCGGCAGATTTCGAGCCGCTTGCCGCCGAGGTGATCGCGCGCCCGACGAGCGCCTTCGAGCAGGAGCTCGTCGTCTCGGTCGGCTCCGCCGAGGGCGTCCGCGTCGACGCCCCGGTCGTCACCCGGGAGGGACTCGTCGGCCAGGTGACGCGCGTCACCGACCACGCGGCGCGCGTGCGCCTGCTCACCGACGAGCAGAGCGCCGTCTCGGCCGTGGCGCTGCGCGGCGGGGCAGGCGGGATCGTCCGGCACGGGCAGGCCGGCGACTCGCTGATCCTGGATCGCGTGCGCAAGGACGCCGTGGTCAAGAAGGACGACGCGATCGTGACCGCCGGCTGGCGCTCCGGGCCGCTCGCCTCGCTCTACCCGAAGGGGATCCCGATCGGGCGCGTCACCTACGTCGGGCAGCTCGACACCGACCTCTACCAGCAGGTGCAGATCCGCTCCGACGTCGACTTCTCCTCGCTCGACTCGGTGCTGGTGCTTGTCGGTAACAGGCCCACGCCGGTGCTTCCCTAGCCGTGGCGGACTCCGCGCTCGTCGCCGGGATCGTCTTCGTGGCCGTGCTCCTGCAGGCGACGATCTTCGCCTCGCTCGACGTGCTCGGCGGCACCCCGGACATCCTGCTCCTCGCTCTCCTCGGGATCGCGCTCCTCCGGGGAGCGATCACGGGCGCGGTGGCCGGCTTCTTCGGCGGGCTCCTGCTCGACATCGTCAGCCTCGACACATTGGGGGTGACGGCGCTGATCCTCGCGCTCGCCGGCTACTGGACCGGCCGGTACGGCGAGACGACCGGCCGTAGCCGCGCACACGCGCCCATTCTCGCCGTGATCGTGCTCACGATCCTGGTGGCGCTCTTTGGCTTCTTCCTCCACTTCCTCCTCGGTGAGGAGGTCTCGATGCGGCGTGCGCTCGTCGAGGCGCTGATCGCCGGCCTGGGGCTGAACCTGATCTTCGGCGGCCCCGTGCTCGCGCTCTGTCGCTCGCTGCTCGAGCGCGGCGGCGTCCGGAGCCCGGCGGAGGTTCGGCTCCTTGGCTAAGGGTCGTCCCTCGGACCGGTTCCTGCCGCCGGATCCGCGCGTCACCGAGCCCTATCGCTTCACGCCTCAGCTCGCGCTCCGCGTCGGGATGCTCGGCGCGGTGGCCCTCGCCGTCTTCGCAGTCCTCTTCCTCCGGCTCTGGGCGCTCCAGGTCCTCTCTGGCGACAAGTACCTGAACGCGGCCCAGGAGAACCAGGTGCGGACCGTACGAATCGAGGCGCCGCGTGGCACGATCCTCGACCGCAACGGCAACGTGCTCGTCTCGAACGTGCCGGGAACCGCGGTTCGGATCTGGAAGAGCGACCTCCCGAGCGAAGGGCGCTACGCGATGTTCAAGCGGCTCTCGAAGGTCTTGCGGGTGCCGCTGCCGCGGCTGACGCGCGCGCTCGAGGACTCGAAGGACGATCCGCTGTCCCCGATCACGATCAAGACGGCCGTCCACGAAGACCAGGTGATGTACCTGACCGAGCGCGTAGCCGAGTTCCCCGGCGTCCAGATTGTCGGCACCTACCTGCGCGACTACGAGCACCGGGCGCTCGCAGCGCAGATCCTCGGCTACGTCGGCGAGATCTCGCCCCAGGAGCTCGCCGCGCGCAAGCGCGACGGCTATCGCGGCGGCGACAAGCTCGGCAAGTCCGGCGTCGAGCGCGCCTTCGACGTGTATCTGCGCGGCACGCCCGGCGCGGCCCAGGTGCGCGTCGACTCGGTCGGCCGGCCGCAGAGCGAGTACGAGACGAAGGAGTATCCGACCTACGGCTCGAGCGTCCGGCTGACGATCGACGTCGGCCTCCAGCAGGCGGCGGAGCAGGCGCTCGCATTCGGAATCCGGACTGCCCGCGACCACGAGTCGTACAACGCGAACGGCGGCGCCATCGTCGCCCTCGATCCGCGCGACGGCGCCATCCTCGCGCTCGCCTCGAACCCGACCTACAAGCCGTCGGTCTACGTCGGCCGCGCCGACCCGAAGAAGCTCGAGCCGCTCGTCGACGACAAGGTCGCGAAGGAGCGCAACTATCCCGGGATCAACCGCGCCCTCGCCGGCCAGTATCCGCCCGGCTCGGTCTTCAAGCCCGTGACGGCGCTCGCCGCGATCTCGGACGGGCTTCTCTCCCCGTACCAGTCGATCCAGTGCACGCCAACCGCCTACTACGGGGAGGACAGGTTTCAGTTCAACAACTGGAACCCGTACACGAACCAGCCGATGACGCTCCCGACCGCGCTCGCGCAGTCGTGCGACACCTACTTCTACGAGGTCGGCAACCGCTACTACGAGCGCGGCGAGATCGAGCGCGCCTACTGGACGCGGATGCAGGACTGGGCGCGCAAGTTCGGCTTCGGCCGGATCTCCGGACTTGACATCGGCGGCGAGACGGCCGGGCTCGTGCCGACGCCCGCCTGGCGCAGGAAGACGTACGAGGGGATCGATCGCGCGTGGAACCCCGGTGATCTGATCCAGCTCGCGATCGGCCAGAAGGACGTGACCGTCTCGCCGCTCCAGATGGCGCGCTTCTACGCGCTGCTCGCGAACGGCGGCAAGCTCGTAACGCCGTATCTCGTCTCGGCGGTGGAGCAGCCCGGCAACGACGGCTCGCCGCCGATCACGAAGCGCACCTTCCCACCGGCGCGCCCCGAGCCCGTCGACGTCGACGCGGCCGGGCTGTCCGTCATCCGCGACGGCCTCTACGCCGCAACCCACGACGCCTACGGAACCTCGTCGGGGGTCTTCGGGAGCTTCCCCGTCCCCGTCGCGGGCAAGACGGGCACCGCAGAGAAGGTGGTCGATCTCCCCGGCTACGGCCCTGGACACCTCGAAGACCAGTCCTGGTGGTGCGGCTGGGGGCCGTTCGACGTCTCCACCTACGGCGACCGCGGGCCGATCGTCGTCTGCGCCGTGATCGAGAACGGCGGCCACGGCGGCACTGCGGCCGCGCCGGCGGCCCTGAAGGTCTTCGAGCGCTGGTTCGGCGTCGAAGCCGGGATCCAGGGCCTGGTGGCGAGCGACTGATGTTGGACGTCTCCTCCCGCTCCGCACCGAGCCAGGCCATCGATGTGCTCGCGTTCGTGCGCCGGCTCGACTGGCTGCTCGTCGGCGCGGTCGCCGCACTCGTCGCCTACGGCCTCTGGGCCGTGGCCGGGATCACCCGCTACGACGTCGAGGGCGACGGGAGCTACTACGTGATCCGCCAGGCGATCGCCGTCGGTCTCGGCGCGGTCGCGCTCCTCGTCGCCCTCGCCGTTGATCCCGATCGCTACCGCCGCGCCCAGCGCGTGATCTTCGGGAGCACGATCGTCCTGATGGTGCTCGTCTTCCTGCTCGCGCAGGAGACGCGCGGCTCGAAGCGCTGGATCGACATCGGCCCCTTCCAGTTCCAGCCCTCCGAGTTCGGCAAGCTCCTCTTCGTCCTCGCGCTCGCGGGCTTCCTCGCCGATCGAGCGAGACGCCTGGACGCCGGTGTCGTCCTCCAAGCGGTCGGCCTCGCCCTGATCCCGATCCTGCTCGTCTTCAAGCAACCCGACCTCGGCACCTCGCTCGTCTACTCGGCCGCCCTCGCCGCCTGTCTCTTCGTCGCCGGCGCCCGCTGGACGCACCTGCTCGCGCTCGCCGCAACGGCGGTGACGGTGATCGTCAGCGTGGTCTGGCTGTTGCCGAACGTGGGCGTCGAGGTGCTGGAGCCCTACCAGAAGGAGCGGCTCACCGGCTTCGCGAATCCCGATCGCGATCCGGGCGGGACGACCTACAACGTGACGCAGTCGATCACCGCGGTCGGCTCGGGCGGGCTCGACGGCCGCGGCGTCGCCGGCGCGACCCAGACCCGGCTCGACTATCTACCCGAGCACGCGACCGACTTCGTCTTCGCCTCCCTGGCCGAGCAGCGTGGGTTCTTCGGCGCGGCGCTCCTGTTGGGGCTCTACCTGCTGGTCGTCTGGCGAGGACTTCGGATCATCACCGTCGCCCGCGACGCCTACGGGGCAATCGTGGCCGGCGGGATCGTGCTCGCCTTCCTCTTCCAGATCTTCGTCAACGTCGGGATGACGATGGGGATCGCGCCCGTCACGGGGATTCCCTTGCCATTCGTCACCGTGGGCGGCTCCTCGATGGTCGCGAACCTGGCCGCGATCGGCGTCCTCCTCTCGATCCACGCTCGCGGCAATCTCGGCCGGCGGCGAGACTAGATGGCGAAGCTGCATCCGGCTGCGATCTGGGGCCTCGTCAAGGAAGCCCGGACGATGCTCGAGGACGACCGGCCGCTGCTCGTCACGGGGGCGCTCGCCGAGACGCTCGAGCAGGAGCTCGCCCGCGGCGGCTCTGCTGGCGCCGTCACCTCGCGCGGCTCGGCCGAGCACGCCGCCGGCTTGGTGCGCGTGCTCGCGGGCAGGCCGAACGAGGACGACGTCGAGGCGCTTCGCGCCGCCAACCGGGCGGGCGTTCCGGTGATCGCGGTGCAGACCGGAATGGAGCGATTCGATGTCCCCTACGTGCTCGCCACCGATGTCGTCGCCTGCGCGCCCGGAACAGGCTTCCCTGTCGAGGAGATCGCCCGCGTCCTCGCCGTGCGGCTCGGCGAGAGCGCGACGCCGCTCGCGGCCCGCCTGCCGGTGCTGCGCGACCCTGTCTGCGATGCGCTGATCGAGTCGTTCTCGCGCAAGAACGGCGTCCTCGGGGCCGCAATCTTCATCCCAGGCGCGGACTTCCCGGTGCTGACGCTGAACCAGGTGCGACTCGTGCTGCGCCTTGCGTCCGCGCATGGGATCGAGATCGATCAGCAGCGGCTGCCCGACGTGCTCGGGACGGTGGCGACGGGGTTCGGCCTGCGTGCGGTCGCGCGCCAGCTCCTCGGAGCCGTGCCGATCGCGGGCTGGGTGCTCAAGGGCGGGGTCGCTTACGCCGGCACACGCGCCGTCGGCGAGGCCGCGCGGCGTTATTTCGCCGCGGCGGCAGACTCGGCCCCGTGACACTCGACCTCTACGCCGGGATCTGTGTCACCAACTACGCGGCGGCGAGACCGTGGTACGAGCGCTTGCTCGGCTCCGAGCCGAGCTTCCTCGCGCACGAGACCGAGGCTGTCTGGGAGCTCGCCGAGCATCGATCGATCTTCATTGTGGAGGACGCTGAGCGGGCCGGCCATGCGCTCCATACGATCTTCGTGGACGATCTCGATTCGCTTGTGTCGGAGATCGCCTCCCGCGGGATCAGCCCCGCCGAGCACGAGACCTACTCGAGCGGCGTGCGCAAGGCGATCTACCGCGACGCCGAGGGGAACGAGATCGGCTTCGGCGGCGCGCCCGGCTGAGCAGCGGACTTCCGGCGGCTCTCATGGCCGTCTCATCGGACAGGTCTACCGTGGCGCTCACTGGATCGCGACGGAAGGAGATTCGATGAGCTCACGACTGACGAAGATCGCGGCCGGCACGGCGGCGCTTACAGCGTTTGCCCTCGGCGGGGCCGCTCTCGCCGGGGCCACGGGCGGCGACGACTCGGAGGGTGCCGACCGCGAGCTGACCGGCGCGACGCTCGAGCGGGCGAGCGCCGCGGCCCTGCGTGCGACCGGCGGCGGCACCGTGAACGAAACCGAGCGCGACTCCGAGAACGGGGCCGTCTACGAGGTCGAGGTGACGAAGCCGAACGGATCGACCGTCGACGTCCGCCTCGACGGGAGCTTCGGCGTCGTCGTGATCGAGGGCGAGGGGAACGAGGACGAGAGCGCCGAGAGCGAGTAGGCGCTCGACCGCGAGGTGAAGCGGGACGCCGCTCCACCTCTCATCGCGCTCTCATCTGCGCGCGGGAGAATCAGCGGATGCGGGCGCTGATCGTGGAGGACGACGTCAAGCTGGCTGCGCTCCTGCGGCGCGGGCTCGTCGAGGAGGGCCACGCCGCCGATATCGCGGCGACCGGCGACGACGCGCTCTGGATGGCCGGCGCGACCGACTACGACGCGATCGTCCTCGACGTGATGCTGCCCGGGATCGACGGCTTCGAGGTGTGCCGCCGGCTCCGCCGGAGCGAGGTCTGGTCGCCGGTGCTGATGCTGACGGCGCGTGACGCGGTCGAGGATCGGGTCGCGGGGCTCGACGCAGGTGCGGACGACTACCTGACGAAGCCGTTCTCCTTCGCCGAGCTGCAGGCGCGACTACGCGCGCTCGGCCGTCGCGGCCCGGTCGAGCGCCCGCCTGTGCTCGAGGTCGGCACGCTGCGGCTCGATCCCTCGACGCGGCAGGTCTGGCGCGGGGACGTCGAGATCGCCCTCTCGACCAAGGAGCTCGCGCTGCTCGAGACGTTCATGCGCCGCCCGGGCCAGGTGCTCTCGCGCTTCGACCTGCTCGAGCACGCGTGGGACTACAGCTACGAGAACCGCTCCAACGTCGTCGACGTCTACGTCCGCTACCTCCGGGAGAAGCTCGACCGGCCGTTTGGGGAGAACTCGATCGAGACGGTGCGCGGCGCCGGCTACCGGCTGCGTCGATGACGCGGCTGCCGATCCGGCTCCGCCTGACGCTCGGGTTCGCCCTGGCGATGGCGCTGCTCCTGGCGGCGACGAGCGTCTTCCTCTACGTCCGGCTCGGCTCGACTCTTGACGAAGCCGTCGACGACGCGCTCGACGCACGGGCGGCCGAGCTTGCGCCACTGCTCGCCCGAGACGACCTTCGACTGGCCGGTGACGACGAGGATCGGTTCGTCCAGGTGCTCGACCGCTCGGGCCGCGCACTAGTCGGGACGCCTGGGGTCGGTCTGGAGCCGGTGCTCGCACCTGCACAGCTCGAGCGTGCACGAGCCGAAGCGACGCGGATCGAGCTCGACGCCGTGCGCGGGCTCGACGGTAGCGCCCGTGTCCTCGCTCTCCCCGTCGACAGCCGCACGCTCGTCGTCGGCGCCTCCCTGGAGGAGCGCGACGAAGCGCTCGCCGGCCTGCTGAGTGAGCTAGCGCTCGTCGAGCCGATCGCGCTGCTGCTCGCAGCCCTGCTCGGCTACGGGCTTGCGACCGCGGCACTTCGCCCGGTCGAGTCGATGCGGACCGAGGCGGCGGAGATCTCGGCCGCCGAGCCCGGCCGACGGCTGTCGCTTCCGCCTGCCGACGACGAGGTCTCGCGGCTCGGCGAGACCTTGAACGCAATGCTCGGCCGGCTCGAGGCCGCGCTCGAGCGCGAGCGCAGCTTCGTCGCGGAGGCGAGCCACGAGCTGCGAACGCCACTCGCGCTCCTGAAGGCGGAGCTGGAGCTCGCTTCCAGCCGGCCGAGGACGCAAGTTGAGCTCGAGCGGGTCGTCCGCTCGGCCGCCGAGGAAACCGACCGGCTCGCCGCGCTCGCCGACGATCTGCTCGTGCTCGCGCAGGCGGACGACGGTCGCCTTCCGCTCCTGCTCGCGCCCGTCTCGGTCGCCGGCCTCTTCGCCACGGTCGCTCGACGCTTCCGCGGTCGCGTGGAGCACGCGGGCCGCCCGATCGAGATCGACGCGCCGGACGGGCTCACGGTCTCGGCGGACCGGCTCCGGCTCGAGCAGGCGCTCGGCAATCTCGTCGAGAACGCGTTCCGGCACGGACGCGGAGCCGTCCACCTCGTCGCGCTCGAGCGGCCGGATCGGGTCGAGCTCCACGTCGAGGACGAGGGGCCGGGGTTTCCACCCGAGTTCCTCCCGCGTGCGTTCGAGCGCTTCGCTCGCGCCGACGAGGCGCGCGGCAGTAGCGGCGCGGGCCTGGGGCTCGCGCTCGTCCAGGCGATCGCAACCGCACACGACGGGTCCGCACGTGCGATCAACCGCTCGGCCGGCGGAGCCGACGTCTGGTTCTCCGTCCGGCCGGGGTCCTAGAGTCGGTCCAACCGACCTCGAGGGAGGCACATGGCAGGCAATCGGATCGCCGGTGGGGAGCACGCGGGGGAGCATGCGGAAGAGCTGTTGCAGATCGAGGAAGCCGACGCCTGGTTCGAGTACCTCGAGGCGACGCGCGGCCAGGGCGAGAAGCGCTACGCCGAGGTCGAGCCCTGGGCCTACGCCCGGCTCTCGCAGCGCCTTCGCGGCGTGCACGCTCGCCGCGCGCGGCTGCGCCCCGCCGCAGCCTGAGTTATCGAGCGAGACCCAGTCCGCAGAGCCGTCAGGCCCGGCTGCTAGCCTGTCCACAGGCCATGCCTACGTTTTTCATCACTCGCAGCGCGCGACCGGCCGCATCCGCGGCCGTGTCTTTGCGCGCGCCCACCCTAGGAGAAGCACTTGTCACCCTGGTTTCGACGCAAGCGCAAGCAGAACGAGCAGCAGGCAGCCGAAGCGGCCCCTGCACCAGAACCACCGCCTGAGGCGGTAGCACCCGAATCACCGCCAACCGGCGAAGCTGAGGCCGGAACGGATAGAGCACCCAAGCGCCGCCGCGGCAATCGTGGCGGGCGCGGGCGCAAGAAGCCCGGTTCCGCCACTCTCGGCGAGCAGACCGCTCCCGAGCCCGAGCAGACCGAGCGGCCGCGGCGCGAGCGCCAGCCCCAGGCCCAGCGAGGTCCGGCGGGCGAACGCAGCCAGCGCCAGGAGCGTCGCGCCAACCAGCAGGGCAATCGACGGCGCGTCCCGCAAAAGCGGGCGCCACTGCCGAAGGCGAAGCGCGAGCTCCTGATCTCGGTCGACGTCGGCGAGCAGCGCGTCGCGATCGTCGAGGACGACCGCGTCGCCGAGGTCTATCTCGAGCGCCCCGACAAACGCTCGATCGCCGGCAACATCTACCTCGGCACGGTCGACAACGTCCTGCCCGGAATGGAGGCGGCGTTCGTCGAGATCGGGCTCGAGAAGAACGGCTTCCTCTACGTCGACGAGATCGTCGTCCCGGAGCTCGAGGGCAAGCGACACGGCAAGAAGATCACAGACCTGATCGCGCGCGGCCAGGAGATCCTCGTCCAGGCCGTCAAGGATCCGATGAAGACGAAGGGCGCGCGGCTGACGACCGAGATCTCGCTTCCCGGCCGCTTCCTCGTCTTCGTTCCGCAGGGCGAGGGACTCGGCGTCTCGCGCCGGCTCGACGACACCGAGCGCGCACGCCTGAAGGAGATCATCAAGGGGCTCGAGGCCAAGGAGGGCGGGATCATCGTCCGCACCGCGGCCGAGGGCGCGTCCGCCGAGGACATCGAGCGCGACCTCGTCTTCCTCCAGCGACTCTGGAAGACGATCCAGGCGAAGGCGAAGTCCTCGAAGGCGCCGGCCCTCGTCTACCAGGAGGCCGAGCTGCCGCTGCGGATCGTCCGCGATCTCTTCGCCGGCGACTTCGAGAGCGCCCAGATCGACCACGAGCGCACCTTCAAGAGGATCGTCGGCTACCTGAAGAAGACCTCGCCGCACATGCTGGAGCGCGTCCACCGCTACAAAGAGAAGACGCCGCTCTTCGAAGGCACGGGCGTCGATGCCGAGATCCGCTCGACGCTCTCGCGCCGCGTCGACCTACCATCGGGCGGCTACCTCGTCTTCGACTACGCCGAGGCGTTCACCGTGATCGACGTCAACACCGGGCGCTTCGTCGGCTCGCGCTCGAAGAGCTCGGGCGCGCGGCTCGAGGACACGATCACGAAGAACAACCTCGAGGCGGTCAAGGAGGTCGTCCGCCAACTCCGCCTTCGCGACATCGGCGGGATCATCGTGATCGACTTCATCGACATGGCCAACCCGAAGAACCGGGCCCAGGTCGAGGAGGCGCTGCGCAACGAGCTCGAGCGGGATCGAACCAAGACCTACGTGGTCGAGATCTCGCCGCTCGGCCTCGTCGAGATGACGCGCCAGAACGTCACCGACGGCCCCCGCGAGATCCTGACCAAGAAGTGCCCAACCTGCGACGGCGACGGAATCGTCGTCTCAGAGGCCACGGCCGCAATGGAAGTCGAGCGGCGCCTGCGCGTGCTCGCCGCCGGCTCGCGGGCCCAGGCGTTCCGCGTCGAGGTCAGCGCACGTACGGCGGCGCTCTTGATCGGCTCGGGCGCCAACCGCCTCACCGAGATCGAAGCCGCCTCGAAGAAGCGCTTCTTCTTCGTGCCCAAGGAGGGCGTGCACGCCGATCATCTCGCGGTGCTCGCCGAAGGCAAGCTCGCCGATCTCCAGCCCGAGACGCCGGTCGCCGAGGGCTCCGAAGTCGAGCTGAAGCTGGTCGAGCTCGGCCTGCACGACGCGCGCGCGGCCGCCGGCAAGCTCGACGGGCTCGACGTGATCGTGGGCGGCGCCGCGAAGCTCGTTGGCAAGAAGGCCAAAGTCCGGATCGAGCGCGTGCTCGACGGCTCGGCCTACGCGACGTTGCTCTCCGGCGCCGTAGCCACGCCGGAAGCGATCACCTTCGAGAGCGAGGCCGAGAAGCCGACCCGCGCCCCCAGCCGGGCGAGGAAGGCCGCGGAGGATGCGGACGAGACCGACGTCGAGGAGCTCGACGACGAGCTCGAGGAGACCGGCACAACCGAGCTGGACGTCGAGGCCGATGCCGACGAGGAGCCCGAGGAGCAGGAGACCGCCGACGGCGACGAAGCTCCCGTGAAGAAGAAGACGCGCAGAGGCTCGCGCGGTGGGCGCAACCGCAAGAAGAAGCCGGTCACGGACGCCGACGCCGATGCGCAGGGGCTCGTCGACGTCGCGCTCGAAGCCGATGAGATTCCCGTCGACCCAGGCGCCGAAGACGAGCCCGAGGCAGGAGCTGCGAGCGCGCCGAAGTCGCGTACCCCACGCATCCATGTCCCGAGCTTCGATCTCGACGACGGAGCCGGCGACGCAAAGCCGAAGCCGCGTTCGCGACCCAAGCCCGCAACAGCGCTCGTTGGCGAGGAGCCGAACGTCGAGGCCGATTCGGAGGCTGAACTGGACGAGGCCGAAGCGAACGACGGGCCGGAGCCGGCGAAGAGGAAGACCCGCCGCGGATCGCGCGGCGGCCGGAACCGGAAGAAGAAGCCCGTGGTCGCCTCCGAGAACGGCGACACCCCCGAACAGGGCGAAGCCGAGCAGTCGGCGACCGTCGCCGTGGCGGCTCCCGATCGCCCGGCGAGCAAGCCGGCGACCGACGGCGCTACGACCGACGACTACGTGCCGATGTCCGAGTGGGGCGACGAGATCTAGCCGTCAGAAGCGGGTGTTCGCTACTATCCCTCGGCTCGCGGGCGCCTAGCCCGCGTTTCGCACGCCTATGAGCTCTTACGCAATCATCTCCGTCGGTGGCAAGCAGTACCGCGTCCACGAGGGCGAGCGACTGCTCGTGGACCGACTCCCGCACGGCGAGGGTAAGACGTTCGAGCCGACCGTGCTCCTGACGGGCGGCGGCGACGGCGGCCCGAACCTCTCGCCGAGCGCCACCGTCACCGCGCGCGTCGTCGCAGATGTGAAGGGCGAGAAGATCCGGATCGGCAAGTACCGGCCGAAGAACGGCTACAAGAAGCACACCGGCTTCCGGGCGAGCCTCTCGCAGATCCAGATCGAGTCGATCGGCGCCTCCAAGCCACGGAAGACCGAGTCCGCCAAGGCCGAGGCTCCCGTGGCAGCGCCCGAGCGGGTCAAGGGGATGCCGGCCGGCTACGACGAGCTGACCGTCGCGGCGATCAAGGAGCAATCGACCGGCTGGAATCGCCCAATGCTGGAGGCCGCGCTCGACTACGAGCAGGCGAACGCCGCGCGGAAGGGCGCGCTCGCCGCGCTCGAATCCGCGCTTGCGGCGAAGGAGGACGACTAAGTGTCCGCCTGGGCGATGCCCTCCGGGTTCCTGAGCCGCGATCACGCTGCGCGCTGCGGCGTCCTCAGTCGCGCCGATAGTGGAACTATCGGCGCTCCCTGCGTCCTTGCATCGCTTGGTGCTCGCGGCTCAGCAACGCGGCAACATCACCCAGGAGGACACTAATGGCACACAAGAAGGGTCTCGGCTCCTCCCGGAACGGGCGCGACTCGAACGCCCAGCGCCTCGGCGTCAAGGTCTTCGGGGGACAGCAGATCAAGGCCGGCGGGATCATCGTGCGCCAGCGCGGAACGCGTTTCCGCCCAGGCCCCGGCACCGGCCTCGGCCGCGACCACACGATCTTCGCGACGCAGGCCGGGACGGTCGAGTTCCGCACGAGCGGCGAGAAGCGCACGATTGCCGTTCTTTCCGACTAACGTCGGAAAGAACGGTTAGAAGAGCGCGTGTTTCACGATCGCGCGTCGATTCACGTGCTGGCTGGTCGCGGCGGCGACGGCGGCCTCAGCTTCCGGCGCGAGAAGCACGTGCCTCGAGGCGGACCTGACGGGGGCGACGGTGGCCGAGGCGGCGACGTGATCCTCGTCGCGAACGACGATCTCCGCGATCTCTCGGCCTTCCGCCGGAAGACGAGGTTCAAGGCCGGCCGCGGCGAGCCGGGCCGGGGCTCCCGCAAGCACGGCGCCGACGGCGCCACGATCGTGCTCGAGGTCCCGGTCGGTACGCAGGTCTCGACGCCCGACGGCACTCCGATCTCCGACCTCAAGACGCCCCGGGCGCGGATCGTCCTCGCGCGTGGCGGTAACGGCGGCCGCGGCAACGCGCGCTTCGCCACCCCGACTCGCCAGACGCCCCGCTTCGCCGAGGTGGGCGATCCGCCCGAGCAGGCGGAGGTCGAGCTTCACCTGAAGCTGCTCGCCGACGCCGCCCTCGCAGGGCTTCCGAACGCCGGCAAGTCGTCGCTCCTGCGCCGGATCTCGAACGCGAAGCCGAAGGTGGCCGAGTATCCGTTCACGACCCTCGCGCCCGTCCTTGGCACCGTCGAGTCGCCGGACGGCGCGCAGCTCACCGTCGCCGACGTGCCCGGGCTGATCGAGGGCGCAAGCGAGGGAATCGGCCTCGGCCACGAGTTTCTCGCCCATCTGGAGCGCGCGCGCGTGCTGCTGCACGTGATCGACGCCGCCGAGGACGACGTGGAGGAGCGCTTCCGGACGATCGACCGCGAGCTCGCGCTCTACGGTGCCGGTCTCGAAGAGCGGCCGCAGGCGATCGTCCTCAACAAGGTGGATGCTGCCCGCGGCTCGCCGAGCTTTCAGCTCGACGACCCGCGGATAGTCGAGATCTTCCACGTCTCTGCGCTCACCGGCGAGGGAATCGAGCAGTTCAAGCGACGGTTGTTCACCCTCATTCCGCCTATTCCTCCGGTGCCGGAGGCAGCGGAGGAACCGGAACTCGAAGAGTTCCGGGACTACCGCCCGCAGCCGCCTGCCCGCCGTGCCTACCGGATCTACCGCACGGATCGCGGCTTCCGCGTCGTCGGCGAAGCGCCGACGGGAGAGGAGCTCGAGGCCGCTCTCGAGGCGGCCGGGGTCCGAAAGGGCCAAGACGTCGAGCTCGGCGATGAGACCATGGAATGGCAGTAGTCGGGATCCTCGGGGGCCGCTTCGACCCGCCGCATCTCGGCCACCTCGCGCTCGCGCGGGCGGCCGTGAAGCACTTCGCGATTGACGCGCTGCACGTGACCGTCGTGGCGGACGCCGCACACAAGCCCTCTGAGGCTCCTGCGCCGGATCGGCTCGAGCTGGCGCGCCTGACGTTCACAGAGCTCGGCGCGATCGTCGAGCTCGAGC
>Ga0136617_10000947_pt1 | contig 25438 bp, 24 predicted proteins | sample AntDrymUQ3222106_2_FD_129672 | JGI IMG/M metagenome (GOLD analysis project Ga0136617, IMG submission 129672) | Polar desert sand microbial communities from Dry Valleys, Antarctica - metaG UQ322 (21.06) | ecosystem: Environmental > Terrestrial > Soil > Desert | place: Antarctica: Dry Valley...
CGCCCGGGCTGGGGCGAGGTGGAGCTGCCGGCGCGGCTGCGGGCCCAGGCCGACGCGGTGTGGGAGCACCTCGGCACGCTCGCCGACGGCGACGGCACCCCCGCGGTGACGGCCGAGCTCGACCGGCAGCGCGAGGACTTCCTCGCGCTCTACGCAGAGGCCGAGGCGCTCGCGCACTCGTCGGTCGCGGCGGCGCGCATGGCGAGCCGGGCGCAGGCCGCGGCGCCGGCGCCGGGCGCGCTGCGGCTCGCCCGCCGCGTGCCGCGCCGCTACCGCGACGCCGTCCCACTGCGCTGGCGTGTGCAGATCTATCGCACGCTGCGCGCGAGGCAGTCGATCTCGTAGACCGCCTCGCCGCCGCGGCGCCACCGGCGGCATGGAGCGGGCAGGTGCAGGGAAGCCGGCGTCCCGGTGCTCAACAGGTCCCGGACGTAGCGCCCGTACGGCCGCTGCCACCGGCGCCAGCGCTCGCCGCGGCCGGCGGTCCGCTCCGCGTCGATCGCGTCGCGCCGGACCCACAGGTGGGTGGCGTCGTAGCGCCGGCCGAGCTCGCCGATCGCGCCGGCCGACGGACCGTAGTAGGCGCGCAGGCTGGCGAGCATCCGCGCCCGGCCGGCGAGGAAGTAGCCGCGCTCGTAGGAGGGGGCCAGCTGGGTCGAGATGACGACCGCGCGCCGGGTGATGAGCGGCAGGCACCGCAGGTCGACCGGATCGCCGGCGATCACGGCGTCCTTCGGCAGGGTGGCCAGGTAGCGCGTCGCGGACGTCTGCGCGCACTCCTGTCCCGGTGGCCGGCGGCCCGGCGCGGCGAGCAGCGCCGCGAGCAGCACCAGGCCGCAGACCACTGCTCCGAGCTGGGCCGCGACCCGGCGCGGCAGCTGCCGCAGCACGAGCACCGTCGCCGCGGCGACGAGCACGACGGCCCCGACGCGCACGGCGGTGGCCGGCAGGGCGAGCCGCTCGAGCGGCAGCCGGGGACCGAGCGGGAAGGCGTAGACGGCCAGGTAGGCGATCGGCAGCGGCGCGACGAGCAGGGCCAGCGCGCGCAGCCGCGGGCGCGACTGGGCGAGCAGCGCGGTCCAGGTCGGCAGGAGGCAGACGCCGACCACGATCGCGAAGAAGGCGAGCAGCGGATAGGTGTAGCGGTGCGGCAGGTAGAGCCGGAACAGCACGGCCTGCGCGGCCGCGAAGCCGGTGAGGGCGACGAGCGGCAGCGCCAGCACCTCGCTCGGCACGAGGCGGACGTTCGCCCGCCTGAGCGCGAGCAGGGCGAGCGCGGCGAGCGCGAGCATGCTGCCTGTGGCGCGCAAGTCGAAGCCGCTGCGGTTCTGCCGCAGGTAGTCGAGCGTGGACGGCACGAAGAAGTGCAGCGGGCCACGCTCGCCGAAGTCGGCGAAGGCCCGCGCCTCGGCGGCGCTGAGGACGTCCGGCACCGCGCCCGCGGCGAGCCGCGGGAGGCCGACGGCGGCGAGGACGAGCCCGAATGCGAGCAGCGCGAAGAGCGCGCGCCGGCGGTCCAGTCCCAGCCGCCGTGCCCGGATGCGCACCGAGGACACGACGAGCACGCCCACCGCGAGGAGGGCCGCGGGCGGGTACAGCAGCGCGCCTCCCGCCGCCACGAGCGCGGCGGGCGTGCGCCGTCCGCGCAGCGCGAGCAGCACGACGAGCAGGACGATCGGATGGACGAAGGCGCGCGGGAAGCCGCCATAGAAGCGATGCCCGTCGAGCGCGAGGAAGAGGGCGCCGGCGAGCCACGCCGCGGGCGGCCACGGCGCCAGCCGGCGGACGATCAGGAACACGAGCCAGCCCGAGCCCGCCATGAGCGCCACGCCGAGCCACTCGGCGAAGGCGACCGGATCGGCGACCCGGCTCGCCAGTGTCAACAGCGCCTCGTATCCGTCCGGATAGCGCTCGGACTCCCGCAGCGCCGCGGTGAGGGAGTCGGTGAAGAGCGCCGGATCCTCGACGCTCAGGAACCAGTAGAGATGGACGAGCGCATCCCCTTCGACGACCTCGGGCCGCAGGAGGTGCCGCGCGGCGAGCACGGCGACGGCGAGCGACACCGCGAGCGCGAGCGTCGATTCGACCCAGCGGCGAGGTGATCGTGCCGGCTGCTCCGCCGCAGCACTGCGCCGCGCGCGGGTCGCCGTCGCCATGGCGCGCGGACGGTAGGCCGTTCGCCGGCCCGCCGTGTTAACAGGGTGCTACCGACCGGCCGAGGCGGTCGCTGAGTACGGAGCCGGTTCAAGCCCACGCTTCAAACCTGGCCTACCGTCTTGGCGCAGCAGGAGCGGTCGCTTCGACTCCCACGTCTTCGCCGCCGGTGGGAAGGCCGTCTTCCTCACGTGCGACGTCACCGTAGCGACGCAGGCTGCGGCGCTGGTCGACACCGCGATGGCGCAGTTCGGCCGGGTCGACGGCGCGGTGGCTTCGCCGCCGAGTGAAGATGATCCACGCCCCGACCGAACCAGGAAGGTACCTCGACGACGACCGCGCTCAGCTGCGAGCGGCGTCGCCGTACTCGTCGTGCAGGCGGTACCAGCGGCCGGACTCGTTGCGACCCAGAGGCGCGCGGTCAAGCCACTGGAACATGCCCCAGAGGGCATCCATGCCACGGGAATAGGCCGAGTAGGTGTGATAGACACGCCCTCCTCGATCGCGAAGGCGCTCATACCCTGCCCATCCTTCGGGGGCTCGCTCGGATCCGAGATGCCCTCGTACTCGGGGTACTTCTCCGCTGGCGTCTCCGAGTGATCCCAGTTGAGGTTCATGTCGTGCCGGATGTCGCCGCGCTCGATGTCGTCCTCGGCGTAGGCATAGCCGAAATCGAAGTGTGAGGTCGCTGCCCATCGAGGAGACGTACGGGACGCTCCAGCCCATGCGCTCGTTGTGCGCGGTCAAGTCCTCGATCGGATAGCGCGAGACCTTCACCATCGCGACGTCGTGGTGAAACAGGTGGATCGCGAACCCGTCGTAGCCGTCGGCCGAGTGGTCTGACCCCGGGGGTTCGGTCCGGTGGTTGTGAGAGTTCTACCCGTCCATCAGGATGGACGAGGAAGGACCGTGCATGAAGCAGCGCAGGCACACGCCCGAGCAGGTGATCCGCAAGTTGCGCGAGGCCGATCGGCTGCTGGCCGAGGGTAAGGGCGTCGGCGGGGTCTGCCGGCACTTGGAGGTCTCCGAGCCGACGTATCACCGCTGGCGCAACCAGTTCGGCGGGATGAAGGCCGGCGATGTCAAGCGTCTGAAGGAGCTTGAGCGCGAGAACGCGCGGTTGAAGGCGATCGTGGCCGACCAGGCGCTGGAGTGCCGGGCGCTGAAGGAGGTCGCCCGGGGAAACTGGTGAGCCCAGCCCGTCGGCGCCGGGCGGTCGCGATGCGGCGCGACCGCCTCGGTGTCAGCGAGCGCTGGGCCTGCCGGGTCACAGGTCAGCACCGCTCCACGCAGCGCCGCGAGCCGGTCGTGGCCGCCGACGATCAGGCGCTGCGAGCGGCGCTGCGTCAGTTCGCCTGCGAGCGCAAGCGGTGGGGGTGGAGTTCCCCGGCTAGCCGATCGTTCGATTGTCGCCTGCGCCAAACGCCTCTAAGATTCCTCGGTGATCAGCAGATGAGAGGACAGACGTGATCTTGCGGTCGCTGGTTCGAGTGCAGCCGGGCTAACAGGAAACGACCGGAATAGTGCGATGTCCGCAGCGCGTGCGATGGCGGCTGCTGCGGCTATTTGCGACAGTGGCGGCGATATGGGCGACCTTTGGCCCTGCTGCCGCGCAAGCAACGACCACAGTCAACGGCGTTCAGGACACGAACGCCCCGCTCGAGATTGTCCCGAACGGATCGTTCACGGATCAAGCGGTCTCGATCACCAACGGCAACCTCGTTGCGTTTATCCAGCGGATGCCCGTCACCAAGACGATCGAGCGGGTCACGCTCGGCGATCTGGCCTGCTCGAGCGGCTCGAATCCGATGCTCTTCATTCGCGAGCACCCACAAGGCCGGCTCGATACTGAGACGTCTCCTGCGAGCTGGCAGGCGGACGCGCTTGACTGGCCCGAGTTACCCAGGACGCCCGGTCGCGTCACCTGGAACATCGAGCGCACGCGGCTGCACGCCGGTAAGGGCTACTCAATCTGGATCCAGGGCACGTGCGACTCGGGCATGACGGTCCGGACTTGGCCGCACAATCAGGCGCAGGTCAACGCCGGCCCCGCCCGCTGCGACAGAGTCAACGGCGGCCACTGGAGGATGTGGCATCAGAGCGGGCAAAGCGACGCCGTCCGCTGTCCGGCGAGTGCGCCTACCAGACCCGATAACTTTGCCGCGTCGATGCCGACAGGTTGGCTAAGCGTTCAGTACTACGGTCCCGGCAGCGTGATCGAGAAGGTCTCCGAGTGGACGCAGACTGAGCCGCCGGGGAACTGTTTCTACGACGACTCCGGGGCTGAGCGAGTCTTCTGGCGCGTCACGCCGGGCAGCCCGACATGGAAGGACTGGGTGTGCCGCTGGACGCAGTTTCCGGCCTTTGGAGACCCCGACCCAGTCGATGGCTGGCAATACGCGCACGGCTGGATGCCGGCGCCCGGTCCGCCGCGGGACGTCTACATGCGCCTGGACACGATCGACTACAACGCGCTGCTTGAACGGTACGTGCCGCAGTTGCGCTATCACTACGCCGAGAGCTTCAGGGCTGACTCGGCCTGGACTGCGACATTGCCGCTGCCGCCTTTCTCGGGTGATCCGGAGAGGAGCAACAACCTTGAACGCGAGAACGGCTCGATCTTGACCTCGGCCGACCCGCTGCTCGGATACCCGCCGCTGAGCCTGGACGCGCTGCCCGCGCGCCTTCCGAACGGTGCGGAGCTGTATCCGTCAGGCGAGCCGCCACTCGACAGCGACCGCGTGGACTTCCGCAACGACACCTATCAGGACGACGCGGCCGCGATGCACGCTAACTCCGGACTGTCCAACAGGATCTACGCCCGCGCTGTTCAAGCGCCGGACGGGAAGCTGTGGCTGCAGTATTGGCTGTTCTACTACTACAATCAAGGGACCCTTGGGTTCGGCGACCACGAGGCCGACTGGGAGATGATCCAGGTCGGACTGAAGAGCGACTTGACGCCCGATGTCGCGACCTACGCTCAGCACAGCGATGCGCAAAGCTGCGCCTGGGCTCGCGTACCGAAGTACAATGGTCCAAGCGGGGTCGGCCCTGTCGCGTTCGTGGAGCTTGGGTCCCATGCCTCGCTGTTCTATGCCGCGGAAGCGCTGAGCTACGACGTCGATCACGGCAGCGAAAGAGTGCGTCCAGCGGTCGAGAGGCAGATCGGCAACGCCGAGCCGAGTTGGGCCAACTGGCGAGGGCGTTGGGGCGGTAGCGACGCCACGATCCGCAGTCCCGGCGAGCAGGGCTCAAAGTGGAATGACCCGACCGGTTTCAATGCCGCGGCAAGACAGTGCCCAACCGAAGCCTCCGGTGCGGTCACGGCGCGGCGCGGCGCGGCGCGGCCGCGGTTGTCTGGCCTGCGCAAACCTCCCACTCCAGGTCTGCGCGCGACCCGATCCGGGAGGAGCGTGCTCATTCGCTACGAGTATTCCCCCCGCCAGTGGAAGCGGCTGGCGCGTAAGGCAGGACTCGTGCTCGCCGTACGCGGGAGCAAGAAGGCGACCTTGCCGCGCAGCAAGATCGTCCGCGTGCGCCACCGCGCCGGACGCTACCGGCTGCGCTTTCCGCTCAGCTCAGGCCCCTACGTTGTGCAAGGACAAACGTTGGTGCCGGGAGCACAGGGCCGGCCCGTCACGATCCGGCTGCGGTAGCCCCGTACGATGACCCACACACATCTGCATCGCAGTAGAAGCCCTCGTCACGCACGCGCCTCGATCGCTGCCGGGATGCTATGCATCGCCGCTGGAGTGGCGACCCTCACCGCGGCGATCGCCTGGTCCTCACTTTGTCAGGATGGCACCTTCGAGCGCTGTATGAACGGCAGGCCAAGCTTCGAACTCGTGTTCCAGCTCGCGCTCGCAGCCACCGCATTCGCGGCCACTCTCATCACGTGGATGCTCGTCAGGCGTCGCTCGTATGCGGCGGCCGGCGCGATGCTTGCCCTCGCAATCCTTCTCTGTGCCGGATGGGCACTGTTTCTCGACGCCGCAACACACGGCTGGGACGATCTCAAGCTGCTCTGGCTGGACTGAGCACCGTGACCTGAGCTCGACGAGCGTTTCGCGTCAATGCCATGTCGCCAGCATCCAAGTTACGGCGCTGGGCTCGGCGACAAGCCGCACTCGAGATAACCAGCGAATAGGTGTGGAGTTCCCCCGCTTTTCCGGACACCTGATGGCTTGCGAGCGCAAGCCGCGAAAGGATGTCCTGGATGCCCAAGACCCGACCCGCGCATCCCGATGAGTTCCGCCGTGAGGCGGTGCAGATGCTGCGCGCCGGCCGCACCCCGCGAGAGCTGGCCCAGAGCCTCGGCGTGTCCGAGCAGACGCTGCGCAACTGGCGCCGCCAGAAGCAGGTCGATCGCCACGAGCGCGACGACGGCCTGACCGGCGACGAGCGTGACGAGTTGCGCCGGCTGCGGCGCGAGAACATCCGGCTGAAGCAGGAGCGCGATCTGCTCAAACGAGCCGCGGCCTTCTTCGCGGCGGAGACCGAGACCCGGTGACGGTCTACCGGATGATCTCGGCGGAGAAGGCCAGCACCCCGGTCTCTGTGGCGTGCGCATTGCTCGGCGTGTCGCGCTCGGGCTACTACGAGTGGGAGCGCCGCGCCCCGAGTGATCGAGCGCTCACGGACGCGTGGCTGATCGAGAAGATCACGGAGATCTGGCGTGCGCATCGCAAGGTGTACGGCGCGCCGCGCATCCACGCGGACTTGCGCATGGCGCACGGCGTGCGCATGGGCCGCAAGCGTGTGGAACGGCTGATGCGCGAGGCCGCGATCTCCGGGCTTCAGCGTCGCAAGCGCGGCCGAACCACGATCTCGGTGCCCGGTGTCCGGGTTGCCGATGACCTCGTCGAGCGCCCAGTTCCGCCCCGACGCCCCGGACCTGCTGCCGGTCCGCAGGTACGCGGTCAGCTCGCGCTTGAGCGCTCCCCGGCCCTGGACGAACAGCGACTGATAGATCGCCTCATGAGAGACGCGCCTCGACTCATCATCGGGGAAGTCCAGGCGCAACCGGCCCGAGATCTGCGCCGGGCTCCACGACCGCGCCCAGCGGCGATCCCGGCGGCGACCGCGAGGCCGGCCGATCCACGCGACGTCAGGGCCGCCCACCGCGACACCATCGGGTCCTTGGACAACGCCAGCGAGCCGGTCTTGGACATAGCGCCGCAGCTCATCGTTGACGGCGAGCTTGGCCGGCTTGGGCCGCCGCGCCCGCCGGTCGGCATGCCACTGCGCGGTCGTCGCGCGATAGTCAAGCCGGCCGCCGCGAGTCGCGGCGTTGCGTCGCAACTCCCGCGAGATCGTCGACGGTGACCGACCGAGCCGGCGCGCGACCTCCCGCACCCCGCAACCAGCAGCACGCAGGAGTGCGATCTCCTCTCGCTCGGCGAACGACAGGTACCGCCCCGACGGCGCGGCGAGCGAGACGGTCGGCATGCCGCCACCCTCCCGAAACCACCGGACGCCGACCGGACCCGACACGCCGGCCTCCGCCGCAGCGGCCTCGCTTGAGACGCCCAGCGCGATCGCCCGCCAGAACCGCTGCCGATGCTCCAGCCGTCCCACCGGCGGACGCCCCGGCGACCGCATCACCGGCCGACCCGCCCGCTCCCATGCCTGCACCGTCCGACCCATCGCAACTCCGCTCGATCGAGCGTTGCGACGACCGATTGAATCCGCCCTGACCGCCCCTGTCGCTGTGATGCACCAGTCCGGTCTCGGGCCGGCGTTGCCAGATCGCCATCTCGAGCGCTTCAACGACGAGCTCGGCACGCATGTGCTCGGCCATCGCCAAGCCCACGCAGCGCCGTGAGTAACAGTCGATCACGACGGCGAGATAGAGCTTGCCCTCCCACGTCGCGACCTCGGTCAGGTCGGCCAGCCAGAGCCGGTTCGGCGCCTCCGGCGCGAAGTCGCGACGCACAAGATCGGGTGCCGTGGCGATGCCTGGCACGCGGATCGTCGTCTTGCCCTTGCGCCGGCGCACCATGCCCGACAGTCCGCCCTGGCGCATCAACCGGGCGACGCGCTTGCGGCTCACGCGGACGCCGCGGTGGCGCAGCTCGGCATGGACGCGCGGCCAGCCGTAGGTGGCCTTGCTCTCGCCATGGATCGCGGCGATCGCTTCGAGCAGCTCGCCGTCGCGGTGCGCCCGCGCTGAGGCCGGGCGGTCCTTCCACGCGTAGTAGCCGGCAACCGGCTGACGCCGAGCACGCTGCACAGCAGAAAGACGGGATGCTGTGCTCGCTTCGCGTCGATCAGCCCGAAGCACATCACCGGCGATCCGTCTCTCGCGCGAAGAAAGCCGCGGCCGCCTTGAGGATCTCGCGTTCCTGCGTCAGCCGGCGGTTCTCGCGCCGCAACCGGCGCAGCTCCTCGCGCTCATCGCTGGTCAAGCCCTCGGCGTGGCGTCGACGTCGCCCTGGCGACGCCAGTTGCGCAGCGTCTGCTCCGAGACGCCCAGGTCGGCCGCGACCTGCTTGAGCGGAACGCCCGAGCGCACCAAAGCGACCGCCTCGGCGGAACTCCGGCGGATACGGCGGTCTGGTTCGTGGCATCTGGACATCCTTCCTGCCCGGGCCAACCGGCCCAAGCCATCAGGTGTCCACGAAACCGGGTCAACTCCAGAACGGGGGAACTCCAGTGTGAGAGTGCCGGCGCGTGGTGAGCCAGTGCTGCCAGCCTTCGGAGTTGCGCAGCGCGTCGACGGTCTCCTGGACAAACGCGCGGCGCTGCTCGCGCTCGGCCTCGGTGAGCTGGGTGCGCTTGGGCATCGCGGTTGCTCCTTTGCTCCTCTCGGTACGCAGGGGTTGGCGGGGGCGGCGCGCGAGCGGCGGCGCCGGGCGCGGCCGGTCAGGCGACGGCGTCTTCGGCCCCGCACAGCTCGTTGCTTCGAGCGAGCCGGGGCGGGCTACGTTCCTTGCCGTCGTATGGACGCGGCGTCCGAGGGTCCGAAGTCGTGCCTTACCTCAGAAGCCTTTCAGGCCAGCGTCCGGACCCGCAGCGAGCGCGCCGAGAGGGGACCGGGACCGAGGTGGCGCAGCCTCGACATCAGCAACGTCGGGACCGGCGGGTTCAGCAGGCGACGATCAAGTGAAACGGCAGGTCGATCGGGGTGCCGGCGGCGTCGAACGTTCTGACCAACACGTTTGGGCCGCCGGTGCTGGCCACGGTGATCCGTCCGGCCGGCGGGTCAACGACGCCTCCGCCGGGCACGCGGGCCAGCGTGGCGGAGTACGTGCATGCGCTGACGTCGCGGCCGAAGATGATCGTGTAGAGCGACGCGTCCGTGTGGGTGACGCGCTGAGTGGTTCCTCCCATGGCGTCCCCGCCCGAGTCGACGCGGACATGTTCGCTGATGGCCGGTGCGCCCGTGGCGCCGGCGGGTCCTGGGGGTCCTGTCTGGCCGCGCAGGTTGGTGCGTGCGCTGGTGGCGATGTCGCGCAGCTTGATCGTCCGGTTGCGGATCTCCGGTGAGCGGACTGCGTGGCTGCGGAGCTGCTTGTTGCCGACGCTGTTGCGCGGCAGCGTGATGGCCGCGTAGCTTGTGCCGCCCAGCGCGACGAAGAGTGCAGAGTCGCGGTCACGTTGGCGTAGGACAGGCGGTTGCGCAGGTGGGCGAGAAGGGGGGTCATGCACTCACTGCTCCTGGGTGGCGGGACGTCGACGTCGAACTGAGCGCCGCATCCGCAAGATACGCTCGCCGAGCGCAAAGTTGGAGAAGTGCACAGCCTGCAGCTCATCGGGCTCGTGGTCGGCCTGCACGTGGCCGGCATGTTCGCGCCGTCCCCGATCACAGGCCGGCTCACCGACCGCCATGGACCGCTGCCCGTCGCCGCGACCGTCGCGGTCTTGCTCGCAACCGGCGGCATCGTGTTGGCGGCCAGTAGGCACGCCGCAACCGGCTTCGGCGTCGGACTGCTTCCGATCGGATCGGTTGGAACGCCAGCCTGATCGCCGGCAGCACCCTGCTCACCTCCGCTGTCCCGATCAGCCAGCGCCCGCGCATCGAGGGCGTCGGCGAACTCGGGATGGGGATAGCGGCGGCCCTCGGACCAGTGGTGCTTGCGTTGGCGCAACACGGCGCCCCCAACCGCCGCGTTCCAGCGAACCGACTGCTCACCTGACAGTGTTGCTGCTCCGCCCGAGCCAGTCCACTAGAAGATCGGGCTCCCGAGCCCACCCGCTGAGGGCATGCGACGATGACGGCTCCATAGACGCACGAGAACCTCACCGGATCGGGTCGGGTCAAGCTCGACGCGGACATCGTCGTCCAGCCGCTCGACGCGCTGCGCGTCGCACCGCACGTCCTGCGCAGCTGGGAGGCCGGTCCCGACGGCCTGGAGTTGCTGGCGTCCGGAGCGCGGCAGCGAGACGACGCCGAGTTCATCCAGGACTGGTGGACGGATTGACCGTCGGAGGAGTTTCGCGAAACCCGCCACCGCGGCAGAACGCGGCGCTCGGCCGCCAGGGGCACAGGGAGGACTCGCCGGACGGCTGGCCGCAGACGCCTGCCTATTTGGTGGCGTCTGCACGACGAGTACCCGCCCGAGGAGCCACACGGCCATCGCCCCGTCCGCGGGACCGATTGACCCAGCACGGCGACGCCCACCTCGCGCGAAACACCTCGCCACCGCCGGCGTACTTATTCCGCTCGGAGACGAGCCCGGATCAGCAGCTGCGCTCGCCCCAGGCCGCGCAGGCCAGGGTCAGGTCGGTGTAGGTGGCCAGCTCGACGACGTCGCCGTCGTTGTCGAGGATCGGGTTGGCCAGGCCCCAGGACTTGCGCAGCGCCAGGTCGTCCTCGGGCGCCCCGCGCACGTCCAGGCGCAGGGTCTCGCCCGGCGCCAGCACGGTCCCGGGCTGCAGGTGGTACGCGTACGGCGGGCTGCGCAGGAGTCGGCCGCCGAGATCGACGGCGCTCGCGCTGACGTTGGTGAGCCGCACCTGCTCGGCTCCGCGGAACTGCACGTCGATCGCCACCGCGCCCTCCAGCGGGTCGGTGCAGGCGACGTAGCAGGGGTAGATCATCGAGGCGCGCACGTTGCCGAGCGGGTCGAACAGGTAGGCGCCGTCGCCCATGGCGGCGGCGTTGCGCGTGACGTTGTCGAACACCGGCTCGCGCAACCCCCAGGCGAACGTGTCGACGTCGTCGCCGTCGGAGCCGACGTCCACGGTCAGCGTGGCCCCGGGCGCCAGGACCGCGCTGGGCGGGAACACGTAGCGGCGCAGGCTGGAGTCGCGCACCCACCAGCCGCCGAGGGCGACCGGGTTGACCGGGTCGAGGTTGCGCACCTTCACCCACTCGCCTCCGGGGTTGGCGCCGTCGTCGCCGTCGGCGTCCCAGTTGGCCCACAGCTGCAGCGGCGAGGCGGCCGAGGGGCCTGGGCCGCAGCCATCGGGGTCGAAGAGGCCGAGCTGGCGGGCGGCCGCCTGCTGGGTCCACAGCGCGTAGGCGGCGTTGGGGGCCGCCTCGGCGCGCAGCGGCCACCACAGCGCGCGGCCCTCGGTGACCTGGATGGTGCCCACGTCGCGCCAGCGCCCGCCGATCCGCACGGCGACGTGGCGGACCAGGCGTCCGCGCGAGGAGGTGCCGGGGTCGGCCGCCGAGAGCCGCACGCGCCTGCGGCTGCGGCGCACGAGCCCCTCGAAGCGCAGCGTGGCGTCGACCGCGTGGCACTCCCCGGTGCGGCGGTCGGCGCGGTACTCGGTCTGCTCCATGGCCTGGATCCCGCTGACGCGGATCCGGCGCGCTCGCCGCGTGCCGTCGTGGTGCACGTCCACATCGAGCGTGTCGCCGTCGCCGACCGTCTTGACCGTGCCGGTCCACACCTCGCAGGTGGGGCCGGGAACGCCGATCACGCAGGCGCCGCGCCGGGCCTCGGCCGTCGCGGCGGGCACGCACAGCCACGCGAGCAGCGCCAGCGCGAGTCCGAGCAGGCGGCGGGGGAGCACGGAAGCGACAACCCGCCGACGGAGCCGCAAGTTGCGGCCGGTCAGGTCTGCGGTCCGTGCGGCCACATGCTTTAGTTGCCGCGCGCCATGCTCACCGCCCCGCAGCACCAGCCCGTCCGCGCGCTGCGCCTGCGCGCCAAGCGGCTCGTGTGGCGGCCGGTCCGGCGCGCGCTGATCGCCTACGCCCGCGGCGGACGCCCTACCAGGGGCGCCGAGCGGCGGGTGACGATCTGGCTGGTCAGCGCCTGGGGCATGGGCGGCACGATCCGCGCCAACTGGAACCTGGCGGGCTGGCTGGCCGAGCACGGCTGGGAGGTCGAGCTGCTCTCCACCTACCGGCGGCGCGACGAGGCCTTCTTCGGCCCGCTGCCGCAAGGCGTCCACCCCGGAGCGCTCGACGAGCGCCGCCCGGGCCACCGGCCCACCGGCCTCGCCGGCGTCGTGCGCGAGCGGCTGCGCAAGCGCTCCAGCGTGCTGATCCACCCCTCGGACCGCCACTACGGCGCCTTCAGCCTGTGGACCGACGTCCAGCTGGTGCGCCGCCTGCGCGGGCGCCGCGGCATCTTCATCGGCACGCGCGCGGGCATCAACCTGCTGCTGGGCGAGCTCCAGCTGCCGCACGCCGTCTGCCTCGGCGAGGAGCAGATGCACCACTTCCACCACATCAAGCCGCTGCGCAAGGTGATGCCGCGCCACTACCACAAGCTCGATGCGCTCGTCGTCCTCACCCAGCAGGACGTCGGCAACTACGAGCCGGTCCTGAAGGGCCGCGGGCGGATCGAGCAGATCCCCAACACCGTGCGCGACATGGGCGACGGCCGGGCCGACCTCTCGGCCAAGGTGGTCCTCGCCGCCGGCCGCTTCCGGATCCAGAAGGGCTTCGACCTGCTGATTCCGGCGTGGGCGCCCGTCGCCGCCGACCACCCGGACTGGACGCTGCGGCTGTGCGGCAAGGGCAACGAGCAGCGCCTGATCGAGCAGCTCATCGCCGAGCACCAGCTCGAGGACGGCGTGTCGCTGGAGGGCCCGCTCGACCAGCTCGGCGCCGAGATGGAGAAGGCCTCGATCTTCCCGCTCTCCTCGCGCTTCGAGGGCTTTCCGCTCATCCTGCTGGAGGCGATGAGCAAGGGCATGGCGATCGTCTCCTACGACTGCCCGACGGGGCCGGCCGACATCGTCGACGACCACGCCAACGGCCTGCTGGTGCCGCCCCGCGACGTCGAGCGGCTGAGCGCCGCGCTGCGCGAGATGGTCGAGAGCGAGGCGCTGCGCCAGCGCTGTGCCACCGCCGCGGTCGACACGGCGGCGCGCTACACGATGGACGCCGTCGGCCCGCGCTGGGCGGCGCTGCTGGAGGATCTGCTGGCCGCCAAGGCGGGACGCTGACCGGTGCGCCGCGACCAGCTCAACCCGCACAAGACGGCCACCTACGTGATGGAGCGTCACAAGGCGGTATACGTGTCGGTCAACAAGGCGGCCTGCACCTCGCTGAAGTGGCTCGTCGCCGACCTGCAGGGCGAGGACCCCGAGCGCTTCCACCGCTCGCTGTCGCGCGAGGTGGCCCGCCCCATGACCATCCACCGGCGCTCGATGTTCCGCCACACCCCGATGCTGCACCAGCTGCCGGACGCCGAGCTGGCGGGGATCGGGCCCGACCAGGGCTGGTTCGTGTTCGCGGTCACCCGGCATCCGTCGGCGCGCTTCTTCTCCGGCTGGCAGTCGAAGTTCCTGCTGCGCGAGCCGCGCTTCATGCACGAGCACGGCGCCGAAGCCTGGATCCCGCGCGTGCCCGCGCGGACCCAGGATGTCGTCGACGAGTTCGAGCGCTTCGCTGTCGCGATGGCGGAGGCGCCGGACCAGCGCGTCATGCGCGACCGCCACTTCCTCTCCCAGGTCACGATGCTCGCCCCGGACCGCTTCCCGTACACGCGCATCTACGACACGCGCGAGATCCCACAGCTGCTGGCCGACCTCGACGACCACCTGCGCGCACTGGGTCACAGCGGCGAGCCGCCGACGCTGATGCAGTCCAACGAGACGCCGCTGCTGCCGCTGGAGCGCATGTTCACCCCGGCCGTGCGCGCGGCGCTCGAGTCGCTCTACGCCGACGACTTCGCCACCTTCGGGTACCAGGGGCTCGTGCCCCCCAAGGCCGACCCGGCGCAGGAGTACGCGCCAACGCTGCTGGCCGAGGTCGGGCGGCTGATCGACCGCCACGAGCGGATCGGCGACCTCGCGCTGCGCGCCCAGTCGCTCAACGCCAGGGCCAAGCGGGCCAAGCGCGGCAAGCACCCGGCGGCCTCCCGCACGTCGCCGGCGCGCCGCCTGTCTGTGCCCGCGGACGGAGTCCGCTGGGTGCGCGGTCTAGTGCGGCGCCTCGCGCGCAGGTAGGAAGCGCGGCATGGCCTACCGATTCTCCTTCGACGAGCCGCTCGCCGCGGGCATGCGCCGGGTGGCCGGCGAGCAGCTCGAGGACGCGGTCCACCAGCTCGAGACGGCGTTCGCGGACGAGCCCGTGACCGCCGTCCACGAGGCGCGCAAGGACCTGAAGAAGACGCGGGCGCTGCTGCGCCTCGTTCCGGGCAAGGCGGCGAAGCGCGAGCGAGCCACGCTGGGCGAGGCGGGCCGCGCCCTGTCGGGCGCCCGCGACGCCGACGTGCTGCGCGTCACGGTCGACAAGCTGGCCGAGCGCTACACCGGGCAGCTGCCGGCGCCCGCGTTCGCGACGGTGCGCGACGCGATCGCCGTCCAGTCCGGCGAGGCCGCGGCGCCGCCCGCCGGCGAGGTGGCGCACACCCTGCACGGGGCGGCGGAGCACGTCGCGGCGTGGCCGGTGGACGCGCTCGCCTGGAGCGCGGTGTGCGACGCGGCGGTGAAGACCTACGCGCGGGGACGCACCGCGTTCGCCGCGCTGGATCCCGAGCCCGACCCCGAGCAGCTGCACGAGTGGCGCAAGCGCGTCAAGGAGCTCTGGTACCACCAGCGCCTGCTGGAAGCCGCCTGGCCCGGCGTGGTCGGCGCCCAGGCCGACGCGGCCGACGCGCTGGCCGAGGCGCTCGGCGACCACCACGACCTGGCCGTGCTGGCGGTGCGGCTGCGCAGTGCCGCCGACGCGCTCGGCGCCACGACCGCGTCGGGCGACGTCGCCGCCCTGGCCGAGCGCCGCCAGGCCGAGCTGGAGGCCGAGGCGCGCGGCCTCGGGGTGCGGCTCTACGCCGAGTCGCCCAAGGCGTTCCGCCGGCGCCTGGGCGCCTGGCTGCGCGCCGCCCGCGCGGAGGCCCAGCCGCCCGCCGCGCCGGTGCCGTGACCCAGCCCGGGATCGAGATCGAGCGCAAGTTCCTCGTCGCGAACGCGCCCGCCGGCCTCGAGCGCCATCCCGCCCAGCGGATCGAGCAGGGTTACCTGGCCGTCGCGCCCGATGGCGTCGAGGTCCGCATCCGCCGCCGCGGCGAGGCGACGTCGCTGACCGTCAAGTCCGGCCCGGCGATGGTCCGCGTCGAGGAGGAGCTGCCCATCGAGCCGGCGCGGTTCGACGCGCTCTGGGCCCTGACGGAGGGGCGGCGGCTCGCCAAGGTCCGCCACCTCGTCCCGCTCGACGGCCTGACCGTCGAGCTCGACGTGTACGCCGAGCGCCTGGAGGGCCTGGTGGTGGCCGAGGTCGAGTTCTCCTCCGAGGCGGCCAGCGCGGCCTTCGCGCCTCCCGACTGGCTGGGCGAGGAGGTCACCGGCGACGCTCGCTACGCCAACCAGTCGCTGGCCCTGAACGGGTCCCCGGGCTGACCGCTCGGTTCTCGGATCGTCCTCCCCGCCCTGTAGCGTCGCGGACTTCCTGAGGGGAGGGGGAAGCTCATGCCGCACACCCGCGCGATCGTCATTTCCGTCCTGTGCCTGCTCGCGGCGCTGCCCGCGGTGGCGCAGGCCGCCACGCAGGCCCGGCACTCGCTGCGCGAGCCGGTCTCCGACGAGCACTTCTACTTCGTGATGGCCGACCGGTTCGAGAACGGCGACACCGGCAACGACCTCGGCGGGCTGCGGGCCGATCGCGAGGTCTCCGGCTTCGACCCGACCCACAAGGGCTACTACCACGGCGGCGACCTCAAGGGCCTGACGTCACGGATCGACTACATCCGCCGCATGGGCACCACGTCGATCTGGCTCACTCCCAGCTTCAAGAACAAGGCGGTCCAGCCCGAGGACAAGTCGGCCGGCTACCACGGCTACTGGATCACCGACTTCACCCAGATCGACCCGCACCTCGGCTCCAACGACGACCTGCGGGCGCTGATCGACGCCGCACACGCGCGCGGGATGAAGGTCTACTTCGACATCATCACCAACCACACGGCCGACGCGATCGGCTACGAGGGCGGCGCCCGCAAACCCTACGTCTCCAAGGACGCGGTGCCCTACAAGGACGCGGCCGGGAACCCGTTCGACGACCGCGACTTCGCCGGCGGCTCGACCTTCCCGCCGCTCGATCCCGCCGCCTCGTTCCCCTACAAGCCGGTGCTCGAGCCGGGCGAGGAGGATCTCAAGGTCCCCGCCTGGCTCAACGACGTCACGCTCTACCACAACCGGGGCGACTCGACGTTCACCGGCGAGGACTCCCTGTACGGCGACTTCTTCGGGCTCGACGGGCTGTTCACCGAGCACCCGAAGGTGGTCGACGGCTTCATCGACGTGTACCAGACGTGGATCCGCGACTTCGGCGTCGACGGCTTCCGGATCGACACCATGAAGCACGTCGACGATGCGTTCTGGCAGCGCTTCGGCCCCGAGGTGCTGCGCTACGCCCGCGCGCAGGGCAAGCGCGAGTTCTTCATGTTCGGCGAGGTGTTCGACACCTCCAAGCCCTACCTCTCGCGCTTCACGACGCAGCTGCGCCAGCAGGCGGTGCTCGACTTCGCCTTCCAGGCCGCCGCGCAGGGCTTCGCGGCCGAGTCCGAGCCGACCGACGCGCTGCGCGACTTCTTCGCCGACGACGACATGTTCATCGACGCCGACTCCAACGCCTACCAGCTGCCCACCTTCCTCGGCAACCACGACATGGGCCGGATCGGCAACTTCATCACCAAGGCCAACCCGGACGCGGCCGACGCCGAGCGGCTGGCCCGCGACCGGCTGGCGCACGAGCTGATGTTCTTCTCGCGCGGCAACCCGGTCATCTACTACGGCGACGAGCAGGGCTTCGTGGGCGACGGCGGCGACCAGGACGCGCGCCAGGACATGTTCCCCGGCCAGGTCGCCACCTACAACGACGACGACCTGATCGGGACCGACGCCACCACGGCGGAGGCGAACTTCGACCCGCAGCACCCGCTCTACCGCGGGATCCGTGGGCTGTCGGCGCTGACCAAGCGCCATCGCGCGCTGCGCACCGGCGCGCACCAGCACCGCTGGTCCTCCTCGGGGCCGGGGATCTACGCGTTCTCGCGGATCGACCGCGGCGCCCGGCGCGAGTACGTCGTGGCGCTCAACAACGCCGAGACGAGCCAGGTCGCCTCCGTGCCGACGTGGGCCGGGCGCCAGTGGTTCGGCAAGCTCTACGGCGAGGGCGCCCGGCGCGTCCGGGCCGACCGCTCCGGCCGGCTGCAGGTCAGCCTGCCGCCGCTCTCGGCAGCGGTCTACCGGCTCGACGGGCGGATGCCGCGCTCGCGGCGCGCGCCGTGGGTGGCGCTGCGTGCGCCGGTGCCCGGCGCGCGCGCGCTCGTCCAGGCCGACGTGGGCGGCGACAACTTCTACGAGGTCACCTTCCTCGCCCGCACGCCGGGCGGCGACTGGACGCCGATCGGCACCGACGACACCGCACCCTACCGCGTGTTCCACGACACGTCGGGGCTCGCGCCCGGCACGAACGTGCGCTACCGCGCCGTAGTGCTCGACAACGCCGGCCACACCGCCACGAGCACCTCGCGCGGCGCCGCGGTGCTCGCGCCCGAGCTGACCTGGGAGGCGCCGGCGGCCGGCGCCAAGCTGCGCGGCAAGGTGACCGTGCGCGCCGTGGCCGACCCGGAGCGCGGCAGCCACGTGGTCGCCTTCGAGCGTCGCGTGGGCGACGGCGCGTGGACGCCGATCGGCACAGACGACTCCTCTCCCGCCTACGTCGCGACGGACGACCTCGCGCCGCTGGCCCTCGCGCCCGGCACGCCGTTGGCCTACCGGGCGACGCTCACCGACGCCAGCGGCGTCACGTCCGTCAGCGACGTCCTGGTGGCGGAGGCCGCCGGGCCGCCGGTGCGGACGGCGATCGTGAACTACATGCGGCCGGCGGGCGACTTCGCCGGCTGGGGGCTGCACCTGTTCGGCGACGCGATCGACCCGTCGGTGGCCACCACGTGGGACGCGCCGCTGGCGCCGGCCGACGTCATCGACGGTTGGGCGCGGTTCGAGATCCCGCTCGTCGACGACACCAAGCCGGTGAAGTTCATCGTGCATACGCCGAGCGGTGACTCCGTGCCCGACACTCGCGAGCCGGGCGGCGACCGCCAGTTCGTCCCGCTCGACAGCCCGGAGATCTGGCTCCTGCAGGGCGACCCGACGGTCTACACGTCACCGCCGGGCTGAGCGGCGCGCGGGGCCGCTCGGGCGGTCGCGCCGCGCGAGCTCAGCGGACGGGCCGGAAGGCGGCGCGGACCTCCGCTGTGAACAGCGCGGGCTGCTCGAGCGCCGGGAAGTGGCCGCCCCGGTCGTGCTCGTGCGCCCTGAGATCCACTCGTTCACCTGCCGGATGCTCTCCCAGTACAGGCGCGCGGAGGCGGCGCCGGTGGCGGGCAGCCAGTAGAGCATCACGCTGTCGAGCAGCGTGTCGCGCCCGACGACCTCGTCGAGGTGCTCGTCCCAGTCCGTCCACGCCCAGAACTTCTCCACGATCCAGGCGCAGAGCGCCGCCGGCGAGTCCACCAGGCCGTAGCCGAGCGTCTGGGGGCGGGCCGTGCGCGGCCGGGTCCGTCAGCGGCCCGAGCACCCCCAGGAACTGAGGCAGGGCGTTCAGCCGGGCCTCGGTCGCGCGCCAGTGGCATCCGTCCGCCCAGTACGCGCAGAGCTCACGCAGGTAGGCGAGCGGGACGCCCTGCGACCAGTCCTCGACCGTCTCGGGCTCCGGCCAGCGCGTGCGCGCCAGCCGCTCGCGTAGGTCGACGAGCGTGGCCTCGGGCACCGCGAGGCGGAACGGGTTCACCCGGTCGCGGCGTCGACCACGTCGACGAGCCGGCGCGCCAGCCCGGCGGCTACGACGGTCGCCTCGCCGGTCGCGTCGACCTCCGGGTCCAGCGCCGTGAGCGCGGCGGCTGGCACGCGGAACCGCTGCGCGACCAGCTCGACCGCGGCTTCGAGCTCCGCGGCACCGGGGCCGCCCGGGCACGACCAGGCGTTGACGGGCAGCCGGGACCCGTCGAGCACGTCGAGGTCGACGTGCAGGTAGACGCGGCCGACGCGTTCACGCAGGCGGTCGAGCCCGGCCTCCAGCTCCGCCAGCCAGTCCGGCGCCGGATCGATCACCTGCAGCGGGGAGCGGCTGAGCGCATCGCGCTCGGCGTCGTCGAGGTCGCGCGCGCCGGCGAGCACGACCCGCTCGTCGGGGATCGGCGCCCAGCCCGGGACGGTGGCGCACAGCGCGTGCCAGCAGCGCCCCGTGACCGTCGCGAGCGCCGTTCCGTCGACGAACCCGCTCGGCGACGTGTCGGGCGTGTTGAGGTCGGCGTGCGCGTCGAGCCAGACCACGCCGAGCTCGCGCGGGCCGCAGCCGGCCACGGTGCCGATCGCCGTGGAGCACTCGCCCGCCAGGACCAGCGCCGGGCCCGTGGCGGTGGTCCGCTGCGCGATCTCCCGCGCCACGTCGAACACGCGCCCCACCTCGAACTGCGACGCCGGGGGCGCGACACGCGCGTCGGTCGCCACCTCGCCGAACGCCTCGCGCGCGATCGCGTCCGGGCCCGCGGCCAGTCCGGCCCCCTCGCGGCCGAGGCTGTACGGGGACAGGATGACGTCGGCCACGCCCCGAGCTTGCCAGATCAGGATGATTCCGGCGCGACGATGGCGTCCGCCTCGATCTCGACGCGCCAGCGTGGGTCCAGGAAGCCCCGCACGACGATGAAGCCGGACGCCGGGCGGATGTCTCCGAAGACCTCGGCGTGCACGGCGGCCACCGCGGGGCCGTCGCCCGCGTCGAGGAGGAAGACGCGGGTGCGCACCACGTCTCGGACGCTCGCGCCGGCGTCTTGGAGCGCCTCGGCGATGATCTCCAGGGAGCGGCGCGCCTGCACCGCGACGTCCGGGTCGACGTGCCCGTCGGACCAGACGGCCGCCGTGGCGGCCACGTAGACGGCGTCGCCGGCGCGCACCGCCCGGCTGAAGCCGATCGCCTGCTCCAGCGGCGATCCTGACGCGATGCGCCGGCGATCGACGGTCATGGACGTCTCCCGCGGCGCAGGATCGCCTTGAGGTCGGCGGTCGGTCCCATGTGTGCGAGCTTGTCACGATCGACGCTCGAGCCGGCTGTCGTCCGGCACGTCAGTGGGCGGTCCCGGGCTCGAACCGGGGACCTCATGCTTGTAAGGCATGCGCTCTGACCAGCTGAGCTAACCGCCCGCCATCCGTGGATGCTACGACTGCCGACATGGACCTCGGACTGGACGGCAGGGTGGCGCTGGTCACCGGCGGCACGCAGGGGATCGGGCGCGGGATCGCGGAGCGGCTGGCGGCCGAGGGCGCGCGGGTGGCGGTCGCCGCCCGCGACGCCGAGCGCGTGTGGGAGGCCGGCGCGAGGCTGGGCGGCCACGGCGTGGTGTTCGACTCCGACGACCTCGACGAGGTGCCGGGCGTGATCGCCGACGTCGAGGCGGCGCTCGGGCCGATCGACGTCTACGTCGCCAACACCGGCGGGCCGCCGGCCAACGACGACCCGCTGGGCTTCACGCGGGAGCAATGGGAGGCGGCGCACCGCACGCTCGTGCTCTCGCCGATGGCCTTCCTCGAGCGGCTGCTGCCCGGCATGCGCTCGCGCCGCTGGGGGCGCGTGCTGCTCGTCGCCTCGATGGCCGTGCGCGAGCCGATCCCCGGGCTCCAGCTCTCCAACGCGCACCGGCCGGGGCTGATCGCGGCGCTGAAGGTCCTGGCCCGCCAGACCGCCGGCGACGGCGTGACCATCAACACGGTGCTCCCCGGCCAGATCGCCACCGCGCGGTCGATCGAGGCCTCCGGCTCACGCGAGGCGGCCGAGGCCGGCGCCCGCGAGACGGTGCCGGTCGGGCGGCTCGGCACGGTGGAGGAGCTGGCGGCCGCCGCCGTCTTCCTCTGCTCGGCCCCGGCGAGCTACGTCACCAGCACGACCCTGCTGGTCGACGGCGGCCTCACCGTCTCGGTCTGACCGCCGGCGCGGGCCGAGGTCTAGACTCGACGGCGCAGGGCCGTTAGCTCAATTGGCAGAGCAAGGGACTTCGACGAACAAGGAGCGCTAGCCGGGAAACCGCTAGTACGTCGGCGGCTATTTGCTGGGACCCCCTTAGAGCCCTGGGTACCGGTCATGTCCGGTGACAATCCCACGGGATTGGGCGATCAGCAGGCAACCTCGCGCGAGCGGGAGAGCCCTCAGAGGCCATACGCCGCCCACCCGCCCGGTCCGGCCGAGGGTGAAGAGATGGTCCAGACCGCAAGCCCGCGCCGTGCCGTGCTGCGTCGCGGCGGGGTGGCCGGTGAAAGCCGGTGCGGCAGGTTAATCCCGTGGTTCTGGGTTCGAGTCCCAGACGGCCCATGCACAAGACCCGAGCGGCTTGCCTGGGAAGAATCGGAGCGATATTCTTCCTTCGGATGGCGCTCAACATCAAGGACGACGACGCGGACCGCCTGGTTCGCGAACTCGCGGGTGAGACGGGCGAGAGTCTCACGACCGCCGTGACGGTGGCCGTACGCGAACGCCTCGAGCGTCTGCGCGGGGCAGTGCCGCGTGAGCGGCGCCACCAACAGCTCGCTGCGATCGCCCGACGGAGCGCGCAGCGGCGCGTCCACGACGACCGCACCGCCGACGAGATCCTCGGTTACGGTCCGGACGGGCTGCCGCACGGCGGCTGAAAGGTGGTCGTCGACACCTCTGCGCTCGTCGCCGTCCTCTGCGGGGAACCGGATGCAGACGAGTTCGTCGCGCTGCTCGCCGCCGCCGAGGATCCACTCATATCAGCCGCCACGCTCCTGGAGGCGTCGATCGTCATGCAGGCCAGGACCGGCCAGGAGGGGATCGAGGATCTCGACGATCTGCTGCGCGCCGCGGCGGTGAGGTCCGTCGCCTTCGATCTCAGACAAGCACGCGCGGCTCGCGACGCCTTCAGCCGCTACGGCAAGGGTCGCGCCGCGGCTGGTCTGAACTTCGGCGACTGCTTCTCCTACGCCCTCGCCAAGGTTCGCGCTCGGCCACTGCTCTTCAAGGGATCTGACTTCAGGCACACCGACATCAGCCCCGCCGGTCGCTGAGGACGACGTCCCGATACCCCCAGCGAGAGTCGAACTCGCGCTACCAGATTGAAAATCTGGCGTGCTAACCGTTACACCATGGGGGCCGGTGCGGCATGCAGTCTAGGCTGCGGCCGGTGCCCGCCGACGCCGAGGATTCCGTCCCGCGGCCGCGCCGCCGGCGGGCGCCCGCAGAGGCCGAGCGGGAGATCATCGCCGCCGCGGGGGCGCTCCTGCGGGAGAAGCCGTTCCGCGAACTGACCGTCGACGACGTGATGCGGCGGACCGGGCTGTCGCGGCCCTCGTTCTACGTCCACTTCCGCGACCGCCACCAGCTCGTCCTGCGCGTGGTGGAGCACATCGGGGGCGAGCTCTTCACCATGGCCGAGCGCTGGTACACGGGCGAGGGAGAAGGGCCGGCGCTCGCGCGCGACGCCACGGAGGGGCTCGTCGAGGTGTTCGCCGAGCACGGGCCGGTGCTGCGCGCGCTCGCCGACGCGGCCGCCGACGACCCCGACGTCGAGCGCGCCTATGAGCACCTCGTGCAGAGCTTCGTCGACGCCACCGCGCGCCACATCGAGGCCGAGGTCGCGGCGGGCCGGATGCTCCCCCTCGACCCGATGGAGACGGCCAAGGCGCTCGTGTGGATGAACGAGCGCCATCTCACGCTCTCGCTCGGTCGCGAGCCGGCGACCGACCGCGCGGTGGTCTCCCGCACGCTGGCCACGATCTGGTCGCGCGTGCTCTACGGCCGCGACGCGCCCGAGAGCGCCTGAGCGGGCCGAACCTGGCGCACGAACAGTGTTCGCTATCGGTGTGCGCCGGGTATGGCCCGCCGCCTCGCGCAAGATCGAGGCGCTGCAGGACAAGACCGGCCGCGGCGCCTGACCGCGCCGGGGCGCGTGCTAATGCTTGAAGTGGCGCCGGTGCGTGAAGACCATGCTGATGCCGGCGCGGTCGGCGGCCTCGACGACCTCGAGGTCGCGGCGCGATCCGCCCGGCTGGATGATCGAGCTGATGCCGGCGTCGACCGCCAGCTGCGGCCCGTCGGCGAAGGGGAAGAACGCGTCGGAGGCGAGCGCGGCACCCTCGAGGGTCGCCTCGATGTCCCGCGCCTTCTCCACCGCGATGCGCACCGAGTCCACGCGGCTCATCTGCCCGGCCCCGATGCCGACCGAGGCGAGGTCGCGCGCCAGCACGATCGCGTTGGAGCGCACGTGCTTGCACACCTTCCAGCCGAACAGCATCTCGCCCCACTCGCGCTCCGACGGCTTGCGCTCGGTGACCACCTCCATCTCCGAGCGGTCCTCCAGGTCGATGTCGCGGTCCTGCACGAGCAGGCCGCCCATGACGCGCTTGAGGTCGCGCTCGGCGATGTTGAAGCGGCGGCGCTCGTTGTCCTCGAGGATCCGCATGTTCGGCTTGGCCTCGAGCTGTATGAGCGCCTCCTCGGTGAAGAGCGGTGCGAAGAGGACCTCGCAGAACTGCTCGAGCAGCTTCTCGGCCAGCGGCCCGTCGACCGGCCGGTTGAGGCAGACCACGCCGCCGAAGGCCGACTGCGGGTCGCAGGCGAACGCTCGCCGGTAGGCCTCGACGGCATTCGGGCCGATCGCCACGCCGCACGGGTTGTTGTGCTTGATGATCGCGCAGGCGGGGACCTCGAACTCCTCCACCAGCAGGCGGCCCGCGTTGAGGTCGAGCACGTTGTTGAAGGAGAGGTCGCGGCCGGAGACCTGGCGGACCATCGAGAGCACGTGCATGCGCGCGCCGACCTGCGCGTAGTAGGCGGCGCGCTGGTGTGGGTTCTCGCCGTAGGCGAGGTCGGTCACCTTCTCGTAGGCCGACATCAGCAAAGGCGGGAAGTCCTCCTGCTTCTCCACGAACCAGCGGGCGATCGCGGTGTCGTAGCGAGCGGTGTAGGAGAAGGCCTCGGTGGCGAGCGATTCACGCGTGCCGAGCGACAGCTTCCCGTTGGTGTCCTGGAGCTCCTGCAGCACCGCGTCGTACATCTCCGGCCGCGTGACCACGGCGGTGAAGCCGAAGTTCTTCGCCGCGGCGCGGATCATGGTCGGCCCGCCGATGTCGACGTTCTCGATCACCTCGTGCTCGGTGGCGCCGCGGCGGGCCGCGGTGCGCTCGAACGGGTAGAGGTTCACGCAGACGAGGTCGATGAACTCGACGTCGTGCGCCTCGGCGGCGGCCATGTGCTCGGCGTCGTCGCGCAGGGCCAGCAGCCCGGCGTAGAGCTTGGGATGCAGCGTCTTGACGCGGCCGCCCATCATCTCGGGAAAGCCCGTGAAGTCCTCGATCGTCCGCACCTCGAGCCCCGCCTCGGCCAGCTCGCGTGCGGTGCCGCCGGTGGAGACGAGCTCGACGCCGAGCTCTGCCAGGCCGGCGGCGAACTCCACCACGCCGCGCTTGTCGGACACCGACAGCAGCGCGCGGCGCACGCGCACGTCGCCAGGCTGCGTCATGGGCCGGCACCATAACGGTCGAGGCCCGCGACGCGGATGCGCCGCGGATGGTCGGGATCGACGCTGACGTCGCCGCGGGCAATGGCCGCGATCACCGCGCACAGCAGTGCGTGCTCGAGCGGTCGCAGCGCGGTGCGCACGGCCTCGGCACCGGTTGTGTCCGGCAGCTCGAGCGCGCGCTGGGCGATCACCGGGCCGGTGTCGACCCCCTCGTCGACGAAGTGCACGGTGACGCCGAACACCTTGACCCCGTAGGCGAGCGCCTGCTCGACGGCCCGGATGCCCTGGAAGGCGGGGAGCAGCGCGGGGTGGATGTTGATCACGCGCTGGGGGAAGCGGGCGAGGAAACCCGGGTCGAGCAGCTGCATGTAACCGGCGAGGACCACGAGGTCGACGCCGGACTC